>Ga0105240_10001960_pt1 | contig 34026 bp, 30 predicted proteins | sample KBSC54metaG_FD_80426 | JGI IMG/M metagenome (GOLD analysis project Ga0105240, IMG submission 80426) | Corn rhizosphere microbial communities from Kellogg Biological Station, Michigan, USA - KBS C5-4 metaG | ecosystem: Host-associated > Plants > Roots > Rhizosphere > Soil | place: Michigan, USA... | reverse complement strand
CGGAACCGGCGGCGATTCACACCAACGGTCGATATTGATCGAACAGTTTATCGCAGCCGATAGATTGGCGAGTGCAGTTATGTGGCTGGTCGTCCATATGACCTACGCAGAGAGCGTCGATTTTTCGGGCCATCCTCTGAAAGCCAACGATTTCAAGTTAGTCCCCGAAGGTCATACCGGGGGTTCGCTCAACATGGCAGTGGCATACGTGGGATACCTGCTTGCAAATGCGATAAGCGGAAAGACGCGTGCCTGGGTCATGGGACAAGGACACTGCGTTGCCGCGATCGAGGCGACAAATGTTCTCACTCGCAACTTATTGCCGGAACAGGCACGACGTTATGCCTGCTCGAACGACGGGCTGACACGGCTGGTGCGCGACTTTTATTCGTATGCCATCACCCCGGACGGCAGACCAGCGGTTCCAATCGGCAGCCATGTGAACGCGCAGACTGGTGGAGGAATCCTTGAGGGCGGTTATCTCGGTTTTGCGGAAACCGAATATGTCCACATGCCGCTCAAAGGCGAGAGCCTTGTCGCGTTTCTGAGCGACGGCGCCTTCGAGGAACAACGCGGCGGCGACTGGTCCCCGCGCTGGTGGCGTGCATCCGACAGTGGGCTCGTGACGCCGATCATGATCCTAAACGGCCGCCGCATCGAGGAACGATCCGAGATCGAGCAGGAAGGTGGCGCCTACTGGCTGCACGAGCACCTGAAAACGAGCGGCTTTGATCCTCTCGAAATCGACGGTCGCGATCCCGCGGCCTTTGCGTGGGCAATCCTGGAGATGGAGGAGCGCCTATCTGCAGCGGCCCGCCGCATTGAACGTGGCGAAGCAAGCTATCCGGCGCCCTTGCCGTATGCGATTGCGAAAACCACAAAGGGTTACGGCTTTCCAGGCGCCGGAACGAACCGGGCGCACAACCTGCCGCTCATGGGAAATCCGCGCACTAGTGAGGAAGCGCTCGCGGAATTCAACGATGGGGCAAAGCGGCTGTTTGTCCCCTTGGATGAGTTAAATCGGGCGATCGAAGTGCTCGCGACGCACAAGAGCCAGAAACGGCCATTGGAACGCGATCACGCGCTCGCGCGACGTGACATCGAGGTGCCTGCACTGCCCGAACCAGAGTGGCTCGCGACGCAGGGCGAATCTTCGCCGATGGATGCGATCGATACCTATTTCATGCGGATCGTCGACGCCAATCCACAGCTACGTCCGCGCGTGGGCAATCCCGACGAGCTCAAAAGTAACCACATGGGCCGCACGCTCGCCGCACTCAAGCATCGGGTGAATCGTCCTGAAGCGGAGTGCGACGAAGCCGTCGATGGCGCGGTGATCACGGCCCTCAATGAAGAGGCAGTGATCGGCGCAGCGCTTGGCAACAAGGGCGGCATCAATCTTGCCGTCAGTTATGAGGCCTTTGCCGTCAAGATGCTGGGCGCACTTCGCCAGGAGATCATCTTCGCGCGTCACCAGAGGGAAACGGGACGCGCGCCCAAGTGGCTCGGGATTCCGTTGATCGTTAGTTCGCACACCTGGGAAAACGGCAAGAATGAGCAGTCGCATCAGGATCCGACCATCGGCGAAGCGCTGCTCGGCGAGATGTCCGATGTTTCGCGGGTGCTTTTTCCGGTCGATGGGAATTCCGCAATGGAATCACTGCGCAGCATCTACGCGATGCATGGTGTCATCGGTTGCCTCGTTACGCCAAAACGCGCAGTCCGAAACGTGCTTTCGCCTACACAGGCGCAGGAGAGCCTATTACGCGGAGCGGTCACGCTTGCTGCGCCAGCGAGTGCCACAATCCAGCTCGTCGCTATCGGCGCTTATCAGCTCATCGAGGTATTGCGTGCGCAAACACGGCTTTCGCAGCACGGCATTACGAGCAAGATCACGGCCGTCATTGAACCGGGGCGGCTCCGCGAACCTCGTGACGAGCTTGAAGCCCGTTATGTGCTTTCCGATCAGGAGATTGAGGCGCTGTTTCCACCGAGCTTGCCGCGCCTCCTGATGACGCATACTCGTCCCGAGGCGATGACGGGTGTCCTGCGCAGGCTTGACGGCGGCCGCTCGCGATTCTGTGCGTTGGGCTATCGCAATCGTGGTGGCACCCTCGACGTGAATGGGATGCTGTTCGCCAATCGGTGCACATGGGCTCATCTCGTGCAAGAATCAGGTGCGCTTCTTGGTCGCCAACGTAGGGATGTTCTGAGCGCCCCGGAGCAGGCCGCACTTGACGGCCGAGGCGATCCGAGAATTCTCTTTCAATAAGCGTGTTGTGGCGCACGGGGGCGCCCGGGTCATGCCAACAGTATATTTTCGGTTCTAGTGTTAACGCTCTTCGACTGACGTCAGGAGAGGTCAATCGAGCGGAGTCTTAGCGCATTGCCAATAACACTCACCGATGACAGAGCCATGGCAGCCGCTGCGATGACCGGCGAAAGCAAAATGCCGAATGTCGGATACAACACGCCAGCGGCGACTGGCACTCCGACCGCGTTGTAGATGAAGGCAAAGAACAGATTCTGGCGGATATTGCGCATGGTACCGCGTGAAAGAGTTCGTGCCCGCACGATTCCCATGAGGTCCCCCTTGAGCAGTGTGACGCCGGCGCTTTCCATCGCCACGTCTGTGCCGGAGCCCATCGCAATTCCGACATCGGCCGCGGCCATCGCCGGCGCGTCGTTCACGCCGTCGCCCGCCATCGCCACGATCCTGCCCTGACTCTTGAACTTCGCGACCACGGCGCTCTTCTGATCGGGAAGGATCTCCGCCTCGGCTTCCTGAATGCCGAGTTGTTTGGCGACGGCGGTCGCGGTGGTGCGGTTGTCGCCGGTCAGCATGACAACGCGGACGCCGTCGCGGGACAGAGCCGCGAGCGCGGCCGGCGTCGTTTGCTTGATGGCGTCCGCGATGGCGAATACACCCGCGAGCGTCTTATCGATCGAGACAAAAATTGCGGTTGCACCTTGGCGGCGGAGCTCATCAGCCCGGCTCGCAAGTGCCGACACGTCGATCTGCTGCTCGCCGAAGAATGCTGCATTGCCAAGCATGACCCTTTTGCCATCGACGGTGCCTATGGCGCCTTTGCCCGACGGCGAGTCGAAGCCATCAACCCTTGGGATCATGATTTTCCGAGCCTCAGCCGCGGCAACGATCGCTGCCGCCAGTGGATGCTCGCTGGCGCGTTCGACGCCCGCCGCCAGACGCAAAAGATCGCGCTCGTACCAGCCATCATGCGCCACGATGGAAATCACCGAGGGCTTTCCCTCGGTAAGCGTGCCCGTCTTGTCGACCACGAGTGTGTCCACGCGCTCCATGTGTTCAAGCGCTTCGGCGTTCCTGACAAGAACGCCCGCCTGCGCGCCGCGGCCAACTCCGACCATGATGGACATCGGCGTCGCGAGACCGAGCGCACAGGGGCAGGCAATAATCAGAACCGTTACCGCCGCGACCAGTGCATAAGCAAAGCGCGGTTCGGGTCCCCAGATCATCCAGGCCACGAACGCCAGCACCGCCACCGCAACCACGGCCGGTACGAACCACGACGACACGCGGTCAGCGAGACGCTGAATCGGCGCGCGGCTGCGTTGAGCCTCGGCCACCATGTGGACAATGCGCGCAAGCATCGAATCGCGGCCGACCTTCTCCGCGGCGATCACGAGCGTACCGGATCGGTTGATCGTGCCGCCGATTACCTTTGCGCCCACCTCCTTGGTCACAGGCATGGACTCGCCTGTCACCATCGACTCGTCGACTGAAGAGCGGCCTTGCGTCACCACGCCATCGACCGCGACCTTTTCGCCGGGACGCACGCGCACTTGATCGCCGACGACGATCTGTTCCAGAGGCACTTCTTCCTCGCCGCCGTCGGATCTCAAGCGGCGCGCAGTCTTGGGTGCCAGATCGAGGAGTGCTCGAATGGCGCCGGATGTGTTCTCGCGCGCCTTGAGTTCAAGCACTTGGCCCAGCAACACCAGGACAGTGATGATAGCCGCGGCTTCGTAGTATACGGCGACCGTGCCGTGAGCCGAGCGAAATTCCGCTGGGAAGACGCTAGGCAAAGCAGACGCGACCAAACTGTAGGTCCAGGCAACGCCAATGCCGAGCGCGATCAGTGTGAACATGTTGAGGTTGCGCGAGACGAGCGACCCCCAGGCACGCTCGAAGAACGGCCAACCCGCCCATAGCACAACCGGTGTCGCGAGCGCGAACTGAATCCACACTGAAACTTGTGGCGCGATCAAACGGTCGATCCTGAGAAGCTCACTGAACATGCCGAGTGCGACGACCGGCACAGAGAGAGCAAGACCAATCCAAAAGCGCCGCGTCATATCCGCGAGTTCGGGATTGGATCCCACCTCTCCGGCAGCAATCAGGGGCTCGAGCGCCATGCCGCAGATCGGGCAGGAGCCCGGGCCGATCTGCCGGATCTGCGGATGCATCGGACAAGTGTAGATGGTCCCCGCCGTTGTCGCGGACGGTACTGGGGCTGGCTTGGGTTTGAGATACGTCGCCGGCGCCGCCATGAACTTCGCTCGGCAGCCGGCGGAGCAGAAATAGTAAGTCTTCCCGTCCAGCTCGTGGCGGTGTGGCGTTTTATTTGAATCGACCGTCATCCCACATACCCGGTCCTTGACCACAGGTACTTGATGGACGCTCGCGGTCGGGTTTCTCATGGATGCTGCCACCTTCTCGGCCTCCGACGGATTGTCGGGCCCAGTTCAAAGGTTTGTGCCGGTGCGACATATTTGGGTATGCGGCAATACCTTTTTTGATCGGGCTCAATGATCCACCCTGTCCTAGCGCCATGCTGGGAAGGTTTTCAAGGATAGTCCGACATGGCCAAACAGTTCGGTCAAATTATCAAAGACGTCGATGCGTATGCCGTCGAATTGAGAGGTTTGATCCCAGACGTCTTCAAAGCGTTCGGCGAAATCAGCCGCGCCGCGCAAAGGCCTGGAGCGCTCGATCGCAAAACCAAGGAACTCATCGCTTTGGCGATTGCGGTCGGCGGACGCTGTGATGCCTGTATCGCGTATCATGCACGGGGCGCCGGTAAGGCAGGAGCGAGCCGACAAGAGATCGCTGAAGCATTGGCAGTGGCGATACAGATGGGCGGTGGGCCGGCTGTCAATTCTGCGACGGACGCGTTGCGCGCCTTTGACGAATTTATCCCGATGGAGAGTCATGCGATTGCCTCCTGAGATCGCGTTCACCACCAGGAAAGGTGCCCTGCCCTTACAGAGAAGAGACGACTATGCACCGCTCAAATCAAAAGGAGGAGCCATGACTTTCAATAGAATCCTGATCGCTGTGGATGACGAACCGGTTGCGGCGCATGCCGTCGAGATCGGTATCGCTTTGGCGCATTCTTTGCACGCGAATGCGGCGCTCATTCATGTGATGGAACGACCGGTACCCGTTGGCGCGGACATTGGCGTCCCGCCCGCAGAACTGGGTTCCCACACACGATCGGAAGGCCGCAGATTGCTCAGCGGCGTACGACACCGCTTATCGTTAAGACCTGTAGTCCAAGAATTTCTTGAGAGCGGTAACCCGTCCGCCGAAATTGTCAAAGCGGCAAAGACCTGGCCTGCCGACCTAATCGTGGTCGGAAGTCACGGTCGAGGTGGCATGGAACGCATATTTATGGGAAGCGTTGCGGAGTTGGTGATGCGCCACGCACCGTGTCCGGTCCTAGTTGTCAGAGCTCCAGTATAAAGGCCGTCGCAAAGACGTCGGCTTGGAAAATCCGACGCACTCGGTGCCCGCTAACAAAAAGCAGATGGGGAACTCATCCACCACACATTCAGTATGAGAAGAGTACGGGCACAGGGGGATGACGCAAGATGCTGCGCGTTGCGCCTCCGAGGACGAACTCCACTAAGCGCGAGTGTCCGAATGCACCCATGACAAGCATATCGGCGTGATTGCCAATAACATAGTCTTCAATTGCCTTGCCTGCTGCGCGACCATCGGCATCCACTCGCTCCAGCGTTGTATCGATTCCGTGAATTCTCAGGTGTTGCTCTAACCCCTCGCTCAACCTTTCCGCCGCAATCGACTTCTCATTGACGATCGTGAACACGCGAACTGACTTTGCTTTGGATAGAATCGGAATTGAATCCGCCAGGGCTCTAGCGGCCGAACGGCTGAAGTCCCAGGCAACAGCAATTGTGTCGAGGGCGGCCGACTTCGGTTTCTGACTTGCCAGAGTGGGCAACAGAATGGTCGGGCGACCTGATCCAAAGATCACGCCTTCTGTATAGAGTTCGTCCAAGCCGATCGGATCGGGTGGCGCGAGAAAGGTCACATCATGCAAGCGTGCACGTTCATTGATCGCGTCGGGTAAAGGAAATACGGGCGCTGGTTCCAGAATTTTTTCTTGAAATACATCTCTCCTCCTTGCGGAACTTTCGAAGTACTGAAGCAAGCGGCTGGACTCGCTCTTACTTCTTTGAACGGCTTCGTCTATCAATGAGGGGACGTTGATCAGCCGCTCGCCAAACGAATGCATCGGACCGATGCGGTTGCGATTCAACTCAAATACGATGGCCGAGAGGCGTGCGCCCAACATTTTCGAGAAATCGATAGCTTGATCGACAATGTAGGTTGGCGTGGCATCCGGGAAACTGGATAGGACCAACAGGGCGTCTCTTATTTCGCTCATGACATGGCTCCCTAACAAAGATCATGAAAAAGCGAAGGTATCAGTTGCAGGAAATCATGACATAGTCGTTCTGCAGGATGGTGCGGTAGCGACGCGCGTCTGCACCTGCGGCCATGCTGCGTTCATCGACAAGATGATAGCCCCTTGGGCAAAGGCGGCGCGCCAGGTGGGCGCAGTCGCGTTTCGTGACAGCAAGGCCGTTGCAGTTCATGACATAGGCGGGCTTGCCCTCCGGCCCACGGATCTGCGTGAACGACACGGCGCAGGAAGCGGACAGCAGTGACGCAGCACCCAGCGCGATGAGTATCCGCGTCCGCTGTCCGTACCGATATGCGATAGTCATCAATCGTTGGCGAGATAGGAGACCAGCGCTTCGATCTGGCTGTCGGTCATGTCCTTGCTTTCGACATGCATCACGTCGCTTTCGCGCAAGGACGAGCGGAACGCCTCGAGCTGCTTCTTCAAATAGTCTGCGTGCTGGCCGGCGAGCCGCGGGAAAACGCCGTTCCCTTCCGCATGCTCGCCGTGACAGGACTGGCACGGCGGCATGTTCTGAGCGGGAGCACCGTTGGCGAAGAGCGCGGCGCCTTGCGCGGCAAGTGCGCCGCCTTTTTGCGGAATGGTCGGTGCCTGGCTTGCATAGTATTGGGCGAGCGCGGCGATGGTCTTGTCGTCCAATTGCGAAGCCATGCCCCACATATAGGCTCTGGCGTGCGGATCGGAGCGGCTGTGGCTGCGGAAATTGTTGAGCTGGGCAGCGATGTAGTCGGCCTGCTGCCCATTCAGGCGCGGAAACGTCGACGATACGCTATTGCCGAGGGCGCCGTGGCAACTCTGGCACGTCGAGGTGGCGATACCTTCGGCTGAAGCAGTCGGGCTATTGTCGGCGGCCGTGGCGCAGGGAGCGCCGAAGATGGCGGTGGCGAACACAGTGACGAAAAGCTTTTTCACGGCTTATCCCCTCCGCTCCTAGAACGCGACCCATAGATATCCGAACAGAAGATCGTTGTCCGACGCATTGCGCCCGAGGCCGTCATAGTTCGACGTTGCGCCGTCAAACTTGATATAGGCGGTGTATTGCAGCCCCAATTTGACGTTCAGCCAAGGCAGGTAGTCGATCTCGAACAAGCCCCACGTGCTGTTCGGGCTGCCGTTGATCGTGCCGAAATAGATCGGATCGTTCGAACCATTGACGCCGAAGAAGCCGAATGTGGCGCCGAGCTTGCGATGCCAGAAATAGCTGGCGACCACATTGTAGCTGTCGAGATTGTCGCTTGGGTTGGTAGACAGGTCCTCGGCAAAGCTGGCCGACAAGTCCTGGTGTTCGTGTATCCAGGCCGCCGTCAGCGAGATTTGCGTCTCGTCATCCGTGTATTGATATTGGGTGTCGAAGCTCGCGTCGAGGAAGCGATCTGTCGGTGCATGCTGAAGCGAGCCGTTGATGGCGCCGCCGGCGGGCGTCGTCGGATTCTGCAACTCCGCATACATGCCGAACGTGCCGACCTCCAGCGAGTGATTGCCGAAGTCCCACTCATAGGCGAGACGCCAATAGGGCGCGACGCCAGAGATGACGTTGTTGTTCTGGTCGCCATCGAACGCGACGGACGCGCCCTGTAGCGCCGAACGGTAGACGCCCGCTTCGGCGTAAAATGCTTGATCGACGAACGTGTAGGCCGAAAGTCCCGCCACGCCGCCACTCAGCGCTCCCTGGATCTGCGCTCCTGCAACCGGTGACTGCAGGGCCGGAGATGCGATGAACGGCTGGCCCCAGGCGGGGACGGTGTTCCACAAATCCTGCACCGTCGGATTGTTGTTGAGACTGACGCCATAGATCACGGAATGGCCGTCGATCTTGGTCACATCGGCGAAGCGGATGTCGGTGTTGTCGATACCGAAGCTGCCGCTCTGATCGTCATAAGTAATCTGGATGAAGGCGCCGATATTGTCGGAAATACGCCCGGCATAGAACAGGCTCGCCTGTTGCGGAAAATCCGTCGACGCCTTGCTAGAATTTTCGTCGTTCGCCTTGGCTTCCAGGCTCTGCGACGCCATCACCATCGCTGATACGGGCGGTAGGTCGCTCAACGACAAGGTGCTATGCGCCAGCTTGTCGATGTCCTGAACCTTGAGTGTGTTGAACAGCGTGTAGCCGCTTGCCTTGAACGTCCGGCCAAAGGCCGTGAGAGCCGGAAAAACGGTGTGACAAGCCTCGCAAGCCAATCCCGTCTGCCGCGCATAGCTAGGAACAGCGTTAGCAGACTTGGGAATTGTCAGCGCGAACAACGCGAATGCCAAAATAGCTGCACGAAATGCAAATCCACGCGTCCAATGGTCACTCATACCGGCCCCCCGACGTTGCTCAACAACGAAGCGTCGTCAATCTCCCCCTGAATCAGGCCTTCTTCACCCAGAACCGGCACCACCCGGCGGGATCGATCGGGCCTGCTACGAGCTTGCATGCCGAAGGCGGCTGAAAGAGCGAGCAACCATCGCAGCGCTTTCCGTCCTTCGGGGTCGGCTGATATCCGGCTGCCTTCTGCGTCATGTTCCCGGCATCGGCGCGTTGCGGAGTGAGCGTCTCGGCAGCGAGGATTGCCGCGCCGCCCATAGCGGCTCCAGCGCCCCGCAACAATCCGCGTCGCGAAATGGCCACGTCTTGGCCGCTCGGAAGTTTGTCCTCCGACTCACGTCTATCTACAGGCATTGCTGATTCCCTGCTCCAGCGCTTTCAAGCCTACAATGTCTCTCGCGCGCGCGCAAAGTGCATTGATTGATGTCAATCCGGCCCATCTTTGTCGCCCTTGCCCAGCTGCGAACGCGACAAAGTTGATTTCGCTCAAGTTCGCAATCTAGAGAAAAGTCATCATTCATTGGAATAGGTGAAAGGGCCGGCCCATGACTCTCGCATTCCCAACTGGACAGCCGCCAAGACCCGAGCATTTTGATGTGCTGATCGTCGGCGCAGGGATCTCCGGCATCGGTGGGGCATACCATCTGACGAAGCAATGCAAAGGCCACAGTTTCGTCGTGTTGGAAGGACTGGAGAGTTTCGGCGGCACCTGGCTCATGCACCGGTATCCGGGCATCCGTTCCGACAGCGATCTCTACACCTTCGGTTATCGGTTCAAGCCCTGGATCGGCCCGCCCGTCGCATCGGCGGACGAGATCCTGAAATATCTTGGCGACGTGATCGACGAAAACGACTTGGCACCCCACATCCGCTATCGCCACAAAATCCGTTCGGCGACCTGGTCGAGCAAAGACGCGCGCTGGACAGTCGAGGGTACGCGTGGCGAAGACGACACGCCCTTTCGCATCACCGCCAATTTCCTCTGGATGTGCCAGGGATACTACCGGCATTCTGAAGGGTATACGCCGCCCTGGAAGGACATGAATCTCTTCAAGGGCGAGATCGTTCACCCGCAGACCTGGCCGACTGACCTCGACTACAAGAACAAGAAGATCATCGTTGTCGGATCTGGCGCCACCACGGCGACTGTCGTGCCGGCGATCGCAAGCGATTGCTCACATGTCACAGTTTTGCAGCGTTCGCCGACCTACTTCATCCCGGCACGCAATGAGAACGTGTTGGTCAATCAATTGCGCCGTCTCGGCATCAAGGAAGAGTGGATTCACGAGATCGCAAGGCGACAAATCCTGCACGATCAGGAGGAATTCACGCAACGCGCGCTCAAGGAACCGGAAACGGTGAAGCAAGAGTTGCTTGCCGGCGTGCGCGCCTATCTTGGTCCAGACTTCGACATCGCCACGCATTTCACGCCGACCTATCGGCCGTGGCGCCAGCGCATAGCTTTTGTGCCTGACGGCGATTTGTTCAAAGGAATCGCGAGTGGCAAGGCCGATGTCGTCACGGGCGAGATCGATCGCTTCACGGAGAAGGGCATTCTCCTGCAATCGGGTGAGGAGCTGGAAGCCGATATCATCGTTACCGCAACGGGGTTCAATCTCAGTGTGCTGGGCGACATCGTCTTCATGATCGATGGCAAGCCGCTCGATTTCTCAAAGACCGTCACCTACCGCGGCATGATGTTCACTGGCATTCCCAACATGGTGTGGATCTTCGGCTACTTTCGCGCCAGCTGGACGCTGCGCGTGGATTTGGTCGCTGATTTCGTGTGTCGTCTCCTCAATCACATGAAAACGAAAGGCGCTACGAAGGTCGAAGTCGCGCTGCGGCGGGAAGACAAGGACATGTCGCTGCTGTCATGGATCGATACGGAGAATTTCAATCCGGGTTATCTCTTGCGGAGCCTCCACTTGCTGCCCAGGCGCGGTACCAAGTCCGAATGGCAACACAGCCAGGACTATTGGCGGGAAAAGGATGAGATTCCGGCCATCGACCTCGACGATGCAGCATTCGTTTATGACCGTGGCGTCGCAGCACCGGCATACCAGTCGGATGTGATGATCGACTAACGAGCTGACGCTTAAAGATGTGGAGGCGTCTGACATGACCATCACCGGCGGAGAGTTGTTGGCGAGATGCCTCGCGCGCGAAGGCGTGAAATTCGTGTTCGGCCTCCCGTCGCCCGAGGTTGATCCGTTCTTGGCTGCACTCGAAGACAACGGCATGCGTTTCGTGCCCATCCGGCACGAAGCCGCCGCCGCCTTCATGGCGGAAGGTTTGTACAAGTCGACGGGTCAGGTCGCGGCCACCGTCACCAACCCGGGACCCGGTACCGCGAATCTGCTTCCCGGCGCGATCAACGCGCGGCACGAAGGCGTGCCACTCGTGGCGATTACGGCGCAGCATCGCCTCGACGTCGTCTACCCCTCCCCGCCGAGCACCTTCCAGGGTCAGGATCAGCTCGATGTCTTTCGGCCCGCCGTGAAATGGGGCGCGCCGATCTTCTCCTGGCAGCGCATTCCCGAAGTGACGCGCATGGCGTTTCGTGAGATGTGGTGCGGTCGTCCCGGTCCGGTGCAACTCGAGGTTCCGATGCCCGTGATGTACGCGGAAGGCGACGAGTCTTTGGCTACAGTTCTTGAGCCCCTCGCCTATCGTTCCAGGGGGCCGCAAGCGAGCGCAGCTCAGATCGTGGAAGCGGCGAAGCTTTTGCGCGAAGCGAGACGGCCGCTCCTCGTGATCGGTTCTGGCGTAGACCGCGCCAACGCAGGTGAAGCGGTACTCGCGCTTGCTGCCAAACTGGGCTGCGCGGTGATTACCAGCATGGCGGGCCGGTCCGCAGTTCCGCAAGATCACGCACATCATCTTTATGGCTACGGCGCCGGCGCGGACGAAGCGCGTTGCGAAGCCGATGTCATCTTGGCGCTGGGGACCCGGCTTGGAAATCTCGATACGCCCTTCGACAAATACTGGGGCGACAGCAGCGCGCAAAAGCTGATTCAAGTCGACCTGGATCCGCGAAGTCTCGGCGTGTCCCGCCCCCTCGCGCTCGGCATTGTTTCGGAGCTTGGTTTTTTTGTGCGCGGACTGCTCGCCGAGCTCGCAGCCTATCCCACCCGGGTGAACGCCGCCGACGACCTAGCACGTTATCGCGAGAAGGAACGTTCCTGGCGTGAACGAAGCTTTTCGACTCTAAGTTCGTACAACGGACCAGGCCTGCATCCTGGCGTCGTGATGGAAGCGATTGGTCGCGCATTCGGACGCGAGGCGATATATGTCGCCGATGGCGGCTTCACGAGCCTCTGGGCGCACTTCATGCTGCCGCCGACCCGCGCCCGTTCTTACCTCAACATTCTAGAACTCGGAATGCTCGGCGTTGGCATTCCGGCGTCAATCGGGGCGAAACTGGGTAATCCCGAACGAGAAGTCGTCTGTGTCTCAGGAGACGGCGCCGCAGGTTTTCACTGCATGGAGCTGCAGTCGGCTGCCCGCGAAGGAGCGAACGTCACGGTCGTGGTTTTCTCCGAAGGCTCTTGGACGATGGAGGTTCCGAACGAACAGATGCGCTACGGGCGAACCTTCGGCACCGAAATGGGTCCGGTCCGATGGGACAAGATTGCCGAAGGCGTCGGCTGTTCGGGACTTTTTGTGGAGACGATGGCCGACCTCGAACCTGCATTGAACGAAGCGAGATCGGCCACGCGCGCGCGGCCAGCGCTGATCTGCGTGCGCACCGACAGGACGGCCAATATGTCCATACCCCCGTCGGTCGGTCAGCGCTTCGGCGAAGTCTACAACGGTCCCGTCGCCTGACGCTTTGGAATTATCTCAATTTCCGAAGTCCCACCCTTCGCCTTCGGCGTAGCGCGACAGGACGTTTCGCGCGATCAGGATGCGATGGACTTCATCGGGTCCATCGGCGATGCGCAGCGTTCTGGCGCCCAGGTACATGCCGGCCAGCGGGGTATCGCCCGATACGCCCGCCGCGCCCCAAACCTGGATCGCGCGGTCGACAACGCGCTGATAGGCCGCCGGTACGAATATCTTGATCGCCGAGATGTCGGTTCGTGGGTCGCCGCCGTCTTCCATCATCTCCGCGCAACGGATAGTCATCAGCCGCGCTGCCTGAATGTCGATGTAGGAGTCGGCGATAAAGCCCTGAATAAACTGCTTGCTCGCAAGCACGCCGCCATGGACTTCCCGCATCGCGGCACGTTCGACCATCAGGTCAAAGGCGCGCCACATCTGTCCAATCGAATTCATGCAGTGGAACACGCGACCCGCGCCAAGGCGGTCTTGCGCCGCCTTGTGCCCCGAACCAGCTTCGCCGAGCGCATTGGCCTCAGGGACCCTCACATTGTCATAGACGATCTCGCAGTGATCGCTCGGCTGGCCCCATACTTCGACCCCGCGAACGATGCGAACGCCGGGCGTCTTTGTGGGAACGATGATCTGGGTCATGCGTCCGGTGTCACGACCGGCACCTTCGGTGCGGCACATGACGATGAGAAAGTCGGCGCGAAAGCCATTCGACGTGAACCACTTGTGCCCGTTGATCACCCATTCGCCCTTCTCTAGCCTTGCCGTCGTCTTGATCGCGCGCGGATCGGAACCGGGTGCGTCCGGTTCCGTCATCGAGAAGCCCGACTCCATCTTTCCTTCGGTGAGCGGCACCAGCCATTTTTTCTTCTGATCTTCGGTACCGTACTTCAGCAGGATCGTTTGATTGCCGGAATTCGGCGCGACAACACCGAAAAGGGCGGCCCCGCCAGGTGTGTAGGCGAGGACTTCGTTCATATAGGCATGCTCCAGAAAGCTGAGCCCCGCGCCCCCATATGCAGGCGGCAGATGCGGCGCCCATAGACCGGCTTTTCTCACCTTGTCCTTGATGGACTCGGCGGCGGCTCTTCCCGCAGCTCGTTCCTCGGTTGACGCATCTCGGCGCCAGCGGGCTGCAAGCACCCGCTCCTGCGGAAGTATCTCTTTGTTGACGATCTTGGCGGTAAGTTCACGGATCTCATTGATCCGCTGATCCACAGTCGGGATCGGGTTCACGTTCATCGGCATGCAGCTACCCCATGGCCAAGAAAGGCATTGAGCAAGGTTAGGTGGTTCTGAGCGTCACATCCTTGAGGCAAGTCAATGTTGCGCGAGGTGACGTGATGGCTAGTCATTAGACGGACTTGCGCACACCGATTCCGTGGGCGTCGCGAAAACGCTTTCCAAATTCGAGCAGTACGACAAGTCCGAGTCCGGCGGCTGCGCACACGGCCAAGTCGTCGAAGTGCAGCGGGCCAAAGTGAAATAGTCTCTGTGCTGGACGCCAATAGAGCGAGATTGAAAGTACCAGAACTACAATCGACAACAGAGCCCATAGTGCGCGATTGGGACGCAACAACATGTCAGCAAGCGACGAATGAAACGAGCGGTTGACAAGAATTAGTCCCAAATTCATCAAAACCAGTACCGTGAATACAAGAGCGCGTAGATCATCTTCCGGCATGCGCACTAGCGATCCCACAACAAACGTCGTCGCGACCAAGGCAAGCGCCACAAGGCCTTGCGCGACCGCCCAGAGAGCCGTTGAAATCGGGAGAACAACTGCGTCGGGCTTGCGCGGGGAGCGGCGCATGACGTCCTTTTCCTCGGCTTCGGATTCGAAAACTATGGAGCAAGCGGGATCTATAACCATCTCCAGAAACGCGATCTGTACCGGCATCAGCATCAGAGGAAGCCCAAGCGTGAATGGCAAGAGTGCCAACCCCGCAATGGGAACGTGAACGGCAACAATGTATTGAATTGCCTTACGGAGATTGTCGTAGATGCGCCGCCCTAACCTGATCGTCGTTGCAATAGAGGCGAAATCGTCGTCGAGCAGAACAAGCGATGCAGCCTCTCGGGCGACATCCGTGCCTCGGCCGCCCATTGCGATTCCGATGTGCGCGGCTTTCATGGCCGGAGCGTCGTTCACACCGTCGCCGGTCATCGCTACAATCTCGCCGTCCCTTTTCAGGGCTTCTACTATGCGCAATTTTTGAGCGGGGCGGATTCGCGCGAATACAGACGTTGACTTTATTCTTTCAGCGAGATCGACGTCCGAGAGCAGCTCCAAATCGTCTCCAGTTATGATATCGCCGCTTTCAACACCAGCTTGTACGGCGATCGCGCGCGCCGTCGCCGGATAATCGCCAGTGATCATGATGACTCGAATACCAGCAGAGCGGCACTCTCTCACAGCCTCGGGTACAGTGCTACGAAGCGGATCAGCAAACCCGATTAGCCCGAGAAAGTTGAATGCGATCTCGCGCACGGGCGGAACAGAACCGTCGTCCCGTGCCGCAAAAGTAGCTTCAGCGACTGCAAGTAGGCGCAAACCTTCTGCAGCCAGTTCGTTCACTCTTACCAATAGGTCAGCCTTTGTCGCTTCCGGTAGGCGACACAATTCGGCGATGGTTTCAGGCGCGCCTTTTGTATTGGCGGTCAGGGATACGCCAGCGTTCTCGCGCCAGACGTTCGTTGTCGCGAAAAAGTCGGGACGAATTGCTTCCGACCGCAGCAAGACGCGTGACTCCATGCCACTGTCGCGAGGTGCAACTTCCTGAATTGCACGGTCCATGGCGTCGGTCGGGATCTGGGCACTTGCGGCCCAGGAAGCGCGAAGTACTTTCTCGACACTCGGCGGCATCGAATGGAATTCCTCTTGACGCCTTGTTTCGCCGCCAGCCTCAATTAATACGACGCGCATGCGGTTTTCCGTCAGCGTACCTGTCTTGTCAGTACACAGAACGGTCGCTGAACCGAGTGCCTCGATAGCAGCTGAACGGCGCGTCAACACACGGGCGCGTGAGATTCGCCACGCGCCCACCGTCATGAACACAGTCAGAACGAGCGGGATTTCCTCAGGCATGACGGACATCCCGATGGCGATGCCGCCAAGTGCTGCCTTCAACCACGAGCCGCGCAATAGAGCAGATAGGACGACGACGAGAGCGGCGACGGAGATTCCTAGAAAAGCGAAATCGCGAACCAGCCAATTAAGCTCTCGCTGTAGCTTGGGCTGCTCCACCCTGATCGTCCGGAGCGCAATGCCGATCTTTCCCATCTCCGAACGAGGTCCCGTCTCTCGAACGAGGGCTATTGCACTACCTTGCTCGACAAGAGAGCCCGCAAAGACGAAAGGCAAATCGTCTCCGCCCGGAGCGGCAGGCAATTCATCCAATCCTCCCGCACGCTTACTCACCGATTGCGACTCCCCAGTGAGCAGCGACTCATTGACAGAAAGGTTGCGCGACTGAAGAACCAGTGCGTCGGCCGGAACGCGATCACCTTCTGACAGAACGACGACGTCGCCGGGTACAACTTCGCTTCCGGGAATTCGAGCGAGTTTGCCGTCACGCCGAACAAGAGCGCGTGGGCTTGCCAAATTACGCAACGCGTCGAGTACGCGCTCGCTTCGTGCTTCTTGAAGAATGCTGATGGACACGGAAAGTGTCGCAAACAGCGTCAGCACCGCAGCGTCTAACGCTTCTCCGAGTAATGCGTATATCACGCCGCCGCCAAGCAACAGTGCGAACATTGGCTGCCGCACAATCTCAACCACGATACGTGAAACGCTGCGCCGTTCGGTGTTTGGCAGCGTATTGTGACCAAACAGCCCTAGCCGACGTTTTGCGTCTTCCGAACTCAAACCTTCGAGTTGATCTGTGTCGTTCATTTGTTCAGTCTGAAAGTTTCAGATGATTGTTCCCTTAATTGAGCGGGCCGAAGCCTCGGAAAGCTTTGACGGAAGTCAAGAGGATTGGCGAAATTCTAGGCGAGAAGGAGTTCAGCCTTTGAGATGCCGCCGGCACTGCTGTACAAATGTATCTTTGAACATGACCGCGCGATTTGATATGGCATCCAGTATGCGCGCGATGGTCCTGGAACGGGCACGTGACCCCTTGCGTCAACGAACGGACATTGTCGTTCGCGAGCCAGCCCCCCACGAAGTCCTCGTCCGTGTTCACGCGTGCGGCGTCTGTCGAACGGACCTCCACATCGTCGACGGCGAACTTTCAGGAGCGAAACGCGATCTGGTGCCCGGTCACGAAATCGTCGGCGCGGTTTCAGCAGTGGGAAAGGATGTCTCTCGACTCGCTGTTGGGGATCGTGTCGGCGTTCCTTGGCTGGGCTGGACTTGTGGCAATTGCAAGTATTGTTTGAGCGGCCGCGAGAACCTCTGCGACCGCGCTCGTTTCACCGGCTACGACCTTGATGGCGGCTACGCCGAGTTCACGCTCGCTGATGAGCGATATTGCTTCAAGTTGCCCGCCGCGTACAGCGACGCCGAAGCGGCACCCCTGCTCTGTGCCGGCTTGATTGGCTTTCGTGCCCTATCCATGGCTGGTTCGGGCAAACGTCTGGGCCTTTATGGGTTCGGCGCAGCTGCACATATTGCCATTCAGATCGCGCGTTACCGTGGCCAGGAAGTATTTGCCTTCACCCAAAGGAACGACAAAGAGGGTCAGGACTTCGCGCGTTCTCTCGGTGCTGCATGGGCGGGCGGTTCGGACGAGATGCCCCCTGAGCAACTCGATGGCGCAATCCTGTTTGCTCCGGTCGGCGCGCTCGTGCCAGCGGCGCTCGCTGCCACAGCCAAGGGCGGGACCGTTGTTTGTGCGGGCATCCACATGAGCGATATACCGGCCTTTCCCTATCGGCTGCTCTGGGGCGAACGATCCTTGTGCTCGGTGGCAAACCTGACACGACGAGATGGCGACGACTTCTTGGACATTGCGCAAAAGGCCAACGTTCGCACGACAGTTGAGCGGTTCCCGTTGGCCGATGCCAACTTGGCGCTCAACCGTCTGCGGCATGGCCTCATCGAAGGCGCGGCAGTGCTTGTGCCATAGTAGTAGGGCAGTTAACGCTGCGGCGTCATTCGGTCTCGGATCTGGAAAAAGTTGCGAGCGAACGCGATGACTTCGCCGTCCGTCGGGTTATCAAGTGTCTCAACAGACATAATCCGAGGCGCGAGAGCGGGTACATGATCGCGGATGAAGTGCGCCAGTTCTGTTTTTGCCTGGCCGTGTCCGACAATTAGGATCTCGTGAATGGGTTTCAAAGCGTCGGCGATCGCTGCAAAAAAGTGAGTGTCTGTCGGTGCATGCCCAGAACCGACCGTCCCAGCCTTGTGGTGAACATTGCCGCGCCTGCCAGCCGGTCGAATTCGTCGATGTTCAACACCGGTCGTTCCCAACTCGAAAATTCGGGCTTCCGAGTGATCGATCCAGACTACAGCGTGAAAGTGATGGGTCATACTCATATGACTTGCCCTCAATGATGACCGCCCGAGTCGACCGTATCCTTTGTCACTTCGGCCAAACGGATCGTTGCTCTCTTCAGGCAGGGATCGACCGGTGAAGGCGCAATTGCGCAACCGGCTTCGTCACATAACGACAGCATAGCGGAATTCTCGGCCAATATGTCGCCCCAAAGTTCGCCGATGCCACGCTTCCGCGCAAAGCCGATGAGCCGTTGCATCAGAAGACGCCCCAACCCATGTCCCTTCATGTCGCTGCGCACCAACAAGGCAAATTCGGCGCGGAGATTGTCGGGATCGGCCGCAATGCGTGCGACGCCGACGACGTCGTTTTCAGAATTGACGAGCACAAAAGCCATCTCACGGTCGTAGTCGATCTGCGTGAGACGTGCGAGGAGAGATAACGGCAGCGACTTCACTGAAGTAAAAAATCTCATGTGAATGTCGTCGGGCTTCAGGTGCCTGAAAAGGACTTCAAAGGCCGGCGCATCCTCGGGCCGCACGGGTCGGAGCAGAAATGTTCCAAGGCCTGGCACGGTTTCCGTCCGAGTGAGTTCGTCGGGATATGGGCGGATCGCGAGTTGGCATCGCGGTTGGTCCGTGCAGCCGACAATTCGGACGCGAACATCGAGAGCAATTACGCCCTCTTCGTCCGCCAGCAATGGATTGATGTCGAGTTCAGCGATTTGCGGAAAATCGCAAATCAGTTGCGACAGGTGGACCAGCGAGAGCGCTATTGCATCGAGCGCGGCGGGTGGGTGATCACGATATCCCTTGAGTTGGCGGGAAATCTTTGTGCGCCCAATCATCTCTCGCGCCAGCTTGATATTGAGGGGTGGCAGACCAAGAGCTTTGTCGTCGATGACCTCAACTGCAGTTCCGCCCTGTCCAAACAAGAGGAACGGTCCAAAGGTGCGATCAACCGCCATGCCGACAATGAGTTCGACGGCGTGCGGTCGTTGCACCATTTGCTGGACCAGAAATCCGTCAAGACGAGCGTCAGGAGCGAGCTTGGCAATTCGCTCCTGCATTGCGCTCGCTGCTGCACGAACTTCGCCTGTCACGTTGAGCAAGACGCCGCCGGCTTCCGATTTGTGCGTGATGTCGGGCGACAAGATCTTGATAGCCACCGGTTGCCCAATTTTGGCCGCGGCCTTCGCCGCCTCGGCCGGCGTCGCAGTTTTGATCGACGTTGCGACAGGTATCCGGTAACACTCAAGCAACGCCTGCGCGGCCGATGCCTCTAGCCATCCCGCTGAAGCTCCTGCCAGGATGGTTTTGGCCGTGTCGCGATCAGGCGGCGGACCGGACGGGATGGAAGGTGGAACTTCCATAAGTGTTTCTTGGCCGCGCCGATAGCGCACGAGGTGCATAAAACCGCGGGTCGCCTTCTCGGGCGTATCGTAAGTAGGCAGTCTTGCGACGTCGAACAAATTGCGAGCGGCCTCCGCAGAACGCGAACCGAGCCAGTTGGTCAGGATAGGCAGGCTGGTTTCATGCGCAACGTCGACCACCGCCTGAGCCGCTTCGACACCGGACGCGACCGCAGTGGGACAGTTGAGCACGAGGATCGCATCCTGTTCGCCACTGTCCCGCAAGACCTTCAAGGCGTCGGCGTACCGCTTGGCGTCAGCGTCGCCGATGATGTCAACGGGATTGCCGCCTGACCACGTCGACGGCAGGACCGCGTTCAGATCGGCGATCGTCTTCGCAGAAAGGACCGCAAGTTTCCCGCCTTGCGAAATCAATGAGTCGGTAGCCAGGACACCCACTCCGCCCCCATTCGTAACGATTGTCAAACGATCGCCATTAACGTTGGGTCGAACGTTGAGTGTTTCGACCGCGTCGAACACCTCGTCGAGATCGTAGGCACGCAGGATGCCTGCCCGCTCGAACGCTGCATCATATACTGCATCCATGCCGGCCAGTGCGCCGGTGTGAGAAGACGCCGCCTGAGCTGCGGCCGGCTGCCTGCCGGCCTTGATTGCTATAACGGGCTTCAATCGAGCGGCAGCACGAGCGGCGGACATGAATTTCCGCGCATTCGTGATCGCTTCTATGTAGAGCAGGATAGCCGACGTGGCGTCATCGACGGCGAGATAGTCGAGCATGTCGCCGAAATCCACGTCCGACATATCGCCTAGTGAAACGAGATGGGAAAATCCGATACCTCGACTGTTTGCCCAATCGAGCACCGTTGTCACCATGGCGCCTGACTGCGCAACAAAGGCGACGCCGCCCCGCCGCGGCATGGCCTGCGCGAACGAAGCATTGATTTGGTGAGGCGTGGACAGCACACCGAGACAATTGGGACCCACGATGCGCATGAGATGCGGCTTTGCGGCAGCGAGCATCGCCTGTTCCAGAGCCAAGCCGTTCACAGCTCCCCTCTCGCGGAACCCTGCCGTGATAACGATTGCAGCCTTGGTCCCGCGCGTGCCGAGCTCAGCGACAATTCCGGGAACCTTCTCCGGTGGCGTACAAATGACGGCCAAATCCGGACTTATTGGGAGGGACGACACATTGGGGTATGCCAGAGCACCGGCGACGGCGGCATGCCTGGGATTGACCGGAAGGATTGGTCCTTCAAACCCGGCCATTCGGAGATTTTCGGCTGTCACGGCGCCTATGGAATGCGCGCGCGTACTTGCGCCGATCAAGGCGATGGACTTCGGCCGAAAGATTGAATCGAGATTGCGGACGCTCACCTGCTCCTCCGAAGTGCCTGTGTGCGGTGAGCCTTACGCGACGTTGGCCGCGACGGGTTGTACGAGGACGATCTTGAACGGCCGCTGCACACCATCGTGTTCCGTGATCGAGACATACCCGTCCTTCACCAACCGATGTGTCTGGAGCTTGAAAAACGGCTCATCGTCAGCTTGATCGTGCCTGCGATAGTCGAAATACCAGCCATGCTCACCGTGTCGCCTTAGATATCCCAACTCCTCGGGATCGGCTCCCCAAAATCGCCTCACACGACACTTGTCTTTGACCTTCAGCCAGCCGGAGGCGTCAATGTGTCCATCTCGCGTCAAGGGCACGATGAACTCGTAGCCATGCCCCGAACTTCCTTCGGGAAATCCTTCCACTCGTCCCAATTCCAGTCGAATGCGCGTCAGCGTCATTTTTGAGACCCTTCATCGAGTTAAAATCAAACTAGCAAGCCAGCAGGGGCAAGCACTTGATCTGGCTCAATTGCGTGATCAGATCTGCGATGCATTTTGGACCAAATCGACCGGTATCAATCCACCGGACGCCAATAACGTCGCATCCCTTTACGGCGAAGGAGCATGGGAAAAACAAGAGATGATCAGTCCGACACCGTAGCCTTCTTGTCCAATCCGAAGAGCTACGGCGTTGATGCTCCCGTGAAGGTCCATCAGACGCATGGATCATTCGTCTTCTTGGCTGGTGAACACGCCTACAAATTGAAACGAGCCGTCAAGTTTCCCTATATGGACTATTCGACCCCGGATCGCCGCCGTGAAATGTGCGAACACGAGCTCGTTGTGAACAAGCGCATGGCGCCAGCCCTTTATGAATCCGTTCGTTCCGTCGTGAAGGACAGGGCTGGATGGCACCTCGGATCGCCGGACGATGACAACGCCGTCGACTGGGTCGTTGTTATGCGACGGTTCGATCAAGCCGACTTGTTCGAAGAACGGCGCAAAGCCGGCAGGCTCGACAATTCCCACATGTTCGACTTGGCTGCGGTGATTGCAGAGTTCCACCGCGGTGCACCCACTAGCCATTCCTTCGGTGGCGCTGCCGGTATTCGAGGCGTCGTGGACGAAAATGTCGACATCCTGCAAAGCATCGCCCCCACATTGTTGTCGGAGTCGCAAGTCTTAACCTACGCGGCGCTATCAGACAGCTGCCTGCGCAATTTGCGCTCCATTCTCGGTCTTCGGCGGCAAACGGGATTTGTTCGCCGGTGCCACGGCGATCTGCACCTCAACAACATTTGCATGTTTGGCGGAAAGCCAACTCTATTCGACGCGATCGAATTCGCGGACTCGTTCTCTTATATCGACGTGATGTACGATCTGGCTTTCACGTTGATGGACCTTGATTTCCATGGCATGCGAGGTCATGCGAATGCATTGCTAAATCGCTACCTGGAGTGCACTGGCGACTACGCAGGTCTGGCGACCTTACCTTTGTTTCTCGCTTCTCGCGCGGCGATACGAGCCCACGTCGCCATTGCGTCGCAAGGGGCCACTTCAAACCTCGCCGCCGCAAGGTTGCTCGAATCGGCGATTGCTTATCTGAGACCGGATGAGCCTCAGCTCATCGTCGTTGGCGGTCTGTCAGGGACGGGGAAGTCGGTGCTCGCGCGATCGATGGCACAGGCTGTCGGACGATGTCCTGGCGCCGTTGTTCTGCGAAGTGACGTGATCCGAAAGGCGATGTTTGACGTCCCTCAGCACCAACCCCTTGACGAAGGCGCGTATAGTCGCAGCGCTTCGGCCGAGGTGTACGACAGACTCATCGACATCGCGGCTACTACCCTGCGTTCGGGTCACTCGGTAATTGCAGATGCTGTTTTTGGGCACTACTTGGAACGAAGGCGTATCGAAACTCTGGCACTGGACGCCGGCGTCAAATTGCATGCAATTTGGTTGACGGCCCCTCGGAACGTACTCGAAGAACGTATTGCCCACCGGCGCGGTGACGTATCCGATGCCACTGTCAAAGTACTCGCGGAACAGCTCGCGACTGTGTCAGTCCCCGATCACTGGAGGAAAATCTCAGCGGTTGGCCCAGTATCGACGGTTCTGGCGGAGGCTGAAAAGTCGATTGCCTCGGCCAGCGAGCTGGCGATATGAGCAGTACTATGCGCCGGACTGGCCAGTAGTAGGCACTTTAATTCCAAATCTTAGAAATCGCGACTCGATGTCTGGCTCGATTAGCTTGGCTGCCGCGAGATCCTTTGGCGCCGTCAAATCATGCAGGCGCAGTTTCGCGATTGCCCGGCCGAACAACGAGGACGCGAGCTTTGGTTGGCGTCGCAGCGCTTCGCTGAAGCTCGCGACTGCCGGGCGGAATCGATTCATACGCAGAAGGACAAATCCTCTGCTATCAAAAGCATTCGCCCGCACGGGGTGGAGTTGAATAGCCGTGTTACAGTCGCTCAGCGCTGCGCCAAGATTGCGACCTGAGAGCATCCTCGTCCAACAGCGTGAGTTCCAGGCCCGAGCAAGTCCCGGCCGCAATGCGATGACTGTCGTAAAGTCCGCGATCGCGAGCGCATAGCGCATTCGTTCTTGATAGAAGTGCCCGCGCAACTCCACATTGATTGGGTCGGCCGGAGCAAGGCTGACGGCGCGATCGTAATCGGCAATTGCTAGTCGATCGATATGTTGGACCGCATAGGCATGGGCGCGGAACCGATAAGCTTCGGGGTCATGGGACGAAAGCTCGATCGCTCTGCTGAAATCGGAGATCGCCCTTGGGTTCTCGCCGAGTGATAGGTGCACGTTGCCGCGAAGATTTAGGGCCGTGATGTTTTTCGGATCAAGTTCAAGAGCCAGATCGCAATACTTGATTGCCTTCGCCGGCTTGGTTTTGGAGAGCAGGTCAAGACATAACAGCGAGTCACGGACCACCGCAGCGTCGCGCTCAGCCGCGGACAATCTGACGATTTCGTTTACCGGACGGCGAATATCCTTTGGATTGCGATACCCAAGTCCGTGCGCGCTCCAGAGCAAAACGACGGTAATTGCAATTAAGAAGAGAGCCGTGAGAGCAAGCCAATGCTTCAGCTGAATGACCTGTCGACTCATTTTTCGCGTCTGAGTTCGAAAGAAGCGACGACCGGATCGCGCGGTGCGCGCGATTCGAAGCCTTGTCGTCTCAGGCGCTCGGCGATGTTTAGGTATGTCTGCCGCAGGTTCAACAATTCCCTGCGAACGAGCTCGTCGTCTGCCAAGTTGGCCAGCTTGACGCACTCATTTGCACGGTCCTTGTAACCTATCACGCTATAGGGCATCGAACTTCCCCAAGACATCATTCCCTGGCGGTAGTCATTCTCCAGGCTGGGCAGCAATCTTCAATGCGGCCATGTTGCGAACCAAAATGGTGTGACGGTCCGGGATATCGATTGTGCCGGAGCCTTTGAGCTTCGTGAGCATGCGACAGACCGTTTCAATGGTGAGACCCAGATAGTCGGCGATATCCTGGCGGGTCATGGGGATTTCGATTTTGCTTTTGTCCGTCGCTCGGTTGCGTGCAGCCAGATGAACGAAGAAAGAGGCCACGCGTTCCAGCGCGCTCTGCCGACCCAGAACGACAAGATGATTCTGAGCAGCCCAAAGATCGTGTCGTAGATTGGAAAAAATTTCTTCACGAACGTCGCGGTTCTCGTCGCAGAGCCGGTCAAGTCGTCCGCGCCCGTAGCTAATCACCGTCACGTTATTTAGTGCCTCCGCACTTAGTGCATGTTCGTCGAGCCAGCTGATGCCGAAAAAATCGCCTGGCAGTGCGAACTCCGCAATCTGTCGACGACCGTCCGACATCATCTTGGACAGACGTACCGCGCCTGCGAGGACTTTGTAACTCTTGTCGGCGGGATCGCCCTCCGCGAAGATTGTATGGTTGCGGCCGAAGTGCGCGATCGCGCCGAGTGACGCAAGGGCCGAACGCGGCAGCGTTGCTTGGCCGGCGGCGGTTGCGGCGAACGCCTGTGAGGTATTACTTGGCATGATATGGCTGGGCATCAATCGCTCCCCGCATTTGCGTAGCTGGGAGATTGTCAAATGGGGATCAATGCAGAAATTAGGACAATCGCATACGTAGCAGCGACAAATTCGGAGTCTGTCTACGTGGTCGCTACGTACGCAGTCGCTCCTTGCGAGTTTATCCGGCTGAAATGATCGTTAGCGCGACAGCGCGTGGCGGACGAGATCGGCCAGATTTTTCGCATTTAGCTTGTCCATGATGCGTCTGCGATGGACTTCGACCGTCCGGGTCGAGATGCCGAGCTTGTGCCCGACAACTTTGTTTTGATGACCCTCGACGAGAAGACTGAATACTTCTTTTTCCCGGTCGGTAAGTGCCTTCCGTGGTTCTTGCTTGGGATTGTCCGATGTGGTCGAGCGCAAGAACGCAGCTTCCAATGCGCCCAGCACAATCGCCTTCTCGAAAGGCTTTTCGAGAAACTCAATTGCACCATCTTTCATGGCCTGAACCGCCATTGGTACGTCACCATGACCGGTCATGATGATAACGGGCATTTCTGGCATCGTCCGCCTGATTTCTCGTTGCAACTGAAGACCGTTCATCTCCGGCATACGGATGTCGACGAGCGCGCACGAGTCTTTCGCGCTCACTCGTGCGGCTAAGAATGCGCGTGCCGATTCGAAAGCAACCGTTCGATAGGTCCGCTGTACCAGCAAGACGAGAGATTCGCGTACGTCAATGTCATCATCGATGACATAGACCGTTCGGTCACTCGCCATGACCCACGTCCATTGGAATGGTGAAACGGAAGATCGAACCGCGGGCCGGATTGGCCTCCAGCCACAGGCGCCCTCCATGCGCTTCAACGATGCCGCGGCAGATACTCAACCCCATTCCCATGCCGTGGACTTTGTCCGATACAAAAGGCTTGAACAGCTTGTCTCTGACTTCCTCAGAAATGCCAGGACCGGAGTCGGCCACGGAAATTTGCAAGAGATCCGGCGCAGCGCGGCCGACTTCAACGACCAACTCGCGAGGGGTCCAATGCTCCATGGCCTCTGCGGCATTCTTGATAAGATTTATGACGACCTGCTGAATCTGAACTCGATCGATCATGACCGCTGGCAAGCCATGCTCGATGACGATCCGCATCCTTATGCCCCGTTCCTCCGCATTGATTTGTCCAAGGCGAATGGCTTCGTCGATGGTGTGCGCAATATCTTCTGGCGACCGGTTGGGTCCGCGCTTTTCAATAAAGCTGCGCAGGCGGCGGATGATATTTCCTGCACGTGTCGCCTGCTCTGCCACCTTGCCGAGAATTGATTTCATTTCGGAATCGCCGCGCTCGTCGGCGATATCGAGGCAGGCATTGGTATAGTTGAGAATTGCGGTCAGAGGCTGGTTAAGTTCATGAGCGAGACCCGCAGCAACTTGGCCCATGTCCGTCAAGCGACTGACGCGCAGCATCTCGCTCTGCAGTTCCTGGATCCTTCGATCGCGAACCAAACGCTCCGAGAGGTCTGTGATGATCCCAAGGAAGGTACGCTCGCCGCGTACAAAACCCTCGCCCACCGACAAATTCATTGGAAATGTCGTACCGTCCTTCCGTCGCCCCTCGACTTCACGACCGATTCCGATGATGTGTTTTTCTCCGGTCGCCACGTAGTGCGACAAGTAGTTGTCATGTTCGTCGTGATACGGCTGTGGCATCAACATCTTCACATTTCGGCCCAGCACTTCGTCGGCCTCATAGCCAAAAAGCCTTTCACATGCTTTGTTGTAGACCCGAACTGTACCTTTTTCATCGATTGCCATGATGCCGTCTACGGCGAAGGCCACCAGAGCGTCGAATAGTGGCTCGTCGTCCCGTCCTTTTGGCCCCTGGGATATTGTGCGCGGCGACACTGAAGAGCCTTTCCGGAAATCACAATATTGTATCGCAGCAGGCCCGTGTCGAGAAAGGGTTACGCTTGACTTGCATCAAATGGCGCTTAGCGGTGGTGTGTTCAAATCTCCTGCATGCCGAAACGAATCGTCGTAATCAACGGACACCCCGACAATCGGCCGGAGCGCTTCTGTTCATCGGTCGTTGCAACGTATGTCGATTCGGCGCTCAAGGCAGGCCATGACGTGCGCCAAATCAATGTCGGCAAGCTCTCCTTTCCATTTCTCGTCCGCTTCGAGGACTTTCAAGTTGCGCCCACCACGGTCGACATACGCAAGGCGCAGGAGGATATCGGCTGGGCAGAGCACCTGGTTTTTATTCATCCGCTTTGGCTCGGCGCTGCACCGGCGGTGCTCAAGGGATTCCTGGAGCAGGTCGCCTGTGGCGGCTTTGGCTTCGACAGCGGCACGGCGGGAAACCCGGCGCGCAAGCTTAAGGGAAAGTCAGCACATATAATCGTCACGATGGCGATGCCGGCCCTCGCCTACCGATTCGTATTCGGCTCTCTCGGCGTTCGCGCCTTCGCCCGCGGGATACTTCGACTGTCCGGCGTCTGGCCAATCCGAAAGACATATTTCGGCGGAGTCGAGCTGTCGGAACGACGGCGCACAAATTTTCTGGCCAAAATCAGTCAGCTGGCCAAGACAGGGACATGATAAGCAGAATTCTTGGTCGGAGTAGCAGGTCCTTGATTTCGCTCAATCCCATTGGAGGCGTCTTGTCCAAGTGTGGCGCCGTTGAGATGGGGGAAATCCGTGCCGCTCGAAGACGTCTTTTTGCTGACACTTGTCATCGTTGCGTTTGGTACCTTCGCCCTGGCCCTGGCATATGGCTCGGCGGTTGCGAGCGGGACCCGGAAATCGCCAAAGGTCTTGAAAGATCCGGCGAAACTATGAGCAAGCCGACTTCGCAGCGGCGTTATTGAGTCAGATCAAAGCGTTCTGATCGCGGGCGATTTCAATGAGGCATGGTTGGCTATCATCTTAAGGCGCGTCGTCTCGGCATCGAGACGCCCAATGAAGCTCACATTTTCATGCACAAGGATTGTCACGTTTGCCGCGCAGAGGGATTTGCGGCGCGCACGAGTATTGTCGTCGCCAACGGACCAAAGTCTGTCATTGCCACCCTCTACCACGTGACAGGCAAGCTGGTGGGTCAGAGTGAGGCGGGACTTTCGGAATGGGCATGGAACGAACTCGGTCTAACCGAGGGCAACGAAGTCACGGTGAGTCATGCCCCGCCGCTTGAATCATTGAGTCAGATTCGCGGCAAGGTGCGTGGCCGAAAGCTCGATGCGCTATCGTTAAGACAGATCATCGCCGACATTGCGGGTGGCCGCTACTCGGGAATTCATCTCTCCGCATTTGTTACCGCCTGCGCCGCTCGTGGACTCGACTACGAAGAGATTCATGGACTCACGCGCGCGATGATTGATGCCGGCGAGCACATATCATGGGGTAGTCGAACGGTCGTCGATAAGCACTCTATCGGGGGCCTCCCGGGAAATCGCACCACCCCAATCGTCGTTGCCATCGCTGCCGCCTGTGGTTTGATGATTCCCAAGACATCGTCCCGCGCCATCACATCACCTGCCGGCACCGCTGACACGATGGAGACCATGGCCCCCGTCGAGCTTGACCTAGACACAATGCGGCGCGTTGTCGAGAACGAAGGCGGCTGCATTGCGTGGGGCGCGGCGATGGGACTTAGCCCGACGGATGACATTCTCATCCGCGTCGAGCGGGTACTCGACCTCGATGGCGAAGGCCAACTTGTTGCTTCCATCCTGTCGAAGAAGGTGGCCGCCGGCGCGACTCATCTCGTATTGGACGTACCGGTAGGCCCGACAGCCAAAGTGCGCAGCTACGAATCCGCCCAACTGCTAGCTCAAAGCGTGTTGGATATTGGCCGTTCATTCGGGTTGCAAACAAAAGTGGTCATTAGCGACGGAAGCCAGCCGATCGGGCGTGGAATCGGTCCGGCACTCGAGGCCCAGGACGTACTTGCCGTTCTGCGTGGCGATACAATGGCGCCCGCTGATCTGAAAGATCACTCCCTGGCGCTCTCGGCTACCCTCCTCGAAATGACCGGGACGGCTGACGAGGGCCACGGCCTTCCAATGGCGGCGGCTTGCCTTTCCAGCGGCCGGGCATGGACAAAGTTTCAACGCATCTGTGAAGCACAGGGCGGCATGCGCACACCTCCAGCCGCCGCGCATCGACGAGTCATAGGCGCGCGTCAATCCGGGTTGGTCGAGCGCATTGATAGCCGTCGGCTTTCGCGTGTCGCCAAACTCGCTGGCGCGCCCGACGCCAAGGCAGCAGGGGTCGAACTACATGTCCGACTGGGTTCGCCCATGAGCCGAGGCGAACCAGCGTACACGGTGTTCGCTGAAACTCCAGGCGAGCTTGACTATGCGATGACATATGTCGAAGCCAACCCCGATATTGTGGGACTAACACTCACATGACGCGGCTCGTGCTCGTTCCACTCCCTGGGAATGAAGAACTGGCAACTAGGCTGGCGCCACAGCTCAATGGTGAAGTGTTTGTCCCCGAAGTCCGGGCCTTTCCCGATGCGGAAACGTATCTTCGTCTTGATCGAGATCTGCACGGCCGCGAGGTCGCTCTCGTCTGCACGATGGATCGCCCTGATCCAAAATTCTTATCCCTGTTATTCGCGGCGAGAACGGTGACAGACTTGGGAGCGGCCAGTGTCGGGCTCGTTGCACCTTATCTGGCCTATATGAGACAAGATCGTCGATTCCAACCTGGTGAAGCGATCACGTCAAAGTTGTTTGCGTCATTCCTGAGCCCCCACTTTGATTGGCTGGTGACAGTGGACCCTCACCTGCATCGCATTCACAGACTCGGCGACGTTTACGACCTGCCAACGCGCGTGGTCCACGCTGCACCTCTCATCGCACAGTGGATCGCGAGGGAGGTTTCCAAGCCGCTGCTGATCGGCCCAGACAGCGAAAGCGTGCAATGGGTCGACGAAGTTGCCCGAACATCTGGAGCGGGCGTTATCGTTCTCGAGAAGGAACGACAAGGCGATCAAGTCATCGAGGTTTTGACTTCCGACATGTCAAAATGGCGTGGCCACACGCCGGTTCTTGTTGACGACATCATTTCGACGGGTCGCACAATGATCGAAACTTTGGCGCAACTTCGTCGAGTAGAGATGAATCCGGCTGTATGCATCGGCGTTCATGGGATCTTCGCGCCTGGTGCTTACGAGGATTTAGTCGCCTCCGGGGCCGCACGCGTTGTGACCACCGATACCGTTCGTCATGTGTCCAACGCCATTGAAATTTCTAAACTTCTGACGGACGGTATTCGCGAGATCTTGATCTGATGGGTATCACGTTTCTCGGAGCAGCCGGTACGGTGACGGGCTCGAAGTATTTGCTCGACACCGGGAAAAAAAAGATCCTCGTCGATTGCGGACTATTTCAAGGCTTCAAACAACTGCGTCTGCGAAACTGGTCGCGCCTTCCTGTCGATTTAAACAATATCGATGCGGTCGTATTGACACATGCTCATCTCGATCACAGCGGATATCTTCCCCTGCTAGTGCGAAACGGCTTTGCGGGGCGCATTTACTGTACACCGGCAACGCGGGATCTTCTTGGCATTCTTCTCCCTGACGCTGCCCGCCTGGAAGAGCAGAGCGCGGAATCTGCAAATCGCCACAGTTATTCCAAGCATCATCCGGCGTTGCCTTTGTTTACCGGAGACGATGCAAAAAGGGCATTGGCCCGGACGAGGTCGCTCGGCTTCAACGACGTGCATGAGTTCGGCAATGGGCTTTCGCTCGTCTATAGGCGCGCCGGACACATTCTGGGTGCCGCAATGGCACAGTTTGCTTTTGCAGATAGGACAATTTTGTTTTCCGGCGATCTCGGCCGTCCGAACGATCCGCTCATGTTTGCGCCGGATGAGATCACCGAAGCCGATTATCTCGTCGTCGAATCAACCTACGGCAATCGCAGGCATCCAACCACCAGTCCACAGGACGAGTTGGCCAGAATCATCACGTCGACGGCCGCCAAGGGCGGATCAGTCATCGTTCCGGCCTTTACTGTCGGACGGGCCCAGCTTCTCCTCTATCACCTCTATTGCCTTAAAAAGGCAAAGAGAATTCCCGACTTACCTGTCTTTCTTGATAGTCCGATGGCGGTCGATGCCGGTGAAATCTTTCGGGCTCATCCCAACGATCATCGTCTATCGGCGCTTGAGACGAGAAGCGTTTTCGCCATAGCGCGGCAAACCACATCGTCAGAGGAGTCTAAGGCGATCGACCACAGTCGGGTTCCTTCAGTCATCATATCGGCCAGCGGAATGGCGACGGGCGGCCGCGTCATTCATCACTTGCGGGTTTTCGCGCCCGACCCGCGCAGCACGATACTGTTCACGGGTTTTCAGGCTGGCGGCACACGAGGTGCAGCGATGGTTGGCGGGGCCAAGACGATAAAGATTTTCGGTGACTACATCCCGATAAGAGCCACCGTGACAAATCTCGACATGTTGTCGGCGCATGCCGATGCTGGCGAGATTATGGCCTGGCTCTCGGGATTTCATCGACCCCCCACGACAACGTTTGTCACACATGGCGAGCCGGAGGCCGCCGATTCTCTGCGCAAACGCATTGAAGAAGATCTGAAGTGGAACTGCATCGTGCCGGCCTATCGCGACGAGGTTGAACTTGCCGTTCCCTAGTCCCTGTTTCTACGCTTTGATCAATGACTGAGAAACACTGGAATCGGCGCGCTGAGGAGTACCTGACGTGTGAAGCCGCCGAAGATGAATTCGCGTGCGCGGCTGTGGCCATAGCCGCCCATCACAAGCAGGCCTGCATGGAGGGTCGTATCTGCTTCCCTCAATAAAACGTCGCAAACATTGCGGCCGTTCGCATGGATCTGGCCGGCCTGCACCTTCAAACCATGGCGACGCAGATAATTTGCCATCCGCTCGACCGAGGCTCGACTCGATTGATCATCCCCATCACTCTCCGCAACACAAAGAACGTGGATCGTCTCAGCTTTCTTCAGTAATGGGATGGCTGCTGTAACCGCATGTGCACTGGCGGCCATGTCCTTCCAAGCGATGACGATTGTTGATAACGGATTTGGACATTTAGTTGACGGTGCCAAGAGCAATGGTCTTCCGCACTCCACAAGGACGTCGCCCACACCCATTGTCGTCAGATCTTCGGGCGGATTTGGTCGAGCGAAAACAACCAGATCGTGATAGTACGCCTCCACTATTGTCTGTTCGAGGTCGTTTCCCTCCGCTTCACACCATGACGCTGTGACGGCCCCCTTCTCGCCGATATGCTCGCCGGCACAAAACGCGTCGAAGGTCTTTCGAGACTTGGAAGCGCACATTTTGTCGCTGGCGATCCGCGAGTCCCAGATTTGACCAGTGAATGTTCCTGCCCTTGCATCCATGACTGGAACATGTCGCGCAAGTTCGCGAGAGTCGGGATGAACATGTAGACAGTCGATGTGGCCATCGAACAGGCGCGCCACTTTGACGCCCAGCTCAAGCGCCGTCTCATTGCATGCCGCGTTCAGACCCGGGACAAGAATTGATTTGAACATGTTCGTACCTTCTTCGAATGACGAGAACCGTCGGCCGGCAGTTTGCGGCAGAAAGGCAAAACGAGTTTGATTGGCGTCAATCCCAATCACCTCTTGGAGATTCATTGATCTCGCTCAAGTCGACTGACGCCTGCTGAACAACATTGTCGATCTCTTGCGAAGGATCGCCATGGCTGAGCTAGCCTTTCATTCGATGCCCGACAGCGCCTATTTGTGGACGGCCATGCACGTCGCCGACGAGAAGAGTGTCTGTTACGAGTTCTTTCCGCTGACGTATCGCTCGCCTGAACATCTCAGGCTGCACCCATTTGGAAAGATGCCTGTGCTCCAGCATGGAGACACATTTCTATACGAGACTCTTGCCATTACCCATTACATCGATACAGCGTTCGACGGACCCGCATTGCGGCCGCCAAGTCCTCTCGAGCAGGCGCACATGCTGCGCTGGGTCAGCATCATCAACGCATACGTCTTTCCGACGATGAATCGATTTATCAAAGAGCGATTGGTCCGGCCGGCGTGGGGATTCGAGCCGGACCGGGCGTTCATCGAGTCAGCCAGAGAACCATTGGCGCTTCAGATGCGCCTGATCGATGAGGCAGTCGCGAAAACCCGCTATTTGGTTGGGAATGAACCGACGATCGCGGACAGTTTCCTGCTGCCTCACCTGCTGTTCTTCGGCAGAACGCCAGAAGGCGCTGCGCTATTGTCTAAAATGCACAATGCAAGTTCCTGGCTCGAACGAATGCGCGCAAGGCCAAGCTACGAACGCAATCCCATGAGCAGCGCTTTCAAAGCTTTCCACCAGTTGGCTGCCTCCGACACCGCGACTTGGTAGCTTGCAACGGACTTTACCTGATGGGATTCATTTATGTCGGTTGACGATGCAAAGAGCTCAATTGAGCTACAGGTCACGTCCCTTGATCAACTCTTCAACAGCCTTGACCCCTTCCCCTTTCGCGAGCGCGATCTCGATAAGTCGGCGGAAGAGTACATTGTCAGCTGGGCTAGAGAACTGCCCTCGTTCGCCGCCATCGACATAGTCATCCATCTTCCGGCTGTCGAGACGAAACATTGGCACGAGCAAGAGGTCAAAGACGCCTTTCGTCACTATTTTGATTACCGTGCAGAAATCGTCGGGCGCGCATTCCGCGAGCTATTCCGCATCGGCCGTCGGTCGCTGGCGATCGGAGTCGTCGTGCTGCTCGCGAGCGTCGGCTTGAGCGAATTTACGCAGAGGTCGTTCGGCCACCAAGGACTTGCGGCAATATTCAGTGAAGGCTTGATCATCCTGGGGTGGGTCGCCAACTGGCGTCCACTCGAAATATTGCTCTACGATTGGTGGCCCATTGCAAGGCAGCGAAGACTCTATCGGCGGCTCGCAGCCGCAACAGTTTCATTCTCGTTGAATGGAAAAACGAGCGCTGCGCATACCGCCTGAGATTAAGACGT
>Ga0105240_10001957_pt1 | contig 34119 bp, 21 predicted proteins | sample KBSC54metaG_FD_80426 | JGI IMG/M metagenome (GOLD analysis project Ga0105240, IMG submission 80426) | Corn rhizosphere microbial communities from Kellogg Biological Station, Michigan, USA - KBS C5-4 metaG | ecosystem: Host-associated > Plants > Roots > Rhizosphere > Soil | place: Michigan, USA... | reverse complement strand
GATGGGTCGGTTTTCGGTAGCTCTTTACCGAAGATGACGAATCGCATCAGAGCCATCCAACCGTACATCCCCACCTGCCATGCAATGAGCGAAAGCGTGTCGGCCTTGAGTGCCTGGACCAGACTTTGCCCACTGGAAGCTGGCGCATCGGCATGATCGTGAAATACTGGAACGCAATGCCGAGAACATACGCGCATGCAAAATCCAGCGCCTACGCGCCGAAAAGTGCCATACCCGCGATTGCGAACGGTGCAGCGAAGTGAATCCACTCGGCGACCGACGGCCGCTTATGGGCCGGCGGCCTGCATCACGCTGCGCTGAGTCGATAACCGCCCGAATAGGAAATACGCCCACAGCCCCGCCGGGCCGGACCACAGCGCCGTGATCGGCCAAACGATGTTCATGATCCACATATGCATCGGGTGCCCGAGTTCCCGTCCTTTTGGGATGGTGCCGTCGTGCCGAACAGATCCGCTAGACTGGGCTACAGGAGACCCCGGTCATTTCGTCCCGTTTCAGACCCTGTTTCTACGTCGCCATCATCGGAATGGCATTGGGCGCGCTGCCTGCGCATGCATATTCACAGCTCACCCATGAAGAGCTGATCGATCTGCTATGGGCTGATTCCATCCGTCCTCTCCTCATCGACCGCTATCCGCAAGCCACGGAAGACGCTCTCCGAATCGCGCATGCGTACGCTTACGGGGGCTGTCTCATTCAGGACGTCGGGTATTACCCGTTCGGGAAACCGTTCTTCAGCGACCTCGCCCATCACGTCCGCACCGGCGAGTTCGTCTCGGCCATGTTTCGCAACGCCCGGAATCTCGATGAACTTGCGTTCGCCGTCGGAGCCCTCTCTCACTACATCGGCGATTCTATCGGCCACTCCGAAGGCGTGAATCCTGCCACCGCTCTGACATTCCCGGAACTCGGGTTGAAATATGGACCCATCGTCACCTTCGAGGAGTCCCCGACCGGGCATGGTCGAACCGAGTTCGGGTTCGATGTGGCCCAGACAGCGTGGCAGCGTTACGCGCCGCGCGCGTATCGAAAGCGGATCGGTTTCCGGGTGGCGCGCCAGTTGTTAGATCGGACCTTCGAGGAAACGTACGGTCTGCACGCTCGAGGCATTTTGGGCCCGGCCCGCAGCGCCGTTCGCACCTACCGGTGGGCCGTCACCGCTCTGTTGCCTGCCTTTCTGTATGCCCAGGTCGTTCGCCTGCGCGGAGATCTGCCGGTGGAGAAAACGGACGAGGCGCAAGCGGAGTTTCTGCGCACCATCTCACGCTCCGAGTATGCAACAACTCCCGGCATCTCATACGCGCAGCCGGGCATTCGCGCCCACCTCCTCGCCGTTGTCGTTCTGCTCATTCCGAAAATTGGCCGCTTGAAGGTCCTCGACACCGAAAGTCCCGGCGCCGACACTGAGGATCTCTTCCTGAAGAGCGCCAATCATGCCTTGGCACTATTCCGCGAACTGCTTACGTTCCTCCAAACGCACCCGGACGACGACCTGCAGTTGCAAAATGTCGACCTCGACACCGGAAGCATCTTGGCCCCCGGAAGATCGGACATGGTCGAGCGGATATTCGCCGAACTCGCGACCCGGCTCGCCGATGCACACAAGTCGATTCCCGCCGGGATCCGCGACCACCTGCTGATGCATTATGCCGGCCCCGCACAGGCGCTGCCTGCGAACATCAGCCCCAAAGCAAGACGAAGCCTGGCGAATGCGATCGAGCGTTTGCGCGCCACCGATCGGTAACGAGACTCACTCCGAGCACTTGCCTCCCGCCGTTTTCCAGCGCATGCTGAAGTGAGCAAGCCATCAGAAGTTTGAACGTGAAGATGGAGAACGTCCGCGCAGATCTGCTGCTCCTCACCTGGGCGGCCGGCGCTATGGACGCCCTGAGTTACCTGACCTCCGGCGTTTTCACGGCGAACATGACGGGGAACACCGTCGTGTTAGGACTGGCGATCGTTGGGCCCGACCGCTCGCGCCTCATCTCCTGTCTAACTTCGCTTGCCGCGTTTTCCTTTGGCGCCCTCATTGCAGCCGTTCTATTGGTCGGCAAGGCCGGACAAAATGATGCGTCTCGTGACTTGAAGATCGGCGTCGCACTCGAATATCCCTTCGTCCTTCTCTTTGCGCTGGTTTCATGGTTGGCGCGCCGGCCCGACGGCGATTCGGCTCGGCTCTTGCTGATCTCGAGCGCGTCCTGCGCTCTCGGCATCCAGAGCGTGGCAGTGCGAGAGCTCAAGATCGCTGGTGTCGTGACTACTTTTATGACGGGGACAATCACGACGGCAATCGTGGCACTCATCCCAACCGCAACGCCCGACGAGTGCGGCCAGATTCGGCCGAAACACTGGCCGCTTGCGCTTGCCGGTCTGCTGCTTTGCTACGTTCTGGCCACGGCATCGACGGCCGCACTAGTGACAAGCGGCCGTCGGAACATGGCGGTTCTGGTTCCCATCGCGTCGTTGGCTGCGGTACTGGTCCGAGCGTTCTTGCGGCGACCAGAGCCGGCCACGTTCGATTCTCTTTAGCTGCGCGGCGGCTGTCGCCGGTCTCTTAGAAGGGCGCGTACGCAATCAGGTAATCGCGTACATTTTGAAAGCGCAGCGGCTTGGATGTGAGGTCGGGGCGTCGGTCCCAGATGATATTCGCCCTTGTAGAAGCGGTGCGAAACTGGAACGCGGTAAGGTGGAGATTCCATGACCCTCCGATCAACTCTCCGGTACGAGCCTGTCGAGCTGCAGTTCGGCACCAGCGGACGGCGCGGCAAGGTGGCGGACCTGACCCAACTCGAGGTCTACCTCAATGCGGCGGCGGAATTGGAATACCTGCAGTCGCTCGACCGCTCCCGTGGAGGCATTGTCCGGGGCGACGAGTTCTTCTTCGCCCGCGATCTGCGTCCCAGTTCGGACCGCTTCGTGCCTGAACAGGAAGGCCGCGGCGAGATCGCACAGACCATCGTGACCGCGATCGCCGGTGCCGGAATGCGCCCGGTGAATATGGGATGCATCCCCACTCCGGCCCTCGCCTGCTACGCCATGGCCCGCGGCCGCGGCAGCATGATGGTGACCGGCAGCCACATTCCGTTCGATCGCAATGGCTACAAGACCAACAGCAGCACGGGTGAATTGCGCAAGGACCAGGAGGCGCCGATCAACGACCGCGTGGCGCAAATCCGGGCCCGCCTCTACGGGCAGAGCGCGGATGAGTCGCCGTTCAACGGGCGCGGCGAGTTCAAAACCGGTCATCGCGATCTGCCGCCTGAGCGAACCGAGGCGTACGCCGCGTGGATCGCACGCTTCACGGACTTCTTTCCCGGTGCAACTTTCCGGGGCAAGAGGTTGCTGGTCTTCCAACACTCGGCCGTCGGCCGCGACCTGCTGGTGGACCTGCTGCAGCGCATGGGCGCCGAGGTGATCCCGGCCGGTCGCAGCGACACCTTCGTTCCGATCGATACGGAGAATATCGGCGCGGCACAACTGTCCGCCATCCAGTCGCTCGCCGACAATGCCGCGGCGCAGCACGGCCCCCTCGACGCCGTGGTCTCGACCGACGGCGACAGCGACCGGCCGCTGATCGTAGCAGTCGATCCCGCCACTGGAAAGGCGCGCTTCCTCGGCGGCGACCTCGTAGGCATGGTCGTGGCCGAGTATCTGAAGGCGGATGCGGTCGTCGTCCCCATCACTTGTAACGACGCCGTGGATCGCGGCAACCTGGCTCGAGTGCTGGAGCCGAAAACGCGCATCGGCTCGCCGTTTGTGATCGCAGGCATGGAGGCGGCGCGCGCCAGAGGACGGCGCCGGGTCTGCGGATGGGAGCCGAACGGTGGCTTCCTGACGGGATCCGATATCGAGCGCGATGGCGCGTTACTCCGGGCGCTACCCACGCGCGACGCCTTTCTCCCGATTCTCGCCGTGCTGATGTCATCGGCCGAAAGCGGACCGCGGCTGCAGGATCTGTTCGCGCGCCTGCCCAACCGGTACAGCGGCGCCGGGCTGTTGCCTAACTGCCCGCGCGCGGTCGGACTGAAGGTGGTGGAATTCCTGTCCTCCGCCGATCGCGCTCGCGTGGCCGAGTTCTTCCCCGCGGCAGCAGGTTTCGGCGCCATCTCCGGCATGGACTTCACCGACGGCGTCCGCATTCTCTTCGACAACGGCGATGTCGTCCACGTGCGGCCTTCGGGCAACGCCGACGAGTTGCGGATTTACGCCGTCGCCGACTCGCAGTCCCGCGCCGACGCCATCGTGGCCATCGGAGTGGCGGAACCGCACGGCCTCCTTCGCCAACTTGAGAAGGCCGTAGCGTAAGCCTCCGGCCTGCGAACGCGCCAAAGCCGCTCACTCTCCGTGTGTTTTCTCGCCGAGGCGAGCCGTTTGCTCCGGCATCGACGTCGCACGTATGAAGATCCAACGGATCCGAATAATATACGGACCGAATGTCTTCAGCGACAATCCCGTCCTGGTCATGCGGCTTGACCTGCAGGATTTGACTGGAAAAGAAAGCTACGAGATCCCCGGATTCATCGAGCGCTTGCTCGCCGCCCTTCCGGGAATGTACGAGCACCACTGCGCCAAAGGGTATCGGGACCGTTCGTCGAATGCCTTCGCGAAGGCGCCTGGTTCGGTCATATTGTCGAGCACGTCTGCCTGGAATTGACCGATCGCATGGGCATTTCGGTGAATCGCGGCAAGACGGTCGAGTCTGGCCCGGAGGGCGTCTTCGACGTCGCAGTCGAGTACCGTTCCGAGCAGCATGCGCCGGCTGCTCCGGCCTTCGCGGCCAGTTCCGGCGAGACCTCGCAGAAGGCCTCCATTCCGGGACCGGCGATCGCGGTCACGATGGTCTGTGCGACCTCGCCGCGGCAGTTCGTTTCCAAGAATGAGAGCTTCACCTGCCCTACAGAAGTTCCGGCTAATTACTCCACGGATGTTGCCGGCCTGCCAATCCGCCATTTCATACTCGGCGTGCGGCAATCCAAGCGCCGCAGCCAATTCCGCCGCAATTATCTCAGCCCAATCCTCGCCAGTATTCGCGCGGGCCCTCTTAAAGAGATACCCGTGTTTGTTGAACCAGAACTTCTCTTTTGTGCCGAGCGACTCAGTTGCCTCTGGCGCATCGGCCGGGACGTCAACAATACGAAACATGAGAAGAACAATAATAGCGGCCGGAACACCCCCTGGGTTGCCTCCCTCTCCTGATAGCGCTTACATGCGAAAATGATATCCTCTATGGAGGGGGGATGCCCGCTTGAAACAGGAATCGAACAAAACCCAGTTGAGCCGCCGCGATCTGTTCGGCACGGTCGGAAAGGCCGCCGCCGCATCTATAGCGCTTTCTCCTGTCGTGAAGAGCGCGATCGTCGGCGCGACGGAAACCGAAGTCATGGACGCGCCCCTCGCCGGCAGCGCCGGAGTGGACCGCGTCACGGTCCTCGGCAGCAAGACCTACCTGCACGGCTGGGCCGGATATGGCGATGCTCCCGTTATGGGTCGTCCCCAGGATCAGCCTCGCCCGGGCACCGCACCCGCTCCCGCTGGACCCGCTCCCACGGCGATGTGGAGCAAGGAATCCGGACCGGGCACCGTCACCTTCGCCGATCCCAAAGCGCTGACCACCACCGCCACGTTCTCCGCGCTCGGATCGTATGGCTTGAAGCTGACCGTGACCAATGGCGAGACCACGCACTCATCCAGCCTGCAGGTCTCGGTGGAAGCGCCGCCGCCCGCAAAGCAACTGGAAGCCGTCTACACCAAGAATTTCAAAATCTCGAGCCCGTTCTGGAATGCGCGCGCGAAGGCTCTGATCGTCGACTGGATCCCTCATTGCATCGACCAGATCAATCGCGAAGACCTGACGGTGGGTGAAGGCGGCATCGATAATTTCATTAACGCCGGCAAAGCGCTGCGCGGCGAACCGCACGGGTATCACAAAGGCTACGTCTTCTCGAACGCCTGGGTCCACCAGAGCGTTGAGGCGATGAGCATCGCGCTCATGGTCGATCCGCAGGGCGACCCCGAAATCCTGAAGGCGCACGAGAAGTTTCGCAAAACGCTCGACACCTGGATCCCGATTATTCTGGCCGCCCAGGAACCCGATGGCTACTTGCAGACCGCCTTCACCGCGGCCGCGCCCCGTCGAGCCCCGCTGCCGCCCGTCCCCGTCACAAAGCCCGATGGCACTGTGGTCCTGATGCGCGTTACGGTCTCACAGACTCCGGATGGCGCCCTGCACGCGAATGTCGGCGGTGGCCGCGGCGGACGCGGACAGGCTCAACCGAACGCGGAACAGCCGTTCGATGGCAAGACGTCCACCACCGTGCTCTTCCCGGTGCTGAATCAGGATTTCACCACCACGACCATCCGCCTCGCGCTCACGCAAGGCGCGCCGACGGATGCCGGCCGTCGCGGTGGCGGCGGTCCGAATTTCGTGCCCCTCATCGCCACCAAAGTCACCGGCCCCAACCCCGATGGTAAGCCCGACACCACCATCGAAGTCCCGCCGCCGCAGCCCGCCAATCTGAAGCACTGGGATCCGGCGACCCGCGGCAATCACGAAGGGTACGTCGCCGGCTACTTCCTGGAATCGGCCATCAATCATTACCTGATGACCAAAAAGCAGGACGCCCGCCTCTACAACGCCGCCAAAAAACTGGCCGACTGCTGGTTCAACAACCTGGGCCCCGCTCCCAAAAAGCCCTGGTACGACGGCCACGAGCAGATGGAGCAAGGTCTCGTACGCTTCGGCCGCTTCGTCAACGACATGGAGGGTGGCGGCAAAGGCGAGAAGTACATCCAGCTATCCAAGTGGCTTCTCGACTGCCGCTCCACCACCGCCGTGCAGAGGACCAGGCCCGACGGCACCGTCGTCGACGAACGCTCCGAATACGATCAGAGCCATCTGCCGGTCGTCCAGCAATACGAAGTCGTGGGCCACGCCGTCCGCGCCATGTACCTCAATTCCGGTATGGCCGACGTCGCCGTCGAGACTCACGACCTGGAGTATCACAGCGCTGTCAAATCGCTGTGGAACAACCTGGTCAACAAGAAGATTTACGTCACAGGCGGAGTCGGCAGCGGTGATACATCCGAAGGCTTCGGCGTGAATTACGCGCTCAGCAATCAGGCGTATTGCGAGGCCTGTTCCAGTTGCGGCGGCATCTTCTTCCACTGGAAGATGCACCTGGCCTATCACCAATCCAAGTATGTCGACCTCATCGAAGAGACGATGTACAACGCGCTGCTCGGCGCCACCGATCTCCAGGCGAAAAACTTCTACTACGACAATCCGCTCGACGAGAACAAGGTGCGGTATGCCTGGCACGTGTGCCCCTGCTGTGTCGGCAACATTCCGCGCACCTTGCTGATGATGCCCACGTGGGTGTATACGAAGAGCCCAGACGGCGTGTATGTCAACCTCTTCGTCGGCAGCACCATCACCGTCGAGAACGTCGGCGGCGCCGATGTCGAAATGGTGCAGGCCACCGAATATCCCTGGAAGGGGAACGTCGCGATCACGGTGAATCCCAAGACCGCGAAGAATTTCAGCCTGCGAATCCGCGTGCCCGATCGCGGCGTCAGCAAGCTGTACACTCCGAAGCCAGCGGCCAACGGAGTCACCTCCATCCACGTCAACGGCGCGGCCGTGAAGCCTGTCATCGAGAACGGTTATGCCGTCATCAAACGCGACTGGAAAGCCGGCGACAAGGTGGAACTGGTGCTGCCCATGACGGTGCAGCGCGTGTATCCCGACGACCGCATCATCGCCCGCACCCGCGGCGGCGAAGTAACCCATCCCGATGAGGGCAAAGTTGCGCTGAAGTATGGGCCGCTGATCTACAACATCGAGAGAGTCGATCAGGACATCGCCAAGCCCATCAGCAAGACCGCTCCCCTCACCGCCGAATGGCGACCCGATCTTTTAGGCGGTGTGATGGCGATCAAGGGCAAGTTCGCCGATGGCAGCGACCTTCTCGCCGTCCCGAATTACGCCCGCACCAATCGCGACGGAGCGGCCACGCCCATCCCGCAAACCGGCGGCCGCGGCGTCCCCCGGCCGCTCAGTTCCATCGTCTGGATCAAAGAGGCGTAGCGTAGGCCTCCGGCCTGCTCGGCCGCACGCGCCGGCAGCGAAGCGGCCCGTCACTCGAGCACCAACTCGTCCGCCTCGTTCTGAAAGCCGGTCAACAACTCGGCGCCGCCATCCGTGACGGCCGCCATATTGCACTGCCGCAGCCCGCCGACTCGGTCAATGTAAGCGGCAGGCTCGATATTGAAAACCATTCCGGCCTCCAGGATCTCGTCCGAGAGCGGATGAATTCGGGGCAGGGCACTGTGATTGATTGCCGCGAATCCGACTCCGTGCCCTGTGCCGTGCACGAATGCCTTGCCGTACCCGCGCGCATTCATTACCTCGCGCGCTACCGCATCGACATCCGAAGCCCGCACTCCCGGCCGGACCTCGCCGATCGCTTTCCGAGTCGCCTCCACCACGGCGTCCGTGATCGCCGCCTTCTGCGAATCCGGCCGTCCGATTGTGAACGTCCGTGTGATATCCGTCCAGAACCCGCCGCAGTACGAATTGCAGTGGAGCAGCACGAAATCACCTTCCTCGATCGCCCGCGCACGCGTCTGCTGGAACGCCGCAAACGCCTGCGTGGAATTCGGACCCGACATGCAGTATGCGAACCCATCGCAGCGTTGGTCCGACGGCGCGCCCCGCAGCAATCCTCCCTTCAGCAGCGCCGCGATTTCGAATTCCCGCATGCCCGCATGAATACCCGCCGTCGCGCTCATGAATCCCTGCCGCGCGATGTCGCACGCCTGTCGCACCATCCCCAACTCCCGATCCGTCAGCACCGCTCGCAATCGCGCCAATCGCGTCGTCGCATCCACGAGAACGACAGCCGGGAATGCTCCGCCGAGCACCGCCCGTATTCCGGCGCCATAGTGGAATGTCGCCGCGTAAGTCGCAGGATCGAACGACGCCGATGCCTCGTACCCGAACACGCTTCCACTCCGCGCGCCCACTCCGCTCAGCGCCTCCCTAACGCTCTCCGATATCGTTTTAAGATTCTGCAGCGAACCGCCTTCGAACGTCCGGACTTCGTCGGCCCAGCCTTGCCCGGCCAATTCCCGCTCATCTTCCGGAGCCACGACGATCACGGCGCCATCGCGCGCAAAAATCGCGACCGCGTTTCCGATCACCGGCCAATACCCGGAGAGCAGCAGAACGTTCGACGGCAGCGTGCAGACCAGCGCGTCCCAATTGTTCTCCGACAGGACACGCTGAATCCGGCCGGCCCGCTCCTTATCGCGAACCATGACGCCGCATGCCCCACAACAGGCCGGCGCCTGCCAGTACCGCCGCGCCCGCCATAATCCCGATCGGTACCGCCGGCGTGCGCGCCAGCGTCGTGTATTCGTTCTCGGGCTTGCCGCCGGATGGGCCGTTCGGACCTTCCTTGATCGCCATCTGCAGCACCTGCGCAAAGTGCATCGCGTGCCGGTCAGTCTCCTGCCGGATCATCTCGCGGCAGCTGAAACCATCGGTGACGATCAACTCGTCGTCAGCCGCGCTCCGCACCTTCGGCAGCAGGACCCGCTCGCCGCAGTCCAACCCGACCTGATAATGATCGGCCTCATAGCCAAACGATCCCGCCATTCCGCAACATCCCGAATCCGGCACCGTACAATCGACGCCCGCCTTCTTCAGCAGATCGACCTCTGTCTCGAAGTGCAGTTGAGATTTGTGATGGCAGTGCCCGTGAACCATCGCCTTGCGCGTGAGCTTCGGCGGCTGGTAGTCCTTCACCTTGTCTGACAGGAACTCGCTCAGGATGAAGCTCTGCGCGCCCAGCCGTTTTGCATCCTCATCGCCGTAGAGCAGGTTCACCAGTTCATCCCGGAACACCGTCATGCAGCTTGGCTCCAGCCCCACAATGGGAACGCCCTCGCGAATCGGTTTCCGCAGCGTTGCCAAAGTCTGACGCAGCAGACCCTTGGCCGTATCGAGCATGCCGTAATCGTACAGCGGACGGCCGCAACACAGACTCTGTCGCGGCACGTGGACCTGATAACCTGCGTGCTCCAGCACCTCCACCGCCGCCTTCGCCACCGCCGGCGTGAAATGATTGTTGAACGTATCCGCCCACAGGATCACCGGCGGCTTGCCCGCGTTCCGTACCGGTCGTTCCGCGAACCACTGCTTGAACGTTTGCGGCGCGTACGGCGGGATATGCCGCTTCTGCGCGTACCCGGCCGCCAGTTTCGCCAGACTGCTCAATCCGGGAGTCTGCGTGAAGAAGTTCGCCGTCGCGGGCATGTGGGCCGCGGCGCGCGACCACCAGTAGATCAGCCCCGACGCGTAGGCGTACCGCGGACGCAGCCGCCAATCGTAGTAGTGCGACAGGAACTCGGCTTTGTAAGTCGCCATATCCACCTGCACCGGGCAATCGTGTTTGCAGCCCTTGCACGACAGGCACAGGTCGAGCGCTTCCCGCACATCCTCATTTCTCCAGCCGTTCTTCACCACATCCCCGCGGATCATCTCATTGAGTAGCCGCGCACGGCCGCGCGTCGAGTGTTTCTCCTCGCGCGTCACCATGTAACTGGGACACATCGTTTCGTCGCTGCTTTCGAGCCGCCGGCAAACCCCCGCGCCCACGCAGCGATCGCTGGCGTCCGCGAAACTGTGATGGTCGTCCGGAAAGTGGAAATGCGTCTTCACCTGTGGCAGATTGTAATTCGTGCCCTCGCGCAGGTTTTCGTCCACCCGGTATGGATCCACCACCTTCCCTGGATTCATCTTCCACTCGGGATCCCAGATCGTCTTGAACTCGCGGAACGCTTCGATCATCTCCGGACTATACATGCGCGACAACAACTCGCCCCTCGCCTGCCCGTCGCCGTGTTCCCCCGAGAGCGACCCGCGATAACTCACTACCAGATCCGACGCTTCCTCCAGAAACTCACGCCACCTCTGAATGCCATCCGCCGTTTGTAAATCGAACGTAAGTCGCGTATGCACGCATCCCTGGCCGAAGTGCCCATACAGCGGACCTACATACCCGTACTTATCCATGAGCTTCTTCAGGTCGCGTAAGTAGGGGCCAAGTTTATCCGGCGGTACTGACGAATCCTCCCAGCCTTCATGGTTCTCCGGCATGTCCGGCACTTTGGCCGTCGCGCCTAGGCCCTCTTCGCGCAGATGCCACACCAGCTTTTCCTGCACCGGATCGTCGAAGAGTTTCATCGGCGGGGCATCACCGCGCTGGCGGAAATCGTCCATGCACTTACGCGCATTCGCGTCGGCCTCGTTCTTATCTTTTCCGCCGAACTCGATCAGGAGCCACGCCTCGCCCTTCGGCATGAAGTTCATGTTCGGCGGATGCAGCCCCTTCTTCTTCATGTAATCGATGAAAGTGTCGTCGAGCGCCTCCAGGCCGACCGGGCCGAATTTTGCGGGCTCCACCACGTGGTCGGCGGCCGTGAAAACATCCGGGTAGCCGAACACCAGCAGCGACCGCACCGGCGGGTTATGCACCAGCTTCGTCTTGGCCTCCACGACGAGGACACAAGTCCCTTCCGTGCCCACCAGCGCCTTCGCCACGTCGAACCCCTGCTCCGGCAGCAACGCCGGCAAATTGAACCCCGACACGCGCCGCGGGATCATCGGGAATTCCTTGCGGATCCTGTCTGCGTATTTGTCGCGCAGCGCCTTCAGCCTGCTGTAAATCTCGCCCCTTCGTCCGCCCTTGCGAATAATCCTCTCCAGATCCTGATCGCTCGTAGGACCCACCTTCATGCGCACGCCGTCATACGTGACGATGTCCAATTCCTCGATGTTGTCCACCGTTTCGCCCGCCATCATCGAGTGAATGCCGCACGAGTTGTTGCCGATCATGCCGCCGAGCGTGTTACGGCTGTGCGTCGCCGGATCCGGACCGAAAGTCAGCCCATGCTTGCCCGCCTCGTTTCGCAGTTCGTCCAACACAATGCCCGGCTGCACCCGCGCATACTTCTGATCCGGATTCATCTCCACGATCCGGTTCATATATTTGGAAAAATCGAGCAGCACCGCCACATTCACCGTTTGCCCCGGGATGCCCGTCCCGCCGCCCCTCGCGACGATCGGAGCCCCTTGTCGCCGGCACACCGCGAGCACGTGCATCACATCGTCAGCATCTTTCGGCAGCACCACCCCGATGGGGACCATCCGATAGTTTCCGGCATCCGACGCATACATCCCCCGATCTCCACTGCCGAACCGCACCTCGCCCTTGACGCCAATACGCAGCTCTCTTTCGAGCGCTCCCAAATCGACCGTCAGCGTCGTGGTTGTGCCGGTTTGCATCCGGTCATCGATGTGCGTCGGCGGAACCTTTGCGGTGATTCGGACGAATTCATCGGGCAGCTTGGTTTCGATGGTTTGCATGGGGTCTCTCTAAAACAAATTCTCCGCGCCATTGAATTCGACGGGCGATAGCGGCTGCAGAATTTCGAGTTTCGGGTTGGCCTTAACTTCGTCGAGCAGCGCTTCCGATGCCCAGACTTCATCCAGCATCGCCGTATTCTTGATGCGGCAAATGCGCGGAGCCGCGCCGGCCAGCGAAGAAAATAGCCCGACCTCCATCGCCTCCCGATCGGAATCGAGCGCCAGCGGGAGCGGCCCTTCGCGAGTATTGCCGCCCGGCTCCGACGCGGTAAGCAGGTTTACATAGCTGACGACCGGGTCATAGGAATCGACAAAACGCCGGGTCGTGAAATCCGCCATCCCAATTCCCAGCCCGTTCCCCAGCGACCCATGCGTCAGCGAAAGAACCACGATGCGTTTGTAATTCGGATGATGTGGCGCATCCGAGTTCCGCCACAGTCCGATAATGTTGGGATCCATCCCTCCGCCCGAAATGGTCTTCCCCAACTCATCGACAATCAAGAGGTCCAACTCCTCGAATGGAATTCGCGCCAGATGCGATTTCGCCAGCTTCAGCAACCGCATGTCGGCTTCGAGAAAAGCGTCATACGACGGCGGCGCCACCTCGATCGCACACGGCTGCCGGTATCCGTTTTCCACCACCGACACGCCACACAGGATCTTCGATTTCGACATCTGAATCTTCGGCACGGCCCGCACCGAATCCCATAGCCTGTGACTGTGCGCCTGATGCGCACCGGCCTGCTTGCCCAGCCCAACGCTGCACATCTTGAGCAAACCCGACGCCAGTTCGCCCACCGATTCGGGATGCGTCTTCGTGCGCCCCAGGACGATGATGCCATCGGCTTCGGCAGCGAATCGATCCACATGGGCCACCGCCCCGTTGGCCGCCGCCCCAAGCTCGTGCGTCTCCATCGTGGCTCGAATCGGTGCGCCCACGCTCTGCTCATTCACACCGAGCCGTCGCAGGATCTCCGCCTGTCCCTCCGGCGTGGCTCCACCGTGGCTTCCCATCGCGGGCACAATAAACGGCTCGCCCCCGCAGGACTTCACCGCGTCCGCGATCCCCGACAGCAGCTCGACCAAGCCTCCGATACCGCGACTTCCGGCGGTGATTGCGATTCGATTGCCGCGTTTGATCCTGTCGCGCAGTCCCGACTCAAGCAGCTTCTGCCGCACGTCTTTGCGGACATCCGCAATGTGGTCCGATGGGAGAGTCTGGCGCACTTTCGCCATAGGCGTTAGCCTTCTGCGAGGCAACGCCATCACGGGCTTGGACGACGTCATACTTTCAGGTTAGGCCGCGGTGTTCGAATTCCGCCGTGAAGATGAAAACAAGACGATCGCTCCGCCGGCGCGGCCGCGTGGCAGTGTGAAGGGTAAAAGGGTTCTACAGGACAGGCTGCGGGATTGGCGTCGTCTTCACCATCACGATGGACGTCCTGCCGGTAAATCGATCGAAAACAACTGTGCCACGACCGCGCGGATCTGCCGCTCGCTTGCCCCGAGTTGGCACGCGCTCATGACGGATCGGGCAGTTTCGCCCGTAAGTTAACACCTGGACGTCGCTAAAGCTGAATATTATTCCGCTGCTCGTCGAGAAGTTTCGCGTCGATCCCCGGCACCTTCGCCACATCGTCGACCGTCTTGAACGCGCCGTGGTCCGTCCGGAATTTCACGATCGCTTCCGACTCCGCCGCGCTGAACGACAGCCCCGTCTCGATCTCTTTCGCCGACGCCGTATTGATATTGACCGGCTTTCCGAAATTCCGCGCCAAATAACTGACCACCGCCGTCGCGTCCTCGTCCGACCCCTCGGCGCCACGGCTCATCATGTCGGTGACTACCTCACGCCAGTGCGACTTCGTATATTTCTGGCTGGTCACCTGATCCAGTCCGTGACAGTTCACGCACATTTTCATGAACACGTCTTTTCCGCGGCCTTGCGGCAAGCTGTCGTCCTGCGCCGCAATCGCAACAAGGACTCCAGTCAAAAACAGGAAGGGTACCCAGCGCATCATATTCTCAGTTTGCCACAGCCTCTACCGTCCCCCGCGAGCCCCCCGGCCGCCGCCCGGAGGATTGCGCAGCGCATTCAGACCATACTTGTAATTCGGATCCATCGCCGTGATGTCGTTCCGGTATGCGACTACTGTCGCCGTCGGAAACACAGTAGGAATCTTCTGTGTTACTTTACCCGTTGCCGCCCACTCGGTGCCTCGCTGAAACGTGACGATGAAGCCCACGCAACTCAGCGCATCCACGTCGTGCCCGAGCGTCGTATGAAACACGCGCCCCTTGCCGTAGTTGAGCGTCATGAGGATCGGCTCGTCGTGCCCCGTTCCGTGATTCTCCGGATCGGAATACGCCGTCGCCAGCACCGTCATGTTCTTGCCGGGACCGCGCATGCTGTTATACAACTCATCGCCCTGATGCATCCACACGTGCGGTAGCCCCTTCGTGATCGGATGATTCGCGTCCTGCGTCGTGATCGCGAACGGCACGCGATTCCCGTGATTTCCGGCGCGTCCGGCTTTATCGTCCGAGGTCAACTTGCCGTCTTTGTAAAACCAGAGCGGTCCCGCCTTTTCGGTTCGTCCGCGCCATCCGCCGATGCCGATCATCTCGTTGAACGCTGGCCAACCCGCGAACGCATTGTCAGCCGCATGCACCGACACCAGCCCGCCGCCGTTACGCACAAAAGCCTCGAACGCCGTCTTGAGCGCTTCGGGCCAACGCTCGTCGGGAGCGTCGTAGTTCATGACGATCGCTTGATACTTGCCGAAATCCGGTTTGAAATCGGTGTAGTCGCCGCCCGACGGAGGCGCCGTCACCACGTCCACCTGGAACAACCCGGTCTCCTCCAGTTCCTTCTTGAGCACCGGAGTGGTGAGTTGCCAGGCGTGATACGGCCCGCCGCTTTCGCCGTCCAGCAGCATCACTTTCATGGGCCCGGCGGCCTCCGCGTGCGGCTGAAGCATCATCACGGCAAACCCCGCGGCAACCAGAAATCGATTCAAATTACTGTAGACGGAACGCATAAAGGTTTGCTCCCCCCGCGACGAGAACGTATTGATGTCCGTCGAGTTCGTAAGTGATCGGTGCGTTGCTGGGATTCGACAGCAGACCGGAGTGCCACAGCGGCTCGCCATTCCTTGCGTCGAACGCGATGAAGTTCCCTGACCCGTCGCTGCCGAATACCAGGTTCCCCGCCGTGGTCAGCAGCGGTTGCGCGCCGTTGTTCGTAGCATGCTTCCACGCGATCTTGCCCGTCTTCACGTCGATGGCGCGAAGCTCATTCTTCACCACGCCGCCTCCGCGCTCCGTGCCCGAGTATCCTTCCGGCTGGTCGTCCGTGTCCGTCTTGTAGAAGATCGTGTACGACTCGCTCGTGCCGACATAGAACAGACCGGTGTCCGGGTTATACGCAGGATTCGGCCATCCCGTCGCCCCGTTGGAATTCGGCGACGTGAGCGCGCCCGCGACCTGCGGCTCCTTCATCACATCGCGGATCGGCTGGCCGTTCGCGGCGATTCCCTTGTACCAATTCAGCCCTTCCACAAATGGCGCCGTCAGCACGCTCTTCCCATTCGTGCGATCGAGCAGGAAGAACAACCCCGACCGGTGCGCCTGCGCCAGCAGTTTCCGCGGCTTGCCGTCGATCGTGGCGTCCAGCAGAATCGGCGTCTGCGCCGCGTCCCAATCATGCGTGTCGTGCGGCGAGAATTGGAAATGCCACACCATCTTGCCCGTATCCGGATTCAGCGCCACCACCGACGCTGTATAAAGGTTGTCGCCCTCGCGGCTCTGACCGGCCATCACGGGATTCGCATTCCCGGTCGGAATGTAGAGAAGGTTCAATTCCGGATCGTACGTGGACGGATACCAGACGCCCCCGCCGCCATGCTCGACGGCATTCTTGTTGGGCCACGTCTTGAACCCGGGGTTGCCCTCGTGCGCCGTCGTCCAGAAATGCCATTGCACCGCGCCCGTCTCCGGATCGCGCGCTTCGGCAAAGTTCGGAACATCCAGAAAATCGCCGCCCACGCCCACGATCACGTGATTCTTGATGATCAGCGGAGAGACGGACGAAAAATAATCGCGCTTCACGTCCGCCAGTTCTTTGTTCCACCGTTCCTTGCCAGTCTTGATGTCGAGCGATACCAGGTGATTGTCGTATGTTTCGAAAAACAGCCAGTCGCCGTAGATCCCCACGCCGCGATTGCCCAGCGCGAAGGCCGGCAGGCCCTTCCACGTGTACTTCCAGATCTCGCGGCCGGTGCGTGCGTCGATCGCGAGCACGGTATTCGGCTCGGTGATGTACAGGACTCCGTTCACCAGAAGCGGCGCGCATCGCGTGTTAGCGAATCCCGCACCCGATGGCGCGGGTCCTGGACCGCCCATATTTTCGCCGGGCGTCATGTTGATCTGATTCACCCACGCGAGCGTCAGGTTGTGGACGTTCTGCGCGTTGATTTCCTTGAGCGGACTGTAATGCCGGCCCGAGTAATCTCCGTGGAACGTCGGCCAACTATCGGCGCTCGGATGCACAATGGCATCGGGCGGCAACTGCTGGCTCCAGGCTGTCAATGCCAATCCCGCAAAAGCGGTCAGTAGGGCAGGGGATTTGAATGTCATTCGGGTCCTCGTTATTTAAGCGTCGCAAGATAGGCGGTCAGATTGTGCATGTCGGTATCGGAAAGCTTCCGCATGATCTCGACGTGCGCCTGCAGCGGGTCGGGGATATCGACCTTGGGAACCCCGTGCTCTCTCGCCCACGTTTTCGTCGTTCCATCAGCCAGGCGAAGCGTCACGTCGAAGTCGGTCACTCGCAGCGCCGCGCCCTGAATCTTCTCGCCCGATGCCAGCGTGACTGTGGCGTTGCCGCGGCCGCCTCCACCGCGTCCGGCGCGCGGCATGACGAGTTTTTCCTGCAGAGTGGGAGGATCGTACTTCGCACCCACGCCTTTGAGATCGCCCGCCGCCGAATGGCACTTGGCGCATCCGCCGCCGCCGTTGAAGTACTGCTCGCCCGCCTTCGGATCGCCCACCAGGACCTCCGACACGTGGACGTTGCCGCGTCCCGACGCATAAATGATTCGCGAATGCAGATACGCCGCGATATCCGCGATCTGGCTGTCCGTCGCATCGATCTTGACCACTTTCGAGTGCGCCGGTTCTCTCACGAACCTCGCGAGTTCCACGCCGTTCTCGTCATGCAGCGTGACCGTCGAAGCGATCAGGTCCGGGCCCGCCTTTCCCCCTTTACCTCTCTCGCCGTGGCAATAGCCGCAGGTCGAATTGTAAGCAGGAAGGCCGCGAGCGATCGCTTCCTGCGGATAGATCGTGAATCGCCCGGCCCGGGGAGCGCCGCCGCCGCGGCCCCCTCGGCCGCCTGCCGGAGGCTGAGCGGGAGGCTGGGCCTGCACCGCGGCAATCATGCTGAAGAGGGCGAGTCCCCCAATTAGGGCAGTTAATTTGTAGGAGTGCACTTGGAATAGCATATCCGTTTTTCGACGATCCAGGATAATCGCTGAGGCTTCTTGCTATCTGAACAGCCTCTGACTAAACAAATACAAATTATTCGCCCACTCCGTATTGTCATGAGCATTGGAGTCGACATGCCACACGTGCGGTACGCCTTTCTCCTTCAGATACGCGTGCATGCCCTGACTGATCCGAATCAGGCCGTCCTTATTCCCGCAAGCGAGCCACAGCAGCTTCAACTTCTCCTTCGCCGCCGCCGGATCCGTGGCCACGTCCGCCGGACGCTTCGTATTCGGCGCCGAAGAGAATCCGCCTACCCACGCAAACGTCTCGATATGCGACAAGCCGATATTCAGCGTCTGCCCGCCGCCCATCGAAAGACCTGCCAGCGCGCGATGCTCCCGATCCGTATACACGGAATAGTGCGCCTCCACATACGGGATGATGTCCTTGAGTAAGTCGTTCTCGAACGGCATCCCCCAACTCTCGAATCCGCCCGGTCCGCGACCACCGCCCCGCGCACCCGCGCCTTCGCCCGCGAATGCCGCCCCTGCGTCCGCCGTCACACTGGAATTACCGTTCGGAAACACCACCACCATCGGCTGAATCTTCCCGTCCGCCAGCAGGTTGTCGAGCACATTATCGGCGTGGCATGCATCCACCCACTCGCGATCGTTTCCGCCGATCCCGTGCAGCAGAATCAGCACCGGATATTTCCTCGCCGACGAGTACCCTGGCGGCGTATACACGCGCATCTGCCGCCGCGTCCCGAGCGCTTTCGAGTCGTACTGCACCGCCGTCAGCTCGCCGTGCGGCACGTTCTCGCGCCGCACATTGAACCCCGCCGGAGGATCGGGAAACGCCGGCTTGTCGTCCGGACCCAACTCAATCGGCCCCCCGAATCCGCGCCCCGCACCGGCCTGCTGGGCAGGCGCGCCCACCGCCAGAACGGCCATCGCCGCCGCAAAGAAAACCACCCGTTTCATCACTTCTTCCCCCGCTTCGCGCTCGCCGTCGCCGTCCCGCCCTGGAACAGCAGCGGCGCAAATGTATACAGGCTCCGTCTCCAGCTCTGCCACTCATGCGACGTCCCCGGCGATATATAAAGGTAGCTGTTCGTAATCCCGGCCGCGATCAGTTGTGCCTGGTGCTTCTTCAGCGCCTCGGGATTCTCCAGCGGAGGCTCCGTGCCGCTGCTGAAGAAGAACACCTTGACCTTCTTGTTGAACTCCGCCGGATCCGCCATCGCTCCGTTATAGATCGTCTTCAGGTCCAGCGATGCAGGCGCCGCCGCCGGAGCCGCCACCGGGATCGGACTCCCGCGCCCGCCCGCGCCAAACCCTGCCGCCGTGCCGCCGCTGAACAACCCGATGTACGCGAACTTATCCAGGTTGGCCATCGTAACTGCCGCCGTTTGCATGCCGCCCATCGAAAGCCCCGCCATCGCCCGATGCTCCCTGTCCGCCAGCGTGCGGAACGTGCTATCCACCCACGGGATCAAATCGCTCGCCATAAACCTCCCGTAAGCGCCGCCTCCCGGACCGCCGATTCCGAATCCCCGTCCCGGCCCCGCCCCAGGCGCACCAGGCGCACCGGGAGCACCAGGCGCCGGAGCACCAGGCACGGTCACTGCACTCGTCTCCATCACCACGATCATCGGCTTCACCTTGCCCGCCGCCAGCAGGTTGTCCAGGATCACGTTCGTCCTACCCATCTCGATCCACACCCGCTCATCCTCGCCCCCGCCGTGCTGCAGATAGAACACCGGATACCGCGTCGTCGTGCTCGCGTCGTATCCCGGCGGCGTGTACACGAACACGTGCCGCCACGCCTTCGTCGTCTTCGAAAAGTAGTTCTTGATCAGCACATTCCCATGCGGCACATCCTTCAGGTCGTAGTAATCGACCCCCGCCTCCGGGATCTCGAACCCGTTGCACATGTGCCCGTACCCGATGAACGCGTTCGTCCCCGGATCCAGCACCACCGCGCCGTCCACGACCATCCAGTAGTTGTGATACCCCGGAGCCTGCGGCGCGCTCGTGTAACTCCACACGCCGTCCTCGCCCTTCACCATATCGAACGGGACATTGGCGATCGACACCTGCACCTTCTGCGCGGCCGGCGCCTTGAAGTGGAACGTCACCCGCGAGTCCGCTTCGATTCGCGGAAACTCAACGCGCGGAAAATTGTACGGCGACGGATGCGCCGGAACCGCCGCCGCCCCCGCCGGACTCACCGGAGCGAGCACCATCTCCTGCTTCGCCGCCCCCGCCGCCATCACCGCACAAAAAACTAAACACGATGCTCGTTTCATATCCGAAATAGCCTTTCTAAGTCGCCGCCTGACTACTATCGTCCAAACCGCCGGTTGCCTTTACACCCGCCCCGATCGAAAACTCAATAAATCGTATTCTTATCCGTGATCCCCGGCCAGTCGTCCGTCCGGAACGGCGCCGCCGGCAAACCCGCGCCATTGAACAGCGTCGCCACCGGATTCGACTGCCACGCATACCGCGCCGCCTTCGGATCCCCCACCGACTTCGACGACACCACAATCGCATCGCCCTCGATCCGCGCCTCCGCCCAATGCCACTGACGATCCTCACCCGCCACCGAGAACTCACCCAACCGGTCGCCCTTCACCACCAGGCCCCCGTCCGTATGCGCAAAGTGCAGTTTCAACCCGCCCGGCACTCGCTCGATGCTGGTAAACGTCGGCCCCGCATACGGCACCTTCATCCCGTAATACCCCGCCAGCGCGCACAGCCCCAGCCGGTCCCCGACCTCCTTCTTATCCACCGGATGAATGTTGTCGGCATCGCCCGTATCCACCGTAATCGCCACGCACGAATTCGCCACCCACTTCGCCACCGCCGCCTGCGCCTCCCGCATCTCCGCCCAGTCATCGTCCCCAGGCGCCTCCTTCCGATGCTGAAACGCCGGCAGGCTCACAATATAAAACGGGAAATCGCCCTGCCCGAACAGCTTCCGCCAGTCCGCGATCATCGCCGGCAGCAGCTTGCGATACTGCATCGCCCGCACCGCATTCGACTCGCCCTGATACCAGATCGCCCCCGAAATCGCCAGCGGCGCGATCGGCGCCAGCATGCCGTTATACAGCACGCTCACCATGCTCGTGACGCTTTCATACCCCGGCGGCAGCGCCTGCGGCGGATGACCGTCCACCGCCACCTTGCCCTTCCACTCGCCCGCCAGCGGGATCGCCGTCCCGTCGCCCAATACCAGCCGCAGCGTCGCCGCCGGACTAATAAACCCGCCCTCCGGCCTCAGGTTGAACAACCGGATCGCGATCACGTTCCGCCCCGGCTTCAACCCCCGCGCGCCATACACCCGCGGATTCTCCACCCACGAACTCGACCCCACCTGCTGTCCGTTCACGTACACCGTGTCCATCTTGTCCACGTTCCCCAGATAGATTCGCGCCGCGCCCGCCACCGACGTCTCCGGCAGCGTAATCTCCTTGCGGAACCAGCACAGGCTCGCCACATCCGCCACGCCCAGCTCCTTCAACCCGCCCGGGATCGTCACCGGCTTCCACGACGAATCGTCCATCGCCGGATCCGCCCACGACCCGTTCTTAGCCCCCGCATCATACTCGTCGTACCAGTGCATGATGTAGTTGCCGTACTCCCGCCCGCCCTTCTCCCGCTGCCGCTCCAAAAACGCGACCCGCTCGTCGAAATCCTTCAACGGTCGCAGCCCCTCCGGACTCACGAACGTCTCCGCCGGCACGCCGCCCACCGCCTCCTGCACCAATCCAATCGGCACCTTCACCGACTCCCGCACCTTCTTCGCGAAGAAGTACGCCGCCGCCGATATCCCGCCGCGACCGCCCAGCGCCGCCGGCGACACCACTTTCCACGTCCCGCGCGGAACGTCCTGCCGCGTATACGCCGCCCGCTCGCCCACCACGTAAAACCGCACCTCGGGATAGTTCGCGTTCTTGATTTCCTCGGCCCCGCCCCTCGCCTGCGCCAGCCCGAACTGCATGTTCGACTGCCCCGCGCAAATCCACACGTCGCCCACCATCACGTCGTGCAACTCCACCGACTGCGCACCCCCCGCGATCTTCACCGTATACGGTCCGCCCGCCGCCGGAGGCTCGATCCGCGCCGACCACTTCCCGTCCGCCCCCGCCGTCGCGCTCGCCGACTTGCCCCCCATTTCCACCCGCACCGAATCGCCCGGCTCCGACCAGCCCCACATCGTATTCGGCTTCCCTCGCTGCATCACCATGCTGTCGCCGAATATCGGACTCACGAACGGAAGCGGCGCCGCCGCCAGCGCCATCGCGCCCGCCAGCAAACAACTCATGAACTTCATGCAACGGCTATTGTACTGCAATGGCTTACATTAGTCTGCGTAGCGTAGGCCTCCGGCCTGCGAACGCGCCGAAGGCGCGCTGCTTTTGTCTGGTCCGATTCCTGTAAGCGATTACGCCCGCCGCCAGCTACAATACCCGATGATGAAACCCATCCTGGCACTCATCTTCGCCGCCGGACTCTCCGCCGCCTCCATAAAAGTCGAAGGCGGATCCCTCCAGGGCGCCGCCGAGGACGGCCTCACCGTCTATCGCGGCATCCCCTTCGCCGCTCCCCCCGTCGGCGACCTGCGATGGCGCGCTCCCCAGTCCGCCCCCAAATGGGACGGCATCAGGGACGCCTCGAAGTTCGGCCCCCGCTGCATGCAAGGCTCGCCCACCCCCGACCCCGCCGCTCCCCCCACCAGCGAGGATTGCCTCTACCTCAACGTCTGGACCCCCGCCAAATCCGCCGCCGATCGCGTCCCCGTTCTGGTCTGGATCTACGGCGGCGGCTTCAGCGCCGGCGCCACTTCCGAGCCGAACTACAGCGGCGAGAAGTTGGCCAAAAAAGGTGTCGTCCTGGTGAGCATCGCTTACCGTGTCGGCAAGTTCGGATTCTTCGCACACCCCGAACTCAGCGCCGAAAACAAGAACCACGTCTCCGGCAATTACGGCCTGCTCGACATGATCGCCGGACTCCAGTGGGTGCAGAAAAACATCGCGGCATTCGGCGGCGACCCGCGCCGCGTCACCATCTTCGGCGAATCGGCCGGCGGCATCGCCGTCAGCATGCTCTGCGCCTCGCCCCTCGCTAAAGGACTCTTCCACGGTGCGATCTCGCAGAGCGGCGGATCCTTCGGCCCTCCTCGCCCCACGACCTTTCCCGGCGAGAATCTGAGACGCCTTCCCGACGCTGAGCGCGCGGGTGAAGCCGCCGCCCAGGCCGCCGGAGCAGCCTCCCTCGCCGGCTTCCGCAAATTCCCCGCCGAAAAACTCCTCGCCGGCGGACGCGGCGGCGGCATGGCCTGGCCCATCATCGACGGCTACGTCATCCCCGACGATCAGTACAAACTCTACGAGGCCCGGCGCTACAACGACACGCCCATCCTGGTCGGCTACAACTCCGACGAGGGCGCCAGCTTTTCACCGCCCCGCACGCCCGAAGATTACATCGCCGCCGTCAAGGCCCGTTACGGCCCCTTCGCCGATCGCCTCCTCAGCGCTTATCCCACCGCCGCGACGACCGTGCCGAAAACCGCCCGCGACCTCACCCGCGACGCCGCATTCGGCTGGCACACCTGGATCTGGGCCCGTCTCCAGGCCAAAACTGGCAAATCCAAGGTCTTCTATTATTACTTCGACCAGCACCCGGACTCTTCCGCCGGCTCCCCCCACGGCGCCGAGGTCGCCTACGTGTTCCAGCATCTCAATCCGCAGCGAGCCACCAAACAGGACGAGGCCATCTCCGAGGCTATGGCCACCTATTGGACCAACTTCGCCAAACGCCTCGACCCCAACGGCGACACCGTCCCCAAATGGCCCGCCTTCACTGACGCCACCCCGTCCGTCATATATTTCTCCGGCACCCCCCACCCCGGCCCCGTCCCCAGCGCCGACTCCCTCAAAGTCCTCGACGCTTACTTCGCCTGGCGCCGCTCCCCCGAAGGCTCCCGGTAACGCTGGGCGCTTTTCGCTGACCGTTGGCTTCCGTCCGCCTCTGTGGCACTGGCGGGTTTGGTAGGGATTACGAGAGGCGAGGCTTTTCCGAGCAGCGTGTCATAGGGGAGGAGTCCCGAAATAACGTGAGCTTTCGGCGGCCGTGCGTAGCTTAGAGCCGGTAACCGAAGGAACAGCTTATTCTTCGCGTAGAGCCGTCATTGGATCCAGCTTTGCGGCGCGCCGGGCCGGCAAAAGACCGGCGACGACAGCCGACACGGCGAGAACCACGCAGGCCGTGACCAGCGTTGTGGGATCGTTGGGCTCCAAGCGATAAAGGAAGCCGGCAAGGAGGCGCGTCGAGAAGACCGCGACCGCCAATCCAAGCGCAAGGCCAGCCACAATGAGAATTGCCACTTCGCCCAAGACCATGCCGAGCACGCGAGCCTGCTCCGCGCCAAGCGCCATGCGAATGCCGATTTCATTGCGCCGCCGGGCAACGTTGTAGGACATAACGCCGTAAAGCCCGGTGACGGCCAAAGCCAACGCAAGGGCGCCGAAGAATCCGGAGAGCGTTGCTAGAAGCCGTTCTCGGCCCAGCGACTCGTCAACCTGAAGAGCAAGGGTGCGGAATTGCAACGTGATATCGTGATTCACTTCGTCGACGGCCGCTTTGACACTTGGAATGAGTGAAGTGGCAGGTCCGTTGGCGCGAAGCACGAAATTGGCCCAGCGCATCGGTGGCAACTGCGATAGCGGGTAATACGCAATCGCTTCTCCCTCCGCTCTCAAGCTGGTGTACTTCGTGTCTTTGACGACGCCGATGATCTGGATGGGGCTGCCGCCGGTCCCTCCCTGCCGAAACGTCTTGCCCACGGCGTCGCGCCGGCTACCAAAGAACTTGTTGGCCATCGATTCATTGACCACCGCGACCAGCGGTGCCTGCGGCGTGTCGTGCGCATCGAAATCGCGCCCGGCGATAAAAGGCGTCTCCATGGTGGCGAAGAATCCGGCGCTGATCGAGTTGATCCACACAACCGAATCCTCCGGCGATTTCGCCATATGCCCGTCGACGTGAATGACCCGGTACGAGGAACTTCCGCTGACCGGGGTGATATCGGCGAAGCTCGCGGACCGGACGCCGGGAACAGCGGCGAGACGCCGCTGCAATTCCTGATACAGCGACAGCCGGCGGTCAGGCGGCACGCTCGCATAACGCGGGTCGAGACGTATCAGCAGAACCTGCTTCTTGTCGAAGCCTGTATCGAGCGTGGCGAGTTTGGCGAATGTCTTGAGCATCAGCCCGGCGCCGATCAGCAGGACGAGCGAGAGCGCTACTTGCGACGCGACCAGTATCTTCCCGAGACTGAAGCCGGCCTGCGATTCCACCACTCCGCGCGCGTTGGCCTTCATCGCGAAGTGCGGATCGACGCGCGTACCCTGCCACGCCGGCGCGAGTCCGAAAAGGATTCCAGTGCCGATGGCGACCGCCGTGGTGAAGGCGAGCACGCGGATGTCAATCGACAGATCGAGAACGACGTTCGCGTTCGTGGTGGAGAGGAACCGAACCAGCAACCGGCTTGCCCACTGCGCGAATACGACACCAAGGATCGCGCCGATCGAGGAAAGAAGGACGCTTTCCGTGAGCAACTGCCGAATCAAGCGGGCACGACTAGCGCCGATCGCCATCCGGATTGCAACCTCCTTCCGGCGAACAGCGGCGCGGGAGATGAGGAGATTGGCGACATTGGCGCAGGCGATCAGCAGCACCATGACGACGGCGGCCATCAATGTGTACAGGGCAGCCTTGTAGTCATGGCGAATGTTGGAAAATCCCTTCGCGCCCGGGAGAAGACTAAACCTTTGAGCCAGGTAACGTTTCTGTGGGGCGGGTGGGAAATTGGAAGGGAGGGTGTCGGCGAAGATCTGTGGGGCGAGTGTATTCATGCGCGCCAGAGCCTGCTGCTGGCTGATACCCGGCCTGAGGCGGGCAAAAATCCAAAGCCATGAGTTAGCCCGCTTGTCGAGTGCGGAGTTCTCGCGAATAACAGTGCCCTCGGCGCATAGAGGCAGGTAGACGTCAACCGCTTCCCCAACCTGGATGCCGGAAAATCCCGGCGGAGCGACACCGACGATCCGAACTGGATGGGTGTTTAGCGTCAACCGGCGGTCGAGGACGTCGGCCCCGCCCCCGAATTCTCTCTGCCAGAAGTCGTAGCTGAGCAGGCCGATCACCGGGCAACCCCGCTTATCGTCGTCGGCGGCGATGGTTCGGCCGAGAAGAGGGTTCACTCCGAGCGTGCGGAAGAAGTCTCCACTGACCCAACTGGCGTTTGCGTTGCGAACTTCGCCGCCCATGGCGAGATTGAGGCGGGTGGGGCTGTAAGCGAAGGCTCCCGAGAAGACATCCTGGCGGTCGCGCACCTGCTCCCAAACTGGATTCGTAAACGAGAGGCCGTCTTCGGTCTTCGTGCCGAGTTCGACGAGCTGTTCAGGATGGCTCACCGGCAGCATCTTTAGGATGACGGCATTGATAAGACTGAAGATGGCCGTATTGGCGCCTATGCCGAGAGCCAGCGACAGAATCGCGACTGCGGAAAACCCAGGACTGGAGCACAAGGCACGGAGCGCGTAACGGACATCCTGTAGCACGTCGTCGAACATGTATTATCCCTCCAACGGCATTCATCCGGTCGAGCCGCGCCGCGTGCCGGGAAGGCGAGCCTCCGGCGCAAAATGCCGCTAAGACGAATACTGCTGAAGCGAGCGAAGGTTACACCGGATCTCTTCCTTAGATCCCATAGAGGAGGGGAGTCCGATCCAGCCCGGTGGCGACAATAAAAGGTTGCGCTGGTTGGCCAATCTTGGCAGCCCTTAGCATACCTAACTAAGATTCCCTCTCTTGAGGCGTCTCCCAAGACCTCCGGCCCGCCCGCAACATTTTCGCTGATCTGTTCACTCAGTTCTTGCAGATCAGTTGGTACGGCAGGTGTCGGTCGTGGCATCGTCAATCCTCTGGCGCAAGACTGACCTTATCGGTTCTCCCCGTGCGACGTCAGGCAAGCTTGCCGGAAGCTCACCGGGAAAAGGCTGCCGATGTCGTAAGCGTCCTGCACCTGTCGCCGGCATCTAACAGGGATTTTCGTCGCGTGACATCCCCAGAACTTGAGCCGCTTGGCGACACTCCTTCCACAATCTGGAGGAGACTCGTAAGGCCGAGTGACAGATTTACCGGTATCAGCACAGAAGAGCTTTTTGGCCGCCTCTCGAACCAAGACATACCTGCAATGGCAGATTGGTTGGACTATCTCCATGCTCGTTTTCCCTGGGTTCAGTTGAGTCGTACGGCCACGTCGAACCTCGGGCCCAAGATCCGCGAAGAAAGGCGGCCGGATTTACTCCAGGTAAGTCGCATTGTCTTGAGCAGGCATCCGCTTGGCCGCACAACGGGCAAGTGATTTCTTGACCATCGCCATCAGCAGCTTCCATCTCTTGCGAGATCCGGTCGTGGCATTGACACGGCGTTGACAACTTTTATCTCGTTTTGATGCAACAAAACCCGCCCGAAAAGGCCTGATTTACTTGACATCGCCTGCTAGAACTAAAGGTGGGGAGGTGTCGAGATGGCAAACCAAGCACAAATAGCCGCCAACCGATTAGCTTCACAATTCATGGCGTCTCGATCGCCAAGCGCATCGCCGAAGCGCAAAGCCCCTTTCTCCCCGGCGGTCGGCGCGCCAAATGCCAACCGCGGTAACCCCGCGAGTTACGGAACAAAGCCCATTCCCCCGCGTTTTCTCCGCGGCTCCGCACTCGAATCCCCCCGGCCTCGACTTGCTGCGGAACAAAGCCAATCTGCGCCGGCTTCGGAGCCCTGTACGGAACGAAGCCAATTTCCCCGCGACGGGTTATCCCTATCGCTCGCGGAACAAACCCAATCTCCCCCCGGGGACGGCGTTACAGAACAAAGCCAATTTCCTCGGCATCGGCGCGGCTCAGCGGTGAACCCTACGGAACAAAGCCAATTCCCCCCCGTCTTCCCTGGGACTCCGCACTCCAAGCGGCCCGGCCTCCACTCGCTGACGGAACAAAGCCAATCTCCGCCGCCCCCGGAGCCCGTTACGGAACAAAGCCAATTTCCTCGCGGCGAGTTGTCCCCTTCGCTCGCGAAACAAACCCAATCTCCGCCCCGGGACCGCGTTACAGAACAAAGCCAATTTCCTCGGCCTCGGCGCCTCGCGGCGGTGAACCCTACGGAACAAAGCCAATCTGGTCCCTGTCCTCGACTAGCCAATTGCCCTGTCGCGGCCGAATCGACGGAACAAAGCCAATCGCCCCGCCCTCGACCCAGTTACGGAACAAAGCCAATTTCCCCGGCGGTCACGAGACCTCGGCGGCGAACTTACGGAACAAAGCCAATTTGCCTTCGCCTTTCTCCGTGCTTGCTCCGTGTCCTCCGTGACTCCGTGGTGAAGCTCGCCTCACCCCCGAGCCCCCACCGCCCTAAATATCTCCCGGTAAAAATAAGGATGCGATTGCCATGTCTGCGCCGTGATCACCCGACCGTCCCGCACCGCCTGCTCCTGCACGTACGTGCCCCCGGCATTCTCCGCATCCACGCGGACGTGCTCGTAACACGTCACCCGCTTCCCGCGCGCCACCCCCGCCGCCGCGAGAATCTGCACCCCGTGGCAGATCGCAAACACCCACTTCTCCTGGCGATCGAACTCGCGCACCAACTCCAGCAGCTTCTTGCTGTTCCGCAGATACTCCGGCGCCCGGCCGCCCAGCACCAGCACCGCCGCATACTCAGCGACCTTGACCTCGTCAAACGTCAGGCCGGCTTCCAACCCGTAGCCCCGCCTCTCGATATACGTGTCCCACCCTGGTTGGAAATCGTGCATGACCAGGTGCAACCGCCGCCGCGCCGGAGCCGCAACCTCCGCCGTCCACCCTTCCTCTTCGAACCGGTGGACCGCATACAGCGCCTCATACGATTCGCCGCCGTCGCCCGTGATGATCAGGATCTTTGACATTTCTTCACTATAACCCGAAGCCGCTCAGAAAGCGCTTACAATCCGAGCCCGCAAATGATACACTCGTGCTCAAAAAGGAGTCCCCATGTCCGGAAAACTCAACCGCCGCCAGGCCCTGCTCCTGCCGGCGACCGCGGGAATGGCAGCCGCCGTCGCTGCCCCCCTCAACGCGTCCGATAGCACCAAGACCGCCGCCCACCAGGCCCCCGGTGGCTGCTCGACCCCCCGCACCGCCGTAGCGAAAACGCAGTACGGCAAGGTCCGTGGCTACGTCGACGCCGGCGTCCTCACCTTCAAGGGCATACCGTACGGCCAGAACACCGGCGGCGAAAACCGCTGGCTGCCCGCCAAGCCCCCCAAACCCTGGGACGGCGAGTACCCCGCGCTCGTCTACGGCGCGAATTGCCCCCAGCGCCTCCACGACTACACCTCCATCGAGCAGTCCTTCCTCTACGATTGGGACGACGGCTACATGAGCGAGGACATGCTCAAGCTGAACGTCTGGACCCCCTCACTCACCGGCAAGCGTCCCGTCCTCGTCTATTACCACGGCGGCGGCTTCACCTTCGGCTCCGCGTACGAGCTCCCCTCGCAGGAAGGCGCGCAGTTGGCCCGCCAGCACGACGCCGTCTCGGTCACCGTCAATCACCGCCTCAACCTGCTCGGCTTCCTCGATATGTCCGAGATCGGCGGTCCCGCCTATGCCGATTCCGTCAACGTCGGCATGACCGACCTCATCGCCTCCCTCAAATGGGTCCGCGAAAACATCGCCAACTTCGGCGGCGATCCCGATTCCGTCATGATCTACGGCCAGTCCGGCGGCGGCTCCAAGGTCACCTGCCTCATGGGGATGCCCGGTGCCGCGGGCCTCTTCCACCGCGCCTCCGCGCAATCCGGCGGCGGCAGCAATCTCCCCGGCGCCGACCAGTCCCGCGAGTTGTCCCGCCAGTTCCTCAAAGAGTTGGGACTCGGACGCAACGATCTCGCCGCTCTCCAGAAGATGGATTGGGCCCACCTGAACGCGGCCGGCAATGCCGCCGTCGCCAAACTCAGTCCTGCCCCGCAGGGCGCGCCCGGACCCGGCGGGCCGCCCAGCAGAACGCCGCGCGCCGGGTTCTCCCCGACAGTCGATGGCCGCATCGTGACGCAGCGTTCTTTCTACGACGTCGCGCCCGAGATGACGAAGAATGTGCCCATGCTGATCGGCAACGTCAGCGAGGAAGGGAATCGGATGTCGTCCCGTCCGACCGAGGCCGAGTGGCACGCCACGCTCGCCCGCACCATGGGCGATGCCAAGGCGACTACCTTCATCGCGGCCATGAAGAAGGCGCACCCCGAGAAGAGCATTCGCACCCTGTCTTATGCCGTCAATGGGATCACCTCGCGCACCAACGTCCAGCGCATGGTCAAGCTGAAGTATGAGCAGAAGGGCGCGCCGGTCTACCAGTATTACTTCACCTGGCAGTCGCCGATGCTTGAGGACGCGGGCGCGTGGCACACCGCCGAACTCGCCTTCTGCTTCGACAATACGAAGCGCTGCGAACAGGGCACCGGCAACACGCCTGAGGCGCAGGCGCTCGCCAAAAAGATGGCGGCCGCCTGGGTGAACTTCGCCCGCACGGGCAATCCCAGCCAGCCCGGCCTGGTCTGGTCGCCCAGCGATCCGGTCCGCTGCCAGACGATGGTCTTCGACAACCGCTGCCGCATGGTCGACGACCCTGAAGGCGAACTCCGCAAAATCCTGCTCTCCTAGGACTAACTCATGAATCTACGACTTATCACCGCCCTGTCCCTCGCCACCGCTTGCGCATATTCCCAGCCTCCCAATCGGCCGCGCACCGCCTATTACGAGGACACCGCCAACATCCCCGTCTCCCCGGAAATCCATCCCGATCGCACCGTGACCTTCCGTCTCTTCGCTCCCAAAGCCAGCGAAGTCGTCCTCATGGGATCGCCCGGCATTCTCGAAGCCATCAAGGAGCCCAAGCCCCTCCAGAAGGACGACAAGGGCACGTGGACTCTCACCGTCGGTCCGCTTGCCCCGGGCTTCTACACGTATGGCTATGCCATCGACGGCGGCCTGCGCATGCCCGATCCCACGAACCCCGACCTCGAACTCCGCCGCTGGGGCGCCACCAGTATGTTCATCGTGCCCGGCGCCGGGAAGGCCGTCTTCGAAGAGCGGCCCGTCCCGCATGGCACCGTCCACGTGAACTTCTACGATTCCGCCAACCTCAAGACGCCCCGCATGTTCTACGTCTACACGCCGCCCGGGTATGAGGCCGGCAAGCAGAAATATCCCGTGCTCTATCTCCTCCACGGCAACGGTCAGATCGAAGCTTCGTGGACCTGGACCGGCAAGGCCAATGTCATCATGGATAACCTGATCGCCGATGGCAAAGCCAAGCCCATGATCGTCGTCATGCCGTACGGCCACATCCCCCGCGACATCAAGGCCGCGCCCGTTACCAACGACCCGCTCGCCATCGAGAAGGAACTGATCACCGCCGTCCGTCCCCTGGTCGAAACCAAGTACCGCGCGCTGACCGACCGCGACCACCGCGCCATCGCCGGACTCTCGATGGGCGCCGGACAGTCCATGTCCATCGGCCTCCATCACCTCGAACTCTTCTCTTACATCGGCGCCTTCAGCGGCGGCGGCAACCGCGCCGAATGGGAAAAGATGGATCCCGCCGTCCTCAATCAGAAGCTAAAAGTCCTATGGCTCGGCACCGGCCGCGAAGACAAAACCGTCCCCTTCGCCTCCATCGAAAGCTTCTCCAGGATGCTCACGGAGAAGAAGGTCAAACACGTCTTCAATCCGTCCGACGCCGGACATAGCTGGCCCAACTGGCAGGTCTACTTATCCAAGTACGCGCCTTTGTTGTTCCAGTAGCGTAGGCCTCCGGCCTGCGCCACTTACTTCATTAACTCGGCTAACTTATCCTTAACCGCCGAGCCCCATATGTCGTAACCCTTAGCTGCCGGGTGTAAGGTATCCGGCCGGAACGTATCCGGCAAGAAGAATCCCCGGTCATCCAGGAACTTAGACCCGATGTCCATATAGAACACATGCTTCTGATCGTCCATCTTCGAAACGATCCGATTGATCTGCGCAATCTTATCGCGCACCGGATCGCCCGGCGCCCCGCGCGGGAAGATCGCCAGAAGCAGGATCTTCGCCTGCGGAAAATCGGTCCGCATCTCCTGCACCACCGCGCCGACGCCCTCCGCAATCTCCGCCGCGGTCGACCCGCCCGTGTTATTGGTGCCGATCATCAGCATCACCGCCTTGGGCTGGAATCCCTGGCCTTCGCCGTTGTGCAGTCCCCAGAGCACACCCTGGGTCGTATCCCCGGCGATGGCGAAGTTAGCCGTCTTCATGCTGCCGAAGTACTTATCGAACATCTCCTTGTTGGCGTCGCCCTGTACCCACCAGTCGGTGATCGAATCGCCGTCCAGCAGCAGGTCGATGTCGCCCTTCTTCGCGGTCTCGACGAAGCCTTCGTGCCTCGGACCCATCCGCAGCGTCGTCTGCGTGTAAGTCGCCGCGACGTTCAAACGCGGCGGCTCGAGCAGCATCAGCGATTCGAACTTCTTAAGCAGCGGCTGGGTCGGCGACTTGTCGGAATCGACCCACCGTTTCACCGCTTGATTGACCTGTTCTAACTCCGCAGGAGTCGGTCGCGGGATGGCCACCTCGGGCGGCACCGGCGCCATCGGCCCGATCACCACCGGCGCGAAGGGTCCGCGCCCCCCGCCGGGTCTCGCGACCGGGGCTGTCTGCGGCGGCTGCGCAAAGGCCAGGCCTGTCAAGGTCAGAACGATAATGGATGCGTAACGCACTTTGATCTCCTTCTTTAATGGGTGGTCGGTTTGTACTTGCCGCCCTTTACCAGGACGTCGAGGATTTCCTTGGTTCGCGCCGGGCAGGCCCGCCCCTTCGCCGGCGTCAGGTTGTCGTGCTCCGATTCGATCATCGGCAGCGGCTCCTTCACTCCGGCGATCTGGTTCAGCGCCGTCCAGACCCCGGCGGGCGGCGAGATCGTATCGATGAAGCCCATCCCCGCCATCACCGGCGCCTGGATCCGCGAGGTGAAGTTGGCGGTATCGAAGTACAGCGCGGTCTTCATCACGTCCGGGTCGGTCGACGGCCAGTTGGGATACCCGGCCTTCCGGCCATGAAGGTCGCCATTGGTGTCGGCCCCGGCCGGCACGCAGACCAGCGCGGCGGTGATCTTATCCGGCCGCAGCCCGGCCAGCACCAGGCTCTGCTGGCCTCCCATGCTGCCGCCCATCAGGACGATGGTCTTGCCGTCCCAGTCGGGCCGCGTCAGCAGGTAATCCAGGGCGCGCGAGTCGCGCAGGTACATGTTCAGGAAATAGGATTTCTCGCGATCGGTGTTGCCGACGGCCTGATAGCCGCGCGGTATATTCCCGGAAGGATCGGACGGTAGCTTGTCATGCGAATCGACGTTGATCATCAGCCAGCCCTCGGACGCCCGCTGCGCCGCCCCGTGCGCGTTCAATGCGTACACGCCCGCATACTGCAGTTGGATCACGGCGGGGAACTTGCCTTCGCCGGCGGGCTTAGCCACGTACCCGTGCGTCTGCGACCCCAGCGCATCCAACACGAACATGTTCATCTCGACGCCCGGAACGTCGGCCTCCACCTTCGTCAGGACGGGGTTGATCGGGATCTTCGCCTGCGCCGCCAGCTTGCCGTCCCAGAATGCGTCGAAGTCGTCGGGACGCGGCGTCGAAAGCCCGAGCTTGGTCGGCGCCACCGCGGCCCCGACCGCATAGAATCCGGTGTTGCGCCCCGCATTGCCTCCCGTGAATGCCCCCGCCGGCGCGTCCGGCGCCAGATTCGTGTACGCTTCCACGGCCACGTAGATCATCTCCGGCTGGTCGGCCGCGATCTCGATCTTGTCCTTCCCCGAGGAGAGGTCCAGCTTGCCTTCCTTGAGCACCACCGCGTTGTTGCGCCGGATGGTCCACTTATACCCGTACGTCGGCGCGACCGGGCCGGGCTCCACCGTCCACCCGACCGTCTCGCCCACCGCGTAGATCCCGCTCGCGTGATACGGCGTGAACGCCAACTGCTGCGGAATCGGGCCGCCCCGCTGCGCCAATGCCAACGTGGCGGCGAGCAGGTGCGCAAG
>Ga0105240_10001956_pt1 | contig 34120 bp, 26 predicted proteins | sample KBSC54metaG_FD_80426 | JGI IMG/M metagenome (GOLD analysis project Ga0105240, IMG submission 80426) | Corn rhizosphere microbial communities from Kellogg Biological Station, Michigan, USA - KBS C5-4 metaG | ecosystem: Host-associated > Plants > Roots > Rhizosphere > Soil | place: Michigan, USA... | reverse complement strand
GCACCGGATGTGTTCGGCGGCATCGACCTGCGCGCCGGCGGTAGCTGGTTGCTGGTATCGAAGCAGCGCCGGCTCGCGGCGATCACCAATGTGCGCGTTGGTTTGTCGCCGGAAGCCGCGCCGCGATCGCGCGGCGAGCTGGTCAAGGCGTTCGCGATATCGGATGCGGGCAATGCGGAGTTCATCGCCGGCATCGCGCCACGCGCGCACGAATACGGTCGCTTCAACCTGTTGTTGTGGGATGGCGAGTCGCTGCATTGCGTCGGCAATTATCCGCAGTTCCATGTGGAGGAAGTCGTGCCGGGCTTGCATGCGTTGTCGAACGCAAGCCTCGATACGGACTGGCCGAAAGCGCGTCGCGCGAAGCGCGCGTTGTCGGAATGGTTGCCGCAACAAACCGACGCGCGCGGCGACGTCGAACCGTTGTTCGCCGTGCTTGCCGACACGGCACCGGCACCTGACGATGAATTGCCGGATACCGGCGTCGGAATCGACATCGAGCGCAGGTTGTCGCCGCCGTTCGTGATGGGCGATACCTATGGCACGCGCTGCAGCAGCGTCGTGCTGGCAACGTGCGACGGTATGGAAATGATCGAGCGCCGCTTCGGCGCGAACCAGTTGGCCATCGGCAGCGGAGGATTCGTGCAATGCGATACGTGAACGCAGTGGTGTTGTGCTCGTTGATGCTTTTGAGTGCGAGCGCATTCGCGCAAACGTCGCCACCCGCTTCGCAGCCATCGACATCCACGACTGCGCCGATCGCGCGCGATTTCCCGCCCGGCTTGCAGATTCCCGACGCTGCGCGACCCGGCCCGCATTTCGATGCCGACAAGGCCACCGAGGCCTACCTCAACCTGCTTTCTCCGGAGCAACGCAAATCGTCCGACGCTTATTTCGAGGGCGGTTACTGGTTGCAGTTGTGGGAATTCCTGATTGGCATCGCGATCGGTATTTTCCTGCTGGTCAGCGGCATCTCGGTGCGCATGCGCGATTTCGCGCGTCGGTTCGGGCCGTGGCCGTGGGTTGCGACGGCCATCTACGTGCTGATATGGCTGATCGTCGATACGCTGCTCGATCTGCCGTGGGACTACTACACCGGCTTCGTGCGCGAACATCAGTACGGCCTGTCCACGCAGGATGCGGGCGGCTGGTTGTGGGATTCCGCCAAGGGGCTGATGATCGCCGCGATCATCCTGCCACTCGTCTTCAGCCTGCTGTATGCGGTGGTGCGAAAACTCGGCGCGCGCTGGTGGATCTGGGCGAGCATCGGCAGTTTCGTGCTGAGCCTGGCGATCCAGATGGCGCTGCCGGTATTCCTCGCGCCGGTGTTCAATGACTACCATCCGCTGCCGGAAGGCCAGGTTCGCGATGCGGTGCTCTCGCTGGCGCGGGCGAACCGGATCCCGACCGAGAACGTGGAATGGTTCGATGCGTCGAAGCAGACCACGCGGGTCAGCGCGAATGTCGCGGGCTTCCTCAACACCACCCAGGTCAGCCTCAACGATAACCTCGTCAACAAGACATCGCTGCCGGAAATCAAGGCTGTGCTCGGCCACGAAATGGGCCATTACGTCCTCAACCACGGCTTGCGGCTGACGATTTACCTGAGCCTGGTGACCGCGCTGGGATTGTTCTTCGTGCACCGCCTGCTGGACTGGTCGCTGGCGCGCTGGGGAACGAAGTTGAAACTGGAAGGGCGCGACGATCCGGCAGCACTGCCGCTGGCGGTGATCGCGTTCTCGATCTTCATGTTCCTCGCGACGCCGGTGAACAACATGATCGTGCACCAAGCCGAGGCCGAGGCGGATGCGTTTGGGTTGAACGCCGCGCGTGAGCCGAACGGTTTCGCGATGTCGGCGATGCGGCTGTCCACCTATCGCAAGCTGCGGCCCGGTCCGTTGGAAGAAATCATTTTCTACGACCATCCCAGCGGCTATACCCGCGTCCACAACGCGATGCTGTGGCTGGCCGAGAACCAGGACAATCCGACCGCGAACGCACCGATCGCGCCGCCGTTGGCGCCGCTGAAGTTCGCCGACAAGCTGAACGAGCCAACGACGGGCCATTGATCCGCTGAACTTTCCAATTGGCGGCCGGTCGCACTCCCGATGGTGGCGTCGGCCGGTCGGTTTCAAGGTTTCAACCTTATGGCCGGTCGGCGCATCTACATCTTGGAAGCCCGGCCCGCGAGCGCCGGTCTTTGAATGGGCTTATGCGCATGGGCCTTGCGCCCTCCCGCCGGATCGCACGTCCGCCGGTGATTCGCTACCCGCGACCCTTCCCCAACCCGGAAGGGTTTTTTTTGCCTACATGGCGCCCTTAGGTAGCCCGGTACCAAGACTAGCCGGGCCTAATTGGCTAGGGTCGCCAACCTCGATGCACTTCGTGCGAAGCTGCTGCTTGCTACGTGGAACAGGCAAGGCGGGTGATTGCGCGTGGTCGCACATCAAGAGATGCAGGGGACGCCCGACTCCCGTATTGCCCGGGTCACCAGGCTCATGTCCGAGATTTGGGAAAGTCGGGATGCGACCCGAACCGACGCGCTGTTCACGATCGCAAATGAAGCGCTCGATGATCGGGCGCGCCGAGCACTGGCCAGAGACTACAGGCTGGATGATGACACGGTCGATGACTGCATTGCTGATGCCGTGACTGCCTTGCTTGCCATGTGGCGCACGGATTCCTCGCATATTCGGAGCCCGTACCCGTGGCTATGGCAGACCATCCAGAACCGGGCGGCCACAGCCGTCCGGACGCAAATCGAGGAACGCAAAACACGAGCGGCGCCGACCGTGATAGCGATACCCGATCTAAACGAGGAGTTAGCCACAACATGGTTCGAGGAGCTCGCCGAAGTCGAGATCGACGAAGACGTTGCCCGGGTGTGGGTAACGGAAGTGATATCCGGGGCAGTCGCCCGGCTGCCGCCGATATTGCAACGCGTCGCGAGGCACATGCTTGAGTCGGACTTCGCGAGCAATGAGTTAACTTCCGACAAATCGGGCGAGCTGCTGAATATGTCTGCGGCAGCGTTTCGCCAAGCTAAGCGACGCGCCCTCGAGCACATGAAGACGTCTATTCCTCAGATCATCGCGGAGCTCGGCATCGAACTTTCGCCGCGCGAAACCGAGTCGATGATCATATTTCGGCCCATCCTGGGAACGGACGACGATAACCAGGCGGATGTCACAGGCAACGACTAGTGATGGGAAGTTATAGGCGTGCGACTTAGCGGCGCGCGCTGAGCCGGCCGATGTCACACCGTTCCACTAGTGGATAAAACATCACAGTGGAGACGCACCCATGAATACCCCGAAAGCAGCGTGGCCTTCCATTTTCGATCGCTATGCGCAGCAGTACCCGGACAAGGAAAGCCAGCCGCGGAAAACCGTTCGGCGTTACCACGGCCGTGACGTCAACCTATGGCTCGGCAAAGTGAACGTCGAAGATATCGAAGGCTGGGTGGAGAACACCCGGCTGAAACATTACCTGCGCCGTTGGCAGTCGCGCCGCGGCGATCCAGACTCGGTGCCGTCGACCGAGGACATCTACGAGATCATGATCGAAGCCGACGAGGAGGAGACCTCGGACGCGAAGAAGCCGTTCCACCTCGAGCGACTTGCGCAGAACATCGTTCGCAACCAGATCCAGGAACCCGTGGTTATCCATGTGGGCGCTGATGGAAGCGCGGTTCTCTGGGATGGGAATCGCAGGTTCTTCGCCACGAAGCACATCATGCGCGACGAGAATTTCGTGGCGGCGCGGCCGAATGGCCAGTGGATTCCCGCATACGTGCACGAGGACTCAGGCGAGCCCGAGGTCGACCAGGAAATCCAACACAAAATCCTCACCGAACTTAACTTCATCGAGAAGGATCACATTCCGTGGCCATCGTACGTGAAGGCATCGGAGGTCCATCAAAGCTTCGAACGCCTCGTCGCGGACGACCCGACCCCTGCGCGGGTGCGCAAGGCGAAGGAAACCGTCGCGCGCGAGTTCGGCCTGAGCAGCTGGAGGAAAGCAGATCGGTGGATCAAGATGTTTGGCCTCGCGCAACGTTTCAAGTCGTATTGCGACACTGAACAGGAGCGCGACGAGGTCGAGGTCGAGCTCAAGATCCAGGAGCGGTTCGAGTACTTCGACGAACTGACCAAGCAAGGCGTCTGGGGTGCGATCAAGGATGACCCGGAGCGTCAGGAAATGGTGTTCGAATGGCTATGGGACGACAAGTTCAAGGCCTTCCCCGATGTGCGCTATGTGCCACGAATCCTTTCCGACCCCGTTGCATTGCGCATCGCCAATGGGCCAGGAGCCGATGCCGTCAAGGATGCGATCGCGACGGTCATCGCGAACGACCCGATTCGGGTCAAGAGCAAGGAAGCGGTCAACGAGAAGATCGCCCAGTTCGCTGAGTGGCTCGACTCGTTCAAGCGCGAAGACTTCCGCCAGCTGGATCCGGCTAGCCTAGAACGGCTGCGGACGATCCTGGTCGACGTGACATCCATGCTGGCCGGTCTGCTGGCACCAGAAACAAATCAGGACGCGTAGGGATGAGCAACGAGATCCACGTCTCGGCAGGACGACCAGGCTTTGCGTTACTCGGGGCCGGCGGCTTTCGGCAGCTGACGCTACTTGAGAGCGAGCTTCGCGGTGCGGGATGCTCTCCGACGCTTACCGGTACGCCTCCGATGCTCCGCATCTCCCTCCACGAGTTGGCGGCGGTGCGATCCAGCCTGGATGGCTGGTTGTGGATCATGGATACCTCTGTGGGGGAAGATGTCCTTTCGCGCGAATCGGATCGCACCCGGCACGTTCTCGCCCGCGAACGGATCCGGGCGCTTGAGGCCAACATCGCCGTCGCCAATGAGGCCGTGGCTGGTCTCGTGCCCGGGGGCCTGTTGGATCCCCACCAGGTGGTTGCCGTGGCGGCCGCGTCGGATCCCATTGTCGAGGGCCTTTGTGTGTTCGACGAACAGGGGCTGGGAAAGACCTTGGTCGGGATAGCGGGCTACCATGCGATGCGGCAGCGTGGACTCGCTGCCCGCGCGTTGATCTTCGCACCCAAAAATATGGTGGGGGAGTGGAAGCGGGACATCGAGCGTTTCCTGCCCGGTCGTTATCGGATCAGCATCGTGACCGGATCGCCTCGGCAGCGGCGGATCGCCATCAAGGCGGACGCGGATGTGTTCATCGCGAACTTCGAGGCGGCGATATCCGATGAGGCTGCACTCCGCGGCCTCGTCCGGTTGCGTGCCGGCGGGTGCGTGCTCATTGTTGACGAGAGCTTCCACGTCAAGAACCCGGGCGCCCGGCGCACCGCAGCGATCAAGAGGCTGCGAGATGGCGCGCGCCGTTGCCTTGTGCTGTGCGGTACTCCAGCGCCCAACTCGCCCCACGACATTGTCGAGCAGTTCAACATCGCGGACGGTGGGATCACCTTCCAGAACGTGGCGATTCCCGAGGAGCGTGACCTTGCCAAGGACGTGATCGGTTCAATCATCGAGCGCGCAGGTGTCTACCTGCGCCGCCTCAAGGCCGACGTGCTCACCGAACTACCGGGTAAGACCTTCAACGAGATCCTCGTACCGCTGGCACCAGCCCAGCAAGCCCTGTACGAGTCCACGCTCCGCAGCTATACGCGCGATCTTCGCCTTTGCTCGGATCGCGAGTTCGAACAGCGTCGCCTTTCGATACTCGGCCAGCGATCGGCGCTGCTTCGAATATGTACCGATCCCGCCGGCGTCGTTCCCGGATTTGCCGAGCTTCCTGCGAAACGCGCCGCTCTCGACCGGCTTCTTGCGGATCTAGTCGATGCTCGCGGCGAGAAGGTCGTGCTGTGGACGTCTTATCGACGAGCGGTTGATGATCTGATGTCGCGCTATGCACGCCATAATCCCGTGCGTATCGATGGGACCGTCGCAGACGTGGCCGAACGTCGGAGGGCAATCGCGCGTTTCCAGGAAGACGAGGCCACGCGGTTGTTCGTTGGTAACCCGGCTGCGGCCGGCGCAGGCATCACACTTCACCGGTCGCGCATCGCGATATACGAATCGCTCCCGATTCAGGCGGCGGCTTACTTCCAAAGCATCGATCGCATTCATCGGCGTGGACAAACGCGTCCAGTCCAGTACTACGTGCTGCTGGGTGCGGGCACACTTGAGGTCAGCGAATACCGGCGGCTATCCGACAAGGCGCAACGCGCGCGCGCCCTTCTGGGTGACCGTGAACCCACAGACGTAACGCGCCAAGCGCTGCTCGAAGAGGCGCTTGCAGCGCTGGCGGCGGTCGGCGAGACCGTCGGTTGATGGGCGCGCCGTCGATCGATCACGAAGCCAGGGTCGCGACGCTGCAGGCGATCGCGACGCTCGCGGGATTCCATCAGAACGCCTCTCGCGAACTGGAATCGCTCGGGCACCCGGATGTCATGCGCCTTTCGCCGCAGTGCAAGGGTCTTTTCGTCGGTGACGGGAAAGCTACGGAGACACCGGGTAACCGCGCCACGATCGCGAGGCTATCTCGTTACTCCGAGTTACTCGTCCGATGGCATGCTGCGACCGGAGCGCCCGTGATCCTTTGCGTCGCTTTCACCCACCCTTCGCACAGCAGGGCATGGGAGGCAGCGTTCCAGCGTTTGTCGGTCTGCCAACTACCAGGCAGACTTTCCACAGAATCGATGGATCACAACGAACGCGTCCTCGCCTTCGTCGCCAACGCCGCGGACTTCGCGCGTGGTCGAACGGCAACCCGATTTCTGGCAGGCGATTTTCCGGCGTGATGGTGCGGCTTTGTCCTCGCGCGGATAGGAACGTTTACCTTCGCCAGCACGGTGTCGCGCATCGTCGGCATTCCTGCTTTCCATTGCTCGACGGTCTGTTTGTTCCCGCCTCGCTGGCGCGGAGGATTGAGCAACGTGGTCGGTCGTCGGGCGATACTGTCCAGCAGTTTCTGGTTCGCGCAGAACACGCCGCGCAGGTCTGTCCGGCGACGCGAGCGTAACGCGGCCTCTAGGGCAAGCCCCAAGGCTCGGCCAAGTCCGACCGGAACCGCGTTGCCAATCTGACGATACGTCGCGCCAACCGACCCAGCGAACTTCCAGTCAGCTGGGAATTCCTGAACGCGTGCGTATTCCCAAAGGCTCAGTGGCCGATCCTCGTCCGGATGAGCGAGGCAAGTGGCACGCGCTGCGGGACTGGTAACAAGGGATGGCGCGGGGCGATCCCAGGCGAGTCGTCGGAGGAAGCCTGTCCTTCCGCCCCAAGAGTCGAGGGCCTTGCCCATCGCCTCCCGGCGCAGTTGGGTCGGCAGATCCCGCCAGTCGCCACCCGCCGGGACGAGTGGCAAGAACCGCTTCTGTGTCGGCGTCAGTGGCATGTAGATCGGTGGGCCAATGCTTTTGCGTGCCTTCAGCGCGTTGCGCAGGGTCTTCCAAGGCTTCAAGCGTCCGGAAGGTACTTCGGCGTGCGTTGGTGTCGGCATCGAGAGGATATGACCATCGCGAGCGCCCATCGCGATGAAGCGTTCCCGTTTTTGGGGCGTGCCAAAATTGGCGGCGTTCAGCACATCGAAGACGGTGTAGTAGCCAAGCTTCCGAAGCTCGAGTACCACCTTCGTAAATGCCGAGCCAAGGAGTTCGTCCGACTTCAGAGCGGGGTGTCCAGGGCCACGAGTCTTCAACGGACGATGACGTATGGCCGCAGAGAGCAGTCCGCGCACGTTCTCCATGAGAAAAAACTTGGGTCGGGCCTGTCGCACGACGCGAACGAATTCAAGAAATAGGTTTCCACGCGGATCGCCTAGGGAAGCCCTCTTACCCACAGTCGAGAATGCTTGGCAGCAGGGCCCACCGACTAAGATGAAGTCGTCGCCGGGCCGAAGACCGGCCGCAGAGAGTATCTCTGCCGTGCTTATCTCCTCGATAGGTCTTGCGATCACCGCCAAATTCGGGCGATTGAGGCGGATCGTTGCCACTGCAGTTTGATCGTTCTCCACCGCGACAACCACTTGATGGCCCGCCGCTTCCAGGCCGAGATCCAAGCCCATTGCACCGCTGAAGAGCGAGATCACTTTCATTGTGTCCGAATTCCCTCTTTATGTTGCGCACTCTACTTTGATCGCCCGCGCAGGTCCAATCCCGTTCCCACGTCGCTAGTTCTGAACGCAGCGCGCTGACCAGACGTCTCGCCGATTGCGAAGGAGCTTCCGCAGTTTGCATTCGACAGATCCAGGACGCTGACCCCTTACAGCGTGAAATCGAATACGCAGTTATAGCCGTCTTTACTATCACCGCACCAGCTTAGTAGGCCCACGCGAAGCGGATGCTTGCATCTCGGTGATTGCCAGTTCCATAGCCTGTCTAGCACACCGCGTTGTCATATCGTTGCTGGAATGCCAAGAGTGCTTGTCTTAAGGTGACTGCGCAACGCGCCTTCAGAGATCTTGGAAGATCGCGCGCATATCCGCTAAGGGTGTGGTGTTGGTGAACGTGTGTAGGGTTGGACAAATAGCGGTACGCTTGGCTGGAGTCCCTTGGCGCGCTCAAAACGGACGAGTGCCAAGGGGCGCCCTGCTTGGAGAATGAATTGAGCTTGGCTCGAACTCCACGCCGGACACCACAGCCCATCGATAGAGTCATCTCCCTGGGAGCGGGATTACCGTTGGTACCGGAACGACTTCTATTGGCCCATGCGCGCGGACAGGTGCTTTTTATCGTCGGCGCCGGGGTGTCGATGCCTGCTGGAATGCCGGACTTCCGAAAACTCGTCATCGACGTGTACTCGAAGTTGGATGCTGCAGTCCACAACGTCATCACGACGAGTGAGGACAAGGATACCGGCGACATTGCGGGTCTAACAAACCAGCAGGTCGCAGAGGTGCGTCGTTTCAAGAGACGCGACTACGATGTTGTCCTAGGGATGCTTGAGCGCAGAATCGACGACGTCCCTAGCGGAACCAGTCGCGTTCGCGCCGCGATTGCAGATGTCCTTCGATCTTCAGACAAGGGCCCCGCGCGTATCCACAAGGCGCTCATGAAGCTGTCCGATCGAGGCGGCGTGGCCGCCATCGTCACGACAAATTTTGATGGGTTGCTTCAATCCGGAGCGGATCGCAAGGCCAAGCCTCAAACGTATGCATTAGGTGGAATTCCGCGCCCAGGACGCAGCCGCGAGTTTAACGGCGTGCTCCACATCCACGGTGCGCTAGAACGGGATGCCAAGCGAACGGCCGATCTCGTCGTGACCGATCAAGATTTCGGTGAATTCTACATGCGCCGTCGAACCGTCCCCGACTTCATCTACGACGCCGCAAGGCTGTTTCATCTCGTTTTGGTCGGCTACAGCGCGGACGACCCTCCGATGCGCTACCTTCTGAACGCCATCGCAGCCGACGGCGTTCGGTTCGACGACCTCAAGGAACGCTTTACCTTCATCGGCAGCGAGACGCCGGATCCCGTGGTTGTCGAGGACTGGAAGGGCCGCGGCATCACCCCAGTTTCATACGACAGCAAAGGACACCATCAGTCCCTGCTGGATTTATTGGAGCGCTGGGCAGATCTTTCTGCCATCAATGGCCAGCCGAAGAAGCTCGACGCCGAGATTCGAAGGATCGTCAAGGTGCAAAGAAATGCGGCCGTCGAATCCGATCGAGATCTGTTCGATCATTTGTTCCGTCGTGGAAACACCACAGAGCGAGTTCGGTTGTCCGATCTCGCATCGAAAGCGGGTGCCGATCTTGGATGGCTGGACGCGATCGCGACGATCGCCTCTGAACGTGAGGCTGAGGTGGCGGCTTGAATGCCTATTGGCAGGCGTTGGGTGATCAGGATCGCGACACGACTCGCGCATTGATTGCGTTCCTCAACGGACGTCTGGCTGAGCGATCCACGATCGAATGGGCGCTGAGAACAAAGCGGGATGACATCGTCAAGCGCAGCGCAATTCTGCAGTCTCTGGAATTCCTGGAAGCCCGAGCCCTCAAGGAACCTTGGCGAACAGCGTGGCGCCTCATCGAAGAAAGTTGGAACGACGGTGCCGTTCGATCATCGTCGATTGAAGCACACCGTGCCCAGCGCAGGATCGTTGCCGGCGAACGAACCGGATCTCTTGTCTCTTCAATCGTCTCGTTCGTCCGTCCTACGCTTCAAATTGAAGCCAGACCGGAAAGAACGGCGCCCATGAGCGTTCGACGCCCTCGTCGCGTCGAGGATCTCATTCGTGCTTCGCTTACAAGCCACGAACTCGTCGGCGTTGCCGTCTATCGCCTGGATAGCATCCACGAAGCGGACTTTCTGGTGGCATTGGCCACGGCGCTCGAAGGCGCCGTCAATGATGGGATTGCGATTGGACGGCGCTTGGGATGGAGCAACGATTTCAAATTTTGGCGGCTTGGGCAGCTCTATTCGGCTTCCTATCAGGTTGGCGAAAATGCCGGACACGGCCAGGACGTCGATCAATTTCATCGCGGAATTGCTCCGTCGGTCAAACTTCTCCAGGCCGTGGTTGCGCGGCTGGGCACAATCGATGCTGCGGAAGCCAAGCGCTTTGTCGCCAGTTGGAAGACAGCGCCGACGCCGGTTCATTTTCGGCTCTGGGCATCCCTGTCGCATAGCCCCTTGTTGACATCATCCAAGGACCTGTCCGAGATATTGCCGGACTTGGATGATCGGGCCTTCTGGGACGTGAACTCATATCCGGAATTCGCCGAGCTGCGCGCACGCCGCTTTGATGAGTTATCGGCCCAGGCTGCCAAGAAAATTGAGTCCCGCATTCGGAAGGGATCTCCCAGGAGCTTTTGGCCCAAAGATGCGGATCCCGACCGAGTGGCCGATGCGCGACTGTATTCGAGTGTTCGTGAGTTCCGTCGAATACAAGTGGCGGGCAATCAGCTTTCCCACGCGGCAAACGGCTGGCTGGCTCGACATGTCGATCGGTTCCCGGACCTTCGTGACATGGCATCGATTCGATTCGGATTCCTTCAGACACGTCTCGCAACATGGGTCAGTCCCCAACCGGACGCGCGCTTCAATGATCTGGCTGGCGAGCCTCGGTTGCTTGCGCTGGAGACTGCGCTGACCACAGCATCCAGGAATTGGCACGACGATCCTGCTGAACGCGCATCGGACTGGATACGGGAGGGCGACCATGCGTCCGAGGTTCTTGCCGATCTTGAAACGGTACCGGACGGCGGCGCCCCGTACCCAAATACATGGGATCAGCTTGGCTGGTCGCTCAAAGGCCCCGATCGCCACAACGCACGCAATCCAGAGAGCGTGCAGGTCGGTAGCCGCGTATTGCAGCTATTGACGCAGTTGCCTAGCGCCACCCTGATGGTGGGCATCCAAGGAATCTCCCATTGGTTTTCCACTTGGGCCCATGTGATTGGGCAATCCCCTCAATTACGCCAGGCATGGACCAGAATTTGGCCACTCGCAGTTGAGGCCACCAACGCACCGAGTGTTGAGTCTGAAAACATTGACCGCAACGCGATAGTCCCACCGACACAGGTTGAGCAAACGGAAGACCTGGACACGCTCAACGCGCCGGCGGGTCGCATGATCGAAGTATTTCTTGCGCTGTGTCCGGATGTCGCGGGCAACGAGAACCCATTTGAAGGCAACGAACTACTGCGGACGATGCGCGACCAGATCATCGCCGCACAAGGAAATGCCGAATTGATCGGCCGACATCGCCTTGTCGAGGACCTTCCGTACTTCCTTGCTGCTGATGAGCAATGGACTCGCGAAAATCTCATCGCCCCTCTTGCCGGGGAAGACGATCGCGCTCTAGCGTTGTGGCGAGCAATTGCTCGCCGGACGCAATTTACAAAGGTCTTGAAAATTATCGGTGATCAAGTCGCTACCAGGGCGGTTGATCGCCGCCTGGATCGAGATATGCGTGGAACCCTAACGTCGAGTCTTGTCATCGAGGCACTTCATGCGTTTCGCGAAAACAGAGATCCGGCCATCCCGAATGCAAAAGTACAGCAGACGCTCAGAGCAATGGATGATGAGGTCCGTGCAACCGCGGCCCAAACGGTGCAGCGATACCTCAGTGAAATGACCGGAGTTGTTGTTGATGGCGCAAGCCTTCAGGCGGAGGCAATTTTTCGAACGGCAGTTCAGCGTTTTTTGAAAGAGGTATGGCCTCAGGAACGCTCCCTTGCGACGCGAGGTGTCAGCGCTGAATTTGCGCAGCTGCCAGCCTCAGCCGGTCAAGCCTTTGCAGAGGCGGTGGATGCGGTCGACACCTTCATGGTTCCGTTCGACTGCTGGTCCATGTCCAACTTCGGTCTGTGGGGCGAACCAGATGGTGCGCCAAGATTGACTCTGGTGGACACCCCGGAAAAAGCTGCAGCCCTTTTGCGATTGTTGGATCTGTCGATAGGCACTATGGAGGGAGCGGTCGTGCCGATGGACCTTGCCGAGGCTCTCGAGCAGATTCAAAACATTTCGCATGATCTGGTTCGTCGCCCCGCATTTCGACGACTCTCCACAGTCGCCAGACGTAGGTGACGCGCTCCCCCACTGGTCGGCGATGCATGGGATGGCGAAGGCTTAAAATCTGGGCTTGCGGCGACTCGACAACTGGTGTCGTCCCGGGTGTTGACTATCGCTTCCAGTCGTCCTCCCAGATGTCGAGTCGAATGACTCCTCTCCGTCCTTGCCGATCCTTTGCCCTTTGAAGTTCTTTCCGATGCATGGCCAGCGAAAGATAGACCAGCGCAGACCGGACTAACTGCAACAGGCGCTCTGTCTTTCGCTCCAACTCAGAGCGCAAGATGTGGTAGGCAAGTGGGTCGTAGAAAGGATCGTCTTTGCCCGGAATGGGAGCCCATTGCTCGTGCACTTTCACATATTTGTGCTCAAGGTGGTTGCGAAGCACGGCCAATGCCCGAGCCTCTGGCTCGATCGTATTGTTCGAGCTCTTTTCGAATAGGTCCTTGCTTAGCCAATACAGGCCTCGGAGCGGCCAGTTTTCTGAATTCGCTACGGAATCGCGTAGCGGTGCGCCGTCGTTGTCCTTCCAGATCGTCCTGAAGCTCACTTGGCGTTCGGGAATGTTCAGTCCGAGGTAAAAATTGAGAAAATAGGCGATCTTGTCGAAGACGGAGTAGCTCATTCGAAAGGCAACCTTTACCTTCTCAACTGCAAGGCCATACGAGGGGTAGTCCAGCGTATTGAACAACTGCACACCATGGTCCGAAAAGTGAAGTTCAGTGGAATGAGAGCCTTCCCAAAGGAGCCATCTTGCAGATGCGAACAATTGCTTGAGCTCGTTGTACATTCCAGTGACGACAGGCGGCTCGCCCGCGGGTAAGGCAAAATCCGGAAGATTGAGAATATCCTTGGCAGCGACAGGCACTCGTTCGACATCATTCAACGGATTCAGAAATAACGTGTTCTTTAGGCACCAGTGGCGGTACGTCTGCTCAATGGAATCATTGCCCAACGGCCAATCGTCCGGCCGGTACTGCTCGTTGATGGACCTAAGATCAAATCGCTGCGCAATTTGACCTGCCTCATCGGCAAAGAGCTTGCGTAAGGTGGAATCACCAAGATGCGGAAAGGCATCGACATGCTCAGCGGCTTCTGCAAGGTCGCGATGCGCGTGAAGCGCAAATAAGCCGCGTTGGTTTGAATCGTACAGGGCCGCCGCATAAAACATGAGCCCACGTCCCCGATTTCCTCGCGCCATCCAAAAGTGTGGATCGATAGCCAGGGCTGCACTCCAACAGGCGCGTGCATCCACAAATCGACCGAGCGTATCGAACTGATTGCCCAAATTGGTCAGGATCTGGCAACGTCGAATCGGTTCCAGCTCCGCGAACCCGGCGCTATGAATTGCGCGCCGAAGCAGGAATACCTGCTGTTCGACTTCCGGCTGCTCGAACTCCCACAATGCCTGGCGTTCGCGGTACCGTTTCTGGTACCGACATGCCCACGCATTTGATCGGAAATAGTCGAGCAGCGACACTTCCGGCGCACTCAATCCGCGCGCTTCAAGTTGCTCTGCGAGATCGAGCGCATGGCTAACAAGATCTGCTTCCTGCGCATCGGAAGCCTGATCAATCAATTGTCCAATAAACTTGAATGCGTCTGCGTTGGAGAGTTCATCCAGGCTAGCCTTGTTGGCGTCTTGGTCCACTACCATGTCCACTTTCCGGCTGGGATCGAGATGGATTTAGGCTACGCTTTTCACGCTCGGTATGGACCTTGGTGCTGGCTTCCGGGGCCAACCTCGTGCGCTGGAGTCGCAACACGGGCGATGCACTAGTTGGGCAGCAGTTTGGGCGGATGGGTGGTATCCACCCACTTGTCCCACTCGAAACAGTTGAAAATGACCACATTGCAGTAATGGTGAGCCTCGGTTCCGCGGACGCCAGGAACAATGATCCCGTCGATGCACAGCTCTCGAACCACATCCGCGAGGCGCTGGGCTGCCTCATAGTCGAGGTTCAACCGCTCCGCACGATCGAACGCATGGTGGAGCGCTGCATGAATGTTCGCGTGCGACAGGTTCACCAGCGACAATGAGGCAGCAGGAAGGAACCGTGCGTAGTAAAGGTGTTCACCACGCTTTGCGTGCTGCGCCATTAGTACGTTGCTCATTTCGGACTAGTCGCAAGAATCACTTGCCATCAACACCATAAATTTTTGACACTAGGCCCATTGATTCGATCCTTTGGACCACTATCTTGTTAGTCCAATTCACAGGGGTATTTAAGAACAAGGAATGGCGACAGCTTCGCGGAAGTCTCTCGCTCAACTACTGGTTGAACGTGGCCGGTGTGAGCCCGTATCGGTTTGCCAATGATTATCTGGGCGATGTCGTAGCGAACTCGAAGCTCATCTACAAATGGATGGACAACAAGACATGGCCTACACGCAATGCTGCATTGAAGGTTGCAGGTTTATGGAAAACACCTGCATGCAAGCAAATACCAGAAGCGCTATGGTTTTTCGATGCATTCATCCTTTTCAAGAATCAACCATGTCCGAAGCATCGAGTGAAAGCGCTGCTTGAATCGTGCTACCGGCAAGTTGAAATTCACGACAAAGTGAAATTTCAATGGCAGTTTCCGACGTCGCCGAACACGATCACGCTCGTCGATGAGATCCATGACACAGAGGCATTGATTCAGCGGAATGACTTTTGGGGGTTCTTCGGAATTGTCACCTTGGTTCGGGATGCCGAGGCGCGTCGCGATTATCGTGCGCACGTAGCACTGTGCAAGGGCATGTATCGAGCTCTTCCGGCAGCTGTCGACGTGCCATGGGTGACTCCGTCAGCATCGCTGCTGCGCGCTTGCGTTGATGAGTTGCGACGGCGTGTTCTGCTTAGTGCAATCACGGCCTTGACGGAAGAGGAGCTAAGCGTAGAGGCCAAGCGATTGAAATAATTTCGAGTCGGACGGACGTTCGCTTTGGAGGGCCTAGGCGCTTAACTCCATACAGGCCCGCCTGTCCAAGGCCTCCCTAATTCCGGCGCCTGCCACAGATTCTCTGGCCAACAGCGTTTCGATCAACTAACCAAACGCAGATGATCCTTCGGAACAGTCGAACGAACATACTGCTATTACTTGAGGGAAGGAGTCGTTCCGTGGAACGCGACGATACGTTAAGTCTCAGCACGTGGACTCGCAACCGGCTGTTGCAACGGGAGTTGCGTACGACGGAGCAGATTCTTGCATCCATCGAATCTGGCCAGCTTGCCGACATCGGCCCGAAAGCTTTGGGGGAATCCCGGCGATTGGTCGGCCTAGATCCGCCTCTGCCGCCAATAGCGATTGGTGCCGCATGCCCACGCTGCGGTGGTGACAGCGGTTATCGGATCCACATGCATTTATCACAATCTCGGGAGTACAGCTGGCGAGGCCAATTGGATCGAGTCACATCCGAACAAGTAAAAAAACAGTCGCTAATGATTTGCCGCGACTGTGATGCCCGCCTGCCGCAAACGGCGCCGCACCGTCGCGGCAACCACCTCGCATCGACACGTTAGTGCGGCATTGGCAACTGGTCGAGCGCCGTGTGCGCTTACGCAGCCATCATGATTGGCTGATGTCAGCGTTGCAGGACGTCGGCATTCGGGATCACACTGTTACGATGGCGCACGTCCGGTTCCATGAGCGGTAACAGGATCGTGACTCTAGTCTTGGCTAGGTCACACCGACGTCTCTTGCTTTCGGTAGCGAAGACCTGCGCTCCAAAGGGTTGTTCTGCGTGCGCTGGTCGGTAGCGATCAGCAGTTCCGTTCGTGGCGATCACATTCCATTGATCATCAGACAGGAGTCGACCCAGGAGAGACGTTCTCGAGTGGCTTCTTTTGAGGAGCGAATCGTCGAGTGGACGACAGTCAATTGTGACCTTCGTTTTGCTACCCCGATTATCGAAGCAACGCTGGCCCGTATTTTTTCATTTTATGCACGCCTCTTTCGGATAACACAGATCCAGTGTGCTTTGCGGCAGGAAAACGGATTCGAAGCCCACATAGGGCAACGGCGTTTTCTTCAACGCTTCCAGCACCGAGGTGCGACCGATGGGATCGAGTGGGCAATCGAGGAAGACCACGTCGAACACGGTGCCGCCGGGTGATTGCTTGAACTGCACATGGCAATGCACGTTTTCGGGCACGCCGTCGTGATGCCAATTCCGGGCTGCGGTCTCATGGATCGCCTGTCGGTATTGCGCTTCCAAGTCCATGCCATCACCCACACTGCCTGCTGGCGTCTGTGATGGCGTTGGCAGGGCGACTGTCGTTTGCAGTGCAGTGCTCGGTGCAGGTGGCTCGGCGCGATCCTGCGATGGCTTCTGATCAGCGATCGGGTTCGCGATGGGCGAGAGATCATCTGAGGCGACAGTGTCAGGGCTGGGCTGCTGCGATGCAGCTTCGAGAGTTGGAGCAGGCAGTGGTATGGGTTGCTGCGGTAGAGCGTTCTGAACCGCTTGCTCAGCGGTAGCAGACTGTAGCGGCAGACTCACGAGCGTCGCCTCAATGATCGAACCCTCTGCCGCGGACGCCTGCGGCGCGTGTTGCGACAGCAGGCTCACGAACAGCAATCCGAGTACCAACGCATGAATACCGAGTGCACATACGACAGCGCGCAACTTGTCCCAGGTGGTATCCATCACTTTTTCAGCTGACCGGTTATTGCATCCAGCGGCAGCAGATCCCGACCGGCTCTAGCTTTGGCAGGTGGGATCGGGGAACGACCGGGACAACACGTTGCCTTGGCCGGGTGCGTCGGTCACGACGATTTCTTCCTCGCGATAGCCGGTCATGTTGCCGTTGTCGTCGAGCAGGCAATCAAAATGTGACGGCCACGATCCCAATGGCATTGCCAACGCCTCGTCCTGGGTCGTCGCCGATGCATTGGCAGACATAGCAAGCGCTGTCAGGACAGTGAGCACGGACAAAAGAATCGCTGGAATGCGCATACAACCCCCAAGGTGTTCGTGAAAAAGCGTGGCCGATTCAACCACGAAGTGCAACACCCTACACGATGCATTGCGTCCCACAAAACGCCCTGGTGAATCGCGTTGTGGTTCGGAAGCGCCAACATCCTGGGACAGCTCAAATGGGTTCCTGACGAAGCGCAACACGCGCCGATGGTATGCGTTGGAGTTCCTCACCACTGTCGGCTAGAGTGGCAGGTACCCAAAGATGATCCGGGGAGATCGCCACATGCGGTTGTTTCGTTCTCTGGCGCTGGGCGCAGCCCTCGCCACGCTGTCTCTCGCATCGCTTCCGATCCACGCCGAAACCGACCCGGCGCAAGAATCCAATCGCCTGACGCGCCCATCCGACGCCATCGGCACCATCGGCGACGGACTGTTCGGCGATTCGGTCGATCTCTACAACGGCACGACGACGTTCGATGTCACCGACATCTCGATCCCCGGTAACAGCAAGCTGCCTGTGGCGCTGGGTCGCCATCTGGATGCCGTCGGAACCGACTTGTATGGCGGTTTGCAGAGCTTCGCCAACTGGGAAGTCGATGTGCCCTACCTGACCGGTTATTTCGCTGAAGCCGGCTGGACGGGTACGGCGGGCGGGCAACTGGACGGATCGACGCCGACCTTGAACCGTTGTTCGCTGGACGGAGGCACCGCGTTAGCAATCCCGCCGACGATCTATAAACAGCAATCCTTTTACGGGAGGGATTACTGGAGCGGCAACCAGATGCATGTGCCGGGTCAAGGCACGCAGGAAATGTTGGTCAATAACAGCGATGGCTCCAGTCCCCATCCGAGTTCTGGCCCTGCGGCCCACTGGATCACCCGAAACCTGTGGACGTTCAGTTGCCTGAGTGCCATGTCCGACGGCAGCCCAGGGGAGGGATTTCTTGCGACCAGTCCCGACGGTACGCAGTATTACTTCGACCGGATGGCGACCCAGGCGGTTTCCAATGCGGCTACCTTTTTCTATTACACCCTCAACGGTACGCAGCGCAGCGGCACATTCAATCGCCAGAAGAACTGGATTCTCGCCAGCCATGCCGTCGATCGCTTCGGCAACAGGGTGGACTGGAACTACAACACCAGCAACCAGCTCACTTCGATCACCGCCAACGATGGCCGCAGCATCACATTGGTCTGGAATGCTGACGGCACCATCCACACCGCATCGGATGGGACGCACACCTGGACGTACGGTTACACCGCCTATACACCCGATCCCAACGATGCCCAGAACCCAACGCGGCTGACCAGCGTCACGCTGCCGGACAACTCCGCCTGGAGCTATGGGTACACCGGCATTCTCGTCATGGTCGATACGACACCGTGGACCGAACAAGGTCCGGAACCGCTGGTGACTTGCGATGGTCCGCCGATTGCCAATGGTCGTCATGCAGGCGCGACCGCGTATCCTTATACCCCCTTCACGCTGACTGCGACCCACCCCTCCGGCGCTTCCGGCGTGTTCGTCTTCAAGCCGTTGATCCGCGGCCGCTCCTACGACCCCCACAAGTGCACGGGCGCAAATCCGATGTACCCCAAGCAGAGCGAGCAGTTCGCGCTGTTCAACAAGACCCTGAGCGGTCCGGGCCTTCCCACGTCGACATGGACGTACACGTATTCGCCGCCGAACGACAGTTGGTCGGCCGATTGCTCGAACAACTCCTGTCCGAGCACGGTGTGGACCAATGTGGCCAACCCCGATGGCAGCGAGATCCTGAGCACCTTCGGCAACAAGTACGGTGTCACCGAAGGCCAGTTACAGGACGTGAGCCTATTTACCGATAGCACCCATACCACGGTACTCGACGAGGCGACGACGACGTATTGGGGCTCGGCCACGGGCCAACCGTTCCCGCAGTACATCGGCATCAGCCCGCAGTTCCGCGCGAACATTTTTCTCTCGCAGGAACAGCACCCGCAGCTCACGCACAGCCAGATACGCGACGGGGTGACATTCACGTCCGCAGTTAACGCGTATACCGGCACGCAAGTCACGGGCTACGACGCCTATGCCAACCCGCTGAGCACGACGCGCTCCTCGTCGCTCGGTTCGTCACGCACCGATGTCGCGACCTTCGACGACAACACCAACTTGTGGGTGCTCGAACAGCCCAAGACGCTGACCAACGCCAATACCGGTGCGGTCGTGTACAGCAAGAACTACGATTCGACCACTGCGTTGTTACAGAACACTTCTAGCAACGGCTTGCTTGAGGCGAGTTATACGTATTTCACCACCGACGACAGCCATCACCAGAAAGGGTTGCTCAACACCATCACCGAGGGCACCGCCACTCCCGCCCATGTCACTACGTTAGGCAACTACTACCGCGGCATTCCGCAGTCGGTGCAGTTCCCGGACACCGCCAGCAAGGCCGCGGTGGTGGACGGCTACGGCCACATCACCGGCCTGACCGACGAGATGGGCTATGCGATGGGCTTCGCCTACGACCCGATGGGTCGGCTGGCGACGATCACCCAACCGACCAGCGACTCCGTCGCTTGGCAGCCGACCAACATCACCTTCGCACCCGTCAGCAGCAGCGAGTTCGGCCTGCCGGCCGGCCACTGGAAGCAGACCGAGACCACCGGCAACGCGACCAAGATCACCTACTTCGACGGTTTCTGGCAACCGGTGCTGACGCAGGAATACGATGGCACGAATGCCGGAACCATTGCCGCGACCGCCCGTTACACCAACAAGGGTTTCGACTTCGCTGGTCGCACGACATTCGCTTCATACCCACTGGCGACTTTCAGCGGTGCTTACAACAGCAGCACCGTGAAGGGTGTGCACACTTATTACGACGGCTTGGGCCGACCGACCACGAGCACGCAGGACTCCGAACTTAAGGACTCCAACCTCAACCCGATCCCGCTGGTCACGAGCTACGCGTACCTGCCGGGCTTCCAGACCCAGGTGACCAACCCGCGCAACCAGGTTACGACCACCAGCTACCAGGTGTTCGACAGCCCGGACACCAGCCATCCGACATCGATCGTCGCGCCCTTGGGTGCGACCACCACCATCGCGCGCGACGTGTTCGGCAAGCCGACCGCGCTCACGCGCACCGACACCAACACCGGCACGAGCGTCACCCGCAGCTACGTGTATGACACTCACCAGCGGCTGTGCAAGCGCGTTGAGCCCGAGACCGGCGCGACATTGATGGATTACGACCTCTCGAACAACATCGCCTGGACGGTGACCGGCAGTACGTTGACCGTGATCGATAGCGCCACCCAATGCGAGGGCGACCGTGCCAGCGTGCCCACTACAGCCAGAACCGTGCGCAGCTACGACATGCGTAACCGCGTGCTGACCGTCGACATCCCGAATACGACCAACGATCTGGCCTACAGCTACTTCTACGATGGCGCGCTACAGACACTGACCAGCGGCACCAACATCTGGACGTACACCTACAACAAGCGCCGCCTGCCGGTGACCGAGAACCTCGCCATCGATGGCCGCTCGGAAACCATCACCCACAATTACGACGCGCTGGGCCACGAGAACCAGCTCTTCTACCCGGACGGACTGGTCATCAACACCACGGCCAATGCGTTGGGCCAGCCGAACCAGGCGGGTACCTACGCCACCGGGGTGAGCTATTTCCCGAACGGCGGGATGAGCGGTTTCACGTATCACAACGGCATCGTGCACACGCTGACGCAGAACACGCGCGAGCTGCCGCTGCGCAGTCTCGACCAGGCACCGGGCGGTGCGGTGCTCGACGACACCTACACGTACGACAAGAACGGCAACGTCACCGAAATCGACGACGGCACGACCGGCAACCCGAACAACCGCACGATGACCTACGACGGACTGGATCGGCTGATCCTGACCACCGCCAGCAATCAGCCTTGGATCACGGCGCACACCACGTACGATGCACTCGACAACCTATTGACCAACTACGTGGGCGGTCGCCACTACGATTATAGCTACGACACGAACAACCGGCTGAGCCAGCTGACCAACCACGGCAACGGCGCGGTCACGATGACGCTGGGCTACGACGCCAACGGCAACGTGACCAGCAAGGGCAACAACCAAGACAGTTACCTCTTCGACGCCGCCAATCGCCTGCAGACGGTGATCGGCCCGACGGGCGGCAAGGAAAGCTACGTCTACGACGGCTACGGCCGACGGGTGAAGGTCACCCGCACCACCGATGGCCTGATCGACTACCCGGTGTATACGATGAGTGGCCAACTGCTCACCGAGGACGATGCGCGTACGAACAAGACCACCGACTACATCAGCCTCAACGGCTCCTTGGTCGCCAAGCGCAGCGCGACGATCGGCGGCAACACCTGGACCACGACCTACGAGCACACCGATGCGTTGCACAGCCCGATCACCGAAACCGACGCGACCGGCGCTTCGAATCACATCGAGCGCTACACGCCCTACGGCGAGCCCGGCGATGGCAGCTACACGCAAGGCCCCGGCTACACCGGGCATGTGACCGATGCGTTCACCGGGCTGACTTATGCGCAGCAGCGCTACTATGATCCGATCCTAGGGGGGTTCTTGAGCGTTGATCCTATTGTCGTCGACACGACCACCGCTACGAACTTCTGCCGGTACTGCTATGCGGCCGATAATCCGTATACATTTATAGACCCCGACGGACGCGAAACAGATGTAATAATTAACGCAAATACGCATCTATCTTCTCCAGAAACATGGTTTGGCAAGCATGCTGGATTTTATTTGTCTCATGGGGACAAGCAGCCATTTTTGTACGATCCAAATGGCAGTTACCACGCGCCAGGAATTCCTAGAGGAGAAGCAGGTGCGTTTGAGGGGGCAGAAGCAAATCTTGGTGCTTATCTTCGCTTTCAATTCACCGATGGCAAAAACGTACACATGTATCGATTTGATACCACTCCTGCCGAAGAGAAAGAGATAGTAGATCGTATAATGGGGCCAAACTCGCCTGATCAAGAAGACAGAGGATTCACCTGCGCCTCGCAAACTTCTGGTATGTTAAATGGTGTTGGGCCCTTCAAGAATTTGGGAACATTTACCACGCCATCAGGCTTGGAAAAACGATTACAACAACTACAGAAAGAACAAAAAACATCATCTGGCACTTCGTCATTGGAAGGGACTAAACAGAGTGCCTATCGTCAGGTAGATGATCATAGCGTTAAAGGTACAGGCTCATCGGGCTCCTCCGTGACAATATGGCAATGAAATCGATCATGTCATCAATCATGAAAAACGCAGTTTATGTCGCCTATTCTATCGGTTGTCTCGGAATCGTTTTGCTTGCCCAACAGAACTTGTTTCGGAGGATTGATTATGACTTTGGCATGCTTCTTTTTATTGCTATTATTGTCCGATTGTCACTAACAAAAAACAGATTAATCAATTGTGTTATTAGGGTTTTGTCTGTTTATTTTTCTGGCATTTTGCTTTATCTATTGATTCATTTCCTCGGCAGGCATATTTACACTTATCCAAAGATAAATGGATATGCGAACTATTTCGAGCTTTTCGTAATAATTCCATTTTTGTCGATGTCATTGTTCCATCTTGCATTGCAAAGTGTTTGGTTCATATTTGATATCAGAGTACTCCGAAAAGCGGACGGTCGAATGGGGCACGTATCTAATTGATCGGCGATGTCCCGTTGTCCCGTCCGCACTGTCCGCCAGTTCGTCCGTGCAGTTCGGAGCCACTTTTTTAGCGATGGAATCGTCTTTTACAGCACCGCATCGGCTCGATATACCGACATGACCTGCGGTATATTCCGTTTCTGAAGGGTGCAGTTACCAGCTTTTCTTGGACAAGAACTAGCATTTGATCTTGTTGCAAGAGGTGATCGCCATGTCCACGTACAAGGCCCCAAGCAAGACGAGGCAAGCGTACAAGTTCATGGAGGCTCATCGGGACGAGTTCAGCATCCACGTGATGTGCCGGCTTCTCGGCGTTGCCCGTGCCGGTTACTACGCATGGCTCGACCATCCGATATCGGATCGAGCCCAGGAAGATGCGCGGCTATTCCGACTGATTCGCGCATCTTTTACTGCCAGTCACGGGATCTATGGTGCTCCCAGGGTTCTACAGGATTTGCGGGAACGCGGAGAGACGTGCAGCAAGCACCGGGTTGCGCGCTTGATGCGAGAGAACGGTTTGCGAGCGCTGCATGGCTATCGCACGCGACATATCCCGATTGCCAACAGGCTGGACGGTAGCCACGCCAAGGCATAGGTTTCGCTAGAAACCGAAGGGGAGAACGGCTCATGAAGAAGCGCTCCATTCCTCCGCACGGTGACGCGCCGACCAGTGGTTCGACGGAAGCTGTTACACACAAACGACCCAACCCCGCGCTACGAGGCCGATGATGGACCGCTTATCGATGCGCAGCTGGATCAGATTCGGCAGAGGATTCCACAGGGCCGCTTCAAGGCAAAGCCAAGGCGGTCACTGTTCGATCTCAAAGAGTGACCCGCAACGCATTTGACCCAAGCTGAGTCGCGATCAGCGCTTTCGCCGGAGTCCAGTTTTGCTTCGTTCTAATTGGATACTCATCGTCCTTCATCTCGCCATTACTTAATGGCTAATGGCGAGATATAACAAATGGAATCAGGGTGGGCATAGTTTTGAGGTTTGTGCGTCAGCTACCGATTAGCGGAGTCGAATGAAAGAATGTCGACCAACTGCAATCGACGGCGCTCTAACTCTTCGAACGGTGGAAACGTCCGCTTGCGCTTCCAGCGAACCGCAGCCACTTCAAGGCGGTCGAACACCGAGTTTCTGAGATCGATGATTTCCAGACTCGCCGCCATCCGAAGTTCCCTGTGATCTGCGAACGGCAACCAAGCCATGAATCGGTCGAGGGCTTGGATCAATGCGTTTTGGCCAAGGTAGAGGTGCGGCGAGCGCGCGACGCATACTGGCAGGCATGACCAAATCGCGCGCACGTAGTGGTGGTCATGCTTTCCAGTGCCTCGCAATTGCTCGAGTCGCATTCGGCCTGCCAATGTGAGCAACGTTTTGGGATGGTTTTCTTGCATCAATCTTTCGATCAGATCGGTCGTCGCAGGGACTTCCCTTCGGACTGGATAGCCTGCCAGCCATGAGATTCCTTGTTCGTCCCAGACACAGGCGCGCGCGCGTCCCCTTGGCAACGTCTCCAATTCGGCAAGTACCCCGTCCTGCATAAGTTCGGCGTCACACAATATCTGCGCGAGCGGATGTCGCCAGCACAGCATGACTCCGGATCGGGGAAAGCGCTCTTGAACGCGCTCTGCATGGCTGCGCTGCAGCCTTCCACCGTCGCGAACGCTGAAGAACGATCGCCGCGATTGGAGGAAATCCTGTCCGCCCCGGTGTCGTCCGAATATGGCGCGCTCGATCTTGATCGGATCCCAGCTTTCCGCGATGCGTGCGAGCTCTGCGTACATCGCCGCTGAACTGAGCGCGCGGAACAATCGCGGAGCAGAAGTGGGAGGCGTGTGTTCGAGCAATGGAGCCAACTTGTCGGTCTAAGGGGGACAGCTAAAAAACGCTTTCGCGATTTTTACCAAGACAGACCAGAACATGTCAGCTAGCGTCGATGCAACGAACCACACCGAACTACCGGCTATGAGCGCGAACCGAGTGGACATTCACGACCGTCTCTTTGAGAAATATGGTCCGCTTATCTGCGGGGACGACCTGCTGCAGGTAGCCGGATTCCACTCCGCAGACGCCTTGAGAATGGCCGCCAAGCGCGGTGCGTTGGGCTTCGCGCTGTTCGCGTTACCGGGACGCAGGGGACGATTCGCACGAACTGAGGATGTCGCCTCGTGGCTTAGCACGCTCGATTCCGAGCATCCTACAACCTAGATACTTGGAGGTGCGGGCTCGAATGCCCGGTGAAGTTTCGCAATGCCAGAAACACAAAAGCCCGGAGACCCTGGCAGGGGCAATTCCGAGCTTTCGGTTCAAAGCTGAGCCAGCTTTCGCCGAAGTGTGATGGCCCCACATTGCCGTGTCAACCCCCGAGCGAAGGGGGCGGGCGGCATTTGCCAACGCACAGGGCGCCATGGGCGCCCCTAGGACAGCATATGAGTCAGCATCACCGCGCCAGCCCAAAGGCTCGCACCTTAACAGTGGGAACAGTTGCAACGATGACCAACGACGAGATCATGCGACTGTGCATGAAGAGCCGGTGGGGCACGACAGAGAAACAGGTTTGTTCGCACTGTGGAGCGCTCGACCAGCACTACCTGCGTAAGCAGCGCCGCCGCACGTCTCGTAGGCCAGCCAGCTCCTGCGGTTCGAATCCGCAGTGGCAATGTCGCCACTGCTTCGAGATTTTCTCGATCACGTCAGACACGCTTTTCCATCAGACCCAACTTCCTTTGCGGTCGATTGTGCTCGGGCTCGCGCTGGTTCTTGGAACTGCGAATGGCATGGCTGCTTTAGCCTTGTCCTGTCACCTTGGCGTGACACCAAAGACCACGTTCCTGATGGTTCATCGATTCCGCGAAGCCATGGCGGAGGATCAGCCGGAAGTGAAGTTCACGGGCATAGCTCAAATGGATGGCGGCTATTTCGGGGGCAAACCGTATAAACCCAATCGGAAAATGAGGGTCACGCCTGAGCAGTTGAAGCGGCGTTGGGGGAAAAAGCCTATTGGCGAAACCGACAAACCTTGGGTTGCTATGGGGATGACGCGGCGTAACTACCTCAAGCGTGCGAACAAGCGGACGATCTTGGTCGCGACCCATTCCAATGCTCCCGCCGGTAAGGGCGCACGGCAGGTGGCTGTGGTGGTGAGTCGCAGCGAAAACGAGCAGGCTATCAGTTATCTGGCTGGCCGTTTCATTGCGCCGGGCTCCTTGTTGATGACAGACGAGGCCAGCGCTTACAACGTTCTTGACCGCAACTACGAGCACGCGACAGTCAGCCACGCGGATGAGTTTTGCACCGCCGACGGCGTCAATGACAATCATTGCGAGGCGTTCTTCAGTCGGTTGCGGCGCGCCGAATATGGGATTTACCATGGCATGCGCCCACGTTACCTACATCTTTATGCATGGGAAGCGGCATGGCGTCACAACCATCGTTTGCTATCAAAGTCAGAGCAGGTCGAGCGGCTGTTGTCGAAATGCTTTTCGATGGGCCCGTCGACACGTTTTCGCGGCTACTACGATGGTCGCGGGTGCAGGGCTGAGGTCTTGGTCTAACAGTCCTCTGTCGGAGCAGCGGCTCGTCGCCACTCGACCGTCAAACCGTCGACGCCAAAACGACGCTGCACTCGGCCCTCAAGCAGTAACTGCTTGAGGGCTTTTTGCAAAGCGCGTTCGGACATGCGCCGACGAGTGACTGGATTTGCGCACGAACAGAGCGACAGCAATCTGCTCGCGCTGCTCCATACGCTTCCTTGTTTCTGTAGGCAGTTAGTTACTCTCCCACGCATTGAAATTTGGTACTGCAAACGTCGTGGCAACACGCAGTCGTGGTCGATCTCGAACCAAAGTGGATGGCTACGCCAAAGTGACTCCAACGCGTTGTATCGGCTCTGTAAGGAAATGATCTGGGCCGTTTCCCCGGAGGCCAGTGCGTCATCGATCGCGATGCGCAAATGAATCAAGCCGGTGATTAACCATTTGGCGGAAGAAGGTGTTCGCACAGGTTCTGACGCGATCTTAGTTTATGACTTATGAATCGAATGCCATCTAGTCTTGAATGGCATCGCTGAAGGAGTGCTTCGATATTATGAGAGCGCCGAGTTGCGGAAGACGCCACGTGCGATTTTGTGTGAATTTCGGCGCGTCGTCGCGCAGCAGTCGATTTTGCCGAGCCATGATCGCCAAGCGAACTAAGACGCGACTACGCACCACTTCGCGCTCAGCTGGATCCAGACTTTTGGCTTCCATCACCGCCTGAGCGATTTCGCCTGTAGTCAGGCAATGGCTTGGTGCGAGCCTCAGGGCGCGATAGATAATTCGCGTCATTTCCCCATACCCAGTTGTCCGAGGTAGCTCATGCGGTCGAACGGGAACGATCGCTGCATCGGCAACGGGCACCTCATGGAACGTCAGCGCAGCTTGGTATTCACTGAGGCGCTGGATTTCCAACTCCAGCGAAAGTTTCATCGAGGCCAGCTTCTTGTCAAAGGACTTAACAATTCGGTGGTAGAAGGCGCGGCGTTCTTCGAGTGCGCGTATACGTTCTCGCTTACGCTCAGCCGCCCCCTTGCCGCGGGAGTAGTTGCGAGCCAGCCAATGCAGGGATGAGGGTGTCTGGGACATTCCCCAAGCCTAGCCATACGGGCCCGGCGGGTCTTGGTACTGGGCTACCTAATGGCGCTACATGGATGTAGGTATGCCGCGAAGGCAGGATGCCGAGAGCGGCGGCCACATGGATGTAGGTATGCCGCGGAGGCAGGATGCCGAGAGCGGCGGCCACAGGATGTAGGTATGTCGCGAAGGCAGGCCGAAAGTGCTCCTGCATTTTTGGCATTTACCAGCTTCGCTGTTGAGAAGCGCCTCCACCAGCCATGACAGTCAGATGCCGGAGCAGCAGCCAACGGGACGCCGCTCGTCTACCCGATCAGTTCTCGTAGAGCTCGCGCACCGAGTCGCGCATCAGCACGGTGATCGTGAACACGCCCAGGATCGTTCCGAACGGCATGTGCAGGCAGTCGATGGCGGCGACCACGAACGAAAACGTCCGGTGCTTCCTCTGGCCGATGAAGATGCCCGAAGCCACGTTGACGATTCCGGATACGAGGAACCACAAGCCGAACACCACGTAGAACCACTTGAACATCGCGAAGAACTCAGCCGGCGGCGGCTGCTGATTCTTTCCGGCCCATATCCGCGGGTCATCCATGAAAGCGCGGAACATCGCGAAGTGCGCGAACAGGAACAGAAGGCCGAGCACGGCCATTCCCGCGGCGATGAAATGGAAGATGCGGAGCAGGCGAAGGTGATCCGCATCGATCCTGCGCTGGTCGCGTATCAGTGGAGGAAGTTCAGTCATGGCCTTGTGCCTGCCTCAGGCCTGACAGCCATGCCGCCCTTCATCACGATTCGGTCGCGAACTGCTTGCCGTTCCAGCCGTGCGGATAGACGCCGGCGTCGGTGCCGAACGCCATCTCCACGCAAGCTATTGGCGAAGTGGCGCATGGAGCCCCCCGGATGCGATGGCCGGCACAGCTTACACCGCCACGCATGGTCATCAGCACCTAAGCCAGCCACAATAGGCGTTCGTGACATATGGCGGACGAGGTGGGCGATGGGCACGGTCAATGAGGCGCGCGTTCCCGACATCGGTGGTTACGACGATGTGCCGGTGATCGAAGTACTGGTCGCGGTCGGCGACACGGTGAAGAAAGACCAGGGCCTGATCACGCTCGAATCCGACAAGGCCACGATGGAAGTGCCGTCGCCGTTTGCGGGAATCGTCAGGGAACTGAAGGTCAAGCTTGGCGACACGCTGTCGGAAGGCGCGGTGGTCGCGCTGATCGAAGCGAGCGATTTCGCTGCGCAGCCCGCATCGGCGCCCGCTGTGGCGAGCAAGCCGGCCGCACCAGCAGCGACAGCTCCTCCGCCAAGTGCAGCGCCTGCGCCTGCTCCGGTTCCCGCACCGCAGGCTGCGCCGCCGCAAACGCCCGACATCGCGCGCGATGCGGCGCTCGATCCTGAAATGGCCGGCCCGCGCACGCCGCCGGTCGTGTTCGATGCATCGGCGGTCGCCCCGGAGAAAGTCGCGCATGCCTCGCCCGCGGTGCGCGTGTTCGCGCGCGAGCTCGGCGTGGATCTTGCGAAAGTGAAGGGTAGCGAACGTGGCGGGCGGATTTCCAAGGAAGACGTGCAGGCGTTCGTGAAGGCGGCGATGCAGGGCGGTGGGGGCGCAATCTCGTCGAGCGTTGGGGCTGGTGGCAATGTTTCGGGGCTGAGTCTTATCCCATGGCCGAAGGTGGATTTCGCGAAGTTCGGCGCGATCGAAAACCAGCCGCTGTCGCGGATCAAGAAATTGTCCGGCGCAAACCTCGCGCGCAACTGGGCGATGATTCCGCATGTCACCCAGTTCGACGATGCCGACATCACCGAGATGGAAGCTTTCCGCAAGAAACTCGGCGAGGAACAGAAGGACGTGAAGGTCACGCCGCTGGTGTTCCTGATCAAGGCGGCGGTCGCTGCGCTGAAGAAATATCCGAATTTCAATGCCTCGCTGGATGGCGAGAATCTCGTGCTGAAGAAATATTTCCACATCGGCATTGCCGTGGACACGCCCGATGGCCTGGTTGTACCGGTCATCCGCGATGCCGATCGCAAGGGGTTGATCGAGTTGTCGCACGAACTCGGCGAGCTGTCGCAGAAAGCCCGCGACAAAAAACTTGGCCCGGCCGAAATGTCTGGCGGCTGCTTCTCGATTTCCTCGCTGGGCGGGATCGGCGGCAGCGCGTTCACCCCGATCATCAATGCGCCTGAAGTCGCGATCCTCGGCGTCTCGCGCAGTGCGATGAAGCCGGTCTGGAACGGCAAGGAATTCGCGCCGCGCCTGCTGCTGCCGCTGTCGCTGAGCTACGACCATCGTGTCATCGACGGCGCCGCCGCAGCGCGCTTCACCGCTTATCTGGCGCAGGTGCTTGGCGATTTGCGGCGGCTGTTGCTCTGATCGCCATGGATGGCGGAATGCTGGAAACGCAGGAGCTGGGTTCCAGCCAGGAGCAGTTTTTGGCGAATGCCGCCGGCAGGATCGGTGCCTGAACCATTTCCAGCAGGCGCTGTCAGAGGCTGGGCGCATCGTCCGGGCTGAACCGCAAGCGGCCGAATGACACAAATTTCACGCACATAAGGGCCTGCGCCCTGTAGCATCCGCGCCTTCCCATCGTCCAAACCAGCTTCCATCCAACATCACCCATCCAACATATCCGGAGTCACCGAATGCGTCGTATCCAAGCAATCGCACTGGCCTGCATGGTCGCCACCCCGCTGGCGTTCGCGCAGACTTCCCCCGCCAAGATGCAACTGGCCCAGAAGATGTACGACATCAGCGAAGCCGGTTCGGTGTTCCAGGCACTGGAATACAACGTCGTCAGCGGCATCATGGGCGGCATCGGCCAAGGACTTGGCGACAAGGCTTCGTGTCCCGCGCTGCAACCGGAAGCGCAGTCCTTCAAGGGCAAGATGGATACGATGTTCAACAGCATGAATGATGCCGGCTTCCGCCAGCAGGCGTCGCAGGTTTATGCCGACACCTTCACCGATGACGAAATGCGCCAGATCATCGCCTTCATGCAGTCGCCCGCCGGCATCAAGATGAAGCGCGTGCAGCCGGATCTGGTCAAGCGCATCGGCGGCATCGCCGAAGCGCGCGCCAAGACCCACGAACAGGAAATCCGCACCGCTGCGGGCGCGTTCGCCGGCAACATCCAGAAGATCGCCGCGACCTGCCCGGCCGCTCCGGCGCAGCCTGCGAAGAAGTAAGTTCTCGAGCAAGAATGTCACGCGATGCCGGGCCAGTCCCGGCATCGTCGTATCTGCGATCCGCAAATCGCGCGATCTTGGCGTCGGCAAGCGAACGCGGCCACAATGACGCGACCAGCACGACGAGGTGGCAGATGGCCGCAAACATCCAGGAAGCGCGCGTTCCCGATATCGGTGGCTACGACGACGTGCCGGTGATCGAAGTGCTGGTCGCGGTCGGCGACACGGTGAAGAAAGACCAGGGCCTGGTCACGCTGGAGTCGGACAAGGCGACGATGGAAGTGCCGTCGCCGTTCGCGGGAATCGTCAAGGAACTGAAGGTCAAGCTTGGCGACGCGCTGTCGGAAGGCGCGGTAGTCGCCCTGATCGAAACCAGCGAACCTTCTGCGCAGCCGGCAATTGCAGCGCCAGCCGCATCCAGGCCCGTCGCAATCGCATCGACGCCGAGCGCGGCGCCAGCAGCTGCAAAAACGACAGAGTCCGCGGCGCCTTCCGGGCGCAAGGCCGATATCGAATGTCGCATCGTCGTGCTCGGGGCTGGTCCGGGCGGTTACACCGCGGCATTCCGTGCCGCCGATCTTGGTCTCGATACTGTTTTGATCGAACGCTATCCATCGCTCGGCGGCGTCTGCCTCAACGTCGGCTGCATTCCGTCGAAGGCGCTGCTGCACGCGGCGGCGGTGATCGACGAAGCCGCGCATGCGACCGATTACGGCGTGACGTTCGGCAAGCCGACGATCGCGCTAGATGTGCTGCGCGACTACAAGACGAAAGTCGTCGGCAAGCTCACCGGCGGCCTAGCGGGCATGTGCAGGCAGCGCAAGGTGCGCGTGGTGACCGGCGTCGGTCGTTTCGTTTCGGCGAATGAAATCGAAGTCGTAAACGGCGGCGAGCGAAAGCTCGTGCGCTTCGAGCAATGCATCATCGCGGCAGGTTCACAGGCGCTGAAGCTGCCGGGTTTCCCGTGGGACGACCCGCGCATGATGGATTCGACCGATGCGCTGGAATTGACCGACATCCCGAAGAAATTGCTGGTCGTCGGCGGCGGCATCATCGGCCTGGAAATGGCGACCGTTTACCACGCGCTTGGCAGCGAAGTGACCGTCGTCGAGTTGATGGAGCAACTGATGCCGGGCACGGATACGGACCTGGTGAAGCCGCTCGCGGATCGATTGAAGAAACAGGGCGTCGCGATCCACCTGAAAACGAAAGTCGCGAAAGTCGAAGCGTCAAAGAAAGGCTTGACCGCAACGTTTGAAGGCGAGAAGGCGCCAGACGCAACGGTCTTCGATCGCGTACTGGTCGCGGTTGGCCGCGCGCCAAACGGCGGCAAGCTCGATGCGGCAAAAGCCGGCGTCAACGTCAGCGAGCGCGGCTTTATTGCGGTGGATCGGCAGATGCGCACGAACGTGCCGCACATCTTCGCGATCGGCGATCTGGTCGGCAATCCGATGCTCGCGCACAAGGCGACGCACGAGGGCAAACTCGCGGCCGAAGTCGCGGCCGGCGAAAAGCGCGAGTGGATCGCGCGGGTGATTCCATCCGTCGCTTACACCGATCCCGAAATTGCTTGGGTCGGCGTGACCGAAATCGAAGCGAAGGTCAAAGAGCTGAAGATCGGCGTCGGCAAGTTCCCGTGGGTCGCGTCGGGTCGTGCGATCGGCATCGGTCGCACCGAAGGTTTCACCAAGCTGATTTTCGATGAGGAAAGCCATCGCATCATCGGCGCGGGAATCGTCGGCGTGCACGCGGGCGATTTGATCGCCGAACTCGCACTCGCGATCGAGATGGGCTGCGAGGCCGCCGATATCGGCCACACGATCCACCCGCATCCGACCCTTAGCGAATCGGTCGGCATGGCGGCCGAGGTGTACGAAGGCACGATCACCGACCTGTACTTGCCCAAACGCGGCTGATCGGCGTCTGGAATAGAGATTACGGCCCGTTCGCGGTCGGCTACAGGCGTTCCAGACGCCTGTGTGCACTCACCACATCCCTGTGGGTCGGGGTTGCCCGCCAATTTGGCCCGCTGCTATACTCTCGCGGCTTGGTGGGGTCGATTTTGCCCGCCTGTCCATTCCAAAGACGCTGCGTGCCCGGAATCGGGCGTTGCGCGTCGCGTGAAGGGTGACGAAGTGGATTTGCGCGGTGTTTCTTCGGCCTGGATGTTGTGTTTGGCCCAGGCGATCACGACTGCGCTGGCGACAATCATTGTGTGGTTCGTTTCGGGAAGCGACGCAGCGGTTGCGGCGCTGTTTGGCGGCATGGTCGCGATCGTGCCGGCGGCTTTTTTTGCGATCCGGGTGGGCCTGCGCCGCGGTACATCGGAGGCGAAGGCAGTCCTCGGAGCGTTTTACCAGGCTGAGTTGGGGAAATTGTTGTTGACCGCGTTCCTGTTCTTCATCGGGGCGCGGTTGTTTGGCAAGCATTTCGCGCCGCTGATGTTGACCTGCGTGGCCTGCCTGGCCATGAACTGGGTGATGTTGGCGGTCGCGAGAAACGACTAGGCGTTTGAACGAGCGGATCCAGAACACATGGCGTCTGAAGGCACCAGCGGCTACATCCTGCACCACTTGACCAACCTCAAGCTGGATATGCACACGTGGCGCATCGATCCGGAAGCGACCGGCTTCTGGGTGCTGCACCTGGATTCGATGGTGTTCTCGGTCGTCCTCGCGACCATTTTCGTGGTGATGTTCCGCCTCGCCGCGCGCAAGGCCACTAGCGGCGTGCCCGGCCGCTGGCAGAACTTCATCGAGATGTGCGTCGAGTTCGTCGACAGCCAGGTCAAGGATGCCTACCACCACGGCGCGCGCTTCGTCGCGCCGATGGCGCTGCTGGTCGGGTTCTGGGTGTTCCTGATGAACTTCATGGACATGCTGCCGGTCGACCTGTTGCCGAAGGTCGCGAGCATGGTCGGTGTCGACCATCTGCGCACGGTGCCGTCGACCGATCCGAACGTCGCGATCGGCATGTCGATCACGGTGTTCCTGATCGCGTTCGGTTACAGCTTCGTCGCCAAGGGCTTCAAGGGCGTCGCCGGCGAGTTCCTGTTCCATCCGTTCGGCAAGTGGATGATGCCGGTCAACTTCCTGCTCAAGACCGTCGAGGAACTCGCCAAGCCGATCAGCCTCGGCCTGCGACTGTTCGGCAACATGTACGCCGGCGAGATGATCTTCATCCTGCTCGCGACGTTCACCCTGAATTACG
>Ga0105240_10001954_pt1 | contig 34136 bp, 21 predicted proteins | sample KBSC54metaG_FD_80426 | JGI IMG/M metagenome (GOLD analysis project Ga0105240, IMG submission 80426) | Corn rhizosphere microbial communities from Kellogg Biological Station, Michigan, USA - KBS C5-4 metaG | ecosystem: Host-associated > Plants > Roots > Rhizosphere > Soil | place: Michigan, USA... | reverse complement strand
CTGGACACCAAGGGGGTGATCTACCGCGGCCGCACCGAGTCCATGAACCAGTGGAAGTCGGCCCACGCCGTGGAGACCGACGCGCGGACCCTGGCTGAGGCCCTGGTGGGCGCCGACGTCGCCTTCGGCCTCTCGGTGAAGGGGGCGTTCAGCGCCGAGCACATCAAGACCATGGCCGAACGGCCGATCATCTTCGCCATGGCCAATCCCGACCCGGAGATCACGCCGGAGGAGGTCAAGGCGGTCCGGCCCGACGCCATCGTCGCCACCGGCCGATCGGACTATCCGAACCAGGTCAACAATGTGCTGGGCTTCCCCTACATCTTCCGCGGCGCGCTCGACGTGCGCGCCCGGCGGGTGAACATGGAGATGAAGATCGCCTGCACCCACGCGCTGGCAGAGCTGGCGCGCGAGGACGTGCCGGACGAGGTGGCCGCCGCCTACGCGGGCCGGCACCTGCAGTTCGGCCCCGAATACATCATCCCCTCGCCGTTCGACCCGCGGCTGATCTGGTACATCCCGCCGTTCGTGGCCCAGGCGGCCATGGACACCGGCGTCGCCCGCCGCCCGATCACCGACATGGACGCCTACCGCGAATCCCTGGCGCGGCGGCTCGATCCCACCGCCGGCTTCCTGCAGAAGATTTCCGGCGCGGTGCAGGCGGCGGCGCCGAAGAAGCGCATCGTGTTCGCCGAGGGCGAGGAGGTGGCGGTGATCCGCGCCGCCAACGCCTTCCAGAGCCAGGGCTTCGGCCAGGCGATCCTGGTCGGTCGCGAGGAGCTGGTGGCCGAGAACATGCGGCTGGCCGGGCTCGATCCCGCGGTCGCCAAGCTGGAGGTGATGAACGCCCGCCTCTCGACGCATGTGCCCGAGCTGGTGGACTTCCTCTACGAGCGCCTGCAGCGCCAGGGCTATCTGCGCCGCGACGTGCTGCGGCTGATCAACCAGGACCGCAACTCCTTCGCCGCCTCGCTGGTGGCCAAGGGCTACGCCGACGGCATGGTCACCGGCGTCACCCGCAGCTTCGACGTGGCGCTGGACGAGGTGATGCGCTGCATCGATCCGGCGCCGGGCGGCCGGGTGATCGGCATGTCCATCGTGCTCTCCAAGGGCCGCACCCTGTTCATCGCCGACACCAACGTGACCGAGATGCCGGAGGCCGACGAACTGGTCGAGATCGCCATCGAGGCGGCCAATGCGGTCAAGCACCTGGGCTTCACGCCGCGCGTCGCCTTCATGTCCTATTCCAGCTTCGGCAATCCGATGGGCGAACGCTCGCAGAAGGTGCGCGAGGCGGTGGCCATGCTCGACGAGCGCGGCGACGTGGGCTTCGAGTACGAGGGCGAGATGCCGCCGGAGCTGGCCCTGGAGCCGGAGCTGCGCGAGAACTACCCGTTCATGCGCCTGACCGGCCCGGCCAATGTGCTGGTCATGCCGGCGATCCACTCGGCCTCGATCTCCACCAAGCTGGTGCAGGCGCTGGGCGAGGCCACGGTGGTCGGCCCGATCCTGCTCGGCCTTTCCCACTCGGTGCAGATCTGCCCGCTCTCGGCGTCGGTCTCCAAGATCCTCAACATGGCGATGATGGCCGCCTACGACCGGTCGCTGGTCGCCGCGGAGTGAGGGCCATGGTCTCGTGAGAAGAACGGTCACGTCCGCCGTCTGACCCTGCGTCTTTCGAGACGGCCGCTCGCGCGGCCATCCTCAGGGTGGCGAGGGTCTGTGAGGCGGCTCTACAACATTCGTCATGCTGAGGATCGGCCATCGGCCGCGTCTCGAAGCACGCACGCCGCGCGCAACCATCCAGACTCGCCATGCCCGCCGCCATCGGCATCGATTTCGGCACCACCAACACCGTCGTCTCGCTCAGCGACGGCGCGGGCGGCTCGCGGCTGGTCGCCTTCCCGTACGAGGGCGACGAGGTCGTCGCGTTCCGCTCGGCGCTCAGCTTCCACCCGCCCCCGGACGACCCGAGCGGGCGGGTGGTGGAGGCGGGGCCCTGGGCGATCGAGGCCTATGTCGAGGAGCCGCTGGAGACGCGGTTCATCCAGTCGTTCAAGAGCTACGCCGCCAGCCCGCTGTTCACCGAGACCCGCATCCTGGGGCGCCGCTACCAGTTCGAGGACCTGCTCTCGTCTTTCCTGCTGCGGCTGAGAGACCATGCTGGCGCGGCGCTGGGCCAAATGCCGCCCCGCCTGATCGTCGGCCGGCCGGTGAAGTTCGCGGGCCTGCAGCCCGACCCCGCCCTGGCGATCCGCCGCTACGAGACGGCGTTCCGGCGGCTCGGGTTCGAGGATATCGGCTACGCCTTCGAGCCGGTGGCGGCGGCCTTCTTTTTCGCCCGCAAGCTGGCCGGCGACGCGACGGTGCTGGTGGCCGACTTCGGCGGCGGCACCAGCGACTTCTCGATCGTCCGCTTCACACGGTCGGGCGGCGACGTGCGGGCCCAGCCGCTGGCCAACTCCGGCGTCGGCGTGGCCGGCGACGCCTTCGACTACCGGATCATCGACAACCTGGTCTCGCCCGAGCTCGGCAAGGGATCCAGCTACCGCGCGTTCGACAACGTCCTGCCGGCGCCCAACCGCTACTTCGCCGCCTTCGCGCGCTGGGAGCAGCTGGCGCTGCTGCGCGCGTCCCGGGACATGCGCGAGATCCGCGGCCTGGTGCGCACCTCGCTGGAGCCGGAGAAGATCCGGCGCCTGGTGGAACTGCTCGACGACAACCACGGCTACCGCCTCTACCAGTCGGTCTCACGCCTGAAGGAGGCGCTGTCCGCGGACGAGGCGGCGACTTTCCGCTTCGGGGCGGGCTCGATCCTGATCGAGAAGCTCCCGTCCGACGCGCCGATTTCGAAGGCTGGATCGCCCCCGAGCTGGGCGCCATCGAATCGGCCGTGGACGAGGCCCTGGCCGCCGCGGCGCTCGCGCCGGCGGCGATCGACCGCGTGTTCCTGACCGGCGGCTCGTCCTTCGTACCCGCCGTGCGCCGCCTGTTCGCCGACCGCTTCGGATCCGGCAAGCTCGAGATGGGCGGCGAGCTCGTCTCCATCGCCTCGGGCCTCGCGTTGATTGGGGCCGAGGCGGACAACGCCGTTTGGTGTCAACGGGCTTGAGGCTCGCCTGAGCGCCGAGACTTCCATCGTCACCCCGGCCACAACGGCGCAAGCCGCGTAGAGCCGGGGCCGGACGGGCCGCTGTCCAGCTGCAGGTGCATGGGAACGGATGGTCCGGCCCCGGATCGGCCTGGCAGGCCGCCCGGGGTGACGGATGTCATGGCGCCGTGAGCGTCGGGCTGTCGGGATCGAAGCGATCGACGGGGACCACGGACAGCCCCGGCAGCGCGGGGCGCAACGTCGGCAACATGGCCGCGCCGTCGCCGACCACCACCACGTTGGCCCGCTCCGGGCCAAGCCGGGCTCGGGCGAACGCCTGGACATCGGCGGCCGTCACGGCGTCCACCCGCGCGGCCCGGTGGCGAAGCTCGTTGGGATCGATGCCGTAGAGGGCCAGGCTCGAGATCACGTTGGTCAGCGCCTCCGAGGTCTCGATGCCGGTGTAGAAATCGCCGACCAGGGTCGCCTTGTGGCCGGCCAGATCATCGGTGGCCATCGGCGTATCCGCCAGCGCCTGGGCCTGGGCCTCGATCAGCGTCGCGACCTGGCCGGCCGCGTCGTGGCGGGTCTGGGCGTCGGCGATGAAGGCGCCGAGGGTGCGCCGGCCGGTCAGGGTCGACTCGACCCAGTAGCTGAGGCCCCGCTTGACCCGGATCTCCTGGTTCAGGCGGGCTGTGAAGCCTTCGCCCAGCACGGCATTGGCCACCAGGCCCGCATAGTAGGTCGGGTCGGTGCGTGGGACGGCGGGCCAGATCACCTGCACCGAGGCCTGGCCCGCGCCGGGCAGGTCGACGGCGATGGCGCGGGACGTGGCGGTGGCGTGCGCCGTGGGCGGGGCGGGTGGCGGACCGTCGGGCCGACGCCAGCCGCCGAAGGTCCGGCGGGCGATGGCGAAACCTTCCTCGGGGCTGATGTCGCCGGTCAGCACCAGGATCGCATTGTCCGGCCGCCAGTAGGCGGCGTGGAACCGCGCCAGGTCCGCCGCCTGGATGCGCTTCAGCGACGCCGGGCTGCCGCCCTGGGCGTGGCCGAACGGGGTGCCGGCGTAGGCGACCGGCGAGGCGGCCAGCGCGCTCAGCTGCTGCGGGTCGCCGTAGGCCCCGACGAGGCCGTCGAGCAGCTGCTTGCGCATCCGCTCCACCTCGTCGGCGGCGAAGGCGGGGCGCAGCGCGACATCGGCCATGATCGGCAGCGCGGCGGCCAGCTTGTCGTGCAGCACCGAGAGGGTGACGGTCGCGGCTTCCCAGCCGCCGGTGGCGGTCAGCTCCGCCCCCAGCGCCTCGGCCTCGCGGGCGATCTCCCGGGCCGAGCGACCGCCGGCGCCCATGGGCGTCATCACGGCGGTGAAGTAGGCGGCGCCCGAGAGCCCCGCGGGGTCGGCCTCGCTGCCGGTGGTCACGGTAAGCTGCGCCCGCACCATGGGCACGGTCCCGCTCCGGGCGACGATCACCCTGAGGCCGTTGGGCAGGGCGCGGCTGACGGCGGTCGGCAGCACGGGCGTGGCGGGCGCGCCGGCCGGTGGGACGATGGGCGCAGCCGGCTCGGCGGCCGGGGCGGGGCCCGCGTCGGCGGTGGGGGCGTCCGCGGCGCCGGTCTCGGCGGCCGCCGGCTGCTGCAGATACCGCACCTCGGCGCGCACGTCGTCGGCCAGGTATTTGCGCGCGACCCGCATCAGGTCTGCCGCCGTCACCTTACGCCAGAGCTCGATGTCGACATTGACCCGGTCGGCGTCGCCCTCGATCACCGCCGCCTGGCCGAGCTGGCCGGCCACCTGGTCCACCGTCTCGCGGCGGCGCAGGGTGTAGGCGATCAGCTTGGTCTTCGCCGCCTCCAGCTCGGCCGCGCTGACCGGCTGGTCGCGCAGCCGCGCCACCTCGGCGCGCAGGGCGGCGATCAGTTCGTCGGCGGTGTGGCCCTGGGCGGCATAGGCGTCCACCTGGAACAGGCCGACCCTGTGGCGCAGGTCGACGTTGGAGAAGATCTGCGAAGCGACCCTCTGCTCATAGACAAGGCCGTCGTAGAGCCGCGAAGACCGGCCGCTGCTGAGGATGGTGTCGAGCAGGTAGAGGGCCGGCGCGTCGGCGTCGGTCAGCGGCGGCGCCAGCCAGGTCAGGGCGGCGGCGGGCAGCGGCACGTTCGGCGCGTAGGCGGTGACCGAGCTCATGTGCGTGCGGGCCGGCTCGGGCGGCGGCTCGGGCGGGAGAGGCTCGGCAGGGTTTTTCAGCGGACCAAAATACCTGTCGATCCACGCGTCCAGTCTGGCGGGATCGAAGGCGCCGACCACCACCAGCACCGCGTTGCTCGGCCGATAATAGGCGGCGTGGAAGGCCTGCAGTTCCCCCAGGTTGGCCGCGTCGAGGTCCTCCATCGACCCGATGGCGTTGCGGCGGTACGGCCGCTGCGTGAAGGTCGCCTCGGGGATCACGTAGCGCCAGAACCGGCCGTAGGGGTCGCTCAGCACTCGCTGGCGCAATTCCTCCTTCACCACCTCCCGCTCGGAGTGGAAGTGCGCATCGTTCACCACCAGCGAGCCCATCCGGTTCGCTTCGAACCAGAGCAGCCGCTCGAGCTGGGAGGCGGCGACCTCCTCGTAATACCAGGTGGCCTCGTCGGCAGTGGAGGCGTTGTTCCAGCCGCCGGTGGCCTCGACCAGCTGGTTGATGAAGTCGGACGGGGTGCTGGCCGTGCCCTTGAACATCATGTGCTCGAACATGTGGGCGAAGCCCGAGCGGCCGGCCGGGTCGTTGCGGGCCCCGACGTCGTACCAGACCTCCACCGCCACGTTGGCGCTGCCGCGGTTGGGCGAGGTGATCACCCTGAGGCCATTGGCCAGGGTCCGCTGGTGGAACTCGATCCTCGGCGCGGGACCGACCGCGGCGACGGGCGCGGCAAATCCCAGGCATGCCGCCAGCACGACGGCCACAAACGCCAGACGCTGCATCGAAGTCCCCCCGACGGCAGACCAGCCGCCGACGCCAGCCTAGCACGCGCCGCCGCCAGGGGATCGGTCGGCCGACCGACAGAAACTCAGGGCGAGGTCAGGGTCGGCAGGTCGGGATTGAACTTGGCGATCGGGACCACGGTCAGGCCGGGGAGAGCGGGGCGCAGGGTCGGAAGCATGCTGGCCCCGTCCCCGGCGACCACGACGCTGGCGCGGGCGGGATCGAACACGTCGCGGGAGAAGGCCTGCACCTGGTCGGCGGTCACGGCCTGCACCCGGTCGGTGTAGACCTTGATCTCGTTCGGATCGATTCCGTAGAGCGCCAGGTCCGCGATCGCGCCGCCGAGACCGGCGGCGGTGGCGAGGTTGCGCCCGTAGGAGCCGATCAGCGACGACTTGCGCGCGGTCAGCTCGTCCGGCGGCACCGGGGCGGCGCCCATGGCGCTCATCTCCCCCTTCAGCAGCGCGACCACCTGGGCCGCGGTCTCGTTGCGGGTCTGGGCCTCGGCTCCGAAGGCCCCGATGGTGCGCCGAGGGGTCAGGAAGGTGTCGGCGCCGTAGCTGAGGCCGCGCTTGATCCGGACCTCGAGATTGACGCGTGACGAGTAGCCCCCGCCGAGCACGCTGTTGGCCACGAGGCCCGGGAAGTAGCGCGGATCGCTGCGCACGATGCCGGGCGCCACCACCTCGACCGCGGCCTGGCCGGTGCCGGGCAGGTCGATGGCCACCGCCAGCGGACGGTGGTCGACGTGGGCCGCGGGCGGCGCCGGCGTCGGGCTGGCGGGCCGCGCCCAGCCGCCGAACACCTTCTCGGCCAGGGCGAAGCCCTCTTCCGGCGTGATGTCGCCGGTGAGCACCAGGATGGCGTTGTCGGGCCGCCAGTAGGCGTCGTGGAAGCGCGCCAGGTCGGCCGGGCTCAACCGTTGCAGCGAGGCAGGATCGCCGCTGGTGGAATGGGCGAACGGGGTGCCGGCGTAGATCACCGGCGGCACGGCCAGCATCGCCACCTGCTGCGGATCGGAGAGGGCCAGCGTCAGGGCGTCGAGCGACTGCTTGCGGGTGCGCTCCACCTCTTCCGGCGCGAAGGCGGGGTGCTGGACCACGTCGGCCATGATCGGCAGGGCCGCGTCCAGCTTGTCGCGCATCACCGACAGGGTGACGGTGGAGACCTCCCAGCCGGCCGCGGCGCTCAGCTGGGCCCCGAGGGTCTCGGTCTGGCGGGCGATGTCGCGCGCCGAGCGGGTGGCGGTGCCCTGGGTCACCAGGCTGGCGGTCAGGGAGGCCGCGCCGGTCAGGTCGCGCGGATCGGCCTCCGACCCGGTCATCATGGTCAGCTGCGCGCCCACCAGCGGCAGGTCGCTGCTCTTGGCCACCAGCACGCGCAGACCGTTGGGCAGGGTGCGCGAGACGACGGTCGGCAGGAGAGCCTCGGGTTGCGCGCCCACCGGGGGCAGGCCCGCGGGTGGGCCGGCGGGCCCGGCGGCTGTGGCAGGAGGCGGGCTCGCCGGCGCCTCGGGCTCGGCCTCCGCCGCCGGCGCGGTTCCAGGCGCGGCCGGGGCCGCCGCGCTCGCGGCGGTCGGCTGCTGCAGGTAGCCGATCTCGGCGCGCAGGTTGTCCGGCAGGTACTTGCGCGCCACCCGCATCACGTCTTCCGCCGTGACCGCCAGCTGGGCGTCCAGGTCGGTGTTGGCCCGCGAGGCGTCGCCCTCGACGGTCTCGGCCTGGCCGAGTTCGTTGGCGCGCCCGTCGATGGTCTCTCTGGCGCGCAGCTCCGTCGCGGCCAGCTGGGTCTTGGCCGCCTCCAGTTCGGCCGCGCTCACCGGCTGGTCGCGGACCCGGTCCATCTCGGCGCGAAGGGCCGCGATGGCCTCGTCCGGGGTGTGGCCGTTGGCCACGATCGCGCCGACGAAGAACATGCCCGGCTGCTGGCGCACGTCGGACGAGGAGAACACCTGGGTGGCGAGCTGCTTGTCGTAGACCAGGGCGTCGTAGAGCCGCGACGACTTGCCGGCGGTCAGCAGGGCGTCCAGCACCTTCAGCGCCGGGGCGTCGGGATCGGTGACCGTCGGCGCCAGCCAGCTCAGCGCCACCCCCGGCAGCGGCACGGTCGGGCCATAGCCGACATAGGTCGTGGGGCCGGTGCGAGGCGGCTCGACGGCGGTGACCTGGGGCACGGGCTGGGCAGGGTTGTGCAGGGGCGCCAGATACCTGTCGATCCAGGCATTCAGGGTGGCGGGGTCGAAGTTGCCCACCACCACCAGCACCGCGTTGCTCGGGCGGTAGAAGGTCGAGTGGAAGGCGCGCACGTCGGCCAGGCTGGCGGCGTCCAGGTCCTCGATCGAACCCAGGGCCGAGCGGCGGTACGGGTGGACCTTGAAGGTGCCCTCCAGCAGGGCGCTGCTGAAGAACAGGCCGTAGGGGTCGGCGAAGAGCCGCTGGCGCAGCTCCTCCTTCACCACTTCACGCTCGGAGTGGAAGTTGGCGTCGTCCACCTGCAGGCTGCTCATTCGGCTGGCTTCCAGCCAGATCAGCCGCTGCAGATGGGCCGACGGCACCACCTCGTAGTAGGCGGTGATGTCGTCGGCGGTGAAGGCGTTGTCCATGCCGCCGACGTCTTCGGTGATCCGGTCGATGAACTCGCCCGGGAAGTCGGCCGTCGCCTTGAACATCATGTGCTCGAACAGGTGCGCGAAGCCCGAGCGGTGGGCCGGGTCGTTCTTGGCCCCCACCCGGTACCAGACCTGCACGGTGACGTTCGGCGTCGTTCGGTCGAGCGAGGTCAGGACCTTCAGGCCGTTGGGGAGGGTGCGCTGCTGGAACTGGATCGGCGGTGCGCCGGCAGCGGCCGCGGCGTGGCCCGCCAGGCCGGCAAGCGCGAGCGACAGGACGGCGGCGAACAGCGTGCGCAGCATGGAGAACTCCCTGGAGCGGCCACCCTTAGCACCGGCCGTGGCGAGGCCAACCTTACCGTCCCGTCATGCGGGTCGTCAGTCGTCGAAGCGGAACGCCTCGCCATCGCGCTTCACGTGGCCGGCGGTGGGGGCGGCGTAGTGGGTGCCGATCACCAGCACCGGCTGATCGGCCCACTCGGCGAACAGGCGCCGGCGGGTGGCGATGGCCTGAGCCGGGTCGACGTCCACGTCCGGGCACCATTCCGGGTGCGCCATCTGGCAGGGGTGGTGGGAGATGTCGCCGGTGATCACCGCCCGCTCGCCCTGCGACTCGATCACCACGCTGACGTGCCCCGGGGTGTGGCCATGGGTGGGGGTCAGGCGGATCTCCGGGGAGATCCGATAGTCGGGCTCGACCAGCTCGGCCAGGCCTGCATCCAGGATCGGCTGCACGCTGTCGACCAGCACGTCCTGCTGCTCGGCGTCCTCCAGCTCGGCGGTCCAGTGCTCCAGCTCGCGCCGGCCGATCAGATAGCGGGCGTTGGGGAAGGTGGGGACCCAGCTGTCGCCCTGCTTCATGGTGTTCCAGCCCACATGGTCGACGTGCAGGTGGGTGCAGACCACCACGTCCACCGCCTCGCGCTCCCAGCCGACCGACGCCATCTGGGCCAGGAAGTCGGTGGCCAGCGGCTCGCGCAGCATGCGGCGCTTCTTGTCGTTGCCGAAGCAGGTGTCGACCACCAGCCTGAGGCCAGGCGCCTCCACCAGCAGCGCGTGGATGGAGAGCCGCAGCGCCCCATGCTCGTCGATGAACCGCGGATAGAGCCAGGGGATGGCCTTCACCGCCTCCGGCGTCGCGCCGCGGATGAACGGGTACTTCGGATAGTAGGCCACCGGGACCTCGATCTCGAGCACGCGGGTGATCTTCACCGCGCCCACCTGCCAGCTGAGCATCCGTCCCTCCGTGATTTTCCCAAGCTGTAGAGCGGCGCACGCGCCGGTGGAAGCCGCCCGCATGGTCACGCTTATGAACGGCGGCTGAACGACGCCCTCAGCAACGCCTCAGCCGCCGGGGCGCATGATCCTTGCACGGTCGCCAGAGGGGCGACGTCGATGAAGGAGAGTTTCAGATGCGCGTCGATTGGGTCCTGCTGGACGAGGCCGGCCTCAGGTCGGTCCGGGTCGGCGACCTGGTGAGCGCCGAGGCCGGCGGAATGCCGACCTACCGGGTTATGTCGATGAAGGACGGCCGCGCCTGGCTGCGCGACATCCAGAGCGCGGCGGACCGCATCTCACCCCTCGGCTGCTTCCACTGGAAGGCCAGCGCCGGCGTGGACTGAGGGTGCGCCCAGGCCTCAGCGGCCGGATGGCTCGCGACAGCTGATCGCCCGGCCGCCGGCGCCTACGCCGCCCGCGGGGTGTCGGCGCGCCTCGGCCGGTCCGGGTCCGCCGCCGACACCGCCTCGGGGGCCGGGGCGGCGGAGGCGTTCGAAGGTGGCGCCGGCGGCGCGGCGTCCTGTTGGCGCCTCAACCAGCTCAACGCCGCGTCCGCAGAACACGGTTCGCCTACAGCCATGACCAGCATCTTGCCACCTCCAGCCTGCCCTGCAGGGCAAAACGCCGCGACCTCGCCTCTGTTCCGTTTGCCGTCGCTCACGCCCGCTGCAACGAGCGCCATGGGCCGGCCGGACAGGGGAGCGTCCCGCCGGGGCCTAGAAAAACTCAACGCCGCGCCTTGAAAAACCGGCCCGCAGAGGTGACCTGCGGCGGTCGGGGACGTTGACTTATCCTGGTCGCCCGAGCATCGATGCGCGCCGCAAAGTGAGCGGGCCGCGCCGTCCCGGGAGAGGCGCCCCCAAGCCGCCCCCCGCGCCCGCCTTCAGGCCCATGGAACGCATACGCATGACCGCCAGCCTTACCCTCGGCTTCGATGTCCGCTTCGACGATCTCTATGAGCGCGTCGGCCTGGCGAAGATCGACGGGCGGTTCCTGGACTGGCTGGGCGCTCGCGAGCCGGCCCTGCGCGAGCGGCTGGACGCGGGCCGGCAGGCGCCGGCGGAGATCAAGGGCGAGGCCGAATCCGAGCTGCTGATCGAGCTGGCGCCGCAGCTGGAAGCCTTCATCGCCGAGCTGTTCGGCATCGAATCGGAGCTCGGCGAGACGCGGGCGGCGCGCGACGCCCTGGCGCCGGTGTTCGAGGTGAAGCGCCAGTTCGTGCAGCGCCGCGCGGTGCGCAAGCACGCCGCAGAGGCGCCGGCGGTCGACGGTGCGGCCGTGCGAGTAGCGCTGGAAGCGCGGATCGGCGAGGCCCTGACGGAGATCTCGTTCTCGCGCGCGGTCGAGCACTGGCTGGCCGACGAGGCGGCCCACGGCGCGGACCTGGAGCTGGCCGGGCGCTACGCCGCCTGGGCCACCCTGACCGAGGCCGGCAAGGCCGAGCACCATCACGGCGTGCTGTTCAAGGTCCCGGGCAAGGTCGACCCGATGGCCCTGGTGCCGGTGGAGAACGATCCGGTGGCGGGCATCTCGGCGTTCGGCTTTTCCGACAAGCACCGGCGGCGTCGCGAGGGCTTCGCCCTGACCGACCCGGGGACCGACGTGGTCGGGGCGCTGGACCAGGCCAACTACTGCATCTGGTGCCACAACCAGGGCAAGGACAGCTGCGCCAAGGGCCTGAAGGAGCGCAACGGCGAGTTCAAGAAGAGTCCGTTCGGGGTGGTGCTGGCCGGCTGCCCGCTGGAAGAAAAGATCTCGGAGATGAACCTGACCGCGGCTGGCGGTCTGACCGTCGGCTCGCTGGCCATCGCCATGGTCGACAACCCGATGTGCGCGGCCACGGGCCACCGCATCTGCAACGATTGCATGAAGTCCTGCATCTTCCAGAAGCAGGACCCGGTGGACATCCCGCAGGTCGAGACGCGCGTTCTCAAGGACACCCTCGGGCTGCCCTGGGGCTTCGAGATCTATTCGCTGCTCAGCCGCTGGAACCCGCTGAACCTGGAGCGGCCGCTGCCGCGCCCGGCCAGCGGCAAGACCGTGCTGGTGGTCGGCCTCGGTCCGGCGGGCTTCACCCTGGCCCACCACCTGATCAACGAGGGCCACGCGGTGCTGGCCATCGACGGCCTGAAGATCGAGCCGCTCGACCCCGCCGTGAGCGGCGTGAGTCCGGTGGGCGCGCGCCAGCCGTTCGACCCGGTGCGCGACTTCGAGAGCCTGAAGGAGCCGCTGGGCTCGCGGGTGATGGCGGGCTTCGGCGGGGTGGCCGAGTACGGGATCACCGTCCGCTGGGACAAGAACTTTCTGAAGGTAGTGCGCCTGCTGCTGGAGCGGCGTGGCGAGTTCAAGATGTTCGGCGGGGTGCGGTTCGGCGGCGCGATGACCATCGAGAGCGCCTTCGCGGCCGGCTTCGACCACATCGCGCTCTGCGCCGGGGCCGGGCGGCCGACCATCGTCGGCATGCGCCACGGCCTCGCCCCGGGCGTGCGGCAGGCGTCCGATTTCCTGATGGCGCTGCAGCTGACCGGCGCGGCCAAGTCGGACAGCATCGCCAACCTGCAGGTGCGCCTGCCGGTCGCGGTGATCGGCGGCGGCCTGACCGCCATCGACACGGCCACCGAGGCGCTGGCCTACTATCCGCTGCAGGTGGAGAAGTTCCTGGAGCGCTACGAGGCGCTCGCCGCCGAGCGCGGCCAGGCCGCCGTCGAGGCTGGCTGGACGGTCCAGGACCGCGAGATGGCCACCGAGTTCCTGGCCCACGCCCGCGCCATCCGCGCGGAGCGCGCGACGGCGCAGGCCGAGGGCCGGCCGGCCCGGATCGTCGAGCTGCTGCGGGGCTGGGGCGGGGCGACCATTTGCTACCGCCGCCGGCTGATCGACTCGCCCAGCTACACCCTGAACCATGAGGAGGTGGCCAAGGCGCTGGAGGAGGGCATCCGTTTCGGCGAGGGCCTGACCCCGCTGGAGGTGGTGCTGGACGAGTACGGCCACGCCAAGGCGCTGATGGTCGGGCTGGATCGGGCCCGCGCCGGCGGCGGCGAGGAGTTCGCCACCGAGCAGGCCCTGCCGGCCCGCACCATCCTGGTGGCCGCCGGCACCCAGCCGAACACCGTGCTGGGCCGCGAGGACCCTGGCCACGTCGAGATCAACGGCCGCTACTTCCAGGCCTTCAACGAGGCCGGCGAGCGGGTCACCCCGGAGCCGGTGACCAAGCCGTCCGAGGTGCAGGTGCTGATGAGCGCCGGCGCCGACGGTCGCGCGGTCAGCTTCTTCGGCGACCTGCACCCCTCGTTCGCCGGCAACGTGGTCAAGGCGATGTCCAGCGCCAAGCAGGGCTACCCGACCATCAGCCGCATGCTGGCCCGCACGCCCGCCTCCGGAAAGTCGCCGCAGGCGCTGTTCGCCGAGATGGAAGGCGAGCTGCGCGCCACCGTGCACGAGGTGATCCGCCTGACCCCGACCATCGTCGAGGTGGTGGTTCGCGCGCCGATGGCCGCCCGCGCCTTCCTGCCCGGCCAGTTCTACCGGCTGCAGAACTTCGAGACCCTGGCCCCGGCGACACCGGGCGCGCAGCTGGCCATGGAAGGCCTGGCGCTGACCGGCGCCTGGACCGACAAGGACGCCGGCCTGCTGTCCACCATCGTGCTGGAGATGGGCGGCTCGTCCGATCTGTGCGCCCAGCTGAAGCCGGGCGAGCCGGTGATCCTGATGGGTCCCACCGGCCACGCCACCGAGATCCCGGAGAACGAGACCGTGCTGCTGGTGGGCGGGGGCCTGGGCAACGCGGTGCTGTTCTCGATCGGCCAGGCCATGAAGGCCAAGGGCTGCCGGGTGATCTACTTCGCGGGCTACAAGCGCGTGATCGACCGCTACAAGGTCGAGGAGATCGAGCGGGCCGCCGACACCATCGTCTGGTGCTGCGACGAGGCGCCCGGCTTCACCCCCGACCGGCCCGGCGACCTGGCGTTCGTCGGCAACATCGTCGAGGCGCTGGACGCCTATGGGACCGGGGCGCTGGGCGCTGCGCCGATCCCGCTCGCCGAGGTGAGCCGGATCATCGCCATCGGCTCGGACGGGATGATGAACGCCGTCGGCCAGGCCCGCCACGGCATCCTCGCCCGCCATCTCGACCCGGCGCACCGGGCCATCGCCTCGATCAACTCCCCCATGCAGTGCATGATGAAGGAGATCTGCGCCCAGTGCCTGCAGACCCACAAGGACCCGGTCACCGGGGTCGAGAGCGTGGTGTTCTCCTGCTTCAACCAGGACCAGGACCTGGACAAGGTGCACTTCAAGGGCCTGCGCGAGCGACTGTCGCAGAACGGCGTGCAGGAGAAGCTGACCCGCCAGTGGATCGACCGGTCGCTGCGAACGCTGGGCCTCAGGACGCCGGCGGCGGCGGAGTAACCCTCAGGCTGTCATCCCGGAAACGGCGAAGCCGTTGTCCGGGATCTCCTTCACCGGCTAATCCGCCTGAGATCCCGGCCTTCCGCTTCGCTTCAGCCGGGATGACAATTGGGGTGGGGCGGAAGCGGGCAGGGATGACAGAGAGAGGGGGCGGGATCGTGGCTCAACAAGGCGGGGGGCCGGGGCGCGAGCGGTCGGCGGCGGGTTGGGCCTATGGACTGGTGTTCATCGCCCACCTGGCGATCGTGCCCGTGCCCTGGGGCCTGTCGAACGAGGGCCAGATCCGTGGCGGGGTGTTCCTGGTCGCCTGGCTGGCGGCGCTGCTGATCTGCTTCATAAGTCCGGGCGACAAGGGCCCGGTTTCCCTTTCGCACTATCGCTTCCTGCGCCGGACATTGCTGATCGGCGGCGCGATGTTCGTGGTTGCGGCGATCGCCGCCGCCCTGTTCGGCATCACCTTCTTCGCCAACCTGCACTGGAGCCATGCGCCCGGCCCGACGCCGGAACCGCCGCACCACGAGGGCGACATGGCGGCGGTCGGCGGCCTGCTGGGCTCCCTGGCCTTCATCTTCGTGGCCCTGGCGGCGATCGGATTCGTGCTGGTGCGCGCCCTGTTCGGGGCGATCCACCTGCTGCAGCACCACCCGGTGGCCATGGGGCGCGCCCGCCTGGCGCAGCCGGCAGTCTAGGCAGCCGGCCCGAACAGGGCGGCGAAGCTGCCCGCGACGCGCCCGACGATCACCAGTCCGTCGCCCGCCTCGATCCGCGTGTCCGCCGGTGGGCCGCCCAGCGGGTCCTGGCCCGGCCGGGCCAGCTGCGCCACCAGGAAGGCGCCGGCGGCGCGTTCCTCCAGCTCCTTCACCGTCATTCCCGCGGCGCCGGGCTCGGCCGCAGTCACCACCTCGACCTCGAGGCCGAATTGCCTGAGCGCCCGCTCGGCGGCGCGGGCGTAGGGCGAGCCGCGCAGCAGGTCGGCGGCGACGGGATGCAGGATCAGCTCGGCGATCCGCTCGGCGCCGATGTGGGTGGGCAGGATCACCCGGTTGGCGCCGGCATGGACCAGCTTGCGCTCGGTGGTCGGCGCCTCGCCGCGCGAGATGATCTGCAGCTCCTTGTTCAGGCTGCGGGCGCTGAGCGTGATGAAGACGTTGGCGGCGTCGTCGGGCAGCACCGTGGCCAGGGCCCGCGCCCGCTCGATGCCCGCCGCGACCAGGGCGGTCTCGTCGGTGGCGTCGGCCGGCAGGCAGAGGTAGCCCAGGTCGCGCACCTGCTGCGACCGTTCGCCGGCCCGCTCAATGATCACGAATGGGGCGCCGCCGGCTTTCAGCTCGCGGGCCAGCATCCCCCCGATCCGGCCGAACCCGCAGATGATAACATGGCCGCTGAGCTTCTCGATGTCGTGTTTCACCCGGTTGGTCCCCAAGAGGTTGCGGATCTCGCTGGCCGTGAACAGCTGCACCATGGCGCCGGTGAGCAGGATGATGCCGGTGCAGCCCAGGAACATCAGGCCGAGCGTGATGGTGCGCAGGTAGAGGCCGTGGATCGGGTGGACCTCTTCGTAGCCCACCGTGAAGATGGTCAGCCCCACCATGTAGAGCGCATCGGAGGGGCTCCAGCCCGCCACGATATAGCCAAACGTCGCCAGCACGATCACCGCCAGCAGGAAGGCGGCGATCGCCATGATATTCCGCGTGGGCGACCCGAACAGCATGCACAGCGGCGCTACGCGGCCGGCGGGCGAGCCGCAAGGCCGCAGCGGCCGGACGGCTTGTCATCGGCCAAGCCTGACCATCCGCTACGCGTCCGCCCAATTGGACGCTCAGGTTGCGAACGGTTGACTTGAGGCCTGAGCGACGAACAGTCTGAGCGATGGCAGCGCCCGACACCACCTCGCACGCCGCCCGCAACGCGCAGGTGATCGCCGCCGTGATCCTGGCCGGTGCGGCCCTGCACTGGCTGGCTCCGTTGCTGACGCCGCTGGCCCTGGCCATGTTCCTGATGGTGATGATCGACGGCCTGGCCCGGATGCTGCGCGCCCGCGTCCCGCGGCTCGGCCCGGCCACCGCCCTGACCGTCGCCATCGTGATCTGCATCATGGCCTTCGCCGGCACGGTCTACATCGTGGCCGACAACGCCGCGTCCTTCGTCGGCAAGCTGGTCCAGTACGAGCCGAAGCTGAACGAGCTGCTGCAGCGATCGGCGGCCGCGCTGCAGATCCGCGCGCCCAGCACGGTCAATCAGCTGCTTGCGCTGATCGACGTCGGCAAGTTCGTGCCGATGGTGGCCGGCGGCGCCCAGACCCTGGTCTCCACCGCGGTGCTGGTGCTGGTCTACCTTGGCTTCCTGCTGGCCTCGCGCCGCGGGTTCGAGCGCAAGACCGTGCGGCTGTTCCACGACCGCGCCGGGCGGCACGAGGCGCTGACCGCCTCCCTGCGGGTGCGGGACGCGCTGGAGCAGTACGTCTGGATCCAGACTCTGTGCGGCGGGCTGATCGCGCTGCTGTCCTACGGGATCATGCGGCTGATGAACCTGGAGAACAGCTTCTTCTGGGCCTTCCTGATCTTCGTGCTGAACTTCATCCCGATCGTCGGCGCGGCGGTGGGCATCATCGCCCCCGTGGTGTTCGCGCTGGTGCAGTTCGAGAGCCCCTGGCAGGCGGGTATCCTGCTCATCGCGCTGTTCAGCGTCACCTTCCTGGTGGGCAACATCCTGCAGCCGCGGATGCAGGGTCGGGGCCTGAACCTCGACGCGGTGATGGTGCTGTTCTCTCTGGGCTTCTGGGGGGCGCTCTGGGGCGCCACGGGCATGTTCCTGTCGACGCCGCTGACCGTGCTGACCATGGTGGTGCTGGCGCAGTTCGACGGCTCGCTGCCGATCGCGATCCTGATTTCCGGGGACGGCGACCCGCGTGGAGTCGGCCACCAGGGCCACGCCGTGAGCATGACAGAAATTTCACACAAGCGTGAGGCGGCCGCCCTTTAAGGTTGAAGGGCCGCACCTATCTTTGGCGTGTTCGGGGCGCTCCCCCCGTCCCGAACCGCGCAGGCTTCGTACAGCCAGCGCCGAAATGACCGGCCTCGCGAGAGCCGGTCCGCGCCGCCGGATCCCCCCTCCGGCGGCGCTTCGCGTTGTGGACCTTTGATCTTTCCACCCTACCTTCTGGCCATGGATGCTCGAACCGATGCGCGCGCCAGCGCCGAGACAGCCCTGGCGCAGGCCTTCCATGCGGCGCGGCCCGCGGGCGGGGACGGGGAGGCGGAACGCGAGTTCCTGGCCGCGGTCCTGGCGGACTACCGCCCGGACGAGCTGCCACAGGTGGGCGTTGCGGACCTGGGCTGGCGCGCGGCGGAGCTGTGGAGCTTCGCGGCCGGGGGCGGCGACGCCACCGAGATCCGGCTGATCCCCGCGATCGCGAAGGACGGCCGATCGCTCGGCGCGGACCTGCTCGAGCTGGCCCAGCCGGACGCGCCCTTCCTGGTCGACAGCATCATGGGCGAGCTGGTGGATTCCGGCGCCGAGGTGCTTGGCATGTTCCACCCGGTGATCGAGGCGCCGCAGGGCCGGCGCTCGGCGATCCAGGTGTGGCTGGCGCCCATGCCGAAGACGCGGTCCGACGCCCTGATCAGCCGCCTTCGCGCGATCCTGACAGACGTGCGCCGGGCGGTCGCCGATTTCGGCGCGATGACCGCGCTGATGGACTCGGCGATCACCGAGCTTCGGGCTACCGCGTCCAACGGCCGGTTAGGCGACGCGAGCGAGGAAATCGCGTTTCTGGAGTGGCTGGGCGACGGCCACTTCGTCTTCCTGGGCGCGCGGACCTACGAGTACCCCCGCACATCCGACGGCGGCTATGCCGCGGAGGAGCCGACGCCCCTGAGCGGCCTGGGCGTGCTGCGCGACGCCAGCCGTCCGGTGCTGCGGCGCGACAGCGAGCCGGCGGTGCTGTCGGCGGAGCTGCGCCGGGACCTGGCGGTGGCGCCGCCGCTGGTGGTCGCCAAGTCGAACCTGCGGTCCACCGTCCATCGCCGGGTCTACATGGATTACGTCGGCGTGCGCCGCTATGGCCCGGACGGCAAGCCGAGCGGGGAGATGCGGTTCGTTGGCCTGTTCACCGCCCAGGCCTATGACGAGCCGGCGCACGAGGTGCCGCTGATCCGCCGTAAGGTGGCGCATGTGATGGCCGCCGCCGACGTAGACGAGGGCAGCCACAACGCCGTGCGCCTGGCCAACATCCTGGAGACCTATCCGCGCGACGAGCTGTTCCAGATCGACGAGGGCGAGCTGCTGCAGATCGCGCGGGGCGTGCTGCACCTGTCGGACCGGCCGCGGGTGAAGCTGTTCATCCGCCACGACCCGTTCGACCGGTTCGTGTCGATCCTGTTCTACGCGCCGCGCGACCGCTACGACGCGGGCTTGCGCGAGCGCGTCGGCCGGATGCTCGCCGAGGCCTATGACGGGCGGGTCTCCGCCCAATACCCGAGCTATTCCGAAGCCCCGCTGGCGCGGGTCCACTACATCATCGGCGTACGTCCAGGCGCGCATCGCGACCCCGACCTGCCGGCGCTCGAGCGGGACATCGCCGCCGCCGCGCGCACCTGGAGCGATGAGTTCGAAGCCGCTGCGCGCGCGGCGAGTCTCGCCGAGGTCGTGCCGGCCTGGAGCCAGGCTTTCCCGGCCGGCTACCGCGACCGATACGACGCCGGCGAGGCCCTGGCGGACGTCGCCGAGATCGGGCGGCTAGGCGCGGCGACGCCGGTGGCGCTGCGGGTCTATCGCGGTCCGGCAGATCCGGCGGACTGGCTGCGCTTCAAGATCTACCGCGAGGGCGAGGCGGTGCCCCTGGCGGACGTGCTGCCCTTCGTCGAGCACATGGGCCTGAAGGCGCTGTCGGAGGAGGGCTTCGCCCTGACCCCGGCCGGCGAACGGGGCCAGCGCCAAGTCTGGGTGCATGAGTTCGTGGCCGAAGACCCAGGCGCGGGGCGCTTGCCCTTCGAGACCGTCAAGCCCGTGTTCGAGGCGGCCTTTTCGGCCGTGTGGCGCGGCCAGACCGAGAGCGATGGGTTCAACCGGCTGGTGATCGAGCTCGGGATCGACTGGCGCGCCGCCGCCCTGATCCGGGCGCTCGCGCGCTACCGCCAGCAGACCGGGCTGGATCCCAGCCCGGCGGTGCAGCAGCAGGCGCTGAGCGATTTCCCGGACGTGGCGGCCCTGATCCTGGAGCTGTTCCGCCTGCGCCTCGATCCGTCGATCCCCGATCCGCCGGCGCAGCGCGCCGCGGCGGCGAAGGAGGTCCAGGCGAAGATCGAGGCGGCGCTGCAGGCGGTCGAGAGCCTCGACGCCGACCGCGCGCTGCGCCGCCTGGCCGCCCTCGTCGGCGCGATCCAGCGCACCAATTTCTACCAGCCCGGCCCGGACGGCCAGCCGCGCCCCTACATCAGCTTCAAGGTGGCCAGCCGCGAGCTGCAGGACCTGCCCGATCCCAAGCCCTACCGCGAGATCTTCGTCGCCTCGCCGCAGGTGGAAGCGGTCCACCTGCGCCTGGGGCCGGTGGCTCGCGGCGGCCTGCGCTGGTCGGATCGCCGCGACGACTTCCGCACCGAGATCCTGGGTCTGGTGAAGGCCCAGCAGGTGAAGAATGCGGTGATCGTGCCGGTGGGCTCCAAGGGCGGATTCTTTCCCAAGCGTCTGCCGAAGGCCGGCTCGCCCGAAGAGACCCGCGCCGAGGCGGTGGCGGCCTACCGGACCTTCCTGGCCGGCCTGCTCGACATCACCGACAACATCGATGCCGCCGGCCACGTGACCCATCCGCCCGGCGTGATCCACGACGGCGACGACCCCTACCTGGTGGTGGCTGCCGACAAGGGCACGGCCACCTTCTCCGACATCGCCAACGAGGTGGCCGAGTCCTACGGCTACTGGCTGGGCGACGCCTTCGCGTCCGGCGGCTCGGCCGGCTACGACCACAAGGCCATGGGGATCACCGCCCGCGGCGCCTGGGAAAGCGTCAAGCGCCACTTCCGGGAACTGGGCAAGGACATCCAGGCCGCGCCGTTCACGGTCGCCGGGATCGGCGACATGTCGGGCGACGTGTTCGGCAACGGCATGCTGCTGTCGCGGAAGATCCGATTGGTGGCCGCCTTCGACCACCGGCACGTGTTCCTGGATCCCGATCCGGACCCCGAGGCTTCGTACGGCGAGCGCGAAAGGCTGTTCAAGCTGCCGCGCTCGTCGTGGGATGACTACGACCGCGCCCTGATCTCGGCCGGCGGCGGGGTGTTTCCGCGCATGGCCAAGTCTCTGACATTGTCACCGGAGGCCAAGGCCCTGCTCGACCTTAAGGTCGACACCCTGACGCCCGCCGACCTGATCGTTGCGATCCTGAAGGCGCGGGTGGAGCTGCTCTACCTCGGCGGCATAGGCACCTATGTGAAAGGGGCCGGCCAGAGCCACCTGGAAGTGGGCGACAAGGCCAACGACCTGGTCCGCATCAACGGGCGCGAGCTGCGCTGCAAGGTGGTGGGCGAAGGCGCCAACCTGGGCTTCACCCAGGCCGGCCGGATCGAATACGCCCTGGCCGGCGGCCGGATCGATACCGACGCCATCGACAACTCCGCCGGCGTCGACACCTCCGACCACGAGGTGAACATCAAGATCCTGACCGGCACGGCCGAGCGGGCCGGCAAGCTGACGCGGCCCGAGCGCGACGCCCTGCTGGCCTCGATGACCGAAGAGATCGCCGTCCACGTGCTGGCCCACAACTACGACCAGACCCTGGCGCTCAGCCTGATCGAGGCGGATGCGGCGGCGGAACTGGCCAATCAGGCCGCCTTCATGAGCCGCCTGGAGGACAAGGGCCGGCTGGACCGCGCCCTGGAGGGCCTGCCCGACGCTGAGGAGATCGCCCGACGGGCCGCGGCCGGCCGCGGCCTGACCCGGCCGGAGCTGGCGGTGATCCTGGCCTATGCCAAGATCGACCTGGCCGACGACGTGGTCGCCTCGGCCGCGCCGGACGACCCCCACTTCGCCGCCACCCTGGAGGCCTACTTCCCGCGCGCCCTCGCCCCGTTCGAGGACGAGATGCGCCATCATCCCCTCCGCCGGGAAATCATCACCACCGTCCTCGTCAACGACCTGATCAACCTCTGCGGCCCCACCTTCCCCGCCCGCGCCAAGGCGGCGGCGGGGTGCGATGACGTGGCGTTGACCGCCAGCTTCGAGGCGGCGCGCCAGAACCTGCGGCTCCAGGAGATCTGGGCCCGCGTGGCGGCGCTGGACGGCGAGGTTCCCGCGGCCGCCCAGACCGCCCTGTTCCGCGAGCTCGTCCGGGTGCTGAGGGGGCAGACCTACTGGCTGGCCCGGCGCGCGGCCAAGGGCGGGACCGGCGTCGAGGACCTGGTGAAGGCCTACCGGCCGGCCGTGGACCAGCTCAAGACCCTGTTGCCGGCCGTGATGTCGCCGTTCGACCAGAAGGACGCGGTGCGCCGGGCCGGCGCCTGGGTGAAGGCCGGCGCGCCCAGGGACCTGGCGCATTCGATCGCCCTCTATGCGGCGCTGGCCCCGGCCGTGACCCTCGCCGACCTGGCGCGGCGGCAGCGCTGGCCGGTGGCGCCCACGGCGCGTCTCTACCATGCGGTGGGCGGCGCCTTCGGCTTCGACCGGCTGCGCGCCGCCGGCGCCGCGAGCCAGGCCGAGGACGCTTACGAGCGGCTTGCCGTTCGGCGGCTGCTGGAGGACCTGCAAGCCGAGCAGGCCGCGCTGACCCGGGAGGTGATGGACTACGCCGGGCGCTCCGAAGCGGGCGAGACGCCCGAAGGGGCGAAGGCGGCGATCTCTTCCTGGTCGGCGCTCAACGCCGAGCAGGTCAAGCTGGCGCGCAATACCCTCTCCCAGATCGAGAAGTCCGGGGGCGGATGGACCTTCGCGAAACTCACGGTCGCCAATGCGGCCCTCAGACAGCTTGCCTGACCATGATCAAAAAACTTGTCGTCGGCCGATGAATTAGGTTGTCAATTCGGGCGGCTTGCGGTCTATCGGCGCAAAAGTCGCGCTTAGCGCGCGGCAGGGGGCGTGCGCGTAACGGAAGCGGACACAGTTTTCGGCCGCTCGACCCTCGGGAGGCGCGCAGGACGGGCTCTGGTCATTTCACACCTGGAGTCCTGATAATGCGTACGTTTGTGATTGCCGCGGCCCTGGCCGCACTCGCCGCGCCGGCGTTTGCCGCGCCATGGTCCGCCGTGCCCGCCGCCGCTTCGACGAAGACGGGCTTCGTGGCCAGCACCGTGATCTGGGATTGCGCCGCGTCCGGTTGCGTCGCCAAGTCTGACACCAATGGCGCGGACGAACTGTCCGAGTGCAAGGGCCTGGCCCGTGAAGTGGGCGCCCTGACGTCCTTCACCGGCGAGCGCGGCGCCATGTCGGAAGCCCGCCTGGCGACCTGCAACAAGTCCGCCCGCCACGCCTGAGGTTCCGGAATGGGACCCCGGCGGGTCCCCGTTCCAAGCCGGTCGCGCCTGTCCCGGAGTTCCCCGGGACAGGCGTCGTTGACGCATACACGGCCCTAATTGGGGCATTGTTTGAGCCAGCGTCCTTCGTGAGACGCGTTCAGCGAATTTGGCGCTGACGTCGATTTTCGCTGTCCGAAATCCGTCCTTCCCATGACGGGAAGGTTGGGCTCGCGCCGTGCGCCATCGTCGTCACGTCGCCGACCACCAGCAGGATCGGTCCGGTCATGCCGCTGTCCACCAGCTCGGTCAGCGTGGCCAAGGTCCCGGCGACCAGGCGCGCCTCCGGCCGGCCGGCGTTCTCCACTGCGATCGCTGGCGTGTGGCCGCAGCGGCCGGTCGCCAGCAACTGGGCGCGGACACCCGCCGCGGCGCCGGCGCCCATGTAGATCGCCAGCGTCGCCTCCGGGTCCGCGGCCGCCCGCCAGTCGCCGGCCAGCCCGCCGTCGCCGGTGCGGGCCGTGGTCAGCACCACCCGCCGCGCTTCGCCGCGATGGGTCAGCGGGAAGCCGAACTGGGCCGCCGCGGCCGAGGCCGCCGTCACGCCCGGAACCACCTCGGTCTCGATCCCATGCGAGCGCAGGAAGGCCACTTCCTCGCCCACCCGGCCGAACACCGACGGATCGCCGCCCTTCAGCCGCACCACGCGCAGCCCCCGCCGCGCCAGGCGCAGCATCAGCCGGTTGATGGTCTCCTGGCGCATGCTGGCGCGGCCGGCGCGCTTGCCGGTCTGGATCTTCAGGCAGGCCGCCGGCGCGAGCGCCAGCACCTCGTCCGTGACCAGGGCGTCGTAGAGCAGCGCCTCGGCGCCCTCGATCGCCCGCAGGGCGCGCAGGGTCAGCAGGTCCGCCGATCCCGGGCCCGCGCCCACCAAGCGGACCATGCCGCCGTCGCCTTCAGGCCGCATCGCGGACCTCCGTGAGCCGAAGAGCGGCGAGCAGACGCGCGATCTCGGGCCGGCAGGAGCCGCACGCGGCCCCCGCGCCGGTCGCCTCGCCGACGCCTTCGACGCTGGCGGCGCCCTGGCGGATCGCCGCTTCGATCTTCGCCGCCCGCACGCCCCGGCAGGCGCAGATCAGCGGCGAGTCGTCCACCGCGCGGCCCGGCGCCCGGCCGATGAGGAGCGCGATGCGGTCGGCCTGGCTGAGCGCCGGCGCCCCGAACAGTTCGGCCAGCCAGTCCCGAGGCGGCAGCGCGCCGGTCGTGGCGGTGAACAGCACGCGGTCGAGCCGGCCGGCGTCCAGGAACGCTTCCCGCAGGCCGCCCGTCGCGGCATCCTCGTAGCGCAGCGCCTCAGCCGACGCGCCGCGGGTCAGTGCCGCCCGCACGGCGTCCCGCTCGCCGGCGTCGCCGCGGCCGGCGAACTCGTGCAACTGGCAGGCCGGGTGTGGGATCCGCCGCCAGACCAGGTCCAGCCCGGCCGGCGCCGCCCAGCCCTCGCGGGCCAGGAAGAACCCTCGCCAGGTCTCGCGGTAGGCCCGCACGCGGGCCGGGGTGTGCTTGAACTCCGGCTGGCCGGAGGTGGGGTCGACGCTGGCCGCCACCAGCGGGTTGGCGCGGCCGGACGGGGCGTAGGCGGCCGTCCAGTGCATCGGCAGGAAGATCGCGCCCCGCCGCTGGCGGTCGGTCAGCCGCGCCACCGCCACCGCCTCGCCCTGCGCCGTCTGCACCCGGGTCAGGGCGCCCTCGGCCACGCCCTGCGCCTCGGCGTCGGCCGGATGGATCTCGACATAGGGCTCCGGCGTGTGCCGCCAGAGGTCGGGCGCGAGGCCGGTGCGGGTCAGGGTGTGCCAGTGGTCGCGCACGCGGCCGGTGTTCAGGGCCAGCGGAAAGGCCGCGTCGGTGGGCCGGGCCGGGCCGCGCGGCCGCACCGGGACCATCCGCGCCCGCCCGTCCGGCGTCTGGAAGCGGCCGTCCGTGAACAGACGCGGGGGCCCGCCACCGTCGGCCTTCACCGGCCATTGCACGGGCGCCAGGGCGTCGTAGCCGGCTGGCGTCAGGCCCGCCAGCGGGCCGAGGTTCAGCACCCGGTCGTGGTTCTCGTAGGCGGTGAGCCGCGCCCACTCGCGGAACACCTGCGCCGGCGAGCGCCAGCCGAACCCTTCGCCGTGTCCCATGGCCGCGGCCACATCGGCGATGATCCTCCAGTCGGCGCGCGCCTCGCCGGGTGGGGCGAACAGGGGGCGCTGGCGCGAGATGCGGCGCTCGGAGTTGGTGACCGTGCCGTCCTTCTCGCCCCAGGCCAGGGCCGGCAGCTTCACGTGGGCGAAGTCCATCGTGTCGGTGCGGTCCATGCAGTCGGAGACGACCACGAACGGGCAGTCCGACAGCGCCTCGCGCACCCGGCCCGCGTCGGGCAGGCTGACGGCGGGGTTTGTGGCCATGATCCAGAGGGCCTTGATCCGCCCGTCGGCCACGGCCTCGAACATCTCGACCGCCTTCAGCCCCGGCCGCTCGGCCACGCGCCTCACGCCCCAGAACCTGGCGAGGCGGGCGCGGGCCTCGGAGTCGAAGTCCATGTGTGCCGCCAGGGTGTTGGCCATGCCGCCGGTCTCGCGGCCCCCCATGGCGTTGGGCTGCCCGGTGATCGAGAACGGGCAGGCGCCCGGCTTGCCGATCCGGCCGGTGGCGAGGTGGGCGTTGAGGATCGCCAGCCCCTTGGCCACCCCCTGGGCCGACTGGTTGGCGCCCATGGAGAACAGGCTGACGGTCCGCGGCGTCTCAGCGAACCAGCGGAAGAAGCGCTCCAGGTCGACCAGCGCCACGCCGCAGTCGACAGCCACCGCCGTCGGGGACTGGTCGTCCGCCGCCAGCGCGGCCTCGACCTCGGCGAAGCCGGCCACGTGGGCGGCGATGTAGCCCCGGTCGACGGCGCCGCGGCGGATCAGGTCGGCCAACAGGCCGTTCCAGAGCCGCACGTCGGTCTGGGGCGCCAGCGGCAGGTGCAGGTCGGCGACCTCCGCGGTGTCGGTGCGGCGCGGATCGATCACCACATGCCGCTGCCCGCGGGCCCGGGCCGCTTCCATCCGCCGGAACAGCACCGGGTGGGTCCAGGCGGCGTTGTGGCCGCTGAACACCACGAGGTCGGCCAGCTCGAGGTCCTCGTAGCAGCCGGGCACCAGATCGGCGCCGAACGCCTGCTTGTGGGCCGCCACCGCCGAGGCCATGCAGAGCCGCGAGTTGGTGTCGATGTTCCCTGAGCCGATGAAGCCCTTCATCAGCTTGTTGGCGGCGTAGTAGTCCTCGGTGAGCAGCTGTCCGGAGACGTAGAAGGCGACGCTGTCCGGCCCGTGCCGGCGCAGGGTCTCGGAGAAGCGCCGCGCCACCAGCGCCGTCGCCTCCGCCCAGGACGCCTGGCGCTCGCCGATCACGGGCGCGAGCAGCCGGCCTTCAAGCCCGACCGTCGCCCCCAGCGCGCTGCCCTTTGAGCACAGCCGGCCGAGGTTGGCCGGATGGCCGGCGTCGCCCTGCACCGACAGCGTCCGCTCCGCGCCAGCCAGGCCCGACACGCCGCAGCCGACCCCGCAGTAGGGGCAGGTGGTCCTGGTCGCGGCGAGGGCGGCGTCGTCAGCCACGGCGCGCGCCCCTGGCGCAGCATTCCCTCATCCCACCCTCTGGCGCCCCTCTCCCCCGGCGCGGGAGAGGGATACTGGAGGGCGAGATGCGTGGATGGCGCGCGCGAGTCATCCGGTCACAGCCGCCCCAGGAATATCCGCCCGTCCCGCACTTCCAGCGGCACGACGGGCGCGCAGCCCTTGCCTCGGTCGGCGCCCAGGGGCTCGCCGGTGGCCAGCTCGATCGACCAGTTGTGCAGTGGGCAGGCGACGGCGTGGCCGTGCACGATGCCCTGGCTGAGCGGCCCGCCCTTGTGTGGGCAGGCGTCCTTCAGCGCGAACACCCGCCCGTCGCCGGTGCGGAAGACTGCGATGTCGCCGTGCGGCGTCGGCACCCGGCGGGCGCCGCGCAGGGGCACGTCGGTCACCGCCCCGACGTCGGTCCAGGCGGCTTCGACGACCTTCGCCATCGCGTTCATGTCAGCTCCATGCGGCGGGACAGGGGGTTGAACTCCTCGGCGTGGCGGCCCGCCACGCGCTCGGCCCAGGGGTCGATCTGGGCGAAGCGCTGGGAGTAGGCGAAGCGGTCGTAGAGGGCGCGGCGGCGCTCCGGGTCCTCGATCTCGGCGCGGATGCCGTCCAGGCCGACCCGGGTCATCCACTTGTAGATCCGCTCCAGGTACCAGCCGCGCTCACGGTAGAGCTGGGTCACCGCGCAGATGGTCCAGATCGCCTCCTGCTCGGTGGCGACCTTGGTCAGCGGATCGCACTGGCGCACGTGCAGGCCGGCCGCGCCGCCGATGACGATCTCGTAGCCGCTCTCGACGCAGACCACGCCGATGTCCTTGCAGGTGGCCTCGGCGCAGTTGCGAGGGCAGCCCGAGACGCCGAGCTTGACCTTGGCCGGGGTCCAGGCGCCCCACATGAACTTCTCGAGCCGGATGCCGAGGCCGGTGGAGTCCTGGGTCCCGAACCTGCACCAGTCGGAGCCGACGCAGGTCTTCACCGTGCGCAGGCCCTTGGCGTAGGCGGCGCCGGACACCATGCCGGCGGCGTTCAGGTCGGACCAGACGGCGGGCAGGTCGTCCTTCCTCACCCCCAGCAGGTCGATCCGCTGGCCGCCGGTGACCTTCACGGTGGGGATCTTGAACTTGTCCACCACGTCGGCGATCGCGCGAAGCTCGTCGGCGCTGGTCACGCCGCCCCACATCCGCGGCACCACCGAGAAGGTGCCGTCCTTCTGGATGTTGGCATGCGCCCGCTCATTGATGAACCGGGACTGCTTGTCGTCGCGGTAGTCGCCGGGCCATGCGCAGAGCAGGTAGTAGTTCAGGGCCGGGCGGCACGACGAACAGCCGTCGGGGGTCGTCCACTCCAGCGCCTGCATCACCGCCGGGATCGACTTCAGGCTCTCGGCCAGGATGCGGCGGCGCACCTCGTCGTGGCCGTGCCCGGTGCAGCTGCAGACCGGCTTCGGCCCGGTCTGGGCCTGGAAGCCGTCGCCCAGGGTCAACTGCAGCAGCTGCTCCACCAGCGGCGTGCACGAACCGCAGGAGGCCGACGCCTTGGTCACCGCCCGCACCGCCTCCAGCGTGCTCAGGCTCTGGCTGGTGATGGCGCCGGTGATCGCGCCCTTGCAGACGCCGTTGCAGCCGCAGACCTCCTGCTGGTCCGGCATGGCCGCAACGGCCGACCTAGGGTCCACTCCCCGCAGGGCCTCCGTGATCGCCTGGCCGAACACGAGGGTCTCGCGCATGGGCGCGATGTCCTCGCCGCGCCGCATCAGGTCGAAGTACCAGCCGCCGTCGGCGACGTCGCCGAACAGCACGGCCCCGGCGATCTTGCCGTCCTCGACCACCACCCGCTTGTAGACGCAGCGGCCGGCGTCGCGGAACACCAGGTCCTCGCACCCCGGCCCGCCGGCGAACTTGCCGGCCGAAAAGACATCGACGCCGGAGACCTTCAGCCGCGTCTGCAGGATCGAGCCGGCATAGGCGGCCGCCTCGTCGCCGGTCAGCACGTCGGCGAGAGTGCGGCACATGTCCCAGATCGGCGCCACCAGGCCGTAGGCGATCCCCCGGTGCTCGGCGCACTCGCCGATCGCGAACACCGACGGATCGGACGTGCGCATCTGGTCGTCCACCACGACGCCGCGGTTGCAGGTCAGGCCGGACGCCTGGGCCACCCCGGTCGCCGGCCGGATGCCCACCGCCATCACCAGGATGTCGCAGGGCAGCACGCGGCCGTCCTTCAGCTTCAGGCCGGTCACCCGCCCGTCCTCGCCGAGGATCGCCTCGGACTGGGCGCCCAGCACCGTCTCCACGCCCCGGTCGGCCAGGGCGCCGCGGAGCAGGAAGCTGGCGCTGTCGTCCAGTTGCCGCTCCATCAAGACGTCCATCAGGTGCACGACGGTGGCCTGCATGCCCCGGCGGACGAGACCATAGGCCGCCTCGAGGCCGAGCAGCCCCCCGCCGATCACCACCGCCCGCCCCCCGGCGTCGGCCGCGGCGACCATGGCGTTGACGTCGTCGAGGTCGCGGAAGGTGACCACGCCGGCCAGGTCGGCCCCCGGCAGCGGCAGCCGCACGGGGTCGGAGCCAGTGGCCAGGATCAGCTTGTCGTAGGGAACCTTCAGCCCGCCCTCGGCCTCCACCAGCTTGGCGGCGAGGTCAATGCGCCGGACGGTGCGGCCGGTGTGCAGGGCGGCGACGTTCCTGTCGTACCAGGCCGAGTCGTTGATCACGATCTGGTCGAAGGTCTTCTCGCCCGCCAGCACCGGCGAAAGCATGATGCGGTCGTAGTTCACCCGCGGCTCGGCCCCGAAGATGGTGACGGCGTACCGTCCCGGGTCGCGCTTCAGGATCTCTTCCACCGCGCGGCACCCGGCCATGCCGTTGCCGACGACGACGAGCTTCTCGGTCATGGGACTCACAGCCTCCTGGGGGGTCAGACGCGGATCGGCGTGGCGGCGCCGGCGATCACGGGCCAGCGGGCGCGCCACTTGCCCTTGAGCAGGGCGAGCGCCGCCAGCGCGACCAGCGCCAGGGCCGCGAAGCCCAGGAAGCCGAGCTGGAAGCTCCCCGTGGACTGCTTGGAGAAGCCGAGCGTCGAGGCGAGGTAGAAGCCGCCCACCCCGCCCATAGCGCCGACGAGGCCAGTGACGACGCCGATCTCCTTGCCGAACCGCTGCGGGGCGAGCTGGAAGACCGCGCCGTTGCCGGCCCCGAGCGCCATCATCGCCACCATCAGCACCGCCAGGGCGACCCACGGTCCGGCCATGTGGAAGCTGGCGAGCGCCAGGCTGGCCGCGGCGATGCCGTAGACCACGATCAGGGTTCGCACCCCGCCGTGCCGGTCGGCCAGCGCGCCGCCGACGGGCCGCAGCGCCGAGCCGCCGAACACGCAGGCGGCGGTGAAGAAGCCGGCGATCACCGGGTCGAGCTTGTACTCGGCGTTGAAGTAGATGGTCAGGGACGAGGCGAGGCCCGAGAAGCCGCCGAAGGTGACCGCGTAGAGCAGCATCAGCGACCAGCAGTCGGCTTCCTTCAGCACGCCCAGGTACTCGCCCAGCTTCTTCGGCGCCGGCCGGGCCGGGGCGTCCTTGGCGAACACCAGGTAGACGACGAAGGCGACCAGCAGCGGCAGGGCGGCCAGGCCGATCACATTGGTCCAGCCGTAGGCCTTGGCGAGGCCCGGCGCGAACAGGGCGGCGAGCGCGGTGCCGGAATTACCGGCCCCGGCGATGCCCAGCGCCAGGCCCTGGTGCTCCGGCGGATACCAGCGCGAGGCCAGCGGCAGGGCCACGGCGAACGAGGCCCCCGCCACCCCCAGCACCACCGCCAGCAGCAGCACCTGGCTGTAGCTGTGGATGCCCAGGAACCAGGCGAGGCCGAGCCCGGCGAGGACCACCAGCTGGCTGATCAGGCCGGTGCGCTTGGGACCGATGTGATCCACCAGCACCCCGGTCACCAGCCGCAGGAAGGCGCCGGCCAGCAGGGGCGTGGCGACCATCAGGCCCTTCTGGGCCGCGTCGAGGTGGAGGCTCTTGGAGATGGCGACCCCGAGCGGGCCCAGGATCACCCAGACCATGAAGCTGAGGTCGAAATAGAGGAAGGCGGAAAGCAGCGTCGGGGTATGCCCCGACTTCAGGAACGACTGCGTGTGCATGGCGAGGCCCCGTGCAAGAATGTGGGAGCGGCGGCGGCGCCGGAGCGGATGGCTCGTCCTCGAGCCGTTCCAGAGAGCCGCGAACGCCGTTGTCCTGGGCCTGTGACGCGACAGGACCCGGGTTTCGCGCGGTTGTCATGCGCCGACGCGCGCTTCCGCCCCGGAATATCGCTGCGGCGCAAAAACCGGGCGCCGCGCCGCAGCGGGTGATGGGTTTTGAGGCTGTGGCCCTCCCTCCCCATCATGGTCCCCATCATGGGGAGGAGGTCTCAAGCCGCCAGCGCCGCCTCGTAGAGGTCGGGGCGGTACACCCGGGACGCCAGCGCCGCTGCGTCCGTGTCGGGCGGCGCCTGGCCCCAGCGGATCATCTCCGACGCCAGCCAGGCGCCGTCGGCCGACCGCGGCGCATTTGCGGCGCCGTGGTGCGCGACCAGGTCCGCCAGGCCGGGCTCGATCAGGGCCGTGTCGGCGCCCAGGTATGCGGGCTGCGACAGCAGCCGCGCCGCGTCCGCCACACGTCCGGGCGCGGCCAGCCAGGCGGCGGCGGCCTGAAGGGCGCGCACCAGCTTCGAGAGGTCGTCCGGTCGCGCCGCCGCCCAGGCCTCGGTGACGCCGAACACCTTGTCCGGCGTCCGGTCGCGCAGTTGCGACGCCCAGGCCACGATCCGGCCGGCCCCGCTCGCCTCGGCAGCCGAGTTCCAGGGCTCGCCGGCGCAGAAGCCTTCGATGATCCCGTCTTCGAGTAGTTCGGCCATCCGCAGCGGCGAGGCCACCATCAGCCGAAGGTCGCGGTCAGGTTCGATCCCGGCCTGGGCCATCCAGCCTCGCAACAGGTAGGCGTGCACCGAATAGGGATAGACGACCGCGAACGTCAGCACGCTCGCCCCCTCCGCCCGCCGCCGCGCCATCACCCCGGCGAGACCATCCGCGCCCGGCCCGCGCCGCAGCGCCGGGCCGAGCCGGCTGGAGAGCGTAATCGCCGGCCCGTTCAGGTTCAGCGCCAGCGGCGCCACCATGGGGATGGGGTCGCTGCCGACCCCGAGGGTCGAGGCCAGGGCGAGCGGCGCCAGCATATGCGCCCCGTCCAGGGCCCCGACCGCCATCTTGTCGCGCACCGTGGCCCAGGAGACCTCGCGGCTGAGCGCCACCTTCAGCCCCTCGCGCTCGAAGAAGCCGAGCTCGTGCGCCGCCACCAGGGCGACGCTGTCGACCAGGGGCACGAAGCCCAGCCGCAAGGGATCGCCGCACCTCATGCGCCGTCCCCCTTGAGCACGCCCGCAAAAGCCAGCAGGTCGGCCGCCACGGCCCCGATGTTGCGGCCGGTGTCCATCGAGAGCTTTCTCAGCAGCCGGTAGGCCGCCTCCTCGTCCAACCCGCGCTCCTTCATCAAAAGGGCCTTGGCCCGCTCCACGGTCCGCCGCGAGGCCAGGTCCGCCTTGGCCTTGGCCAGGTCCTGGCGCAGCTGGTGCATCAGCTGGAAGCGGCTCATCGCCACCTCCAGGATCCCCCGCACCCGCCCCGCCGCCAGGCCGTCGACCACATAGGCCGCCACCCCGGCCCGGATCGCCTCCTCCGCGAGACCCGGCTCGGAGCGGTCGACGAACATCACCACCGGCCGCGGGTTGGTCTGGCTCGCCTCGCGCAGGCTCTCGAGGGTGTCGCGGTCCGGGCTGTCGGCGGCGACCACCACCACGTCCGGCCCGAAGCGCCGCGCCTCGGCCTCGTCGAACTTCGGCGCGTGACGGACCTCCGACGGTTCGCCGCCGGCCAAGCCCTCGGCCACGAGGGCCGCCCGGGCGGGGTCCGGATCAATGACGAGCACGCGCATGCCGGAAGGACTAGAGGACGCGCCCCGGCGCGGCACGGGGCAAGATGGCGCAAACCCCGAAGTCCAGGCGTCGACGCCCGCAGGACGATCAGCCGCCGCCGCCTTCTTGGGCGCCAGCCGCCGAAGCGGCCGGTCCCTAGGCGGCGGCGCGACGGGTATGGAGGAACTCCATGGCGACGAGCCGCGCGTCTCGATAGGCGGAAGATTCGGCGAAGCTCAGCCGGCTTCTCGGCCGCCGTGCATCGACCGGCAGGATCTTGCCCACGCAGGCGGCGGGGCCGTTGGTCATCATCACGATCCGGTCGGAAAGCAGGATTGCCTCGTCAACGTCATGGGTGATCATGATCACGGTGTTGGCCAGGCTGGCGTGGATCTGCATCAGGCTGTCCTGCAGATGGGCGCGGGTCAGGGCGTCCAGGGCGCCGAAGGGCTCGTCCAGCAACAGCACCTTAGGCTCCATGGCCAGCGCGCGGGCGATCCCGACTCGCTGCTTCATGCCGCCGGAAATCTCCGGCGGCCGCAGGTCCTTGGCGTGCGCCATCTGGACCAGGGCCAGATTGTGCAGCGTCCAGGTGTGGCGCTCGGGGCGCGATTTGGTCCGGCCGAACACCTTGTCCACCGCCAGCCGGACGTTTTCGTAGGCGGTCAGCCACGGCAGCAGCGAATGGTTCTGGAACACGACCGCGCGGTCCGGGCCGGGCGTCTCGACCGCGACGCCGTCGAGCACCACGGCGCCCGACGTGAGCGGCGTCAGCCCGGCGACGATGTTGAGCAGGGACGACTTTCCGCAGCCGGAATGACCGATCACGGACACGAACTCGCCGCGCTCGACCTTCAGGTCGACGTCGCGCAGGACTTCGCCGGACCGGCCGCCGGCGTAGGTGAGGCAGACCCGCTCGATGGAGAGGTAGGATTTCGACATCGGATGGAACTCCTGTCAGACCGCGGACGCGCCACGGGAAACCAGCCGACCGACCAGGGCGACCAGGCGATCGAGGCCGAAGCCCACCAGGCCGACCCAGACCAGGGCCACCACGATGTCGGTGATACGCGAGGCGTTGTACTGGTCCCAGATGAAGAACCCGACCCCGACGCCGCCGAGCAGCATCTCGGAGGCGATGATGCCCAGCCAGCTCATCCCAACGCCGATTCTCAGGCCGGTGAAGATGTAGGGCGTGGCCGCCGGCAGCAGGATCTTCAGGAAGTACTCGAGCGGCGAGAGCCGCAGCACCCGGGCCACGTTGACATAGTCGCGCGGGATGTTGCGCACCCCGACCGCGGTGTTGATCACCACCGGCCAGACCGCGGTCACGAAGATCACGAACAGAGAGGCCGGCTGGGCCTGGTGGAAGGCGGCCAGGGAGATCGGCAGCCAGGCCAGCGGCGGCACGGTGCGCAGCACCTGGAAGATCGGATCGAGGCTGCGGTGGGCGAGCTGGCTGCCCCCGACCAACACGCCCAGGGCGATCCCGACGACCGCGGCCAGGCCGAAGCCGATCCCCACCCGCTGCAGACTGGTCAGGGCATGCCAGAACAGGCCCTTGTCGACCCCGCCATGGTCGAAGAAGGGGTTGAGGATCAGCTCCCGGGAGTCGGTCCAGATCTGGCTGGGCGGCGGCAGGCCGCCCGCGTCATGGCTGGCGGCGATCTGCCAGACGAGCAGCAGGAAGGCCAGGGTCAGAAGCGGCGGCAGCGTCGTTGCGGCGACGTGGCGGGCGGAGCTCGCAAGTCGGGCGCCG
>Ga0105240_10001951_pt1 | contig 34158 bp, 36 predicted proteins | sample KBSC54metaG_FD_80426 | JGI IMG/M metagenome (GOLD analysis project Ga0105240, IMG submission 80426) | Corn rhizosphere microbial communities from Kellogg Biological Station, Michigan, USA - KBS C5-4 metaG | ecosystem: Host-associated > Plants > Roots > Rhizosphere > Soil | place: Michigan, USA... | reverse complement strand
GACGATGAGGACCGCGGCGGTGGCGGCGGACGAGGACGGGGAGGAGGACGAGGAGGACGAGGATGACGAGGATGAGTAGGATGAGGATGAGGCGGAGGCTGCGGGCGGTGCTTCAGCCCGTTGCGCGCGTGCGTGGGAGCAGTGCTCTATGCCGGCGCGCAGACGGTCGCCTTAAAGAATTCTTCAAAATGTGTGAGCAAGTGTGAGCAAGAACGCTCTAAGTTATTGAAAAGATGGTAGCGCTAACGGGAATCGAACCCGTATTTGAGCCTTGAGAGGGCTCCGTCCTAACCGTTAGACGATAGCGCCATTCACTTGATTATACGATGCCAGCGCAAAACTAGTATGTTTCGACAACTGGATTCCCAGAGCCTCGTGAGCGCAGACGGAGATGGTAGACCAGCGCTCCCGTGCCCAGCGTGATGCCTGTCGCCAGCGCGATATATGGCTTCAGCACGATCCCTTGATACGTCATCCAAGTGCCCACCAGGATGAACAGCACCGGGAACAAGGGGTACGCAAAACTCACCACGCGTAACTTTTGCCAGCCCGGCCGCCTCCGCCGGAAAAGGAACATCGAGATCACACTCATCACTGTGAAGAAATTCAGTGTGATACCGATGTAGACCACCAATTGAGGGAACGGCGTCAGCGTCATCAGCATCGTGCAGATGGCTTGCGCGACAATCGCGGCGACAGGAGTGTGGAAGCGGGGATGCACCTTCCCGGCGATCGCTGGGAATGCCCCGTTGCCCGCCATCGCGTAATATACGCGCGGGCCGATGGTCACCATCGCGTTCACCGTCGACATCAGCGAGAGCGCCATCAATCCCGCAAAAATTCCCGCGATCTCCGGCCCGAACAACCGCGAGGCCGCGAAGGCGCCGACTGCTTCTTTGCCTTTCATATCCTCTAGCGGCGCCGCATACAAAAAAACCAGGTTCAGGAGGAGATACAATACGGTGACTAGCGCTGTCCCAATACCCAACGCCATCGGCAGGTTCCTGGCTGGTTGTCGCAATTCCTCGGCTACATATGTCGCTGCGTTCCATCCGCTATAAGCGACGTAGACCCATACCAGGCTAATCGCGAACTGCGCGATCAGAGGCGTGGAGACGTCGCGTGTGGCAGTCATGGCGAAATTTGAGGTGCTGCCGCTGCCCATGGTGAATCCGAGTACGATGAAAGCCAGCAGCACCAGGACCTTCGTGGCGGTCAAAACGTTCTGCACCCGCGCTACCCGTTGCACACCAAAAATGTTCAGTATGGTGAACACAGCTACCAATCCGCAGGCGACGGCTTGCGCTCCTCCCAATCGGATTTGCCATTCTCCCGAGCCGGCGATCACTCGAGCGTTCTCCTGGCTCAGCGCAGGGAAGAAATGTCCCAGGTATTCCGAAAAAGCGAGGGCGGCCGCGGCGATGGGCGCCGAGAATCCGGCGAAGAAGGACGCCCAGCCGGTCATGAATCCCCAGGTGGGGCCGAAGGCGCGGGTCAGATATACGTATTCGCCGCCGGAACTGGGGAAGTTGATGCCCAGCTCGGAATAGCAGATGGCTCCGAGAAACGCGACGATACCGCCCACTACCCAGATGCTAAGAACTAGATTGGGGGTGCCGAGCTGGCCTGCGAGAAAACCGGTTCCGGTGAAAATCACCGTCCCGATCATGTTGGAGACTACCAGCGCCGTGGCGCTGAACAAGCCCAACTGACGCAGAAGTCCGGCTTTTCCGGCAGTCACTATACTTATTCTACGGGTTGTGCGCCGTTCCGGGTTACGCGCCGTGGCATTTTTTGTACTTCTTGCCGCTGCCGCATGGACAGGGATCGTTGCGTCCTACTTTGCCGGCCGGTGCCGGCGCAGGCGGAGGCGGCGCTTCGTCCTGTTCATCGGACGCGTCGGCGGCAAAAACGGGTTCCAGCCCGGCCAGCCGCAACCGCTCATCGAGCGCGAACATCACCAGCTCCGCCTCGCTGCTGGACAAATGGGCAATGGCGTCGATCTTGCGCAGCATGCCGCGGATCCGGCCGCGGGTGGTCTCGCCCGGCATGGCCAGCGCATAGGCGAATAGCGCATCCTCGCGCAGGTCTTCGAGATCTTCATCGCGGTCGAAATAGCTGGCGATTTTGCCGGCGTGGTGCGTCAGCTGAAAGTACCCAGCGCCGCGTATCGCCTGCCGGAGGATTTCTTTATTCGCGTCATCCAGATGCTGCGGAAAGAAGCGGGCGTAGGGCTTCCATAGTGATCGCCACATCGATTCGAGAGCCTTGGCGCGCGCGATTGTGCCGTCCTCTTCGTACAGCGCCTGGAGGGCTTGACTTACATCGTCCCGGTCGGCGACCGCGTACAATCCAACCGCGGCGCCGCCCCGTTCGGCGATATCTTGCGAGGTATCCGTGAGGATCGCCAGCATCGCATTGCGGATAGCTGCATCCTCGGTCGCGTCGGCCAACGATTCCCAGGCGCGACCGCGAACCTTGGCGTCGGGATCGGACTGCGCCAATCGGAGTAGCGCGGCACGGGTCTTGGGATCCAGCTCCTGGTTGAAAAAACTATGCGCCGCGGAGGCGCGAATCTCCGCGTCGACGGAATCGAATAGTTGCAACCGCTCCGCTTCGCTGAGAACCTCGAAGGCCGGCAGCTGACGTTTCGGATACTCCTCCATGATGTCGAAGGGTATGGGCTCATAAGGAGGCGCGGGCTGGTCCAGTTGCTCGAGGGCATGCTGGAGATCGCGGCGAAGTTCGATTTCCTCCGCGGGTATCTCGGCCAGCATGGTCTCGAGAGCGGGCCTGGCGGCGGGATCGTGATACAGCTCCAGGCACAACGCGCCATCGGCGGCGTCGAACTGCAAGCGATCGAGAAGCACAGCCAGAACACGCGGGTCGTGTACGCGCAGCCCTGCGAGCAGAAATGCAATATCGGAGCCTTGCTCCTCGCCCAGTTCTTCGTAAAGTTTAAGAAGAGGTTCTACTGCCCGCTCGCCAAAGGGCAGCAGCGTTTGGACCAGTTCGTCGTTTACATCTTCGTGAGTGCGCCGAACGGCGTCTATTAGAAAATCCAGCGCCTCAGGTGTACCCCAATGATGGAACAGGTCCACCAGCAGCGAATCAAGATCGATGCGATCGCTATCGTGCGAGGCTCGCGCGAACGCGAGAACTTCCTGCTCGGCTTCAGGACCCCTATTGAGACAATCGTCGAGAATGGATTGAATCAGGCGCCGGTCGACGCCTACATGGCCTTGCGCGGCCTGGCGCAACAACTCCCCAGCACTGGCGGCGGACACCGCGTGCCGCTACTCGTCCTTCACCACGTGCACCGGGATGTCGATGGACACGTCCTTGTGCAGGCGCACGTTGACCTGGAAATCGCCCAGCGTCTTGATGGGTTCTTCCAGATGGACCTTCTTACGATCGATGTTGTAACCCAGTTTTTCAAGAGCGACCGCAATGTCGTTGGAATTGACCGAGCCGAACAGCTGATCGTTCTCGCCGGCCTTTTGATGGATGGTCACCGACACGGCGGCCATCATCTTGCCTAGATCCTGAGCTTCGGTCACAAGCTTGGCATCTCGGCGAAGGTGCGCCTGCCGCTGCTGTTCCACGATCTTTTTATTCGATTCGGTGGCCGCCACGGCCAGGTTCCGCGGCAGTAGGAAATTGCGCGCGTACCCTGCGGTGACCTTCACCATATCGCCACGCTGGCCCAGTTTATCGACGTCTTCTCTCAGAATGATTTCCATGTGATTACCTGTCTCGCTTACTTATATCGTCGTCGCGAACGGCACTAGCGCGATGTTGCGAGCCTGCTTGATTGCTTCCGCCAGCCGCCGTTGGTGCGGCGCGCAGACTCCGGAAATCCGCCGCGGCGTGATCTTGCCGCGCTCGCTGATGAAGGAACCGAGCAGCCGCACGTCCTTGTAGTTGATGTCGTCGATTTTATCCACGCAGAAACGGCACAGCTTCTTGCGCCGGAAATACTGCTTCTTTCCCGCGATGGCTTTGTCGCCGCCGGTGGGTCTCGATGAACCGCTGATGGGTCTTCCGCCTCTTTGTTCCGCCATATTGTCCTCTTACGATTCCTTGTTTTCCCCAGCGGCAACGGTCGCGCCCGCTTCCGGCAATCCGGGTGCTGCCGCGGCTGGTGCCGCGGGTACCGGCATTGCCGGCGCAGCAGGTGAAGATGACCCGGCCGGCTGCATGGGTGCCGCCATGGGCGGCGGTGGAGGCTTGCGGGCGGCGCGCTTATCGCGCTGCTTCTTCCGCTTCTCGATCTTCTTGGTCTTTTCGTCGATGCGAACGGTGATGAACTTGATCACCATGTCCGTTACGCGCATGCGGCGCTCGATTTCCTTGACCAGTTCGGGCGAGGAGCTGAATTGAATCAGCACGTACACGCCCTCGTTGTATTTCTGCACGCGATAAGCCAGCTTGCGGGTGCCCCACTTGTCGGCTTTATCCACAGTGCCTTTACCGTTGGTGATCAGCTCTTTGAGCTGGCCGATATACGCGTCCACTTCTTCTTCCGGCGCGTCCGGCTTAACGATGAACAACTCCTCGTAGACTCTCATTCTTCCTCTGTATTTAAGCCTTGAGCGCGACGATTATATTTCGTCATGGCCTGTGCGGCGCCCTCGGCGATTATGAATTCAACGGCGTCCGCTGCGCGGCCCACCGTCTCCTCCACGTCTTGTTTTTGTGCCCGCTTAAATGGCGCGAGCACATACTGCGCTCCCTTGACCGGATTCCCGGGGACATCTTCAATGCGATCAATCCCCATGCGAACCCGTGTAAACTCATTCGTCCCCAAACTGCCGATCAGGCTCTTGGCCCCGTTGTGTCCCGCCGCCGAACCCTTTATGCGGATCCGGAGCGTGGTCCAAGGCAAATCGAGCTCGTCATACACCACAATCAAGCGGTCGGGTTTCAAATCGTACCGCTCGAGCAGCCCTCGTACTGCCGGACCGCTCAAATTCATATACGTCTGGGGCTTAGCCAGTGCCACGCTTCGGCCCCTAACTGCGCCCAACCCCACTAAAGAGGTATTTTCTTTCCGGCTAACTCGAATCGCATTCGATTCCGCCAGCCGGTCGATCACCATAAAACCCAGGTTATGCGGCGTATTCTGGTATTCCTCGCCCGGATTCCCCAACCCCACGACAAGAAACTCGACTGAGTCCGGCATGGCCCGGCTGACCGCTGCCTATTTCTTTTTCTTCTTGTCGTCGGCTGCGGCTTCTTCTTCCTCTTCCTTCTTGCCCTTTTTGATAACTTCCGGTTCGGCAACGGCGGCCGGGGCCACTTCCGCACCCGGAACCGGCGCTGCCACCTCTTCCGCCTTCATCGCCACGATGTGCGAGATCACGGCTTCCGCCGGGCTCACGAGCCGTACCGATCCCGGCAGTGGCACATCGCTGGCACGCACCGCCTGACCCATCGTCAGCTTGGAAACATCAATGGTCAGCTCATCGGGAATCTCATTCGGCAGACACTCGACTTCGATTTCGCGGGTGATCACTTCGTGCAATCCGCCCTGGAGCTTGACGCCTTCCGGCTCACCGATGGTGTGTACTGGAACCTTCACCACCAGCCGCACGCTAAGGTCGATCCGCTTCATGTCGATGTGCAGGATCGTATCCTTGACCGGATCTCGCTGCCAATCGACGATCATGACGGGCGTGTTTTCACCGTCCTTGATCGCCAGGTGAAAAATGGTGTTGTGACCGGTCTTGCTGCGCAGGATCCGGACCATTTCTTTAGGATTGACGGCAACCGCCACAGCGTCCTTACCGATCCCATAAACCACTGCCGCCGCCGAGCCAGCCGCGCGCAGCCGCCTAGCCTCATTCTTACCGCGTGTACTGCGCGGCTCGGCCGCGATCGTAATTTCGTTTGCCATACTCTCTCTTCTCTTTAGACAAATAGCGTGCTGACCGACCCATCCTCGTGGATCGACTGGATCGCTTTGGCGAGCAGCGGCGCAACCGAAAGCTGCTTGATGCGGTTGCAATTGTCCGCCTGCCCGCACAACGGGATGGAATTGGTCACCACCACTTCTGTAATCTCCGAACTCTCGATTCTATCGACCGCCGGCCCCGACAGTACCGCATGCGTCGCGCAGGCCCGGACGCTTCTGGCGCCCTGCTTAAGCAAAGCCTCCGTCGTCTTCACCAGCGTTCCTGCCGTGTCGATTAAGTCGTCCACAATCAGGCAATGCTGCCCGCTCACATCGCCGATGATATGCATCACCTCGGCTACGTTCACATCAGGACGCCGCTTATCGATAATCGCTAGCGGCGAACCCATGTGCTTGGCGAAGGCCCGGGCTCGTTCCACTCCGCCTGGGTCCGGCGATACCACGGTCAATCCTTCACCGCCCAGCTCGCTAAAGTAATCCACCATCACAGGGGCCGCAAACAGATGATCCACCGGTACATCGAAGAACCCCTGTATCTGGGCGGCGTGCAGGTCCAACGCCAGAACGCGATCCGCGCCGGCGCGCTCGATCAGGCTTGCGACCAGGCGAGCCGAAATCGGCATACGCGGTCGATCCTTGCGATCCTGCCTCCCATACCCATAGTAGGGTAGCACTGCCGTGATGCGCTCCGCCGACGCCCGCTTCAGAGCGTCCATCATCAGCAGTACTTCCATCAAATGATGGTCTACGGGCCGACACGTAGGCTGGACCACGAAAACATCCGCCCCGCGCACGTTTTCCTGGATCTGCAGGTGTACTTCGCCGTCCGAGAATTGCTTCACATTGGCGGCGGCCAATTGGCAGCCGAGTTCATAGCAGATCTCTTTCGCCAGCACGGGATTGGCGTTGCCCGAGAAGACCTTGAAGTGATTGAACCTCATTTTGCGTACCGGCTTTGCGGCGGCCATAAATTTTGATCAGCCCCCATATGCTGGTGTAACTGTCGCCGCCACAGCTTTTGATAGCCACGGCGGCCTACCAGCGCTCCTGGCATGACCAGGTATTTCGCGAACAACCGATCCCCCTTCAAAATTGCCTCTGCGCAATCCCGTTCCGGACGGGATCCAAATACTGCGAAGATAGCCGAGCCGCTTCCGGTCATCCTCACGCCCGGCCGCCCCCGACTCGTGCCTAGCTGCGACAGCTTTCGCACGATAGTCTGGAGCTGGGGAAACTCGTGGAAAACGACCGCCTCGAAATCGTTCGCGCTGAACGGACTTGCTGCCGTTGCCGAGTGTCGACTCGCCAACACTCGAACAAAGGCCTGGAACTCATTAATTTTACTAGACGAATCGCTGGCAGTCAAACCGCGTCCCAGAGCCTGATAGGCGGGCCCGGTGGCCACATGTAGTCCGCTGGAGATAACCAACAGGGGCTCGGGTTTTATGTCTGGTATTTCATAGACTTCGGTGCCCCTGCCGATGCCCACCGCGGCCCCGCCGGTCAGGAAGAAGGGCACGTCGCTGCCTAACTCGGCTGCGATTTGCTGCACGTCCAGCGGCCGTCCGATAAGCACGGGAAGGGTTAGCAAAATCGAAGCAGCATTGGAAGATCCGCCTCCGAGTCCGCCGCCCATGGGGATTTTCTTCCGCAGTCGAAAATGCACGCGCGCGTGGATCTTGAGGGCGTCGAGCACCGCTTGGGCCGCTTTCACCACCAGATTGCCGGGGATGGCGAGCGGATCCTCGATCGAAATGCTGGTGCGCCGCGCGGGTTCGTATTCAATGTCGATCGTATCCGCCAGGGAGATCGTCTGAAAGACGGTCCGCAATTCGTGGAAGCCATCGGGGCGCTGGTTGAGCACGCGCAGATCGAGATTGATCTTCGCGAGAGATTTGATGGTCGCCCGCCGGCTCGGCATTAATTTGGGCCTAGTAATGTAGGAGCGTTTGCACGTCGTAGCCGGGAAGCTTGTCGCGGCCCTTCAGCCCATCCAGCTCGATGACGAAACTCAATCCGGCCACTTTGCCGCCGAGTTTTTCTACTAGCTTGGCAGCGGCCGCCGCTGTTCCGCCGGTAGCGAGAACATCGTCCACGATCAGAACATTGTGACCGGGCTCGATGCCGTCTTTGTGGACTTCCACCGAGTCGGTTCCATATTCCAATGCGTACTCCACGCGTTCGGTGGGCGCCGGGAGCTTTTTGGGTTTGCGCATCGGTACGAAACCTGCGCTCAGCGCGTAGGCAACCGCGGGCGCGAAAATGAATCCTCGCGCTTCGATCCCCACCACGCGATCAATGCCGTGCCCGGCGAAATGGGCGCGTAGCGCGTCGATTACCGCGCGCAAGCCGCTGGGATGTTTGAGCAGCGTAGTGATGTCGTAGAAGCGTATGCCCGGCTTCGGATAGTCGGGAATCTCGCGGATCAGGCTCTTCAGTTGATTCATGCCGGGGGCTGGTGTGGCGGACGTGTTAGCGGATGTCAAACCCTTCAATTCTAACATCGGCTGTCGTGGCCTTCGTGACATCTTCCACTTCGACGCCGCGTACGTCTCCGGCGGGAGGGCCTTGACGGAGCCGCGCTTCGAAATCTTCCAGAAGACGTGCCGAACCGGCAGCGAACGCTTCCACGCGCCCATCCGACAAGTTGCGAACCCAGCCCTTCAGCCCAAACTCCCGGGCGACGCGCGCGGCGAACTGGCGATACCCGACGCCTTGGACCTGCCCCGATATCCAGAACTTACGCGCTCGCATACCTGTCTATCAAGCGCCGACAATCTGCACGCTGATTCCTTCGGGGTCGACGATGTGAAATCCCGCGTCCAGATTATCTTCCGGAGTTGCCCCGCGCATCTTCAACTCCGGTGTCACCGCCTCTCTGTTGAAGTTCTCGACCCCGATCGCAAAGTGATCCACCACACCGGTAGGACTTTTGTGATGGAGAGAGACCAGGGCTTTCATCCCGATTCCCAGACGCACGATTTCATTGGGTTTGTCTTCGCTGACGATCGTCAGTCCGAACATCTTTTGATAAAAGGCAATGGAGCGCGGCAGGTCGCTAACCTGAATGCTCATATGGTCGATCTTCGCAGCCTTAATGCCCGCCTGCGGAGTTTGCGCTTGGGCTGCGCCGCTCGCCGCGGCCAGCATTGTAAGGCCCTGAATCAATCCCCTGCGCGAAAGAACACCTTTCTCAAAACGACTCAACAGATTTGAAATGATTGCTTCCATATAACCTCCTTTAGGTACGCCCTTCACTCGGCGGTGGCGCGATTCCTTTACTCCGCAGGATACATTTCGTTCGGCTATGTTTTTCCACGGGTTCTCCTACTGCTTCTGTTGCTTCGAGTAGTCGATGAAGTTCAATTCCTGGCATTTACCGGGACTGTATGGTGCATCCGCAACAAAGACCGTGTCCGAGCCTGTGTACTTGCCTTTCAAGTACACGGGGTCTTCGGCGGAATAGTTTCGGGTCAGCGCCATCGCGCCAGGATCCAGGGAGAACCGCTCGACGACGCGCAGCTTGTCGCTATTCCGCACGGGTGTATTCAGAAACCCAGGTAGAAATCCAACTGTATCGACCACCAGTGTGTCGCCTTCCCAGTGTCCGATCGAGTGGCCGGCGCGGCTCGGTTTTATGTTGCTCGGGTGCTCCTTCTGGTTCAGGTTAATCGTCCGCTTTAACCCAAACTGGCCGTACTCCAGCACAATCGTATCTTTGTTCTGGGCAATACGGTCGACCGGTCCATCGAAAGTCCAGTCGAAAAGAATGCTGGTGGTCTGGCATTTGAAACGCGGAGTATCCTCGCGTTTGAAATCCGCAGCCGCTTTTTCGCCAGCCTCGGTCAGCTCGGTCCCGCCATAGAGCCGGGGACCTTGGGGGGCGCCTTTTCCCTTCCCTTTGCCGACGCCAGCGTTAGCGGGCCGCTCACCGGATTTGTATTGGTCCAGGGTGTTGAGCGAAACCAATCCTCCGCCGGTGCCACGCGGGTTGACCATGACCTGTTGTACCGGCGCCCAGTCGCCCGAGATATTCGGCTCGCCCGTCGAACGCCTCAGCTGCCGGTTGGTCTTCGGAGCGACGATGGGGCCGCGGACTTCCTGGACACCGCCCCGGGGCGCTTTGACGTACTGCCCATACCGGTCCATACGCGTACCGTCCGCGGTCAGGATCGTTTGCAGGTAACACGAAGCGGGATCGGTACGGTTGGGCGAAGCTTCGATGGTGATCTGCTGGCCAACCGGAAACAACTCCTTGGTCCAGCCTGAGCGCCGCAGCACATGCACGGACCTCATCTCACACCGATGGTGGCTGACCTTCCCGTCATTCTCGGTGACATCAAAATACAGCCACGCGTGTGGATTGATCAAGTCGACCTTGGTGAGTTTGGCCTTGAACTCGATGGTCTTGCCCAGGTCGTACTCGGCCCCACCGTGATGAGCGAGTGCTGCCGGGGGCTGGAGAAATTCGGCAAGAGTGAATACAAAGCACACGATCACTCGACGCATGATCGTTATCCTCCTAAATCCGAACCAGTATACATGGCACGATCTGGCACCGATTTGGCACGATACCTGCACAAGCACCAGTGGCGCGTAAATCCCGGCAAGGAGGGATTCGCCTAAATCTCGTCAGGAGGAAAAACCATGAAACGTTTTTCGCTTTTACACATGGGGGCGCTTACCGCCGCCTTAGTCTCGGTTGCCGCGCTTACCGCGCGCGCAGACGATTACGACAAGAAGACGATCGTCACGCTAGATCAACCCACCGAAGTCCCAGGCATCGTTCTCCAGCCGGGCCGTTACGTAATTAAGCTGCTGAATTCTTCGTCCAACCGGCACATCGCCGAGATCATGAACGAAAAAATGGACCATCTCTATGCACTTACTTTCACAGCCGCCGCGGCAAAAGTGGAACCGTCGGGCAAAACGGTCTTGACGTTCTACGAGGGAAGCCAAGGTCATCCTCAGGCCATGCGGAAATGGTTCTGGCCCGGCGATACTCTCGGCCAGGAATTCTTGTACCCGAAATCTCAAGCCGTAGAGATTACCGCCAGGACCAAACATAAGGTCCCCGAAGGCGACCTGCCCACAGTGGAGGAAAGTGGTCAGAAGTTGGTTCCGGACAATGCGAAGGGCCACAAGGAAAAGGAATCTCATTAGTCTGACGTCTGCTCGAGAAGGTACCATGTTAGCGGCGTAGACCTAAAGAGAGATCTGCGCCGCTACTGGATGCCACCCCACTCCGTAACGATCCAAATCATCCTAGTTCTCTTCGTAGCCACGCTGGTTCGCTCGGCGCTCGGATTTGGCGAAGCGTTAATCGCAGTACCGCTCCTAGCGCTCGTCATGCCTATCGAAGTGGCCGCGCCGACCGCTGTGCTGGTCTCGATCACCGTCGCCTTTGTCATTGTGATCCAGGACTGGCGCAGGATCCACATAAACAGTGCGTTGTGGCTTGTGGCTCCGACTTTCCTGGGGATTCCAGTTGGACTGTTCTTATTGAAAACTCTGCCTGAGCCCATCGTCGAGGCGATTCTTGGCGTTATCGTGATGGCCTTCTCGATATACTCCCTGGCCAGCCGCCGCAATCACGAATTGAAAGATGACCGGCTGGCGGGGTTTTTCGGATTCACGGCGGGAGTCCTGGGCGGCGCCTATGGCATGAACGGTCCGCCTCTCGCCATTTACGGTTCCATGCGCCGGTGGTCGGCGGAACATTTTCGGGCTACCCTCCAGGCCTATTTTCTGCCTGCCAGCTTAGCGGGCATGGCCGGCTACTGGTTCGGGGGACTTTGGACTCCCGCCGTTAACCGCTTCTATCTCATCTCGCTCCCGGCCGTCCTGGCGGCAATCTTCCTCGGCCGAGCGATCAACAGGCGTATGCAGACTCGTCGATTTATTTACTATGTACACGTCGCTTTGACCTTAATCGGAGCCATTTTGCTGGGCAAAGCCTTCTCCGTCGCTAACTGACCATTTTTGGTCACGCAATCTTCCCTCAGTGGCGATCTCCAACCTAGTCCACGGGAATCAGTGGCCCTAAGAATGCTGAGAAGATATTGGCTCGGTCTGAACCGACCCAGGAGGAAAGTATGAAACAGAGCACAAAGGACCAGGCAGCCGGCAAGCTTCACGAAATGAAAGGCAAGATCAAGGAGAAGGCAGGCCAGGCTACTAATAATCCCAATTTGGCCGACGAAGGTCAGGACGAGAAAGTCGGCGGGAAGATCCAAAAGAAAGTCGGCCAAATCGAAAAAGTATTCGAAAAATAATGAACAAGATCCTAGGCATGATTCTTATTGCACTGGGGCTGGTCGGCCTGGTGTGGGGCGGCTTCTCGTACACGACGCGAGACAAGGTCGCTGACATCGGGCCGATCGACATCACTCGCAACAAAACCCATTCCGTTCCCCTGCCCCCAGTTATCGGCGCAGTGGCGCTGATCGGCGGCATCGTCCTGTTGATTACCGGCAAGGGAGGAATGTCGGCCACCCGATGAGCCGATTATCGGTCTTTAAAGGCGCCGACCCGGAGTTTGGCGTTTTTTGTTCCGAACACTGCCTTCTGGCGGCGGCCTGTGGGGCGCGTTCTTGCGCGCACGCACCCCCATCCTAGCCCGCTATTACTCCTTTGGTGGAATTAAACACCTCGCGGGCGAAAGCTAGATTGCTTGTAACAGATTTCCCAATACCGAATCAACATGCCCTGGAAAGAAGCCATGAAACAAACACCCGTTAAGGAAGCACATCAGCCATTTGTATCCGACATTCAGGAGCTCCGGAGGCGTGCCCGCGAGCACATGGAGAAAGGCGCGGTCACGGACGCTTACAAAGCCGACCGCGAAACCGTCATTCGTATTCTGAATGAGGTCCTGGCGACTGAAATCGTGTGCGTGCTGCGGTACAAGCGGCACTACTACATGGCTACCGGCATTCACGCCCAGGCCGTGGCGGAAGAATTCCTGGAACATGCAAAAGAAGAACAGGAACATGCAGATGCTGCAGCTGAGCGTATTACGCAGCTAGGCGGTGAGCCTAACTTTAACCCGGAAGGGTTGAATGCTCGCAGTCATTCCCAATACGTCGAAGGGAAATCTCTGTTGGACATGGTCCGGGAGGATCTGGTCGCGGAGCGGATCGCCGTCGAATCTTATAGCGAGATTATTCGCTATTTAGGCGATGACGATCCCACCACTCGCCGCGCGATGGAGAAGATTCTGGGGAAGGAAGAAGAGCATGCCGACGATATGAAGAAGCTGCTCGAAACGCTCAGCAAGGACGAAAGGTTCTTCGAGGCGAAATCGTAGCTGCTTAGTCGCTCATCAGGAACAGACAGGGACGCTGGTCCTCCCACGGAGTCGACTCCCAGAGGTGCTGGAGAATGGTGTATACCATTAGGCCAGTTTCGCCCTCGCCCAGCAGGAAATAACGAAACGACTGGCGCATGAGATTCTGCCGGCTCAACCCCAGGTAAATCGCCGCCGGGTGCAGTAACTCGCTAATGTAAGCCACTGCGTTGGCCTTTGCGACAGCCTGAGACGCTTCCACCAGATACTGACCGTCATCTTTGGTTACTGTGATTTCGAGAGGCGATAGAAACTCGCTGCGATTGTCCAGAAGGCGGACATGAACAAACACAAGCGGACCCTCGACTTTATAGTGCTTGCGAAGAAGGGCGGTTCGGGCGGTTCGCGCCTGCGCCTCTAAGCTTCCAATCGGCACCATGTTGATCTTTTGGTTGATCAGCTGGTTCCACAGTTTCTCCGACTCAGCGTCGGCAAAGCGGTGTCCGCCCACCCGGATTTCCTTAGCTCGCCAATACCTGCTGACGCCGCTTACCGTCAAGATAATCACGATGAAGCAGCCGGCGATGACGATGCCGTCAGTACGCTCGATGATGTTGGCGACGGTCGTGTATCCAAAGACGGCAACCACCGCCCAGCAATAGATGCTAAGGGAGCGCGCGTGTTCTCTCCACAGCGCAATCGACGCGGCCACGGCCGCGGAAAGCATCAGGACCAGCACTCCGGTGGCATAGGCTCCGCCTTGCGCCTCCACGTTGGCCCCGAAGATCACGGTGACCACCACATCGATGGCGAACAACAAAAGCACCAAAGGCCGGGCATAGGCGACCCACTCAGGCGCCAATCCAACCCGCGGCAGATATCGCGGGACCAGATGCAGCAATCCGGCCATCGCCGACGCGCCCGCGAACCACAGCACCAGAATCGTCGAAAGGTCGTAGATTGAGCCGAAGACGTTGCCCAGATACTGGTGCGCCAGATAGGCAATGACACGGCCACTGGCGACGCCGCCTTCCCGGTACGCTTCTCTGGGAATCAGCAAAGCCGACACGAAGCTCGAAATCAGCAACAGGACGCTCATGATGATCGCGGCCGTCGCCAGCATCTTACGGGTGTTGCGGATGCGGCCTTGCGGGCGATCCGCGTCTGCGTCTTTCGCCGCACCGCGAATCAGAGGCATCACCGAAACACCCGTTTCGAAGCCGCTCAGCCCCAGCGCCAGTCGCGGAAATAGAATTAACGCGCCGATGGCCAAATCCGTCCAGTTGCCTTGGGCTCTGAGCGCTTCCTCCCATCGAGGCAAAGCCCGTGGATGGGTAGCGACCTCGGCCAAAACCCGCCCGAGCACTATCACATTCAGAAGCAGATAAGGAATGCACACCGCCGTCGCGAGTTCGATCGCCTCCGCGAAGCCTTTGAGGAACACCGCGGCGAGCAGCGCCAGCAGCACCAGGGTCACCCGAAGATTTGCATTGCCCAGCAGCGGATGCAGATACGGATTTGATGTGGCGTGCCTGGCCGCGTCCGATGCCGACAGCGTCATGGTGATGACGAAGTCCGTGGTCGCGAACCCCAACAACACCAGGACCATGAATTTGCCCCACCATCCCGGCAGGAGGTTTTCGAGCATCGCGATGGAGCCTAGTCCCGCAAAGGAGCGACCGGAGACCTGCACATAGATCGGAAGGGCGCACAGGAGCGTCACCGCCACCAGGACAGCCGTGGCGATCGGCGACAGTGCGCCTGCGGCAAGCAGCGCGATTCCCGGCTGGTATCCGAGGGTGGAAAAATAATCCACCCCCGTCAGCCAGATGACCAGATACCAAGGATGATCCGCGTGCTTGTCGACATGACGTGGATCGCCCGCCTCATCCCTGCGTAGCCACTCTCGCCAAGATGCCATATTGTTATTGTGCTTGCGCAGAATGCGTCAGAGACTGAACAAGGATACCAATGAAGAAGATCGATCCCGAAGATTTCCGTGTCCCGCGTGGAAAGAAGGTCGATTTAGACAAGTGGCCGACAGGAGTCAAGCCCGTATATCACTCAGAGGAAGAGTATCAAACCTTACTTACGGAACACATCCACGAGTTGAGCGAACAGCAAAACCGGCTATATGCGGACGATAGCTATGCGCTGCTGTTGATATTCCAAGCGATGGACGCTGCCGGCAAGGACAGTGCGATTAAGCACGTTATGTCCGGTGTGAATCCCCAAGGCTGCCAGGTCTTCAGCTTCAAACACCCGTCTGCCGAGGAATTGGACCATGACTTCTTGTGGAACGCAGCCCGAAAGCTCCCCGAGCGCGGGAAGATCGGTATCTTCAACCGTTCCTATTACGAAGAGGTACTGATCGTCCGCGTGCACCAGGACATTCTCGATGCGGAGCGATTACCAAAGGCGTTGCTCGACAGCAAACATATTTGGCGTGGCCGATACGCTTCCATAGTCAACCTGGAGGACCATCTGCATCGCAATGGCACGCGCATCCTCAAGTTCTTTCTGCATCTTTCTAAAGAAGAACAACGCAAGCGCTTCCTGAAACGCATCGATGAGCGCGACAAGAACTGGAAATTCAGCGTCGATGACCTGAAGGAGCGAAGGTACTGGAAAGACTATATGAAGGCGTATGAGGAATGCCTGGGTGCAACCAGCACCAAAACCGCGCCCTGGTATATCGTTCCGGCGGACGACAAGTCCACCACCCGGTTGATCGTGTCCCGGATCATTCTGGACACCCTGAAAGAGCTGAAGCTCGAATATCCGAAACTCAGCCCGGATCGCCAGCAGGAATTGCGCGATATTCGCAAACTGCTCGTTAAGCGGGGATAGCAGGTGACTGCGGGTTCAACCAGCCGTCTGGAGCCTGCATGAGCGATGCAGCTTCCGGCGGACCCCAAGTGTTCTGCGCGTATTCGTGGACTGGCGTTACGTCCCCCAACACGGGGTCAACGATTCTCCATTGAGCTTCGATCTGGTCCTCCCGTGCGAAAAGAGAGTGGTCGCCGCGCAGGGCGTCCGCAAGGAGACGTTCGTAGGGAGCCATTTCGTCGGCACGTTGGTGTTTCGCGATCAGCTCGACATCTTCGCCGTCCATTTGTTCGCCGGGGCGCTTGACACGCATGCAAAGCCCGATCACCACTTCCGGACTCAGGCGCAAACGAAGACGATTCGGCGAGCCGTGATCTTCCTCATCGAAGACTTCGAAAGGAGGCCGCTTAAAGGTAACATTCACCTCGGTGGCAGTGATGGGCATGGTTTTGCCGGCACGGATGTAGAACGGTACTCCTGCCCATCGCCAAGTATCGATAAATAGCCTGATGGCGGCATAGGTTTCCACATGAGAATTCGGGGCGACGCCTTCCTGCTGCTTGTAACCTTTGAATTGTCCGCGCACAATATCCTGAGGCGTTAACGGCCTGACGGCTTTCAGAATTCTCGCCTTCTCATCTCGAATCGCATCGGACTGTTCCCCGGTGGGAGGATCCATTGCCAAACACGCCAGCACCTGAAACAGGTGGTTCTGAATGACGTCGCGGACCGCGCCGGCCTCTTCGTAAAAGCGCCCGCGTCCTTGGACCCCGAAATTTTCCGCCATGGTGACTTGCACCGAGCGGACGTGCGTGCGATTCCATAGCGGCTCCAGAAATCGATTGGCGAAACGCGTGTAGAGGATGTTCTGGACAGGTTCTTTGCCCAGAAAATGGTCGATCCTGAAGATGGCGTCTTCGGGGAGAAACTCATCGAGAATCGCATGCAGCGTACGCGCGGACGCGAGATCGCGCCCGAAGGGTTTTTCCACCACCACACGTGCATTTTTCGCCGATCCGGACTTCGCCAGCCCTTCCACAACCGAGGCGAACATGCTGGGCGGTATCGCCAGGTAATGCAAAGGCCGTTGGGCATTGCCCAGAACCTGGCGCAATCGAGTGAAGGTAGCCGGGTCGCGGTAATCGCCGTCCACGTACTGGAGCAAGGCCGACAATTTGGCGAAAGCAGCCTCATTGAGGCTGCCGTGGGTGGTAATGCTATCGCGCGCACGCGCCTTGAGCTGGTCCAAATTAAATCCGGCTTTGGCTACCCCGACAACGGGGATCGTCAGATTATGGCGCTGGACCAGCGCTTGCAGCGCAGGGAAGATCTGCTTGTAGGCCAGATCTCCGGTAGCGCCAAAGAACACCAGCGCGTCCGAATAAGTAGCGTCCACGCTTTATTTATCTCATGATCGATTCGCGTATTGGCTACTGAATTACCTGGAACAGGTCCTGCGGCACGGCTTTCGCGCGCGGCATTTGCAAGTCCGGCATGGGGCGGCCGGAGAAGAGCTTGCGGCAAGGAATTGCAAGCCAGCGGGCCCACGAGCTCGCCCGTTTCTGACGGGCGCTATCGGTGGCGATGCCCGTGCTGGCGTACATCTGCCGGTATAGCTTTGAGATAAAGACGAACGCCAGGCGCGCCCGCAGATGGGGCGTACAACGCGACCGCTTCCACACGGAAGAGAAGCTATAGAATCGATCCCACACACGCTGCGTACGCGCTCGCATCTCCTCGGAATTCATGGTGGGATGCGGCATGAACATCTTCGGCCGCCTGTGAGCGGGAATCAGCCAGTAGCGGGTGAGAGGGATTCCGTCCACCTTGGCCACATCGTCGCCCTGCGCTTTTTCCCATTTTTCGAAGTCGACTGTACCAGGAAACGGGGTCAGCATGACGAACTGCGCGAAGGTAAGACCGGCCTTCTGCGCCAACTCTTGCGTGGCATCGAACGTATCCGGACGATCGCTGGGCAGGCCGAAGATGAACGAACCGAGAACATGCACACCGTGGTCGGAGAACGTCCTGAGCTGCTTCACCAGCTTGTCGCCAGATAGGTTGAAATCCTTGTAGACCGTTTTTAATCCTTCGGGGGTAACGGCCTCGACGCCGACTAGAGCGCCTCTGATCCGGGCTTTCTTCATGGCATCCAGAAAGCTCGTATCTTCCGCAGCCTCCATCGTAATCTGCGTGAAGAAGGTCATGTCCTGCGGCAGCGCCGACAGCCGTTCCATCAGCTCGAAGCGCTCCTGGCGCATGGCTTCCAGTTGATCGACTCGAACCTGATTATTCTGGCGCTTCGCATTGGCGATGTCGGTCATCGTGACCGGATAAAAATTGTCGTCCGCCAAGGCGATGAACCGGAACCCCCGGCGGCGCAGTTCCACGATCTCTTCGATAACCGGGTCGGTCGCGCGCTGGCGGGGCCGCTGTCCGTCGGTTCGCCAGACCGAACAGAAGGAGCAGTGCTTGGCGCATCCGCGTACGGTCTGCACCGACGCCCACATATAGCTATTCGGCGGCAGTAAATCCCAGCGGGCTTGTTTGAACTCCCCGGCTTCCACTCTTCCGCCGTTATAAATTCGCTCCGGGGTTCCCGCGGCGCAATCCCGAATGACGTGGTTCCAAACGACATCGCCATCGCCCTTTACCACCACGTGCGCGCCACCGCGCTCAAACGGCTCCTCCGAGTAGAGCGTGGAATGGATGCCGCCGAACACGACCCAGGCGCCCCGTTCCCGCACTGCCCGTCCCACCTCGTATCCTCGCAAGGCGTTACCGGTGTGGATACCGATGCCAACGACGTCACCGGGCTTAATCCGCTCCAGATCAAGATGCTCCAATGTTTCATCGCAGATTTCGGGGTCGCCGAACGACCCATCCGTCGCCGCGGCTAGCACATATAGCCATCGTGGAGTGATGACGGCAGTCCCGAAGGCGGTATCGCTTGGATTAACTAGGTGAATACTCATGGGCCAACCCAGTGTACCAGCTAGGGCTAGGGCCATATCCCTAAAACGGCCCGACCACCCATCGTCACAGCAACGCGTGACGGCGATAGAACCAGGACTTAACCACCTGTACGACTAAAAGATAGGTGACCGCCAGGAGAGCAATGGCACCCAACAATGACGGAGGGAGCGACGTAAACTGTAGCAATCTGCCCAACGGCGTATAGGGCAGTACCCCGGCAACCGCCACGATCGCGCATACTGCTGCCATCAGCGATCTACTGGGCTTGCTCTTCAAAGGGTTCCCCGCTGTCCGGATCACAAAGACGACCAGCGTTTGTGTGGCCAGCGATTCGACAAACCAACCGGTGTGAAATAGCGGTGCATTCATTGAAGCGTGAAACACCCAGAGAAGCACTGCGAACGTGAGGAAATCGTAGATGGAGCTGATGGGACCTATGATCATCATGAACTGGCGAATGAACGCAATCCGCCATCGTTTTGGGCGATGCAGGAGAACGGGGTCCACGTTGTCGCTGGGAATGCTGATCTGCGAAACGTCGTAGAGAAAGTTATTGAGCAGGATCTGCGTCGGCAGCATTGGCAGGAACGGCAGGAATAGCGATGCTGCGGCCATGCTGAACATATTCCCGAAGTTCGAGCTGGTTCCCATGACGATATATTTCATGATGTTGGCGAAACACCGTCGCCCCTCGATAATCCCGTCGTTCAGGACGGCCAGATCTTTTTCGAGCAGGATGATTTTCGCGGCGTCCTTGGCGACCTCCACACCGTTCATGACCGAAATGCCGACGTCCGCGGTATGCAGCGACGGAGCATCGTTAATCCCATCGCCGATGTACCCCACCACGTGCCCTCGTGCTTTAAGGGCGATGATGACCCGGTTTTTCTGTTCCGGAGATACCCGTGCGAAGATAGCGCCATTCTCCGCCTGGACGGCCAGCGCCGCGTCGTCCATGGCGTCCACCTGATCGCCGACGACGATACGGTCCGTTTTCAGCCTCACGTCCTGGGCGATCTTCTGGGTCACATACTGGTTGTCGCCGGTCATAATGACCACCGAGACGCCATTCCGCTGGAGCTCTTCGAGAACCGTGGGAATCCCTTCCTTGGGCGGATCCAGGAAAGCGGCGAAGCCGGCCAGCGTCAGGTCCTGCTCGTCCGCCGTCGTATAGGCGTCCTGCTTGTCAACCTTCCGAACGGCGACGCCCAAAGCGCGGAACCCGCCGGCGCTCAACTTCTGGAATGTATCCGCAGCCTGAGTTCGCCGGCTTTCGTCGAACGATTGAGGCGACCCGTCGATCATCACGGTCTGGCAGATACTGAAGATGCTCTCGGCCTCCCCTTTGGTAATCAGGAGGCATTCGTCGCCCTGTTGTGGCTCGGTGTGATGCACGACCACGGAAAGGCGTTTGCGGTTAAAGTCGAAAGGAATTTCATCCAGCTTCTGGTATTCCACGGCCTTAGGGCGCTCGTGCTTCAATACGGCATCGTCCAGGGGACTCTTGATACCCGCCTGAAAGAAGCTATTCAGGTAGATGAACCGCAGGACATCGTCGTCGTCCTTCCCTTGCACGTCTACATGCCGGTCGAGTTCGATCTCGCCTTCGGTTAACGTGCCCGTTTTGTCGCTGCACAGGATCTCGATACTTCCGAAATCCTCAATGGCGGAAAGTTGCTTGACCAGCACTTTCTTCTTGGTCATCCGCCGGGCTCCCTGAGCTAGTGTGACCGTGATGATCATCGGCATCATCTCTGGTGTCATTCCGACCGCCAGCGCCACTGAAAAAAGGAACGACTCCAGGATCGGCCGGTGAAACGCGATATTCACCAGCAGGACAAACAGCACCAGCAGCATGATCACTCGGGTGATCATCAGCCCGAAGTGACGGATCCCCCGGCCAAACTCCGTCTCAGGCGGCCGGGCGGCCAGCCTCTGGGCAATCTCGCCGAAGGCAGTGTTTTTTCCGGTGCAGGCGATCACAGCCGTGCCGATTCCGGTCTGGACCGCAGTGCCCATAAAGACGCAGTTGCTCGCCTCCGCAATGCCGTGTTTACCGGTGGGCAGATCGCCACAGGTCTTCTCGACGCACAGCGATTCGCCCGTGAGTGCAGATTCGCGCACTTGCAGATCTTTGACCGAAAGCAGACGAGCGTCCGCCGGCACCAGATCCCCGGCGTTCAGGCGGATGACATCTCCGGGCACCAGATCCGCCACCGGCATTTCCTGCTCTCGCCCGTCACGAATGACTGATGCAGTGATCGCGACCTGCTTGCGAATCTGCTCAATGGCGTGCTGTGCCTGAAACTCCATAAAGAAGTTCAGCAGCACGCTGAGCAAGACCATCGAGATGATGATGAGGCCCCCGACCGAGTCCCCTAGCGCGATCGATATGCCGCTAGCCACCAGAAGGATAACGACCAGAGGATTGATCAAGAAGCGGAGAAGACTGATCAGCCCCGCGAAGCGGGACTCTCTCACTAGGCTGTTCGGGCCGTATTGACGGGATCGAATCAGTGCCTCGCCCGCAGTCAAGCCTGCCGGCGTCGCCTGAAGCCTATTCAGCAACTCAGGCTGAGGCGTGTCCCAAAACTCCTTGAAGGAGGTGGCTGATTGGTCCGTCTGCACTAGGCCCTGCCAACGATAGCAAGTCCTAAGGCGATACGCTGGGTGTCAGGTCCCCTCGGCCCTTCAAAGAACTCGTCTGCGGGTAACGAGAACCACTAACAGAATGATTAGCAGAAGACCGACGCCGCCGCTCGGGTAGTATCCCCATCCGGTGCTGTAAGGCCAAGTCGGAAGCAGACCTAAGAGCAGCACGAGCAGTATTAACGCCAATAGAAGATTCATGCCGCGCTCTCCAACAGACTTTCCAAACGGCTTACGCGCTCATCCAGCGACCTTAGCGAGGCGAGGAATCGTCCGCTGTCCGCCGGTCCGGACAACTTCCGATACATGCCTTCTAACGCTGCTTCTGTCTCATGCACCTTGCGGAGTTCCGCCAATACCGTGCGTTCAAGCTGGCTCATTTTCCCACCTCCTTTTGAGTACTGAGTACGATTCCCAAATTCGGAGGTAGCCCTGCAGGTTCGATGCCAGTCTTTATCTTGTCGCCGAACAAATTCAAAATCAGCCAGTTGCAGTCGGCATTGTTATCAATTTCGCATACCGCTCAACACGCAAATATTGCACGATCCGCTTTTTCTGGTCATAAGGCAACCTCCACGGCAGGCTTAGCATCTAGAAAGTTGTGCAGTACTAATAGGCTTAACGAGGCCGTTTAGGTTGGCCACCAAAGTGCGAATACTTAGTGTCATGCCGGAGAGCGCACAGATAGTGCTTCTCGGAGACTTTTCGAACCAGCGCCTCGATATTGCCCTGATCGCACGCGACTTCGGCTGGTCCACGGTCAAGGTGTCCGATCTGTCAGAACTCCCAGAGCTTGGCCAGCCAGAAACCATCGTCGCCGTTCTTATTCAGGCCCGATGGCTCGGTCTGCCTTGGGCGGAAGCCCTGCACGCCGTCCGAGAAGCGCTCCCGCACGCGCGAGTCATCTTATGCCATCGCGTCGACCAGGCTCATTCGCGGGGTGAAATGGTAGATGCCGGAGCTTTTGAAGTGCTTCTGTCACCGCTGGCCTACTCTGAAGTCCGCCAAGCCCTTGGATTCGTCTGGGCTGATAGGATTACCCCAACCCACCAAGCTCCAGCTACCGCCAAGAAACTAAGCTCTATCGATGGAACTGTAAGGCATGTGGGTGCTGCTTAAAGAACCTCGCAGGAACGATCCCAGACTGATTGCTTCGCCCGCTACGAAGAGCCACCAGGCAAAGGGTCGCGGCATATTTCCAGCAATCACATGCCGGAAATCCCAAGTGAACGACAGAATCACCAGCGCGCCGCCCAGGACCAAGCCGATCCAATGTCGCCAGCCGATGTCGATAGGACGGCATATCGCCGCCACTCCGCAGCCAATAATCGTGAATGACACGATAACCGGCGCCAGAACCGGGGCCACCCACGGAACCGGTAAAAGGAAAAGAAGATCCCAAGTGAGCAGCGACGCCGGCCAATCGATCCACAGTTTGAGAAACAGATAAAAGGAGACGTCCCAGACGCCGAAGGCGATCGACAAGGCAGGCAGCCACAGGGATCGTTCTGCAGTCACCAGCATCGCGGCTGCCGCCAGCATGACGATAGTTGCGGCCTCGCGGATTATCTCGACGTTCAATAGTAGGGCAGTTTCGGGAGCCTCGGCCACCATCCTTTCGCGATTCACCAGCGGAAATAGATCGCCTGGCGCCCGTCCGGGCGTAAGTCGCTGGCGCAGCGGTTCATAAAGCGCCCGCAAGTAGATGACAACGGCGGCTTCGACATAACCGAAGGAGATGCCGAACAAAAAGAGTCCGACGACAATTCTTCGCAGGCGATGCGTCATTACGCCCAGTTAGTGCCGGCGAACGCACTTCGAATACAGGTCCGGGAAAACTCCGTGAGGGTCATAGGTCTGCTTGAGCTGCGCGTAGCGCGGCTGGTCGTAGATGCTCCAAAATTCAGTTTCATCGTACCAAGCGCTGGAGTACAGCCCCTTAGCCCCCCCGAGCTCCATCGTCTTGCGTTCAATCTTGCGATTGAAGTACCCCTTCTCGTGCGTCGAAGGGATTACGTCCCAGAATCCGAAATTCACATACATCTGACCGGGTTGCAGCGGGTTCAGATCCCAGGTACGGACGGAATCCCGCGTCTTGAACGGGCACATCCAGACCGGCGAGATAGCGATCTCCGAAAGCAGAAAATCGAAGAACTCAGATGCCCTGCCAATAGGTATATCCACGTCCTGAATCACCGATTCGGTGCCGCCCGAATCCGGGAGGACGCTATACGAGAGCCGCATGATCCGCTGATAGGTGCGCGAGTTCAAGGCCCATTTACACAGCCTTCGTATCGCAGGCTTTTGCACGTGGAAGTGTTTCGAACACCAGAACCAGTCCGTGTCCCAGCGCCAGATGTAATCTCTCGCCGTCAGCCAGTCCTCGGGTTTGCGCTGGATGGATTTGTAATAGATGTCCATGTAGGTGTAATCGCTGACCGCAGGGGCATCATCAACGAACTCGCCTTCGGTCAGGTACATTTCACGGCGCGAAAAAATCGTCCCATCCAGATAATCCACCGCGCTGTTTGCGCGCTCCACGATCCGGGCAAAATAGCTCTCCGGATCGGTGAAGCGGGTATGGGTCAGATGCACGTACGGCTTGGCTGGGATCAGCCGGACGGTTAGTCCCAGTGCGTACCCCAAGGTTCCATAAGAGTTTGGAAATCCGTAAAAAAGATCCGGATGCTCCCGGCATGAACACGCCAACAGACGTCCATCGCTAAGTAGAATCTCCATCCTTTCTATGGTTTCGTGGACTAAACCGAACTTAAAAGATGAAGATTCGATTCCCAACCCGCTGACCGCTCCTCCAACTGTAATCGTCTTAAGTTGCGGGACAACGGCGGGTAGCAAGCCATACTTCAATGTCTGGTCGACCAGGGCTTGGTATGTGATCATGCCCTCGACGTGGGCCGTCATGCGCTCTGCGTCAATAGCCAGGACGCGATTGAAAGGCCGGACGTCGATCAAATGTTTCCCGGCTGGCGCGCGATGGCGGAACAGATTGGAGGTCGACTTCCGCAGACCGATCCGCTTACCCAGCGTTCTGGCCTGGTCGATCTCCGAGGCGAGGGTTGCGATCCTCCTCTGATGATCCTGCTGCAGATCCATAAGACCGCAACCCTATCTGACAGGCGTGTATGAAGAAATGTCGCCTTTTGAAAGGACGATCTGCCAAAGCTGCAGCCTACGCGCGCGAAAAGAGCCCGCCGAAGCCATCAGATAATACTTCCACATGCGATAGAAACGGTGGCTGTACGCAGACTGCAATTCCGGCCAGGCCTGTTCGAAGTTCTTCCACCACGCGATCACGGTTTTGTCGTAATCCGGCCCGAAGTTGTGCCAGTCTTCGGCCACCCACAAACCCTCCCAAGCGGTGGTGAGTTGAGCCATGGAAGGAATCAAGCCGTTTGGAAAGATGTATTTGTGAATCCAGGGATCGGTGTACGAATAGGATTCATTAGATCCGATCGTGTGCAGTAAAAAGGTTCCCCGCTCTTTGAGCCGATCGTGCGCCAGTTCCATGAAGTGGCGATAGTTTTTGTACCCGATGTGCTCACACAAACCAATCGAGACAACGCGATCGAAACGGCTAGGCTCCGAAGCGGCCTCGCGATAATCCTTTTGCTCGAAGCGCACCGGCAAGCCCTTGCAAAGCTCTCTGCCGAACGCGACCTGTTCGCGGGAAATGTTGTAGCTAACCACGTGGCAGCCGTATTCTTTGGCGGCGAAGTGAGCCAGCCCGCCGAATCCGCCGCCCAGCTCCAGCAACGTCATGCCCCGTGCAAGCTGTAATTTGCGGCAAATCAGATGCAGCTTGTTCTCTTGCGCCTGGTCAAGAGTAGCGGCTCCCTTCCAGTAAGCACAGGTATACTGCATGCGGCGATCGAGCATAGCTTGGTAAAGCTGGTTGCCCAGGTCGTAATGGGCATGCGCTACCTGTTTCGCGCGCTGCATCGTTTGCAAGTTGAGCAGTCGCGTCTTTAAGACCAGCATGGCGGTCTTTAAGTCGTGAACATGGCTGGCTAGATCCGCCCTGCGAAATCGGGTGAAAAACTCATCTAGCGCCTCGACGTCCCACCATCCATCCATATAGGATTCGCCGACTCCGATGCTGCCTTCACCCAAAGCCCGGTTAAAAAACCTTTCGTCGTGGACCTGAATGTCCCACGGCTGTGGCCCGTTTACGCCGATGCCTGCGATATCCAGAAGCTCGATAACTTTCCGCGCCGCAGCCGACTCGCACCGCACGCTGCGCTTTTCGGATTTTCGAGACTGGGACTCTTGCCAACCCTCAAAAGTACTAGTCTGTCTCATGATTGCTTACCCAACCCTCCTGTTGTTAGATAGCTCTCTGGGACACTTAGTATATTCCAAATAGCAAGGTTTTCTTTGAGGCCGGCTGTAAACCTGGGGAAGTCCCTAGTTCGGGCGAAAAAATTTAGATTTTGAATGATTCGAGCGTTTCGGCGGCGAATAGCTCTTTGGGTATTAGCAGCCGTTTCGCCAAGCCTTGCTCATAGGAATAACGGAGGAAGGTGCCCAGAGTCTTCTCGTTGGCCTGGAAGCCGTAGGGCCAGAAATCCTTGCCCATGACCGCTTCTGTTTCCGCGACGTGATCCAGAACCCACGGAAGCATGGTCTTCAGTCCGGCTGTCTCGTGCAGATTCGCATACACCTCGCGCTGGGATAAGACGAAGGCTTTGTGCAGCGATTGGGCGATCCACGGATATTGCTTGTAAAGATCGCGCCGGATCACCACGGTGTGCATGATGGGAAAGATTTTGGTTTTGCGATAATACTCCCGCTCCACGGCGCCGTAATTCTCGAAAAGCCGGCGAACTTTACCCGTTCCATTTCCGAAAGTGGACGGCGCCCGCGCCGTGTACATGGCGTCGAGTTCGCCGCTCTCGATCATTTGCGACAGCGCCTTATTGTCCGGAATCGGCTGTACGCGAATCGCGGGTGGCAGCGATAGCGCAATCTTTTCGGTACGTCCGGGTTCTTCCTCGCCGCCGGTGAAGTACGGTGTGCTGCCCACGGGGATGTTGTACTCGTCACTGAGCATTCCGCGGATCCAGACGGCCGCGGTCATTTGGTACTCGGGCGTGCCGACGCGTTTGCCGCGAAGGTCCTGCGGGGTGCGGATCCCGCTGTTCGAGTTCACGAAAATGCAGGAATGCCGGAAGAAACGTGAGGGGAAAACCGGGATCGCGATAAAGGGCTGCGGCTCCTCGAATAGCGACAACACATACGACGACAAAGACATTTCCGACGCATCGAATTCGTGATTCCGCAGCATGCGGAAGAAGGTTTCTTCGATCGGCAATGGCAGATAGGTAAGGTCGACGCCATCCACTCCAATGCGGCCTTCCATCAAGGCGCGTGTGCGATCGTAATCCCAGCAGGAAAGCGTCAGCCGCAGTCTGCCTTGCCCTAAAACGTGCGGTGGTGCGGCCGCCAAGACCGCTCCGGCTCCCGCGGTAGAGAGGAGCCTGCGGCGGCTAACTTTATTTCCCACGCTGATAGACTACTTTATGTCAAACGCCATGGCAACCATGAAAGCCGTCCGATTTCATACCTACGGATCGTCCGACGTTCTGATCTACGAGGACGCACCCAAGCCCGAACCAACGGCTGGAGAAGTCCTGGTCAAGGTTCATGCCACGTCCGTAAACCCGATCGATTGGAAGATCCGCGCGGGACACATGAAAGGCTTCCGGGAATATCCGCTTCCGTTCATCCTGGGTTGGGATGTTTCGGGTGTGATCGAGTCGGTCGGCTCAGGAGTGACTGCGTTCAAACCAGGCCACGAAGTTTACGGCCGGCCGGACGCCGCGCGTAATGGAGCCTACGCCGAGTACATCGCTGTGAAAGAATCCGAACTTGTGCCCAAGCCCAGAAGCCTGGATCATATTCACTCGGCCGCAATTCCCTTGGCTGGGCTCACCGCGTGGCAGGCCCTATTCGACACCGCCGGTTTGACGGCGGGGCAGAAAGTTCTGGTACATGCAGCCGCAGGCGGGGTGGGGCACCTGGCGATTCAGTTCGCCAAGATCAAAAATCTGTACGTTGCCGGCACTGCCAGCGGCCGCAACCAGGAGTATCTCAAGCAACTCGGCTGCGATCTTCCTATTAATTACCAGACCACGCGTTTTGAGGATGTCGTTCACGATTTCGACGCCGTGATCGAGAGCATGGGCGGCGATGTGCGATCTCGATCCTGGGAAGTTCTGAAGAAAGGCGGCATCCTGGTGGCGCTGATCGGCCCGCCGCCTTCGGAAGAGGATTCCAAGTCGCACGGCGTTCGCGCGACCATCATCTGGGGGCAAATGAATGCCGCCCAGCTTACTGAGATCGGCCTCCTTGCGGACTCCGGGGGAGTCAAGCCCGAAATCGCCGCGGTCTTCCCTCTTCGCGACGCCGCCAAAGCTCACGAAATGAGCGAGACCGAACATGTGCGCGGGAAGATCGTCCTGCAAGTGGTTTAAGGGCTGCGATGGACGACTTTCTACAGGCGGCGATCGAAGAAGCGCGCAAAGGACTCAGTAAAGGCGGCATCCCAATCGGCTCAGTTTTGGTCGTCGACGGCACGATTATCGGGCGCGGACACAACCAACGAGTCCAACAAGGCAGCGTCATACGCCACGCGGAAATGGACTGCCTGGAGAACGCGCAAAGGCTTAAACCCGCCGAGTACCGACGCGCGACCCTCTATTCCACGCTATCCCCGTGCGACATGTGCAGCGGCGCCGTCTTGCTATATAAGATTCCCCGCGTGATCATCGGCGAGAACCGGACGTTCCGGGGCCCTGAAGAGTATGTCCGCTCACGCGGGGTCGACGTCGAGGTGGTCGATAATATGGATTGCATACAGCTCATGGAACAGTTCATACAGGAGCATCCAACCCTTTGGAATGAAGACATTGGCGAGTTGAACCAGCTTTAAGGTTCCAAGGTATCCTGAGAATACATGAGCAGCCCTAGCTTGGCGCGTCAAGGCGTCAAAATCGATGCACCGATTCCCCCCGGATGTAACGAGATCCTTACCTCCGAAGCAATTGCTTTCATTGCCGATCTTCACCGCCGATTTGAGACTCGACGAAGAGATTTGCTGAACCGTCGAATCCAGCGTCAGGCGTCTATCGACGCCGGCCAGCTCCCCGATTTCCTTCCGGAAACCGCCGAGATCCGCAAGAGCAATTACGTGGTTGCGCCCATACCGCAGGATCTTCTCGACCGGCGCGTCGAGATCACAGGGCCCGTCGATCGGAAGATGGTCATCAACGCGCTAAACTCCGGCGCAAATATCTTCATGGCCGATTTTGAGGATTCGAATTCTCCTACCTGGCAGAACAACCTGACCGGGCAGATCAACATGCGCGACGCGGTTCGCGGAGATATCGAATACACCAGTCCGGAAGGACGACAGTACAAGCTGAATCCCAACCCTGCGGTGCTGTTCGTTCGGCCGCGCGGCTGGCACCTGCCCGAAAGACATGTTCACATCGACGACCAGCCGATTTCCGGCGCCCTGTTCGACTTCGGTCTGTACTTCTTTCACAACGTGAAAGCCCGGCTGGCGAAAGGCACGGCTCCCTACTTCTATCTGCCGAAGATCCAGAGTCATCTTGAAGCCCGGTTGTGGAACGATGTTTTCGTGCATGCGCAAGAGGCGTTGGGTGTCCCCAACGGGACTATTCGCGCGACCGTCCTGATCGAGACACTTCTAGCCGCATTTGAGATGGATGAGATCCTGTGGGAGCTGCGCGATCACTCCGCGGGCCTGAACTGCGGCCGCTGGGATTATATCTTCAGCTTCATCAAAACCTTCAAGAATCATCCGAGGTTCATGATGCCGGATCGCATCACAGTCACTATGGACAAGCACTTCCTAAAATCCTACGTTGACCTGCTGATCCATACCTGCCACCGCCGCGAAATCCATGCCATGGGCGGCATGGCGGCGCAGATTCCGATAAAAAATGATGCCGCTGCAAATGCGGTGGCGATGGAAAAAGTCCGCCAGGATAAGATTCGCGAAGTGAAAGCGGGCCATGATGGCACCTGGGTGGCGCATCCGGGCTTGGTCCAGATCGCCAAGGAAATCTTCGATGAGTACATGAAGACTCCGAATCAGATTGACGTGAAGCGCAACGACGTGAAGGTGATCGCCTCCGATCTGCTGAACGTCCCCGAGGGCCAAATTACCGACCAGGGCTTGCGAACGAACGTCGATGTCGGCATCCAATATCTGGAATCATGGCTGCGCGGTAACGGCTGTGTGCCGATTTACAATCTGATGGAAGATGCCGCCACCGCGGAGATTTCCCGCACGCAGGTTTGGCAATGGATGCACCACGGGGCTATTTTATCGAATGGGCGGAAGCTTTCAGCTCCGATGATCCGCGATACCATCAAGACCCAGCTCGCCCGGATTCGCTCGAACGTAGGTGATGAACACTATGACAAGAGCAAGTTCCCACAAGCTGCCCAACTCTTTGAGCTCATGATGGTCAACGCCGAGTGCAAAGACTTCTTGACACTCGAAGCATACCGGTATCTGTAGGTGAACCCTCACACGGCTCCGGAAACATTGGATGAACTGCGCCGGATTCTGGGCCCGCACGGCTTAATTTCCTCAAAAGAAGAGTTGCGAACGTACGAGTGTGACGGCCTGACCAACTTCCGCGTGATTCCGAGCGCGGTGGTCCTGCCCGATTCCACGGAACAAGTGCAGGCGGTGGTGCGCGTATGCCATCGCGAGCGGATACCTTTCGTCGCGCGCGGTTCCGGCACGGGCCTAAGCGGTGGAGCGCTGCCGGTGGCAGGCGGGATCGTAATCTGCCTGGCACGGATGAAACGCATCCTCGAAGTGGATCTTCCCAACGCGCGGGTGGTCGTGGAACCGGGCGTAATCAACCTGGATGTCTCGGGCCGCGTCGCTTCCGCGAATTTCTTCTATGCCCCCGATCCATCGTCTCAGTCCGTGTGCAGTATCGGCGGCAACGTTGCGGAGAATTCCGGCGGTGCGCACTGCCTGAAGTACGGCTTCACGACAACTCACGTTCTGGGGTTAGAAGTAGTATTGCCGGATGGGTCGCTGGTGCACTTCGGCGGCAAAACGCTGGACACGCCTGGATACGATCTCGCGGGTGTATTCGTCGGATCGGAAGGCACGCTTGGAATCGCGACCAAGATCACTCTGCGGATCGTGAAGCGCCCCGAATGCGTGCGGACGCTGTTGGCCGCATTCCATAGTCCAACGGAGGCCGGAGCGGCGGTCAGCGGAATCATCGCGGCCGGCATGCTCCCTGCTGCGATCGAGATGATGGACAACCTGGCGATCCAGGCCGCCGAGGCCGCAGTGCACGCCAACTATCCCGACTGTGGTGGACTCCTTCTCGTCGAGCTGGATGGACCTGTAGCTGAAGTCGAGGCCCTGATGGCGCACGTCGGCGAAATCTGCCGCCAGTACGGGGCGTGGGAAATTCGCATGGCCCAATCGGACGCGGAGCGAGCGTTGGTCTGGAAAGGTCGCAAGGCTGCGTTCGCGGCCATGGGCCGGATCTCGCCGAACTATATAGTCCAGGACGGCGTGATTCCACGCACTTCCCTCCCCCAGATTCTGAGCGAGATCGATCAGCTGAGCACAGAGACGGGTCTCCGCGTAGCCAATGTCTTTCACGCCGGCGACGGCAACCTGCATCCGCTGGTTCTCTACGATCGCCGGATCGCGGGTCAGGAAAAGGCTGCCGAGCGATTGTCCGAAAGAATCCTCGAATTGTGCATCGAAAAAGGCGGTTCGATTACGGGCGAGCACGGCGTAGGTGAAGAGAAGAAGCATATGATGTCGAAGATGTTCGCCGAACCGGATCTCGACACCATGCAGCGCGTCCGCTGCGCCTTTGATCCCTTGCTGCTTTCGAATCCCACCAAGGTATTTCCGCGCACGCGCCTGTGTGGCGAAAAACCGGGCGAGTATCTCCCGCATCCACTAGAACTGGCCGGGGTCGCGGAACGGTTTTGAGTGTGGGAAACCAATTCGGCGCGACTCTACTCGAGCCTGTAGACAAGAATGAAACGGCCGCGATTCTGCGGAGCTCTAACGAAAGCGGCCAAGCGGTAATACCAACGGGCGGTGGAACCAAGCTCGATTGGGGGAATCCTCCGCGAAAAGCGGACGTACTTCTTTGCATGCGCCGCCAGAATCGGGTAATCGAACACGCCTGGGCAGATCTCACGGTGACGGTCGAGGCAGGCTGCACCGTCGCGGAATTGCAGAGCACACTGGCCCAGCACGGGCAGCGCCTGGCGATCGATCCGCTGTGGCCGGAACGGGCCACCATCGGGGGTGTCCTATCCACAAACGATAGCGGGGCTCTTCGACTAGGCTACGGAAGCCTGCGCGATCTGATCATCGGCATTACACTTGTGCTCGCGGACGGGACCATTGCGAAGAGTGGCGGGAAAGTGGTGAAAAACGTCGCGGGCTACGATCTTCCCAAGCTAGCAACGGGCGGGTTGGGAACGCTCGGAGTGATTACGCGCGCCGTATTCCGCTTGCATCCGCTGCCGCGAAATACGAAAACACTAACGGTAGCCACGGCTGACGCCGCCTCCATGCAGCGCGTGATTTTGGCAATTCTCGGCGCCCAGCTTGCGCCTGCGGCGGTGCAGGCAAGAAACGGGAATGTCGATATCTTGTTAGAGGGGACGCTGGACGGAATCGCGGCACAGGAATCAGCCATCAAGGAATTCGGCGACGTCCGCGAAGGCTCAGCGGATGTCTGGAAGGCGCGCGAAGAGCTGTGGGGCGAAAGCACAATAGTGAAGTTCACGACCCTTCCGTCACGCGTCGCTGCAGCGTCGGCGTTCTTTTCAAGTTTTGTTATCCAGGCTACAGGAATCGGTTATGCGCGGTTTGATGGCGACCTCGAAAAGCTCCGGTCGGCGATGGAACAGGACGGCGGATCTGTGACGATCCTCGGACCGACCAAACTAGACGCGTGGGGATCGCCGGGCGACGCATTGCCGCTTATGCGCGCCGTGAAGGCGCAGTTCGATCCCAAAGGTACGCTGAATCCCGGGCGCTTCGTGGGTGGAATATGACGCCGGATTCTAAACAAGCATTCGATCTGCACCATCCACCGGTCCCTGAGCTCATCAATCAATGCGTGCACTGCGGATTCTGCCTGCCCGCTTGCCCGACCTACGTGCTGTGGGGCAACGAAATGGATTCGCCGCGAGGGCGAATCTACTTAATGAAGATAGCCAGCGAGGGCGCCACGGCCATGACCGATCCATGGGTGCAGCACATCGATACTTGCCTGGGATGCATGTCGTGCATGACGGCGTGCCCGTCCGGCGTCGATTACGCCAAGCTCATTGAGGCGACGCGCGCACAGATCGAACGGCGTCACTCACGCTCGGCCATCGAACGCCTGCAACGGTGGATGATCTTCAACACCTTTCCACGTGTCGACCGGCTGCGTCTCCTGAAGCCTTTCCTGCGCGCCTACCAGAAGTCCGGCTTGCAGGCATTTGTTCGCGGATCGGGCCTACTTAAGCTACTCCCCAGGCAACTGTCGGCGATGGAAGCGCTGATGCCCAAACTCGGGACCAGCCAGCGCATTGCGCCCGTAACCTCCGCGCGAGGCGAGAAACGCAGGCGCGTCGGTCTCCTATTGGGATGCGTTCAGCGCGAATTTGTACCGGAGATCAACGCGGCGACGGTGCGTGTGTTGACCGCCGAAGGTTGCGAGGTGGTCGCGCCACCGAATCAGCCGTGCTGCGGTGCTCTGATGGTCCACGCCGGCGAGGAAACGCCTGCGCTCGATCTCGCCCGCCGCGTGATCGACATTTTCGAACAAGCGAAGGTCGATGTCATCATCACCAACGCGGGCGGCTGCGGATCGAACGTCCGCGAGTATGGCTATCAGCTCCGCGATGATCCTCAATACGCCGGGCGTGCCGTCCGCTTTTCAGCCAAGTGCAAGGATATTTCCGAGTTCCTGGAAGAACTCGACCCGCGTGCCACACGGACGGCTGTCAACCTGCGTGTCGCTTATCACGACTCGTGCCATCTCCAACATGCCCAGCGAGTCCGCACGCAGCCAAGATCGCAACTATCTGCGATCCCTGGCGTCGAGCTACTGGATCTTCCTGAATCCGCACTGTGTTGCGGATCGGCGGGTATCTATAACTTAGTCCAATCCAACACCGCCGATGCTCTGGCCAATCGCAAGGCTCAGCACATCTCAAGCGCAAAGGCCGATGTCGTCGCCACCGGCAACGTCGGATGCATGCTGCAAATCGCGGCCGCGCTCGAACGCCAAGGGCAGAAGACACGGGTGCTTCACACCATCCAGTTGATCGACGCTTCTATAAATCAGACAAGCCTGTAAATCACGCGACACCGAGCCGCTGACTTCGCTAAGATCAATAAGTCCGTACTGCAACAGATGGAGGCAATAACATGGATGGCACTTTGATT
>Ga0105240_10001949_pt1 | contig 34178 bp, 26 predicted proteins | sample KBSC54metaG_FD_80426 | JGI IMG/M metagenome (GOLD analysis project Ga0105240, IMG submission 80426) | Corn rhizosphere microbial communities from Kellogg Biological Station, Michigan, USA - KBS C5-4 metaG | ecosystem: Host-associated > Plants > Roots > Rhizosphere > Soil | place: Michigan, USA... | reverse complement strand
TTTTCAGGGGGGAATGCAACATTTTAATCAGCCGGGTGTACTTTAGAGAAATAAATGTTGCTGATTATGAAAAAACTACTACCCCTCCTGATGTTATCCAGCCTGCAGGTACTGACCGTAGCGGCCCAGTCCGGGCGCAGTTCAGCCTATATACAAAAATCCCTGGCCGGCTTGTCTATCGCCTCGGTGAATGCAGAGACCTCCGGGGGGAATATTTCCGTGACTGGCGTACCTGATGGAGAAGCCAGATTGGAAGTCTATGTGCGGGGCAACGGCAACCATAGTGATGACCTGAGCAATGACGAGATCAAGCGGCGGCTGGATGAGCAATTCGAGCTTACAATCAGTACCGACGACCATAAGCTGAGAGCCATTGCCCGCCCCAAGCATAACATGAACTGGAACAGGAATGGGCTGAGCATATCCTTCAAGATATTCGCCCCTAAGTCTGTTACTACTTCCCTGAGGACCAGCGGTGGGAATATCACCATGAAAAATCTCACGGGGAGTATCCAGGATTTCAGGACCAGCGGTGGGAACCTGGACATCGACCAGCTCACCGGTAAAATCGTCGGGCGGACTTCCGGCGGCAATATCAATATCTCGGATTCCAAGGAAGATATCGACCTGAATACCAGCGGTGGCAATATCGAAGCCACCCATTGCGAAGGGACCCTGCATTTAGGCACTTCCGGTGGTGATCTGCGGCTTCGTTTGTTAAAAGGTACTATCAGGGCAAGCACTTCCGGCGGTAATGTACGGGGAGAGGAGATCGATGGGGAATTGCATGCCAGCACTTCCGGCGGCAATATACGGATGACAGATCTTTCCTGCAGCCTGACTGCTTCCACCAGTGGGGGAGATATCAATGTCAGCTTTAGAGACCTGGGTAAATATCTCGATCTGACCAATTCCAGCGGAAATGTCACCATGCAGCTGCCGCAGGGGAAGGGACTGGACCTGCAGATATCCGCGGATAGGATCAAGGTCAGCTCTCTCGTCAATTTCAAGGGTGAATCCGACGAGAAACACATCGACGGGACTATGAATGGGGGCGGGATCCCGGTGAAAGTGCATAACAGCAGCGGAGATGTGGAACTAACTTTTAAATGAGTATACCTACAGTCACACGTGAAAGTCCGGTCATATGGCCGGATTTTCTATTTTTAATTATGAAGAATGTTATATTCATCGGTGCGGTGTTGATGTATTGCGCTGTACACGGTCAAACGGTCATTCACCGGGACGCAGAGATCGAACGTATGGTAAAAGAAGTAAATGCGGACAGCCTCCAATCCTATGTCCGGACCATGGTCGCATTCAAGACCCGTAGTACCGTGAGCTCCACCACAGATAGTAAGATCGGCATCGGCGCTGCCCGCAACTGGGTGCTGGCGAAGTTCAATAAATTTGCCGCAGGCTCAGGCGGACGTCTTACCGCCTTTATAGATACTACTACTTATGCCGCCGACGGCAGCCGGGTGAAGAACAATATCAATCTGGGTAACACCATCGCCACGTTGAAAGGCGCCGATCCCAACGACAATCGTATTTTTATCATCAGCGGGCACCTTGACAGCCGGCGTACAGATGTCCTGGACGGCACTAACGAAGCTCCCGGCGCAAATGACGACGGCAGCGGCAGTGCGGCGGTGATAGAATGCGCCCGTATCATGAGCCGGCATACTTTTCCGGCCACCATCATCTTTGTCACTGTCAGCGGGGAAGAACAGGGGCTGCTGGGCTCCACGTATATGGCAAGGAAAGCAAAAGCTGCCAACTGGAATATAGAAGCCGTATTAAACAATGACATCATGGGCAGCAACAACAGCAACCAGACCGATGTCATCAACAATACACAGGTGCGGGTATTCAGTGAAGGACTGCCTGCCTATGAGCTGGACAAACAGGCGAAGACCATACGTCAGCTGGGGCTGGAAAATGATGGGAAGGCGCGGCAACTGGCCCGTTATGTAAAAGAGATCGGGGAGCGTTATGTGGATAACCTCCAGGTGGTGATGATCTATCGTAACGATCGTTTTCTCCGGGGCGGGGACCATACCCCCTATGTAGATAATGGTTATGCCGCCGTGCGTATCACCGAGATGAATGAGAATTTCAATCATCAGCACCAGGATGTCCGGACAGAAAAGGGTGTTGTGTTTGGGGATCTGCCCGAATTCATGGACTTTGAATATCTCCGTAAGAATACAGCGCTCAACCTGGTGAATCTTGCCAACCTGGCCAAAGCACCGGGGATGCCTGTCGATGTGAAGGTAGAGGTGCGGGGGCTGTCCAATGGAACGTCAATAGCCTGGAAGGCGTCTGCCAGCGGACATGTGGCGGGATATTATGTGCTTATGCGGGAAACCATCAGCCCGGTGTGGCAGCGGAAGATATATACTACGGATATGACTATCGAGCTGCCTTATTCCAAGGACAATTACTTTTTTGCGGTGCAGGCCGTGTCGGAAACCGGGAATGAGAGTTTGCCCGTAGTGCCGGCGCCGGGGAGGTAAGGATGTAACTTTTTTGAGAACATATACGTCACAGGAGGATAACCTTCGTCTATGTTTTCCAACTATTTCAAAACTGCACTGCGCAACTTATGGAGAAACAAAGGGTTCTCCGCTATCAACATTATCGGACTGGCCGTTGGCCTGGCCACCTGTCTGCTGATAGTTCTATTCGTCATTGATGAGCTGAGCTATGACCGGTGGAATAAAAAGGCAGACAGGATATATCGCCTGGACGCCGAGGTCAAATTCGGCGGGAATCATATATTCCTGGCCGTAGCACCACCCCTGGCAGGCCCTTCCATGCTGCAGGATTATCCTGAAGTAAAACAATACACCCGCTTTCGCTATGCCAACAGCCTGCTGATACGGAAAGGCGATCAGAATCTGCGGGAAGAAAGTGTGACCTATGCCGACTCTTCTGTTTTCGATGTGTTTACCTTGCCGATGGTTTCCGGTGATCCGCACACGGCGCTGACCGAGCCTCATTCCCTGGTCATCTCCGAGAAAATAGCCCGTAAATATTTTAATAATGTCAATGTAGCGGGCCGCGTTCTTACCATCAACGATACCATCCAGTACAAGGTGGCCGGCGTCATACGCGATATGCCTGCCCAATCTCATTTCCGGTACGACATCTTTTTACCCATGATGCAACTGAAGTCCAGCCGTGCTGCCGACGAGTGGTTGAGCCATAACTTCAATACATATGTCCTGCTGAAGGATGATGCCGATGCCGTCAAACTGGAGGCGAAGCTACCGGGGATGATCGAAAAATATATGGGTCCCCTGGTCAAGTCCGTGCTCAATGTCAGTCTGTCCGAACTTTATAAGAGCGGAAGCTATCTTGGATTTACGCTTACACCGCTGACCTCCATTCATCTTCATAGTAACCGTACGGCAGAGCTGGGCGCCAATGGAAGTATGCAATATGTGTATATATTTTCCGCTATTGCCGGTTTTATCCTTTTGATCGCCTGTATCAATTTTATGAATCTTTCCACAGCAAGGAGCGCCGGCCGGGCCAGGGAGGTGGGGGTGCGAAAAGTGATGGGGTCGTTGCGCAGGCAACTGATTGGCCAGTTTATCATGGAGTCGACGGTTATTAGTTTTTTTGCGCTTTTTCTGGCGATAGGTATTGCTGCAGGGATACTACCGTTGTTCAATCAGCTTGCAGGTAAGGAGATGAGCATCGGTCTTCTTTCCAGGCCCTGGCTGGCGCCGTCTCTGCTGGCTCTGGGTGTGGTGGTAGGTTTGCTGGCGGGGTCCTATCCGGCGTTTTTTCTTTCGGCATTCCGGCCCATCGCTGTATTGAAAGGCAATCTCAAGTCGGGGTTTAAAACAGGCTGGTTGCGCAATTCCCTCGTCGTGTTCCAGTTCGGTATCAGCATTTTTCTCATCGTCGGCACGGTGGTGATCTATCAGCAGCTGGGTTATATCCGGAATAAACAGCTAGGTTATGACAGGGGGCATGTACTGGTCCTGGGAAATGTCCGGACGCTCGGAACGCAGGCGCGGGCTTTCCGGGAAGACCTGTTAAAGCTTCCGGGGGTTGAGGGTGCTACCATGACCGGTTTTCTGCCGACATCCGATAACCGCAGCAGTGATGCTTTCTTTCTATCACCCGCGCTGAACCCAAAAGAGGCCATTGCCATGCAGACCTGGCCTGTCGATGAAAGTTATGTGCCCGTGCTGGGTATGAAAATGGAGCAGGGGCGGAATTTCTCCAGGGCATTCCCGACGGATTCGAATGGCATCGTTATCAATGCAGCCGCTGCGCGTATGCTGGGGCGCGGCAATCCCATTGGAGCGAAGCTGTACGAGGTGGAAGATCCGGCTACCAGGAAATTGAACGTATGGCATGTTGTCGGGGTGGTAAAGGATTTCAATTTCAACAGTCTGCGGGAAGTGGTGACACCGATGGCGCTCCATTTGCGGGAAGACATGGGCAACATCGCCATACGGGTGCAAAGCGATCGCATTCCCCATCTTATCTCGTTGATAGAGAAAAAATGGAGGTCGATGGCCCCGGGTCAGCCTTTCGAGTATTCCTTTATGGATGATGATTTCAACAGACAGTACAAGGCTGAGCAACGGATGGGAGGGATCTCGTTATCTTTTTCCTTGTTGGCCATTTGTATCGCCTGCCTGGGGCTATTCGGGCTCGCGGCTTATGCAGCCGAACAACGGACAAGGGAGATCGGTATACGGAAAGTGCTGGGCGCCACGGTGACGAATATTGTCGGTCTGCTGTCGAAGGATTTTTTGCTGTTGGTGCTGGTCGCTGCGCTTATCGCGTTCCCCTTTGCCTGGTGGGCGATGCATCGCTGGCTGCAGGACTTTGCATACAGGATCAGCATCAGCTGGCAGGTGTTTGGTCTTGCTGCTGTGCTGGCAGTGGGGATTGCGCTCCTTACTATCTGCTGGCAGGCGTTAAAGGCAGCGTGGGCGAATCCGGTCGCCAGTCTGAGGTCGGAGTAACCCAAAACAGTATTTATTGGCGGTAGCCAGGAAGGTCACGCTTTAAGCGATTGCGCAATTTCTTCTAATGCGTCAGCATATTGCGGATCGATGAACAGTTCGAACATGATGCGTGGACATTCAGTATTGCCATAGATCCAATTGTCCAGTTCAGTATGCTCATCCAGGGTATCAGTACCTCTGTTATGCTTGGCTATCAGGTGGAATATGCGTTTATAGTCTGTATCCATAGGGTTAAGGTAATCAAAAAAACTGTAATACACCTGAAATAGCCCGAGTTCGTATATTCGTACAAAATCAATGAAAGGTCTGCTCGCTTGCCGGGGATGACTTTTATTGCGGAAACGCCGATCCATCCAGCTTTGGAAGGATCCGTAAAGCATTCTTATAGTATACTTTTTTCAGCACTTCATCGGGCAAGGCAAGTCCATACATCCGCCAGAAGGCGTGGTACTTCTTATGATAAGGGAAATATTCGTCGGCTGTTTCCAGCACCCTGAAATAAGTGGCGTATTCCGAAGGCACCCAGGAATCCTTTCCGAAAAGGATCCTGTCCTGGTATTTGATAAAGAAGTCCCTTGCCTGCCTGGGCTGCCGTCCTAATTCCGCAATGATGGCTGCTATTTCGACATATACATTTGGGCATTCGTCCAACAATTTTCCCAGTGAGGAGAGATCGCCGGCCAGCCATCCGAAATGGGCAGCAATAAATATGGTATTCCGATGGGCCCTGAATATATGATGCTGCTCTTCGATAATGGTTTTCCAGGGCGCAGGGCTGGTATTCCCCCGTTTACGGTCGGGATGGGTCTTCAGCTCCAGCCAACGCTCGTTATATTTATCCATCGGGTCCCAAAAGGAGGATGGGTCGGCGGAATGGATCAGCACCGGGATGTGAAGCTCGCCGCATTTTTCCCAGATTGCATCCAGCCGCGGATCGTCGACCGGAATAATTTTCCCCGCATCGTCCTTAAATTCCATACCCAGGTCTTTATAGATCTTTAATCCTTTGGCTCCATTACGGACATCCGTCTCCAGTTCCTTCAGCGTGCGTTCCGTCCAGTCTTTTCGCCCGAGATGTAAAAAAGAAATATTGGTGAACTGAATAAAGCGATTGGGATAATGTGCACGGATATTGGACTGCGACTTTTTGAAATAGGTGGAATCCTGGACGTCGAAATAGCCGTCGGTATCTTTATACCCTCTCCCGCTGAGGTTATTCATGACAGCCATATTGAGCTTATCCATCTCGCTGACCAGTTCGCCCAGGTTTTGGGACGGCATACTCCACTGATGGTTATGGATGTCGATAAACGGGTATTTGGCCCGGGTAACGATATGTTGTGGCACGACCAGGGTAGATTTCGGGTCGTATTCTTCGAAATCCATCTTTTGTGCAGCAGCCAGCAGGCTCATGAAACAGGATAAGATTGCCAGGATCAGGTTACGCTTTGGGGTAGTTGACATCGATGGTTTGATTTGACGATAAATGTAATCCCTTTATAACAGCATCGCAGCATTCCATGAGCATATTTTTTGTAACGATCTGCCTGCGCCTGCTCTGGTGATCAAAGTACTCGTTGACAAGGTCGAGCAGTGGAGAGAACAATAAGGACCGGTAAATGTCCATGGGAAAATATTTGATCACTCCCCTGGATGCGTTGATCTTTAAAAATTCATGGACAAGCGTAAAATGAGTATCGTGCCGGATATTTCGTTGCCTGTAAGCATTGTTCAGGAGGGGAGATGATTTACCATATTGGATGAGGATAAATGCGGGCCGGTTATTCTTCAGGTAAGAAAATGCATTCGACCACAGCAGCCGGACCCCTTCGGCAAAATCCATATGGACCCTGAAGTTCCCGATCATTGCCTTCTCATAAGCATCCAGCACTTCCCCGATGAACAGCTTGATCAGCAGGTCCTCCTTGTTCTCGTACTTGATATAGATCGTACGGGGAGAAATATTCGCTGCCATGGCCAGTTTTTGCATTGTCAGGTTTTCCAGTCCTTCATCTGCAATGATCTGTAGTGCCAGAGATCGGATAGCTTCCTCTTTTGCAAGGTTCTTTGGTCTCATGGCTACAAAAGTAAATAATTATTTACTTATTAACTATTCATAAGAACAGAGCTTATTTCTTTCTTCAGCAGCGTGAATTTGTTTGGTTTTACGATAAAGGAATGCGCCCCCATCATTTTTGCCTGTTCGACGTCCTCTTCCCGTTTGCTGGTGGAGTAGAGCACTACAGGAATATGGTGCAGGACCGGGCTGTTTTTCAAGAGCTTCAGACACTGCTTGCCATCCATTTTCGGCATATTGAGGTCCAAAAAGATATAGTCCGGCTTTACGCCACCGGCGTCGAGGAGTTTTAGCGCCTCAATGGCGTTGAGTACACTTACACATTCAATATTCGCATCGATCTCCGCAATAGCCTCGACAAAAAAATCTATATCGTCGAGGTCGTCATCTATCAGTAGAATTGTCATCTCCCGCAATAAAAAGGTGTGAGCACGCAATTTATCGAAATTTTTATTTTATTTCGTTCGATCGTATTTATTTTTAACGAGCATTTTCGAAAAAGATGGCAAATAAAAAGGGTGCCGGATCCCGCGCGAAAGGATTCCCTATCGTAGTGATAGGTGCGTCCACCGGAGGCCTTCAGGCAGCTCAGCAGTTGTTCGAGCATCTTGCGCAGGGTACCGGTATGGCATACTTGTATTTACAGACAGGAGAAGGCGGGCAGCAGGCATCTCTGGCTTCGGCCCTCGGAAGCTTTATAAAAATGACGGTCAACCTTGCGGAGGACCAGATGCGGATAGAACCGGATTGCGTGTATATCCTCCCGCCGGATAAGGAAACCCAGGTCTCTCATGGCCGGCTGAACATCAATGAAAAAAAGAGCCGGCCCAGACAACAATCACCGTTAGACATACTCTTTAATTCCGTAGCTGAGCATCACCGGGATGGAGCTGTAGGTGTGATACTCTCCGGCGAGGGCCATGACGGCGCCGCAGGCTTAAAAACGATAAAGATCGTGGGCGGGATCACTTTTTGCCAGGACGAGTCGGCCGAGTTCGATGAAATGCCCGGGGCGGCCATGGCCGAAGGTGTGGTCGACCTGGTCCTGCCGCCGTCGGAGATAGCGAAAGAACTGGAGAAGATAGGACAGCGATCCGACATATTCGCCGAAATGCAAATCACCGGTGAAAGCAGGGCCGATCAGGACGAGGTTCTGCTTAGTATCATTCTACTGCTGAGGAAGACCATCGGGATAGATTTCGCCCATTATAAGGTCAGTACCGTCAAACGACGTATCATCCGGCGGATGTTGTTGTATAAACTGGAGAACCTGGGCAAGTATTATGATTATTTAAAACGGCACGCCAGTGAAATAGCGCTCCTTCACCAGGACCTGCTTATAAATGTTACCTGTTTTTTCCGGGATGGGGATTCCATGGAATACCTGAAAAAGACCGTATTACCGCAGATCATCCGGTCTAAGGCCCCGGAAGATCCGGTGAGAATATGGGTCCCGGCCTGTTCCACCGGCGAAGAAGCTTATTCCCTGGCGATCCTGCTATTGGAGATCCAGGAAGACAATGGCAGCAGAGGGCCGATACAATTGTTCGGCACCGACCTGAGCGAACCGGCGATCTCAAAAGCCCGCGCCGGTGTTTATAGTGTCAGTGATCTCGCAGATGTCAGTGACAGCCGGCTCAGTAAATTCTTTGTAAGGGTAGACGAGCATACCTACCGCGTCAATAAGAACATCCGGGACATTTGCGTCTTTGCGCAGCACAATATATTCAAGGATCCTCCTTTCTCGCGATTGGACCTGATCAGCTGCTGCAATCTTTTTATTTATCTTGATAACGTTCTGCAACAGAAATGTATCGGGTTGTTCTATTATGCACTGAACCCTCATGGGTATCTCGTATTAGGGAAATCCGAGGCCGTCAATTCTCCCGGCCAGCAGATGTTCTCTCAATTGGAGAAGAGGTTCAAGGTATATGTAAAGAAGCTCAATGCGGCCGTCAGACAGGTGGGGCAGGGGACTACGCAGCTACTCACTGCGGAAAAGAAGGCACCTGCCGGCCGGAAGAAGGTCTTTGCCGACGATCAGCCGGACATCCCTAACCTCGAGAAGATGGTCGACGACATACTGTACGCCAGATTTATTCCAGCATCGGTGGTAGTCAACCAACAGATGGAAATACTTCAGTTCAGGGGATCGACCAACCTTTTTCTCGAGCCCTCCCGTGGAAAAGCCAGTTTCAATCTTATGAAGATGGCGCGTCCCGAATTGATATTCGACCTCCGCAACTGTATCCACAAGGCCATGACTTCGAGAACACCGGTGAAGAAAACCGGAATAGAGCTGACGGTCAGGCAAAGCCGGCATCTTTCGTCTATCGAGATCATCCCTCTGCAGACAAATGACGACGACAAGCTGCTGCTGATCATTTTCGAGGAGCATCAGGATGAGCGGAAAGATAAAGACATTGAATTGTCAAAAGATGAGATGGTGCGAAAGCTCCGGGAAGAGCTGAATGCAGTCCGGAGTGACATGCGAACCATCATTGACGAGCAGGAGGCCAATAAAGAGGAGCTGCAATCCGCCAATGAGGAGATCCTTTCGAGCAACGAGGAGCTGCAAAGCATCAACGAGGAGCTGGAGACTTCGAAAGAAGCGGTAGAGTACGCCAATGAAAAACTGACAACCATCAACACTGAGCTGCAAAAAAGCAACGAGCAGCTGCTGGAAACCCAAGAGTATGCGGACGCGATGTTCCAGACCATACAGGAAGGCGTCGTCGTTCTGAATGCAGACCTGAAGGTAAAGATGGCAAATACATCTTTCTACAAAACCTTTCATACGTTGCAGGAAGGGATAGAAGGACGGCTGTTGTTCGAGATCGCGGATGGCAAGCTGGATACGCCCGAGATCAGGGAAGCCGTCGACAGTATCCTGTTCCAGGGCACACAGATCGAAGGATATGAAATGCAGTTCCCCTCGCTGCCCACAGGCAACCGGATCATGCTGCTCAACGGCAGAAGACTGCTGCAGAAAGCCAACAGGCAGGCATTGCTGCTGCTGGCATTCGAAGACATAACGGACCGCCGGCGGGCCGAAAAGATGACAGCAGAACGGGAGGAGTGGTTCAGGAACATGGCGAACAACGCACCAGTAATGATATGGACCGCGGATCCTGACGGTCTGAGGACCTTTTTCAACGTCACCTGGCTGACCTATACCGGCAGGAGCGTGGATGAAGAGATCGCCAACGGCTGGGTGAACGATGTATTCCCGCCGCATAAGAACGACTTCCTTGCCGTCTATAAGCAGGGCTTCCAGGAGAGAAAGCAATTCATGATCGAATACAGGCTTCGCCGCTGGGATGGAGAATACCGGTGGGTCCGGGCGATAGGCAAGCCTACTTTTTCCCCCGACGATCAGTTCACCGGCTTCGTAGGCATTTGCACCGAGATCCATGACTCCAAACTGATGCAGGAAGAGCTGGAACGAAAGGTCAATGAAAGGACCCGCGATCTGCAGGAAGTGAATAAAGAGCTGAAACGATCGAATAGTGAGCTGCAGCAGTTTGCCTATGTAGCCAGCCATGACCTGCAGGAGCCTCTGAGAAAGATCATGACCTTTTCCGATCGCCTTTCTACTTTCACGGATCTGCCTTCCCCTATCAGGTCTTACCTGGACAAGATCGCTACCTCTGCCGCCAGGATGTCCCAGCTGATCCACGATCTGCTGGAATTTTCCAAAGCCATAAAGATCAACGGGAAATTTGCTCCCACCGACCTCAACGCTACACTCCAGGCAGTGCTCTCTACTCTCGAAGTTGCCATCAAACAAAAGCAGGCGCTCATCGTCTCGGACGAGCTGCCGGTGATCGAGGCCATCTCGGTGCAAATGGAGCAGTTGTTCTACAATATCGTCAGCAACGCCATCAAATTTTCAAGGGACCATGTGCCATCAGTGGTAAAAATAACCTCTCATCCGCTGCAGCCGGAAACTGTGCGTACCATGGAAGGGCTGAATCCAGCCCAGGAATATGTAGAGATCATTTTCGAGGACAATGGCATCGGGTTCAATAACGAATATGCGGAACAGATATTCGTCATCTTTCAGAGATTAAATGCACGACACGAATACCCCGGCACAGGCATCGGACTGGCGCTATGCCGTAAGATCGTTGAAAACCATGGAGGCAGAATATTCGCCACTTCCATAGAGCAGGTGCGAACCGATTTCCATGTCATATTGCCCGTGAAGCACAAGCATGAATAGACTTGACAGCTGGTGGAGAATGAGTATGATAAGCCTGCGCGCCTGGTTAATTAAGCCTTGCTATTAAGGTGATATTTACTCCTGCTCCATTTTCCCGGGAATAGTTCGGTTCTAATGCCATCATGGTAGATTCAGAGAGGATCATTCCCAGCCTGTAGCTTACGCCTCTTATCCCGTTTAGTCCATACCAGCCGGTGAGATATTGCCGGAATAAGCTGGCGCTCTCGTTACTGATCCTAAAGCTTATCCGGGCATAAGGCTCGATAACTTCTGTAGTCCGGGCGTTGTTCTTGATCGGCGATGATATCTGAGAAAAGAGTTTTGCACCCGCATAAACTCCCACCCGCTCACTAAAGCCCATAATACCGCCTTCGGCATAGAGGTTGTAGGGCGCTCCCGCTGACAGGGAAAGAATAGGTGAAACGTGTCGTTCACATGGGTTTCCCTGAGCCTGGCAGGTTGAATTCCTGCATATGGAAATGATGAGTAAAAGAGGGGCAATGAATATGGTTTTCATGAGTTGGATTTTATCTACCTACATATACGTTTTTTTTAAATGTTTATTGTCTTTGGGTTTGCACAGGATTAATTTTGTTCGCTGTTCGCGATTTGCAAACGGCGAATAAATCACTATATTTACATTATGAAATCTCACAACGGCATGCGTCCGCAGGACATAGTGATTCTTATTAAAATACTGACTGTATCTGCACCGGACTGGCAGTATAGGGATCTTTCTGCCTCACTGTACCTCAGTATCTCAGAAATATCCGAATCATTGAATAGAAGTCATATCGCAGGCCTTATTGATGAACGCAAGCGAAAGGTTCACCGCCAGTCGTTGATGGAATTTATTCGATATGGTATTCATTATGTTTTTCCGCAAGTGCCTGGCACCCTAGTTACGGGTATTCCTACAGCACATTCGTACCCTTTTTACACCAAGTTTTTTAAAAGTGAATTGAATTATGCCTGGCCGGATGAAAATGGAAGTATGAGAGGGCTAGCTATTCAACCTTTATACAAGTCCGTTGTTAAAGCCGTGAGGAAAGACGAGTTATTATATAAATTACTTGCTAGCATTGATATAATCAGGGTCGGCCGAACAAGAGAATTAAAAGTAGCTATTGAAGAACTACAAAAAATTATCCTATGAGTCATAGAGAAAATATAACCAGAATCAAGGCTGTCTATTTTGCATTGGAAGAACTTGCTTCGGAAGTCGTCTTTGTTGGCGGAGCAACGGTGTCGCTTTATTCTACAAGGCCAGAGGCCGAAACAAGACCTACCGATGATGTAGATATAGTCGTCGAGATATTTCATTATAAGGAATACGCTGCCATTGAAGAGAAATTGAGAAACAAAGGTTTTGCCAATGATGCAACTTCAGGAGTGATTTGTCGCTATACTATTCACGGGATCACAGTTGACGTCATGCCGACATCTGAAGAGATATTGGGATTTTCAAATAAGTGGTACCCGGAGGCATTTGTCAATTCTATCTATGTCACACCCGAAGATGGATTATTCATCCGAATATTCTCAGCACCTTATTTTCTAGCCACAAAGCTGGAAGCATTTGTAGATCGGGGCGAAAATGACGGCAGATTCAGTTCTGACTTTGAAGATATTGTACATGTGTTGAATCATCGTGAACCGGTGTGGGAGGAGATCAGGAATGCAAATGAGCCGGTGAGGCAATATTTGAAAACTGAGTTTGCCAGATTGTTAGCACAAAAATATATCGATGAATGGATAAGCGTTCATTTAGATTATGATGAGCAGAGGAGGGTTGAGTTTATACTGGGGAATATGGCTGAGCTTGTAAGTTACTTTCAACCGCCATATTAAATTGTGATTTCTAAAATTAATTAGATGAATTAGTCAAGACTTGATCTGACAATAGGGGTTAACTTTAAGTTACCACACTTTTAATCAACCCCCAAAATGTCAGATCATGAATCAAGAATCTAAGTTAATCAAATCCAAGTTAGGACTTCTCAATTTGGCAGAACATTTAGGCAATGTCTCCCAGGCATGCAGAGTAATCGGCTACAGCCGAGATAGCTTTTACCGGATTAAAGAACTGTACGACACTGGCGGAGAATCTGCTCTGCAGGAAGTTAGCAAGAAGAAGCCCATTCTCAAGAACCGGGTCGAACCGGCTGTCGAGGAAGCCGTTGTAAAGATGGCGTTGGACTATCCCGCCTATGGGCAGTCCCGGGCCTGCAATGAGCTCCGCAAGCAGGGAATCTTTATTTCAGCCGGTGGAGTCCGGAGTGTCTGGCAACGACAAGAGGAATTAAGAGTGACTTAGTTAAATCTAACGTAAGTACAGATTCAATTGCTCTGTAATTTGAAATAGAAAACGACAAATATCTCATATGGCAATTTAATTAAAAAAATATATTATATATCGAGTTATTTAATCAATTAAAGAACTTCTTAAAACACCAGAGGCCATCCACCACATGGTAGATAGCCTCTTCTTATTATTTTAACTCCATTCTCTACCTCACCTCTGCCGCCGGCCTTGTCGGCGGCGTAAACCCTTTCTTTTCCAATTCATTGATCTCCTGTATTGCCCGTTGCAGCTGATTGTCCTGTCCTTTCGCCCCTGCCGTCAGGTCCTCTGCCACAGGAATATCCGGATCCACTCCATGGCCTTCTTTGAACCATGTTCCGTCGGGGTTGAACATCCGGAACGTGGGCACCGTAATATTCCCGCCGTCGATGAGCGGCGGCGCCCCGCTGATGCCGATGAGACCGCCCCAGGTGCGGGAGCCGATCAACGGACCTAAACCTGCTTTGCGGAAGTAATCCGGAAATGCATCGCCGCCGGAGCCACTCCATCCATTGATCAGCATGACCTTCGGTCCAAAATTGCCGGCAGGAGGCCAGCTCCAGTTGACGCCGTCACGGGTGGCCCAGAAAGCGAGTGGTTTACGATCCAGCATTTCTATGAACCGGTCCGGTATCTGTCCTCCACTATTGAAACGTTCATCTATCACCAGCGCTTTTTTATCCAGCTGCGCTGTAAACTGACGGATCAGCTCGTTCTGTCCATCGACGCCTGTGCTGCGTACGTAGATATAACCCGCGTTACCGCCTGTGGCGTCTTCCACTTGCTGTCTGTTGTGCTCGATCCATGCCAGATGACGCAGCCTTGACTCGTCACGTAATGTCTGCACGATCGTCCGGTGTGCGCCCGTCCATGAAGCCGTGCTGTTGTACGTCAGCTCCACCGGCTTGTCGGCAAGATTGCCAAACAAGGCATACGGTTCCGTCTTTGTCGTCAACGGCACGCCGTTGACGGCCAGGATATAGTCCCCTTCTTTCACTGATACGCCGGGAAGGTCGAGGGGTGAGCGGACCTCGGCATCCCAGGGGGCGCCTTTGATGATCTTTTTTATCTTATAGTATTCGCCGTCGGCCTCCCAGTCTATGCCCAGGTAGCCCACAGAGGCGCGCTTGGGCGTTTCTCCCACACCGCCGCCATGATAAGTATGCGACGCGTTCAGCTCGCCGATCATCTCTCCCAGGATAAAGTCCACTTCTTCCCGTGTAATGGCGCCATCCAATATCTTCAGGTATTGTTCCTTTACCTTATTCCAGTCCACGCCGTGCATATTAGGATCGTAGAAATAATCTCTTTCCAGGCGCCAGGCTTCCGTCAATATCTGCCGCCATTCTTTCCGGGGATCGACCCACATCTGCATTTCGGCTGTGCGGAGCCGTTTGTCCAGCTTCTGACCTTCCTCTGCCGCAATGATATATACTGCACCGTCCTTTACTATCAACAGGTGCTTGCCGCCGGCAGAAAGCAAGATGCCACCCGCATCTTCCGTGATAGTCTTTGTCTTCCGTTTGTCAAGGTCAAAGAACATTACCGGTCTGACCTTATCGTCGGAACCCGCATTGGGGAATTTCTGATAGATAATTTTGCCGTCGGCGGCATAGAGGTTGCCGTAATTGCCGGCTTCTACCGGCAGAAGGATGATGCGTGATTCAAGGCCGTCTATATCTATGTCGACAGGAGTGACCTTGGGTTTGGCCGTTGCAGCCGGCTTTGCTGCGGTGGGTGGGGTGGACGGAGCCGCCGTTTCATCCTGCTGCAACGCAACCGTATCATCTTTCGGATACAGCGGCGAACGCGTAGTTTTCTTCAGTACGATAGCCGCCAGATTGGTAGAATTTGGATAGATAAAAGTATTATCCATGTCGCTGTACAACGGGTTGAAGGACTGGCTGGTGGTAATGAAAAGGTACTTGCCTCCGGGATCGAAGGCAGGATTGGCGTTGGAATAATATCCACTGGTAGCCTGGTGTAAGGTCTTATTGTTATAATCGTAAATAAATACCGCTCTGTGACCGTTGGGGAGATCGCGGTCATAGGCCAGCCAGCGGCTGTCGGCCGACCAGCTGGGAGAGAAGCCCAGCAGATTGCCTTCAAACATCCGGAGACCATGGTCGATGCAGGTAGTTTGCCCGCTAATACGGTCATAGATATAGATCTTCATGGCCTTGTCGATAAAGGCCAGTTTCCTGCTATCCGGCGACCAGTATAGATTGTATCTGTAACCCGGGCCGTAGGAGGTCAGCTTTTTCTCTGTGCCTTCTCCTGCAGTCTCTTTTAATGTCAGTTCGTATTCTCCTGAACGGTCGCTCCAATAAGCGATGTATTTTCCATCCGGCGACCAGGCTGGGAATTTCTCGGATACGTCGGAGGATTGGGTGAGGTCTTTTACCGCTCCATTTTCCGCAGGCACCGAAAATATTTCACCGCGGGCTTCTATTATGGCCCGTTTGCCATCCGGGGATACCTGGTAGTTGGTCATCAGCTTCTCCACGGGCTGCAATGTGGCGCGCAGGGCAGGAGCGTCGCTAACCACCTGTATGGGTACTTCCGAAGACTTATGGGAAGAAAAATTATACAGGTATAGCTTACCTGCGTATTCAAAGACGATATCTTCCGGTCCTTGTGAAGGATAGTGTACGTCATAATCGGTGAAACTGGTCAACTGGGTAAATGCTTTGGAGGTGATATTGTATTCCCAGAGATTCATCCTTTTTTCGGAACCGCGGTCGGAGAGGAAATAAATGCTGTTGCCGTGCCACATGGGGAGTTCGTCGTCGGCGTCGGTGTGGGAGATATTTTCGAATGCATAGTTTGTCAGGTTGAACAGGTGGATCTGTCCATTCCATCCGCCCCTGTAACGTTTCCAGTTACGAAACACCTGTGATTTAAAGGTAAAGGCGACCTGGCTGCCGTCGGGGGACAGGGACCCGAATTCTGCATAAGGCAGGGGAAGCTTTTGGGAGGGGCCGCCGGAGGCATCGATCTTAAAGAACTGATCGAAACGCTCGCGTCCTGCTTCTCTGCCGGAGGCAAACAGGATGTGTTTCCCATCGGGATACCAGTCGATGACCCTCTCCGGTGAGCCGTGCCAGGTAAGGCGGTTAGCGGGTCCGCCTTCGGCAGGAATGGTATAGATAGAGTTGTTGCCATCGTAGTCGGCGGTGTATGCGATGGTATGGCCGTCGGGGGAGAATTTGGGGAATATCTCTACGCCGGCAGGTGAGCTGAGGTGGAGCGCTTTCCCTCCTTCTTTTGGTACTACCCACAGATCGTTGGCATAAGTGAATACGATCCGGGTAGCGGAAACGTCCGGGTATCGCAGCAGGGCTGCATTGACCTGGGCCCTGGATGCGGGGACGAGGGATAGAATGGCTATAAAGGATAGGAGGCTTTTACGTTTATACATATAGATTGGTAATAAGTGATTCAAGATAAGTGAAATGAATGGCATGGGGGGATGCTTTCTTGTTTATCGGCGATTTCGCGGGCTGTCCGGCGGATAAATGCTTTATATTTGAAAAAACGTAAATGATGCAGCGGATTTTTTTACTCGTCGTACTGATCATGGCCGCCCGGCTGGCGCCGGCTCAAAGCAAGGTAGTTGTATTTCAGTCGGATTTTGGATTAAAGGACGGCGCCGTGTCCGAAATGAAAGGTGTGGCCATAGGTGTTTCTCCTGACCTGAAGCTATTTGATCTTACCCATGAGATACCTGCTTACAACATATGGGAGGCATCTTACAGATTGAGACAGACGGTCCCTTACTGGCCTGCCGGCACGGTATTCGTCTCCGTCATCGACCCGGGAGTAGGTACCGAAAGAAAATCCGTAGTGCTCAAAACCCGCACGGGTCAATACATCGTTACGCCCGACAACGGTACGCTGACGCTGGTGGCCGAAACATTGGGTATAGCGGAGATCCGTGAGATCGACGAGGCTGTCAACCGCCGTAAGGATTCTCAAAAATCCTACACTTTTCATGGTCGTGACGTATATGCTTATACAGGGGCCCGCCTTGCAGCAGGCGTGATCGGCTTCGAACAGGTGGGGCCCTTGCTGCCTAAGCAGGAGGTGGTATCCATACCTTATCAAAAGGCAGCGCTGGAAGGCAAAGTGCTCAAGGGGACGATACCCGTACTGGATGTTCAATACGGAAATGTCTGGACGAATATACCGGATGGTCTGTTCAATCAATTGCAGGTAAAACCCGGTGACCAGCTGTCCGTAAAGATCTTTCACAATGGCCAGCAGGTCTACCAGGGAACCATGCCATACAGCACTACTTTTGGAGCCGTTGCCATAGGCAAACCGCTGGTTTATCTGAACAGCCTGCTGCAGGTGTCCTTTGCGCTGAACCAGGGAAGCTTTGCGGCCGTCAACAAAATAGCCAGCGGAAATGAATGGGGCGTGGAAGTTGAAAAAAAATAACCCGGTTTACAGGTACAATTGCACCATATGCCGCCAGTAGCGTGCCTTATGCGACTCGCCATCCCAGAGATGCAACGCGTTCCAAATGCCTTTACTCCAAAGTGCATTGCTGAGCGTCTGGTTATTTTCCAAAAAGACATCCTGCTCGCCCACTACAAAGATGATCTCCAGCTCTTTTAACAACCTTATCAGCTCCGGGTCATACAGGTTAGGGATGAATTGCCCCGGCATATTGTAATAAACGTTCTCGTCGCGGTAACCTTCGAACAGGTCGTCAAAATATGGCATTGTGGTGGTGAGGTCATAACGTCCGCTGAGCCCCACTATCTTGTGGAAGAGTGTAGGATATTTAAAAGCGATATTGGCGGCATGATAGGCGCCAAGGCTACAGCCGGCGGCCACCAGGGTAGGAGAGGCGTTCTTCTGTCTTACCAGGGGCACTACCTCTCTCAATAAATATTGTTCATACTGAAGATGACGAAGTATTCGCCCTGCAGGAGGGATATGCTTAGCGTAAAAGCTTTCTTTGTCGATGCTGTCCAGGCAATACACCTGTATCTGACCGCCGTCGATCTTGCGGCGCATGGCATCGATGACATGCCAATCTTCATAATCATAAAAATGAGCTGTCCGGGTGGGGAAGAATAATACAGGTTCGCCGGCGGCGCCGAACACCAGCAATTCCATGTCTCTTTGAAGAGACGGGCTGTACCATTTATGATATTCTCTGTTCATCGGATTATGGTGGATAGATGTCGGAGTATAATATCCTTCCATAAAGCATAGCCTTTTTCGCTGATGTGTAATCCATCCGGGTCCAGGAATTCTCTTTTCGGGTAACCTGCATTGTCTGTCATCTTATGGTACACATCGATGTAATGCAGGTTGTTTCCCCTATTATGTATCTCTTTTTCTATAAGGTCATTGGTATAGCGGATACTGTCGACGATGTTCCAGCGGGTGATGCTGGGCTTGATGGAGATAAAGGCCAGCGGGATATCTCCAAAATGCTGACGGGTGCGTGCAACCATCTGTTGAAAAAAAATAAACACCTCTTCCGGGTGTCTGCCGTCGCCCAGGTCGTTGTCCCCAGCATAAAGGATGATGGATTCCGGGCGGTACCTGGTTAGCAGTCTTTCAAAAAACCATACGCAGGCTGCAAGCGTCGATCCTCCAAATCCCAGGTTAACAGGCTGATAAGCCGCAAAGTCCTGGTACAAGGTCTCCCAGAGCCTGATGGATGAGCTGCCATAGAACACCATTTTGGGCTCATATCCCAGCGTTGCTTTTTCTTTCTCAAGGCGTTGCACTTCATTTTCGTACCAGATCATGGGGGGGCTTTGACCTTCAAATTTAGTAAGGGGCAGTCGGTGTAAGACAAAGATAGGAATTGATAAAATTAAAATAACAAGCGAGGGAAGGCGAGTATGGGTGCGAAGGGGCCGTATTTGTGCTGGCTTTCCGGAAAACTGTCCGCGTAGGGGCCGAAGGGGTGGTCAAAAGGTTTTCGGGTAATATCGGGCCAGTCGCCCGTAAAGGTTTTTTGAGGACGGGGGCGGGAGTTGATGAATGCGGCCACATCCCAGGCTTCCATGTCGGTGAGCTGGGGGGCGCTATGGCTGGCGCCAAAGGGCATATTATCCCGTACATAACCTGCCAGACGGCTGAGACGGAACAATCCTGCCCCCGTGTTAAAGCTGCGCGGCCCCCAGAGGGGTGGATAGGTATACCGGTTGCTATCGGTGCTCCATACACCTGTGCCTTCCGGTCCGTGACAGCGGGCGCATTTTTCCTTATACACTATTTGTCCATTTACTGTGTCGGCCGCCCTGAACAAATAGGGGATATCGCTGATACCAGCTCCCCGGGGACGGAGGCCTTTAGGGACGCCTTGTCCCAGCCATCTTATATAAGCATAGATGGCCTGCATCTCCCGGCTGGTGGAATCGAGTGCGGCATTCCCGTTGAGACTGCGCAGCAGACAGTCGTTGACCCGCCGGTAAATGGACTCTATTGTCCCGCTGCGATCGCGGTATTTTGGATAAGTGGAGAACACCCCGCTGTAGTTATTACCCCAGGGGCGGGTGCCCGCATCCAGGTGGCAGTTTTGACAATTCATGCCATTGCTGAGGGCCGCGACCTTTCCCTGCGGGCCCAGATAAAAAGAGGTATTGGCTATCAGCTCGCGGCCATAGCGTATCAGCATGCCCTCGGGGGAATGGGGTATGCGGCTGGTGTCGGGCGGTGTCCAGTAGCCGGCATGTGACCGCTTGTCGGGGAGGGGGCCAAATTTTCCTTCGTCCGAATGAGAAGTACAGCCAAAAATAAATATGAGCAGCGACAGGTATCGCATATTCTATCTCACCGTTAGCCGGCAAAGCAATAGGTACAACCGTGCTCCTGTGCACGTCCAACGGCCCAAACGCCAGAAGGCATGGCTTGTACGCCCGGTAGCAGACCCGAGAGCCAGTCTTTCTTTACTTCAGCCGGGTCCTGGTTCATACCTTGTGCTGCCACGGCGCTGTACACGGTCATGGCCATGTCGCATACGCAGAACATGACACCATTATCCTGCAGCTGATCGATGCCGATGTCGACATTGCCGATGCCGGGAACTTTATAATCGCCGGGTTGCGGTTTCCAGAAAGGATTGCGGATGGCAGGCGCTTTTGTCTTTGGATCGTCGATCTTGAATGTCTCGCCGAACTTGTACTTTTCCCAGAGCCTGTCTTCCATCGCATATGGTATGGCGTCATGACGGAGCACTACTACGACGCTGTTGTCCTTTTCGGGTGTACCTGTGGCAGCATTGGTAAGGAGAAAGACCTTGGACCATGCGAAAGGAAATATCTCATGGGGGCGTGGTACATCGAAGACGATGCGGTGCTTACCCTTGATCTTACTGAACCAGGCGTCGGCGTCGCCAGGCAGTGGACCGGCCACAGGAGTAGCATTCTGTGGGCTGGCGATAGGCGTAGCATTCAGGCGCAGAGGTTGAATGAGGGAGGCCATGCCGAGTGCGGCAGCACCGGCTGCGATGCTAGTCAGAAAGCTACGACGTTCCGGAGAGGAAGAAGTGTTTTGCATAATGAGAGCTTTCCACAAATATATGGGGCTGGAAAGAGAGGTCAATGGCATGATAATGCTGTTTTAAACGATGCGATCCCGCAAAGCTTTGGCGACAGCCTCGCGACCGCAATTGACATGTAGCTTGGAGTAGATATTGCGGATATGTCCCCGCACCGTATCGACGCTGATATGGCAATTACCTGCGATCATTTTATAGCTAAAACCTTTTACCAATTGGCCGAGCACTTCTTTTTCCCTGTCTGTAAGATGATATTGCAGCCGGCCGGGAGTTGTCTGCTGAAAGGAGTGCAGCACTTTTTTGGCAATGATGGGAGATAAAGGCGCTCCGCCGTGCAGGACGTTCTCGATTGCATCCAGCAGATGGACGAAGGAGGTATTCTTCAGTATATATCCATTGGCTCCTCCGCAAAGACATTGGAATAGCCTGTCCTCGTCCTCCAGCACCGTATGAATGATGATACAGGTCTCCGGGTATTTTTCTTTTATGATACGCAACCCTTCGATGCCGTCCACTCCCGGCATACCAATGTCCATGATCACAATATCCGGCCTGTGATGTCCAATGACTGCAGCAGCCTGTTCGCAATTTTCATAGCTCCCGCAGACATGATAACCTTCCACGCCGTCGAGCAGTATGGTAAGCGATTCCCGCAACCGGTGATTGTCTTCGAAGATGACGATACTTACAGCCATAGTAAAGCGATAAAATTAATGTGGGAAAAGGTAAATCACCATGGCATATTTATGCTATGCCTGCATATAGTACGATGGTCGTTCCTGTCCCCGCACCTGATCTGATATCCAGCTGCCAGCTATGTTCCCGGGCTCTTTCCCGCATATTTTTCAGACCATTGCTTATGGTAACCGCACCGGTGTCGAATCCGCGACCATTGTCGGTGATGGTCATGATAAAAGTGCTGCGCTTTTCTGAGAGATGGATAAAGGCCGCTGTAGCCTGGGAATGTCTGGCCATATTATTCACCGCCTCTTTAAAGATGAGATAGATATCCCGGCGCTGCTGCATAGAGAATTTTATGTCCTCTACTGCCGGCGGTATTTCCGCCTGTAATTCGATATTGTTCGCTTCCAGTAATTTAGAAGCGTAATGCAACATGCGGGGCAAGGCGTCTCCCAGGGTGTCGATGCTGGGGTCGATGCTCCAGACGATCTCCCGCATGGCTTCCGATACGGTCTGGCTGTCCTGGTAGATACGCTCCAGCAACTGGCTGACTGCATACTCGTTGTGGAGCTGTTTTTTTGCCAGCAGGCTGCTCAGACTGATATTGGTAAGATTAGCCCCTACTTCATCGTGCAGGTTCCTGGATATTTCACTACGGATCTGCCTGGTACGGTTGATCTGTCGCTGTCTGAAATGATACAGTGTCCAGGACAGACCGCTCAACGCCAGCAATATCAGCGTATAGAACCCGATGGTGCGTGAAAAAGGCGGGTTTATCCTAAAGCTTATGGAGGCTACTTGTCCGGAGAATTTCCCATCTGCTCCGGCTGTGTGTACCATAAAGGTATATTCCCCCGGCGCCAGGCGGCTGAAATTGATCTGTCTTACACGGCCTGCCATGACCCAGCCTGTATCCACGCCTTTCAGGCGATAGGCATATCGTATATCCTCACCATCGGTGAGGTCTACCGATGCGTATTGGATGGTGATGTCGTTTTGCTGGGCGCTGAGAAGGATGAGACCGTCATGTTCCGGCATCCAGGGTTTACCGTTGACACGCACGGCAGTGATAAGGGGCTTGCCCGGCTGTGATGCAGGGCAGATAGAGACGGGATCGAAATACAGCAGGCTGCCATGGCCGCCTGTATAGAGACGCCTGGAGAGTGTGTCGTAAAAAAAATCGGCGGTTGGATAAGTGACGGGCAGTCCCTCCTTCACCGAGTAATTGGAGAAGCTCCCCGTCTGCTTATAAAAGCATACGAGTCCACCCTCCGTCACCAGCCACAGCCTGTCAAGAGCATCTTCATAGATGCTGCTGATATGACTGTTGCTTAGGCCTCTTTCGTGCCCATAAATGGTGACAGCACCCGTTGAAGGGATATATTTCAATAATCCACAGGTGATCGAACCCAGCCATAGAACGGTATCCCCATCGCTATAGATACCGCTGAGATGTCCCAGCTGTTCTCTGACGGACTCCGGTAAAGAGATCATTTGAAAATGTCCTGACCGGCGGTCCCAATGGACCAGCTGCATGCTGGCATCGCTGGTAAACCAAAGGCTGCCTTGCCGGCCTTCTGCTATATGAAGAGGATAGCGCAGGGGGTAGCCCAGCGGCTCGTTGCCCGGATAATATTGAAAATGCCGGCGGGCGGGGTCCCAGCAACAAAGTCCCCGGCCTTTGCCGAGGCCCATCCAGACGAGTCCCCTGGTGTCTGTAAACTGCGTGGTAATAGCTACCGAGTCCAGCACTGCCGGCTTGCCATATCCGGCCGGCAGACGGCCGCATTTTTGAGCGGCGAGACTATACCAGAAAAGACCGACCTGCGTCCCTATCCAAAGCGTGTCCTTATTTACCTGGCGAATATTCCAGATAAAGTTAGCCCAGGTATCGTCACCTGTCCCCGTCAGCAGATGTTGCTGTTCGCGACCGGACAAAATATCGATGTCGAAAAAGCCATTCCCATAAGTTCCTACCCAGAGCCGGTCGTTCCACCGGTGGAATGAAGTGGTTTCATAGCGTATAGGATCACCGGAATGGGCATCGATGAGCGGTTTCCCATTGAAATATTGCCGCGAAGGAGATATTTTCCGGAGCCCTTCGCGGGTGGTGGCCAGCCACCAGTTGCCCTGGGCATCCCGGAGAGCAGTGTTGTATTCGATCGAACCAAAGCGTAATGGAGAAATAAAAGAAAAAGACGGCTGTTCATGCCGCCATTCCAGGTGGAGCATGATCAATCCGAAATTATGCAGCAACAGCAATATATTGGAGGTGTCGATGGTGACCACCTGCTGCGACCAGGAGATATAGGGGTATTTGTTGTAGGGGAAAGGCCGGCTGTCGAGCAGCCGCCCTTTTTCATCCAGCAGCTGGATACTGCCTGTATGAGGCGGCATATAAAGCAGGTACCTTTCGCAGACCTTAAAGAGATGGGAAGCGGGAAAGTCGATAGCGCCGGTGGCCGGAATATCGCTGACCAGGTCACTGTTGGTCAACTCGCCTGTGGTGTGAGCATAAACATGCCAGCCGTCATGCAGGAACAGCAACATGTCGCCTCCGGCCAGGGGTATCATCTTCTCTACAAATCTCACGCGCTGCCGGCGGATATCGGCAATCGTAAAAGGGGAGGAGATCATTTTCTTCAGCCGGTGCAGGGCATCGAAAATAAAGATGCAATTGTCGGAAGCCGCCCAGAGATTACCTGACGCATCTACTTCCAATTTCGTAACAGTATTATTATAGTCATCCAGGGGACTGTTCAGCCTGTAATAAAAATTATGAAAAACGCCGGTAGCGCAGTCGTAAAAGGACAGCCCTTTTTGAGTGCCGATAGCCAGGTAGTCGCCCGGAAGTTTTTTCAGACAGTAAATATAGTTATGTGGTAAAGAGTTGGAAAGATCCTGGTGGTAATACTGCACTATTTCGGCGCCGTCGAACCTGTTGAGCCCGTCGGGCGTAGCGATCCAGAGAAAACCATTGTTATCCTGCACCAGGTCGTTGATGTTGTTGCTGCTGAGGCCTTCGATGGTGGTCAGCTTTTCAATAAAATGAGGGGTATCCTGCGCGTTGGCCGGCGTAAAGATGGCCAGAAAGGCCAACAGGGTGAATGTTATGACAGACCAATTCCTCATTAGCATGCATTTCTGCCTAATAGGCGTAAGGAGGAGGGTCTGTTGCAAATTATAAAATTGCCCTAGCTTTACAAAATGAAGTATATTTCTTTTGTCGTTGTTTTGGTGGTTTCGGGTTTGTCGTCTGAAGCCCAGACAGATTCATTCGACAAGGACTCCCTTGTAGTTTCGGGCGCCGCGCCCAGGCTTATCGCCAGTCAGTTCAGCTTTACGGAAGGGGCTTCCGTAGATCGTAAAGGCAACGTCTTTTTCACGGATCAGCCCAATAACAAGATCTGGGAATACGACATCGATGGCCGGCTGACCCTGTGGATGGATAGCGCCGGACGGAGCAATGGCACTTATTTCGACCGGGAAGGCAACCTGATCACCTGTGCCGATGACAAGGGTGAGCTATGGTCGATCAGCCCGGAAAAAAAGGTTACTATCCTGATGAAGGATCTCGGGGGACATCAGCTTAACGGCCCCAACGATTGCTGGATCGACAGGAAGGGCGGCATTTATTTCACCGATCCATACTACCAGCGCCCTTACTGGACGAGGACAAAGCCGGATATCGACGGGATGAAGGTATACTATCTGCCAAAAGGAAAGGATCAGGCCATACTGGTGGCTGACAGCCTGGTAAGACCGAATGGTATCGTAGGTACGCCTGATGGCAAATGGCTGTATGTGGCCGATATACAGGATAGAAAGACCTATAAATACCGGATCAACAAAGATGCAACCCTGACTGATAGACAATTGTTTGCCGAAATGGGTTCCGACGGCATCACCCTGGACGAAAAAGGCAATCTCTACCTTACCGGGAAAGGTGTTACCGTATTCAATCCTTCCGGAGAAAAGATCGCCTATATCCCTGTGGGCACAAAATCAACATCCAATCTCTGTTTTGGAGGGAAGGGCAAAAAAGAGCTTTTTATTACAGCTGTAGAATCTGTCTATGTGCTGCCGATGAGGGTCAAAGGGGTGGAATAACCAACTGTGCGATCATGTTCCGGTAACCCTGCATAGTATCCGGCTTGGGCATTACATCCATGGCTCCCAGCTCCCGGCAGGAAAAGTAAAAGTCATTTATCTGGTAAGTGGAATAGACAATGACCGGGATATCCTTATAGCGTGGGCTTTCTTTCAGGAATATCAGGCTTTCCCTGCCTGTCATCTTCGGCATGTTTTGGTCCAGGATCACCAGATCGGGCAGGTCTTCGTCCGGGCATTGATCCAGCCAGGCGGCCATTTCCAGCCCATTTTCTGCGCAATGCAGATGGATCGCCGGATCCGTTTCCCCCAGTATTTGTTCAAAAAGCATCCTGTCGTCCAGATCATCGTCTACCAGCAGGATATGTTCGTATTTCATAAGCGGTAGTTAGGGGAAAATTGTAGAAAAAAATCCACGGTTTTTCCTGCGTCCTTTATTATAATTTACATTTGTTAATGCCTTACATTCAAGGAAAAGGCATTATGACCTTTATTTTACACTGATTTCACCTTATTTTCACTGAATAACCCATCATTCAACCAGTACCATACAATGGATAGTCGCAGAGAATTCATCAAAAAGGCGGCCATGATTGCGGGGGCGACGGGTTTTTCCGGCGTTCTTCCGGCCAGTATTCAAAAAGCGCTGGCTATCGATCCTCCCACAGGCAGTACCTGGCTGGATGCAGAGCATATCGTGATCCTCATGCAGGAGAACCGGAGTTTCGACCATGCTTATGGCAGCCTGAAGGGAGTTCGGGGATACCGTGATCCCCGGGCAATCGAGTTGCCGGATGGTAACCCTGTGTGGCTACAGACCAATGCCGCCGGGGAAACCTATGCCCCCTTCCGGCTGGATATCAAAGAGACCAAGGCCACCTGGATGGGCTCGCTGCCCCACTCCTGGTCAAATCAGATCGATGCCCACAATGAAGGCAAGCACGATAGATGGCTGCAGGCGAAACCTTCGGGCAACGAAGCCTATGCGCATATGCCCCTGACCCTGGGTTATTACGACCGGAGGGATATACCTTTTTATTACTCCCTGGCGGATGCTTTTACCGTCTGTGACCAGAATTTCTGCTCATCCCTGACAGGGACCACTCCCAACCGGCTATATCTATGGACGGGTACGATCCGCGATCAACAGAATGCCCAAACAAGAGCGAGAGTTCGCAACGAGGATATAGACTATGGTGTAGAAGCCTCCTGGACGACGTTTCCGGAAAGACTGGAAGACCTTGGCATCGATTGGCGGATCTATCAGAATGAGATCAGCGCACACCCTGCCTTTAAAGGTGAGGAAGAAGACTGGCTGGCGAATTTTACGGACAATCCCCTCGAGTGGTTTTCCCAATATAATGTCCGGTATTCGCGCGCCTATATGCCGTTTATCCCTGTGCTGATACAGAAGACGACCAGGGAAATAGAGGAGCTGCGGCAAAAAGTGGATGCGTCGCCTTCGGATGAGGCTTTGAAGAAACAGCTGGAGGGGAAGAAAGCGGCTTTAGAGACCCTGGAAAAGGAGTATAAGCATTTCACTCCTGACAGATACAGTATGCTGACGCCAAAGGAGCAGTCGCTGCATGCCAGGGCATTTACCCGTAACAGCGAGGATCCGTATTTTCACAATCTGACCACTATACAATATTCGGATGGTACGGATGGAGGAGAGGTACAGGTACCCAAAGGGGATGTGCTGCACCAGTTCAGACAGGATGTACGTAATGGCAAATTGCCCACTGTATCATGGCTGGTGGCGCCGGCGAACTTCTCCGATCATCCCGGGTCACCCTGGTATGGAGCCTGGTATGTTTCCGAAGTGCTGGATATACTTACCCATAATCCCGAGGTCTGGAAGAAGACCATTTTCATCCTTTGTTATGATGAGAATGACGGCTACTTCGATCATGTTCCTCCCTTTACGGCGCCTGATCCCGCCCGTCCTGACACAGGCCTGGTCTCAAAGAACATCGATGCCGGGGTCGAATGGGTGACCAAAGAGCAGGATATGCAACGGACTACTGAGCAGGAGGCCCGCAGCGGTCCCATAGGACTCGGTTACCGGGTGCCGTTAGTAATAGCCTCTCCCTGGAGCCGGGGGGGATATGTCAATTCGCAGGTGTTTGACCATACTTCCATCCTGCAATTCATGGAAAAATTCCTTCAGCACAAGACGGGTAAAAGGATCGTGGAATCAAATATATCAGCCTGGCGCCGGACAGTGTGCGGAGACCTCACTTCCGTATTCCGTCCTTATAATGAGGAAAGGATACCGACTCCCAGGCCGTTGGGCAGGAACAAGGTGATCGAAGATATTTACAGGGCAAAGTTCCGGCAGCTGCCCGCCGGCTATAAGCAGCTGACAAAAGAAGACATCGAACAGCTGAAGCGCGATCCTTTCGTATCTCCCCTGATGCCGGAACAGGAAAAAGGCACTAAACCTTCCTGCGCTTTACCGTATGAGCTGTATGCCGAAGCCGATCTCAACGATGAAAGGAATGCGCTTATGCTGAACTTACATGTGGACAAGCTGGCATTTGGCGCCAGGTCTGCAGGCAGTCCTTTTATTGCATATGTACATGGAAAGGACCGGGCGGTACGGAATTATGCCGTTGCTGTCGACGACCAGCTAAATGACAGCTTTCCCCTGACCTTATTCGGGGACGGCAAATATGATCTCAGGGTGCATGGGCCCAATGGATTTTACAGGCTGTTTGCCGGCAGTCAGGCTGACCCGCCTATGGTAGTCAACCTGGATTATGAATTCGGTCCCGATCAGAAGTTGACCGGCCGCCTGGTGTTGCGCGTAGTGAATACCGATGGAGCACGCGGCTATAAGCTACGGATAAGGGATAATGCATATGGGAGCAAGCTCCAGATCAGGGAGATCGCAGCAGGTGGGAAAGAGGGAGGAATCGGGGCCATCGTATTGGATGTTCGTGCTTCTTCGGGATGGCATGATCTCAGCATTTTTGTGGAGGGCTTTGAAGGATATGAGAGAAGGTATGCCGGTAGAGTGGAGACGGGTAAAGACAGCATCAGCGATCCGGCCATGGGATAAATCCCTTATATTCGCACGAATCAACCAGACATATGAGAAAACCCTGTCTACTATTGTTGACGCTGACCGTATTGGGCAACTTCTACGCACAAAGGAGTACAGCTCAGCGGAATGCCGCCTCTGCCACTCCTCCTGCACCTCCCGTGGAAAAACTACCGGTGGGTAGCCGCACACTAAACATCGATTCTTCCGTCACAACCCATGAAGAAGTCACTATCGGCGGCGTACGTGTCCCGTATGATGCCACGGCCGGCTCCATGCCCGTATGGGATGAAGAGGGCAAACCCGTTGCCGGCGTTTTTTATACTTATTATGAACGGTCCGACATCAAGGATCGTGCTGCACGGCCCCTGGTGATCTCTTTTAACGGAGGTCCCGGCACTCCCTCTGTTTGGATGGAGATCGGCTATACAGGCCCCCGCCGGCTGAATATCGATGACGAGGGTTACCCAATCCAGCCCTATGGTGTAAAAGAAAATCCTCATTCCATCCTGGATGTTGCCGATATAGTATATCTCGATCCTGTAAACACCGGTTTTTCCCGGCCCGTAAGCAAGGACATCCCTACCTCCCGTTTTTTTGGTGTAAACGAGGACATAAAATATCTCGCCCAGTGGATCGCGACCTTTGTGTCCCGTAAGAATCGCTGGGCCTCGCCAAAATTCCTTATCGGCGAAAGTTATGGTACCACCCGTGCTTCAGGGCTTGCCCTGGAATTACAGGAGGCGCAATGGATGTACCTGAATGGCGTGATACTTGTCAGCCCCACCGAGCTGGGTATCGAACGCAGCGACTTCGTGAAGGCTTCGTTGCGCGTACCTTATTACGCTGCTACAGCCTGGTATCACAAAGCGTTGCCTGCAGATCTGCAGAATAAAGATCTAACTGATTTACTGCCTGAGGTAGAGACTTTTACTGTGAATGAACTGATACCTGCATTGGCAAAAGGCGGTTTCCTGGAAGAGGCGAAGAAAAAAGAGCTGGCAGCTAAGCTGTCCCGTTATACGGGCCTTTCCGAGAAATTCCTTTTGCAAGCGAACCTGGTTGTGCCTTCGAATTTCTTCTGGAAAGAGTTATTAAGGGATAAGGGTTTTACGGTTGGCCGGCTGGACAGCCGGTATAGAGGTCTGGATATGCAGGATGCAGGTGAAGGACCGGACTATAATGCGGAGTTGAATTCCTGGAATCATGCTTTTATGCCTGCGATGAATGTATATTTGAGGGAAGAGCTGCACTATAAGACGGACTTGCAGTATTTTCTTTTTGGCCCTGTGCGTCCCTGGAATAACCAGAACGATCATACGGGTGAAAACCTGCGCCAGGCTATTGCAGAGAATCCGTTTATGCACCTGCTGATACAATCGGGCTATTATGACGGCGCCTGTGATTATTTCAATGCCAAATATAGTCTCTGGCAGCTGGACCCCAGCGGCAAGCTGAAGGACAGGCTTCATTGGGAAGGCTACCGCAGCGGGCATATGATGTATTTGCGCAAGCCCGATCTTGCCGAGGCTACGGACAATCTGCGGAAGTTTATCAAGGCTTCATTGCCGAAGCCGAACGAACCTGCCAAGTATTAGTTAGGCTCACATAAATGTTCAAACGGGGCGCCTGTCGAGGCGCCCCGTTCATTTTTGTCTCATTGTTCCGGCGCAACGGTGACCCGGATGACCACCAGTTTGGATACAGGTGTATTGCTTTTTGCCGCTACGCTATCGATGGGCACCAGCACATTGGTCTCGGGGTAATAGGTGGCGGCGCAGTTTTTAGGGATGGAATAAGGGACGACGAGGAAACGATGCGCTGTCCGTGTGACGCCATTGTAATGGCTGGAAAGGTCGACCACGTCTCCCTTTTGGAGATTTTGTTCCTGCATGTCTTTTTCGTTGAGTAATATCACTCTTCGTTCGTCGTAGATGCCCCTGTAACGATCATTCATCCCATAGATGGTCGTATTGAATTGATCATGACTGCGGATGGTCATCATCATCAGCTCGCCGGGCTCCAGGTGGATGGATTCGGGGGATACGACACTGAACTGCGCTTTTTTTGTAGGGGTGGTAAATTCTCCCTGGCGGGGTGCGTTGGGAAGATAAAAGCCACCGGGCTCCCGCACTCTTTTATTGTATTGTTCAAAGCCGGGGATCGTCTTTTCTAAGTCGTCGCGGATGGCGTCGTAGTGATGCAGGTATTTGTCCCAATCGATGAAGTGTTTGTTGCCTAAGGTTGCCCTGGCCAGGCGGCAAACGATGACAGGTTCGCTCAGCAGATGGGAAGATACGGGCTGTAGCATTCCTTTTGACGCCTGGACAACGCCCATGGAGTTTTCACAGGAGACGAACTGATCTTCGCCATTCAGGGTATCTTTATCGCTGCGTGCCAGACATGGTAAAATAATGGCTTCCCCGCCATGTACCAGATGGCTGCGGTTGAGCTTGGTAGAGACATGCACCGTAAGACGGCAGCGACGCAGGGCCTCCGCGGTATACGTGGTATCCGGAGTGGCGGAAAGGAAATTGCCGCCCATGGCAAAGAAGGTTTTGGCTCTTCCGTCATGCATTGCCCTGATGGCGTTCACTACGTCGTAGCCATGTTTTCGCGGCGGTTCGAACCCAAATGTCTTTTGGATGGAATTCAGCAGTTTTTCTGTGGGTCTTTCCCATATGCCTACTGTCCGGTCGCCCTGTACATTGCTATGACCCCGTACCGGGCAGGTGCCGGCGCCGGGCTTACCGATGCTGCCTTTCAGCAGCAGCAGATTGACAACCTCTTTGATCGTGTCCACTGCATTTTTATGCTGCGTGAGCCCCATGGCCCAACAGATGATGATCTTCTTTTTATCTTTTAGCATTGCCGCGGCTTCCCCGATCTGCTGGATATCAATGCCGCAGGCTGCTGATAATTCGGGCAGGGATGACTGTTGCAGGTGGTTTATAAATGCCTCATAGCCTTCCGTGTGCTGTTGAATAAATTGGTGATCGAATACCGTGCCCGGGGCCCGTTCTTCATCCAGCCAGAGCATCAGCTCGATGGCCTGTACCAGGGCCATATCACCGTTGAGCTTTACTTGCAGGAACAGGTCTGTCAGCGGAGTGGCGTTGCCCAGGATCCCTGTCACCTGCTGCGGGTTGCGGAAAGCCATCAGTCCCGTCTCCGGGAGAGGATTGATGGAGATGATACGGGCGCCGTTCTTCTTTGCTTTCTGCAGGGCTGTCAGCATGCGGGGGGCATTGGTGCCGGGGTTCTGTCCCATGATGATGATAACCTCGGCAAGATGGAGGTCTTCCAGGGTTACAGAGCCTTTACCCAGACCCAGCGTTTCGGTGAGCGCAACTCCGCTGGATTCGTGGCACATATTGCTGCAGTCCGGAAGATTGTTGGTGCCAAAAGCGCGTACGAAAAGCTGATAGAGAAAGGCAGCCTCATTGCTGGTGCGGCCGGATGTATAAAAGATGGCTTCGTCGGGTGAGGCCAGCGAGTTAAGGGTGGCTGCTATATGTGTAAAGGCTTCCTCCCAGGTGATGGGTTGGTAATGAGTGGCGCCTTTGGGCAGGAACATAGGCTGGGCTATACGGCCCTGTTTGCCCAGATGATAGTCGGATAATCCGGATAGCGCCATGACGGAATTTTTGGCAAAAAAATCCGGCGTTAGCTTTTTTGTGGTGATCTCGTCGGCCACTGCCTTGGCGCCATTCTCGCAATATTCTGCAACACCCGAACGCTCGTCATCCGGGTCGGGCCAGGCGCAGCTGGGACAGTCGAAGCCATTCTTTTGATTGACTTTGGACAGGGCTTTCAGACTTCTTATGACGCCTGCTTCGCTGAAGACATGACGAAAGCTGGAAACGATGGCCGGCAGACCGACGGACTTTGTTTTTATGTGGCCGGTGTGAAGATGGCTTAGCTGTTCTGGGCTTTCTGCTTTTTCGGGTTGAACTGTTTCCTTAGGATGATCTTTCTGGTCAGACATACCTGTTTATTTTCAGATGCGGACCCGGTGGGATCCCGTGTATATATTAAAGCGTTGGTCTCTTAGAAAGCCGATGAGGGTCATATTGCATTCCTGCGCCAGCTCGACCGCCAGACTGGAAGGAGCGCCAACGGCTGCAACTACCTGTATACCGGCCATGGCCGCCTTTTGTATCAGCTCGAAACAGGCTCTGCCGCTGAGGAGCAGGACATGATTGTTGAGTGGCAGGGTATTATCCTGGAGGTTTGCCCCGATGAGCTTATCCAGGGCATTATGGCGGCCAATGTCTTCTTTCAGGGAAAGGATGTTTCCTTCTATGTCGAACAAGGCGGCTGCATGCAGGCCACCGGTAGAGCCGAATATATCCTGCTGTCTGCGGAGCTTCTCCGGCATGGAATAGATCATGTCCGGAGACAGGTACAGGTCTACTGGGGACTGGGGCGTAGGACAAACAGTCCGCAGTGCTTCCAGGGAGGATTTTCCACAGACCCCACAGCTGGAAGTGGTGTAAAAATGACGTTGCAGCCGCCCCAGGTCGAGGGGGATCGTTGTTTTCAGGCTGACGAGTATGGAATTGGAAGTAAAGGTCGAGATCATATCGATGGCAGACCCGTCAGGGATGATGCCCTCGGTAAATAGAAAGCCCGTCGCCAGCTCAATGTCGTTGCCGGGCGTACGCATGGTGATGGAAACGCTTTGCTCCCGGCGATCCGCTGCGGGCCCATGTTGCAGCCGTATCTCCAGCGGCTCTTCTATAGCCAGCTCATCGATGGCCGCCAGGGCGCCGGCGTCCTGTATCTTTTGTATCGGCAGATGGGTAATGCCCGGTGATTGAGTCATGAGATAAAGTTATGCAAAAAGCCTGCCTTTTGTATCGTTACCGGACACCATTGTATCGAAAATGAACTTTTATTCACGGGATATCGCTTTTTAAATATTTGAATCTCAATTATGTGATTTTAGGAAAGGTCTTTGATGCAGGACATATAACCAAATTGCTGTTATGTTAAAAAATTATTGGAAGATCGCCGTCCGTAATCTCCTGCGGAGTAAGGGTTTTTCTTTTTTGAATATTGCGGGCCTGGCCCTTGGCATGGCCAGCGCCACCCTGATCCTTCTGTGGATACAGCATGAGAGCAGCTATGACACCTTTCATGAAAAGGATGCGCGTCTGTA
>Ga0105240_10001948_pt1 | contig 34189 bp, 43 predicted proteins | sample KBSC54metaG_FD_80426 | JGI IMG/M metagenome (GOLD analysis project Ga0105240, IMG submission 80426) | Corn rhizosphere microbial communities from Kellogg Biological Station, Michigan, USA - KBS C5-4 metaG | ecosystem: Host-associated > Plants > Roots > Rhizosphere > Soil | place: Michigan, USA... | reverse complement strand
TGACGGTGGGCTTCACCGCCGGCATCGCCGTCACCATCCTGACGAGCCAACTGAAGGACCTGTTCGGCCTGCGGCTGGCGGGTCCGGATGGTGACGGCGATGCCGGCGGTGAAGCCCACCGTCACCGCGTGCGGGATATGGCGGATCAGGCTCCCCAGGCGCAGGAGGCCGATGAGCGTCAAGAGCGCGCCGGACATCAGGACCGCCAGGATCAGGCCGTCGATGCCGAACTTCGCCACCGTGGCGGCCACCAGCACGATGAAGGCGCCGGCCGGGCCGCCGATCTGGAACCGGCTGCCGCCCAGCGCCGACACCAGGAAGCCGCCGACGATGGCGGTCGTCAGCCCGCGGTCCGGCGAGACCCCGGAGGCGATGGCGATGGCCATGGAGAGCGGCAGGGCGACGATGGCGACGGTCAGGCCGGCGATGGCGTCATGGCGCAGGTCCGAAAGGCGGTAACCCTCCGCCAGGGCGGTGTGGAGCTTCGGCCGCGTGAGCTTCGCAGAGGCTGCGAGCGCCGCTTCAGGCATGAGACCAGGTCCGCGGGTTGCGCAAGGACGTGGCTGTCACCTGCCTGCGCCAGCCTAGACGTCGGCCGCCCGGCGGAAAACTCCGTACCGCTACGGAGAGGCGGGCGCGCCGCCCAGCCAGAGTTCGCAGAACAGCCCCTCGGGCCGCCATTCGATCCGCGTGCGGCCGCCGGCAGTCCCCTGCAGCGCGCGTTCCAGCACGGTCATGCCGAGCCCGCGCCCGGTCGGGGCCTGGACCGCCGGCCCGCCGGCCTCGCGCCAGGTGATCACCGCCGGGGCGCCGTCCGCGCCCTGCGTCCACGACACCTCGACCCGCCCGCGCGGCGCGGACAGCGCCCCGTGCTTGATCGCGTTGGTCGCCAGTTCGTGGATCGCCATGGCCACGCCCTGCGCGGCGGCCGGCGCCAGCGCATAGGGCTCGCCCTCGATGGTCACTCGCGCGTCGCCGGCGTAGGGCTGCAGTTCCTCCTCCACCAGCCTGCGCAGGTCCGCGCCCGTCCAGCGTCCGCCGGCCAGCAGCTGGTGGGCCCGCGCCAGGGCCGAGACCCGGCCCAGCAGCACCGCCTTCAGCGCCGCCGGCGTCTCGGCCCTGGAAAGCGTGATCGCCCCCTGGACGACGGCCAGCAGGTTGTTGGCGCGGTGGTCGACCTCGCGCGCCAGCAGGCTGATCCGGTCTTCGGTCGCCCGCCGCTCGGTGATGTCGCGCACCATGCCGAACCAGCGGCCGTCGGCCAGCACATGGGCGCTGATCTCGACGTCGACCCACGAGCCGTCGCGGCGCTTCAGCCGCCATTCGCCGCGCTGCGGGGTGGTGGGGTGGGCGTCGCGCCAGGCCTCGACGCGCGGGATTTCGGTCAGGTCGATGATCTCGGCGACCGTGCGGCCGACCAGTTCGTCGTCCCCGTACCCGAGCAGCGCCGCGCCCGCCGGATTGACGTAGAGGTAGCGGCCGTCGGCGTCGGACACGAAGACGCCGTCCCGCGAGCCGTCGAACAGCTCGCGGAGTTGGCCGTCGCGCGAGCGCGCATCGGGTGGCGCTGACATCCAAATCCGCTGTCGAGAAGGGGTCGGGGCCAAGCATGCCGGGAATCGGCGTCAGGCTCAACGCAAGCTGGCGTGGACGCCGGCTTGCAATCGCGCGCGGACTTCCCTTGTTAGGCGCATGCGCTCTTCCGCCGCCGCGCCGCTTCTGCTCCTGGTCCTCGCCCTGGCCGCTCCGGTCTCCGCGCAGGCCGCGCCTGCCGCCGCGCCGAGGGTCGGCATCGACAGCTTCGCCCAGCTCCAGACGCCCTTGCCCTATCCCTATGACGAGGCCGCCAATGCCGACGCCCAGGTGGCCAGGGCCCGCGCCCGCGCCAAGGCCAGCGGCAAGCTCCTGCTGATCGACCTCGGCGGCAACTGGTGCGGCGACTGCCGGATCCTGTCGGCCACGATCGACCGGCCGGAGCTGAAGGCCTTCCTGGACCGCCACTACGAGGTGGTGCTGGTGGACGTGGGCCACATGGACCGCAACCTGCAGGTGCCCGCCCGCTACGGCGTCACCGACCGGCTGGCGGGCGGCGTCCCGGCCCTGCTGATCGTCGACCCCCGGACCAACAAGCTGCTCGACGCGGGCCACATCTCGGCCCTGGAGGACGCCCGCCACATGACCCCCCAGGCGCTCGCCGACTGGCTGGCCCAGTGGACGCGCTGAGCTAGCCGGTCAGCCAGCGGCGGGGATGTCGCCAGCCCAGCTCGCGGACCTCGCCCGGCGCCAGGCCCAGAGTCTTCATCCTGGCGGGCGACAGCGGGCGGATCGCCTCCACCGGTTCCTGGCCGCCGAGCGGGCTCGAGGCCACGCGGCCCGTGCGGCCAGCCCAGTCGATCGCCGTCCACTCGGACTTGGCCTGGTCCTCGTGGCCGACCGCGAAGTAGTGGCGCAGCGGCGCGGGCTCGCCGGCGATCTCCACCAGCACGCCGATCAGCCAGCCTCCGGCCATTTCCCAGGACCTCCCCGCGCCCGGAATCCCCCGAGCGGACGCCGGCGAGGCCTAGCAAGCCTAGTCCGCCACCACCAGGGTCCCGGTCATGCCCGGATGGTAGCGGCAGGCGAAGGCATAGGTCCCGGCCTTGTGGAAGGTCGTCCAAAGGTGCGCCTTGGGCTTCAGCTCGACGTCGAAGCTCTTGTCCGTGGCGGTCGCCGAGTGGAGGAAGATGTCGTCGTTCACCCACTCGACGGTGTCGCCGACGTGCAGGGTCGCGGGCGTCGGTCCGAACTTCATCTGCTGCAGCGTCACGGTGTAGATCGCCGGCGCCTTGGACCTGGCGTGCTTGGCCGCCAGGGCGGCGGAAACCGGGGCGGCGAGCAGCGCCGCCCCGGCCAGTCCGGCGACCCCAAGTCTGGCGAACATGAGATGGGGGGACTTCACGTGCGTCCGCCTACTTGACGGTCGTGGCCAGCATCTCGGCGTGGTGCTGGTGTTCCTCGAACAGCTTCAGGCCGGTTTGCAGCAGGCTCTTCAGTTCGCCGTTCTTGGCGTTGGGGATCAGGACGGTGGAGAGCGCGCCGTTGACCGTCTTGTGATAGGCGACCTCATTGGCGATGTAGGCCTTGTCGAAGGCCGCGCCGTTCAGCGCGCCGAGGCTCTTCAGGTGGTCGGCGCCGCCCTTGGCGATTCCCTGGCTGGTGGGGTTGTCCTGCGGGGTGACGCCCAGCTTCTTGACCAGCGCCAGGGCCTGGTCGTTCACCGCGGTGTGGTCGCGCACCATTTCCTGGGCGAAGTCACGGACCGCCTTGTTGTGCGACTTCTCCAGCGCCTGCTTGCCGGCCGCCACGTCGACGACGCCGGCGGTGTAGGCGATGTGGGCGATCTGGGCGTCGTTCGGCGCCTGGGCGAAGGCGGCGCCAGCCGCGAGGCTGAGGGCCGCGGCGAAACCGATGGCTTTGAACATGTCTTGTCTCCCGATGGATGGCGGCTGCCCGCTCGGCGGCCTCACCATTGGATGTTACGGTCCTGCAAAGGTTCCCGATGCAGGCCTTCGGGAACCTTCGGCCGCCGCGGCGCATCGAACGGAGGTCAGATGAGGAGCCGCCATGCGCGCCGTCCACGCCCTCGACTACGCCGGCCTGCCCGAACCGGACCTGGTCGCCTTCGCCAGGACCGGCGACCGCGAGGCGTTCCGCGCGATCATGACCCGCTGCAACCAGCGCCTGTTCCGCATCGCCCGCGCCGTGGTGCGCGACGAGGCCGAGGCCGAGGACGTGCTGCAGGAGGCCTATACCCGCGCCTTCGGCGCGATCGCCGGCTTCCGGGGCGAATCGGGCGTCGCCACCTGGCTGACCCGCATCGTGCTCAACGAGGCCCACGGCCGTCTGCGCCGCCGCAAGGCCACGGTGGAGCTCGACGAATTGGAAGCCGCCCAGGAGAGCGCCCAGGTGTTGAATTTCCCCGGCATGGCCAAGAGCGACGATCCCGAGGCCGACGCCGCCCGCGCCCAGATCCGCCGCATCCTGGAGCGCGCCGTCGACGCCCTGCCCGAGCCCTTCCGCCTGGTGTTCATCCTGCGCGAGGTCGAGGAACTGAGCGCCGAGGAGACCGCCAGCCACCTGGGCCTCAAGGTCGAGACCGTGAAGACCCGCCTGCACCGCGCCCGCCGGCGGCTGCGCGAGGCCCTCGACGCCCAGCTGGCTGACGTCATGGTGGGCGCCTACCCCTTCCTGGGCGCCCGCTGCGAGCGCATCACCCAGGCGGTGCTGCAACGGCTGGGATGATCGGCGACTGGCGGGTTGAAGGCGTCCGAACAGTCCATAGGCTAGGGCTTCAAGTTTAGGAGCAGCCATGGCCGACGCACCGGAAGATCCCAAGAACAAGGCCAAGCCGAACCAGAAAGACAAGGGCACCGTCGTGCATAGCGCGTTCGGCGAGAAGATGACCGGCCACCTCTCCGATATCGCCGACGGCGACGACGTCAGGAAAAAAGCGAAAGCCGCGCACGACGGGAAGGCCCGGCCCGGCCAGGTCGACAAGGGCAAGGTGGTCACCACCGCGTTCGGCGAAAAGATGTCCGGCGGCCTTGCCGACATCGCTGACGGGGACGACTAGGGTCCCTACTCGATACCGCTCGTCCCCGCGAAAGCGGGGACCCAGGTTTTTTACGTGTTTTCGAGCGCGTGGAGATACCGGGGCGGCCGCAACCCAGCAACAAAAACGCCTGGGTCCCCGCCTTCGCGGGGATGAGCGGATGTTATTTGAGCCTACGCCATTGATGGGGCTCAGACTTGGCTGAGCCTGAACCCTGGGATGGATCGACCAGGTCCGCCCATCCCGGCCTTCGGCGTGGGCGGCGAGGGGCCTAGCGTCGCTGGAAGACCACCTGGCCGTCGACGACGGTCAGGACCGCGTGGCCGGCGGGGATCTCCGCCTCCGGCGCGGTCATCAGGTCGACCGAGAAGCCCGAGAGGTCTGCGCGCTTGCCGACGCTGATCGTCCCCAGGTCCCTCTCCGCGAAGCGCGCATAGGCGGCCGACGAGGTGAACAGCTTCAGCGCCTCGGCGCGGGAGAGCTTCTCCTCCGGATGCCAGTCGGCGTTGGAGAAGCCCGCCAGGTCCTTGCGCGCCACCGCGGCGTAGAATTCGATCAAGGGCGCCCCGCGCTCCACCGGGGCGTCGGAGCCGCCGACCACCACCGCGCCGGAGTTCAGCAGGCTCTTCCAGGCATAGGCGCCCTTCAGCCGCGCCTTGCCCAGGCGGGCCGGGGCGAAGTGGAAGTCGCCGATGGCGTGGCTGGGCTGCATCGAGGCGATGACGCTGTCGGCGTGGAAGCGGGGAATGTCGACGGGCCGCAGGATCTGGGCGTGCTCGATCCGCCAGCGCGCGGCCCTGCCCGCCTTCGGATTGGCCTTGAACGCCTGCTCGTAGAGGTCGAGCGCCGTCGCGTTGCCGCGGTCGCCGATGGCGTGGGTGGAGACCTGGATGCCGGCCGCCAGCGCCTTGGCCAGCGCGGTCCGCATCGTCTCCGGCTGGGTGATCAGGGTGCCCCTGATCGAGGGCGCGTCCGAATAGGGTTCAAACAGCGCCGCCCCGCGCGAGCCCAGCGCGCCGTCCATGTAGAGCTTGATCCCCCGCGTGGTGATCCGCCCGTCCGGCGTGGCGCGCGGGCCGCCGCTCAGCAGCGGCCCGGCCTGGTCGTAGTCGACCATGTTGTAGACGCGCAGGGTCGCTTCCCCGCCCTTGTCCATGTCCTCCAGCAGGGGCACGTCGGCCCAGCTGACGCTCATAGAATGGACGCCGGTCCAGCCATAGGCGGCCTCGACCTTGAAGGCGGCGCGGAAGCGGGCCAGCCGGTCCTCGCGCGTCGGCTTGGCCTGCAGGGCGTTCACCAGCGCCTTGGCGTTGTCCACCAGCATGCCGGTCAGCTTGCCGTCGGGGCCTTTCAGGATCTGGCCGCCGAACGGCGCGGGCGTCGTCTCGTCGATGTGCGCGGCCTTCAGGGCCGCGGTGTTGGCCACCAGGGCGTGGCCGTCGGCGCGCACCAGGATCACCGGCGTGTCCGGCGCGGCCGCGTCCAGGTCGCCGCGCTCCAGGAAGCGCCCCTCGGGCCAGCCGGTCTCGATCCAGCCACGACCCATCACCGTGCCCTTCGGCCTGTGCTCGGCGATGTAGGACCGCAGTCGCTGGGTCACCTCGGCGGCCGACTTCGAGCCCTCCAGGTTCAGCGTCAGCTCCCGGTCGCCGATCCCGTCCAGGTGGGCGTGGCTGTCGGTGAAGCCGGGGAACAGCGCCGCGCCCGCCAGGTCGATGACCTTGGTGCGGGGCCCGACCAGGGACTTGGCCGCGTCCTGCGATCCGGCGAAGGCGATCCGCCCGTGACTGACCGCGACGGCCTCGACCTTGGGGTGGGCGTCCACCGCGGTGTAGATCGGCCCGCCCCAGATCACCAGGTCGGCGGGCGCGGGCGCCTTGGCCGGTGCGGCCGAAGCGGGGAGGGCGAGGGCGGAGGCGGCGGTAAGGCCGAGGGCTAGTCTGCGCATGCGGCCTAGCTAGCCGTCCTCGCGCCGCAACGCCAAGCCTCAGAGTCCGATTTCCGCGCCCGGCGGGTCAGCGGGGCCCGCGCGGGGGCTCGGCGAGCGCCGGCTCGCCAGGTCCGTAGATCGCCACCGACGACGAGAAGCTGTCCGTGCAGGCCGAACCACGCGCGCTAGCCGTGCGCCAGAGGTAGCCGTGCTTGCAACGATAGGGCCCTCGCCAGAGACGTTCGACGTGCGCCGAGCCGAGCCCCCGCGCTGTTAGCGCCGCCTGGACGTTGGCCATGCGCCGCGCCGAGTCGTAGTGGTCCGCGCCCACCGCGCCGGCCAGCAGGGCGGCGACGATCCCCGCGGCCACGACGGCAGCGAGGCGCTCCATCGCCGTGAACTGCGCGATCGGCCGCCAAGCCCTGTCCAGCGGACGGCTGGCGAGCAGGCGTGGGTTGCGGCTCATTGGGCCGTCATGTTCGCCTGGTCCGGGCGCGCGTCGGCCGGCGGCTCCTGCGCATGCGCCGCGCCCGCCAGCACCATCGCCATCATCAGCATGGCGACCGTCATCGCCGCGACCCAGACCGTCAGTCTGCGGATCATCGTCCTGCCCCTCTTTCCGATGAGCCTAGCGCCGCCGGCGCGAGGCGGGCGCGGCCGCGGGCGTCGGAGCCGGGGCGGCGGGCGGCGGTTCGTTCTGGGCGCTCATCGCCGCATTGGTCAGGCCCAGCAGGCCGCCGGGGTTCATGGCGTCGACCATGGCCGTCGGCATCAGGATGGTGGCCCCGCGCTCCTTGGTGGTCTCGTAGATGATGTTCATGGCGCGCAGCTGCAGGGCGGCCGGGCTGCGGGCGTAGATCTCCGCGGCCTCGACGAACTTCTCGGCCACCGACAGCTCGGCCTGGCCCAGGTGGATCCGGGCGGCGGCCTCGCGCTGCGCCTGGGCCTCGCGGCTCATGGCGTCCTGCAGGGCGGCCGGCACGCCGATGTCGCGAATCTCCACCGAGATGGCGGTGACGCCCCAGTCGGCGGTCTTGCGCCCGATCTCCTCGCGCAGCATCTCGTCGCCGTGCTTGCGGTCGGAGAGCAGGGTCGAGAGCAGCGACGAGCCGACCATCTCGCGCAGCGACGTCTGGGCCACGCGGCTGATGGCGGAGCGGTAGTCGGTGATCTCCAGCGCCGCGCGCTCGGGGTCGTGGATCTGCCAGAACACCACCGCATCGACGTCCACCGGCACGGTGTCCTTGCTGAGCGCCTGTTCGGCGTTGAACTCGGTGGTCTGGATGCGCTGGTCGAGCCAGGAGACCACCTGGTCGATCACCGGCACGATCACGAAGAGCCCGGGCCCGGAGATGGACTGCAGCCGCCCAAGCCTCAGGACCACCGCGCGCTCCCACTGGTTGGCCATCTTCAGCGACGAGGGGATCAGGAGCCCGATCAGCGCCAGCGCCCCGGCCAGCCAGAACAGCGCATAGGTGTCATGCCGCGCGCCTTCCTCGACGCTGAGGCCCGCCAGCCCGAACAGGACCACGGCGATCAGGCCGGCGGTCGGATTCCCGCCCCGGGCGCGCTGCCCGGGCATGTTCACCGTAAAGCCAGGCATACTCATGGGATCTTCTCCTTCTCGGCGGCGAGGGCCGCGATGCGTTTGGAAAGCGCCAGGGGATCGACCCCCAGCGCGGCGGCGGCGGCCAGGGTCTGGCGCGCCAGGTTCTCGGTCTGGGTCTCGTGGGCGTCGCCCTGCATGGCGGGCGGCGGTTCGGCGACGAAGCTGCCGCGGCCGCGGACCAGGGTGACCGCGCCCATCCGCTCCAGCTCGTCATAGGCGCGGCGCACGGTGTTGAGGTCGACCTTCAGGGCCACGGCCACCTGACGCATGGTCGGCATCTGGTCGCCGGGGGTCATCAGGCGCGCGCCCATCGCCCGCAGGAACTGCTCGCGAAGCTGCACATAGATCGGGACCCCGGTGTCCCCGAGCCGCAGGGCGGCCAAGATTTGCGCCTGTGTATGCATACACTCATACAATACACCCACAGCAAAGCCTGTCAAATGGCGCGGGGAATCCGCCGGGACGCAGGGTGTGCGGGGCAGGGCTATGCGGAGCGGGGCGGGCGCTCGCTCAGGACTCGGCGAGCGCCTTGAGGCTGACGAGGCCGGCGTCGCAGTGCTTGGCCATCATCTTGTCCATGCTGAAGAACAGGCCGAGCACCTTGGCCATCAGCGGCTTGGGCCCTTGGACCGTCCAGGTGAGCGTGGTGGCCGCGCCCAGCGGCTCCAGGCGGAACCGGTTGATGTTGCGCAGCTTGAAGGGTTTTTCGAAGTCCACCGCGACAACGATCTCCGAGGGCTCCGTGGCGCTGAGCACCTCCATCCGGCCCGCCCCGCTGCGCTTGCCGCGCCAGTCCATGGTCGCGCCATAGCCGCTGGAGGAGCCGCCATAGGTCCGCTCGACCGTGGGATCGCCCATGCCGTTGGGATTCCACCGCTCCCAGGTGTGCAGGTCGCCGACCAGCTGGAACACCTTGCGCGACGGCGCCGCGATCATGATCGAGCGCTCGATCGAAATTCCGCCCGGCGGCATGTCGTCCACGGCCATCGTCATCCCCAGGGTGGCGTTAGCTACGCTGCAATGCTTGCGCAAGTTTGACCAGCCGATGAAAGCCCCTCGCTGCCGCCAGTCGCCGGAGAGGCGGCCCGAAAGCCGCTGGGCTGGGGCCTTCCGCGCCGCCTGGCTTCCGGCCGTTCGGCGCAGAGTCTATCGTCGGCGCCTTTGCGGGGCGTCTCGATGGATGAACCTACGGACATCGCCGGGCTGTTCGACCGCCTGTGGCCGGGCCAGGCGCCGACGCCGCTGGTCGAGCTGCCGCAGCTCGCCCGGCTCTGCGGCGTCGCCCGCGTGATCGTGAAGGACGAGAGCCGCCGGCCTTTGGGCAACTTCAAGTCGCTTGGCGGAACCTACGCGGCGCTGAACGCGCTCGCCCGCGAAACGGGCGAGCCGACGATCGCGGCCCTGCTCGATGCGGACCGCGCGCCGCGCGCCCTGCCGCGGCTGATCTGCGCCAGCGCCGGCAATCACGGCCTCGCCGTCGCCGCGGCCGCCGAAAAGGCCGGGACGGCCGCGCGGATCTATCTCTACCCCGGCGTGTCCGAGGTCCGGGTCCAGCGCCTCGCCGATCGTGGCGCGGAACTGGTCTGGGTGGCGGGGGGCTACGACGACGCGGTCGAGGCGGCGGCGCGCGCCGCGGCGGCCGGCGACGGCCTGCTCATCGCCGACATCTCCGAACGGACCGACGATCCGGCGCTGGCCGACGTCATGGCGGGCTACGACCTGATCGCCGAGGAGATCGCCCACCAGGCGCCGGCCTTGGGCGGGCCGCCGACTCACCTCTTCGTCCAGGCCGGCGTCGGGGGCCTGGCCGGGGCCCTGGCGCAGGGCCTGCGCGAACGGCTCTCGCCGCCGCCCCGGATCGTGGTCGTGGAGCCCGCCGCCGCGCGGTGCGTGGCCGCGGGTCTGGCCGCCGGACGCCCGGTCCGCCTCGACGGCGATCCGTCCAGCACCGCGGCGATGCTCGCCTGCGGCCAGGCCTCGGCCCCGGCGCTGGAGATGCTGTTGCGCCAGCAGGCCTTGGCGATCGGCGTGGACGAGGCGCAACTCGCCGACGCAGTGCGCGCCCTGGCCGAGGCCGGCGGCCCGGCGACGACGCCCTCGGGCGCCACGGGTCTCGCCGGCCTGATGGCTGCACGCCCCGGATCGGCCGCCGCCGCCGACCTCGGCCTCACGGCGCAAAGCGTGGTCCTGCTGATCGTCACCGAAGGGCCGGCGTAGGCGTCTGACTACCCCGCCGGGAAGGTCTGGTTGGTCTGTTCGGTCCAGGGGTTCACCCGGCTGCGAGGCGCGGCGACCACCAGCCGGCCGCCCAGGCTGGAGCGGCCGATCCCCTGGGCCTCGTAGAGGGCCTCGAAGCTGTCGCCGCCGCCGGCCGCCTTGGCCAGCGCCTTGAGCGTATCGGGGTTGGCTAGGGCCTCGGCCGCCTGCGTCAGGCCGGTGTCGCGGTCGCCGGCGACCACCACGATGCGGTTGCCCGCCGGGCCCTTGAAGGTGGTCACGTAGCCGTAGTCGCGGCGGCTCGTGTCGCCCCCCTTTCCATAGGCGGAACTGGGTCCGCCCTCCTGGCTGACATAGGTCTTGTGGGTCTGCGAATCGACCAGTTCGTCATAGGTCTCGCCGATCGAGAACCGCGAGCCCGCGAACACCGGCGCGCGCAGCAGGCCCAGCCCCGACAGATAGCCCAGGTAGACGATGTTGTTGCGCTTCAGCATCTCCGGCGTCAGGTCCGAGGCCATGACCACGTGCAGGGCCTCGCTGTGCGCCGCGCCGCGGCTGATGATCGGCACGACGCTGCGCAGCGCGAAGGCCGCGCCGACCGGCAGGTAGTAGAGGTCGAGGTCGCGGTAGCTGCCCATGGCCTTGGGGTTGTCCATCAGCCAGGCGTCGAGGTCCTCGCGGCTGTTGATCCCGTATTCGCGGACCAGCCGGTTGATGCCCGCCCGCTCGTCGATCTCGCCGAAGATGTAGTAGTCGCCGATCACCAGCAGGGTCGGCGCGTCGGCCTTCAGGAGCAGCGCCCAGGGCGCGCTGGCCTGCGCCCGGGCGAGCCCCCGCTCGGTCCCGTGGGTCATCCAGAAACCCGCCCAGGCCGCCAGGTTCAGGGCCGCGAGCACGGCTGCGCCGGCGATGGCGTAGCGCCGCCAGGGCCGCGCCGCCGGTTCCGCCGCGGCCTCGCCGGCCGCGGGCACGGCGACCATCCGGTATTCGCCCTTGGGGATCGAAAGCCGCACGGGCTCGTCGCGGCCGGGGCCGGCGTAGAACTCCTCGAGCTTGCGGCGCAGGCGGTGCACCGCGACCCGCACCGAGGCGTCCTGCGAGCCGTCGAAGGCCGACGAGCGTCCGAACACCGCCGCGGCCACCTCGAATTCCTTGGGCCGCGCGCCGGCGCAGGCGCACGCCGCCAGGTAGTCGAACAACCGGTTCAGCCCATCCGAGCGGCCCAGCGCCTGGCGCGCGCGCAGCCGCTCGGCCAACGCCGCGATTTCGTCGCCCGTCCCCGAGCTGCCTTCGCCCGCGCCGCTTTCACCGGACAAAGCCTTTGTAACCTTCTGTAACCCCCCGGAGACCGTATTTAACCGGACAGCCGCCTCCATGGCAAAGTATGACTGTCGCCAACGAAAATGCCGGGGGATCGATCTTGAAGCGTCTCGTCACCTTCGCGGCCTGCGCCGCCGTGCTCGCCGCCTGCTCGCCGCAGAAGCCCGCCGCGCCCGCGGGCCCGGCCGCCAGCGCCACGGCCAAGTACAACATCGACGCCCTGCCGATGCCGGAGTTCATGGGCCACGTCGTCGACCCGGCCTCCTTCGCCTACTGGAAGGGATCGGGCACCGAGGAGACCGCCAAGGGCACCCGCGACCTCAGCCCGACCACCGACGAGGGCTGGGAGGCGATGGAGACCGCCGCGGCCGTGCTGATCGAGGCCGGCAACGCCCTGCAGCTCCCCGGCCGCCCGCGCGCGCCGGAGGCCGACTGGAACAAGTTCGCCCAGCAGCTCACCGCCGAAGCCATCCTCGCCAAGGCCGCCGCCGAGAAGCACGACAAGGACGGGACCTATTCCGAGGGCGCCAAGATCTACCTGATCTGCACCGCCTGCCACAAAGAGTACGTCATCGATCCGGGCATCAAGGCCAACGGCCCGGCCAAGGGCAATCCGCTGCCGGACTGGCCCGCCGACGTGAAGGCCAAGCAGCAGAAGTTTGAGGCCAAGCCCGCGGGCTGAGCCGCCAAGATCCAGGGGGGACATCGATGACCAAAGGAATGCGCTTCGGCGCATCGGGAAAACGCGTGCCCGTCGCGACCACGGCCGCCCTGGCCTTCGGCGCCTCGGCCGCCCGCGCCGCGGAGGCCACGTCGGTCTCCGAGGTGGTGGTGACCGGCGGCCTTGAAGAGACCCTGCCCAGCCAGATCGCCCAGTACGGCAATCGCCTCGACGTGGTCACCGCGCGCCAGATCGAGCTCTCGAACTTCCCGGACGTGGGCCAGGTGCTGTCCAAATCCGTGCCGGGCCTCTACGTCGCGCCGCAGAGCGGGCCGTTCTCCTACGTCTTCGCCTCGTTGCAGGGGTCGCGCACCAACGAGGTCCTCTACCTGGTCGACGGGGTGCGGATCTCCAACCGGCTCTACAACACCACCCCGCCGCTCGACACCGTGCCGGCCCACATGGTCGATCGCATCGAGGTGCTGGACGGCGGCCAGGGCCTGTTCTTCGGGACCCAGGCGGTGGCCGGGGTGATCAACATCGTCACCAGGCCCTTCACGGAGACCACCACCGGCCGCCTCTCGGTGGGGGGCGACAGCAACGACGGCGTCACCGCCAACGGCTTTGTCTCCGGCGCGGTCGGCGGGCTCAAGCTGGCGGCCTACGCCTCCTACGACGAGTCCAAGGGCTTCCAGCCCTATCCGGACAGCGACTACCAGCCGAGCGGGACGGACCGCCACCGCGGCTATCGCCTGACGAGCGAGGGGCTGAAGGCCGCCTACGACGTCACGCCGGACCTGCGCGTCTCGGCCAACTACCAGCATACCGAAGGCTTCGTGGACTTCACCCTGCCGACCCACGCGGCGCGCGCCGTCAACCAGCGCAACGAGGACATCGCCTGGGCCAAGCTCGACTGGACGCTCAGCGACAAGGTCCAGCTGTTCGTGAAGGGCTACGACCACTGGTGGCGCAGCCACTACGACGAGGTCGACAACGTCCCCGGCGGCGGCTTCGACCATGTGGACGACCATGAGTTCTGGGGCTTCCACGACTATGGCGTGAACGCCATGGCCAAGGTGGTCCCGACACGCGGCCTCGAGGCCTACGTCGGCTACGACCTGCAGAGCTACGGCGGTCGCGACGACGTGCTGATCATCACCCAGAAGAAGGAGATGACCCAGGCGGTGTTCGGCCAGGTGCGCCTGACGCCGGACCTCCTGCCCAACGCCCATCTGGCCGCCGGCCTGCGCTACAACCACCCCGACAATGGCTCGTCCGCCACCGTCTGGAACGTCTCGGGGCAGTACGACATCACGCCCGAGCTGTTCGTCCGCGGCGCCACGGGGACCTCATTCCGCCTGCCGGACGCGGAGTCGCTGTTCGCCAACGATCCCCTGTTCAACAACGAGATCGGCAATCCGAACCTGAAGCCGGAGACCGCCACCAACTTGAACGGCTCGGTCGGCGGCCAGGGCATGACCTGGGGCTGGGAGCTGATCGGCTTCCACCGCGAGACCAAGAACCTGATCAGCCTTTCGGGCCCGACGCCGGACCCCGACGTCGACACCTTCATCAACCTGCCGGGCAAGGTGACCGCCAACGGCTTCGAGGCGGTGGGCCACGTCGACCTCGGTCCGTCGGTCGCGCTGCAGGGCTCCTACACCCACACCCGCACCCGCCAGAGCGGGTCGTCCCAGCAGTTCGACCGGGTGCCGGAGGACCTCGCCCAGGCGGTCGTCGACCTGCATCCGCAAGGCCGTCCGTTTGGCGGTTCGCTGGTCGCGAACTACGTGGGCAGCGTCTCCGACCTGGTGGGCAGCGGCTTCGGGCCGATCCAGCACGGCCACTACACGGTCGTCGACCTCAACGCCTACCTGACCTTCGGCCCGGGCGATCGCCAGCGGATCAACCTCAGCCTGGAGAACGCGCTGGACGAGACCTACTACACCCGCGTCAGCCGGGCGTTCCGCGATGTCGGCGGCGCGCCGTTCCTGGTGCGGTCGCTGGGCGTCCCGCGGACCTTGCATGTCAGCTACAACTACAGCTTCTGACGCGCCGGCCCCGGCGCGGCGCGGCGCCTGGGCGCCGCGCTGGCTGGTGCTCGTCCACCGCTACCTCGGCGTGGCGATCGGGGCGCTGATGCTGCTCTGGTGCCTGAGCGGCATGGTCATGCTGTTCGTCCCCTATCCGAGCGTCGGCCAGGATGAGCGCCTGGCGCGCCTGCCGCGCATCGACTGGTCGCACTGCTGCGTGATCGCCGGCGCGGCCCCGCCCGCGGCGCGGGTTGCGGCCGCCAGCATCGAGCAGCTCGCCGGCGCGCCGGTCCTGCGGCTGCGCCTGGCCGGCGGCGCGCGGCGGATGGTCGACCTTTCGAACGGTCAGGTTTCCCAAGGCGCCGGCCGGCTCGACGCCCTGGCGGTCGCCGGCGCCTGGGGCCAGCCGGTCGCGCTCGCCCCGGTGATGCGCGACCAGTGGACGGTCAGCGGCGAGTTCAACGCCGGCCGGCCCTTCTGGCGCATCCGCCTGGGCGATCCGGCCCGGACCGACATCTACGTCTCGCGGACCAGCGGCGAGGTCGTGCAGCGCACTACGGCGGCCGGCCGTGCGCTGAACTGGCTGGGCGCGGTGCCGCACTGGCTCTACCCGACGCTGCTGCGCCAGTATCCGAGGCTCTGGACCCAGGTGGTGGTCTGGACCTCGCTGGCCGGGGTCTTCCTCACGCTGATCGGCCTCTATCTGGGCGTGCTGGCCTGGCGGCCGTTCGGCGGCGGCCGGGCCTCGCCGTTCCGCGGCCTGATGACCTGGCACCACCTGACCGGCCTGGCGACCGGCCTCCTCACGCTCACCTGGGTGGCCAGCGGCCTGGTCTCGATGAACCCGTGGGGCCTGCTGGAGAGCGACGGGGACCCCGCGCCCGCGCGGATCGCCGGCGCCCCGCCGGCCTTCGCCCAGGTGCAGGGGGCCCTGGAATCGGCCGCCGCCGCCGCGCCGCCGGCCACCCAGGTGAAGCTCGTCCCGCTGGACGGCCAGGTCTTCGTCATGGCCGGCGACCGGCGGCTGGATGCGCGGGGCCGCCCCGCGCCGCTCGCCGCCGCCGAGCTTTCCGCCGCCGGCGCCCGGCTGGGCGCCGTGGCCAGCCAGGGCCTGATGACCGGCGAAGACAGCTACTATTTCCGCCACCACGAGGCGGTGACCCTGCCGGCCTGGCGGGTGCTGCTGGCCGATGGCCGCCGCGCCTACCTCGACCCGCGCAGCGGCGCCCTGCTGGCCAGCTTCGACCGCCCCGCCGAGGGCTACCGTTGGCTGCATCAGGGCCTGCACCGCCTCGACGTCGTGCCGGGCTTCCGCCAGGGGCCCGTCTGGGCCGCAGCGGCCCTGGCCCTGCTCGCCCTCGTGACCTTCGGCGTCGGCACGGGCGTCTGGCTCGGCTGGCGGCGGATCGGGCTCGATCTCCACCACCTGCGCCAGCGCTCCTGAATCCCGGAAGACCCATGTCCGCCTCCCGCCCCTCGCGTCAGCCAGTCCGCCGCCGGCTCCTCGCCACGGCCGCCCTGGCGCTGGCCGCGTCCGCCGCCCACGCCGGGGACGCCGCCGCGCCGGCCGCCCAGGGCCAGGTCAGCGAGGTGGTGGTCACCGCCTCGCGGGTGGACCTCCTGGGGACCGCCGCCACCGCCAGCCAGGGCGTGGTCACGCGAACGGAGGTCGAGCTGCGGCCGATGTTCCGCGTCGGCCAGCTCTACGAGACCGTGCCAGGGCTGGTGGTGACGATCCACTCCGGCGAGGGCAAGGCCAACCAGTACCTGCTGCGCGGCTTCAACCTCGATCACGGCACCGACTTCGCGAGCTTCGTCGACGGCATGCCGGTGAACCGGCCGACCAACGCCCACGGCCAGGGCTACTCCGACCAGAACTTCCTGATCCCGCAGATCGTGGGCGGGCTCGACTACACCAAGGGTCCCTACTACGCCGAGGTTGGCGATTTCGGGGCCGTGGGCTCGACCCATGTGAAGCTGATCGATGACCTCCCGAACACGGTGTCGGCCACCGTGGGCACGCAGCGGGACCAGGAGATCTACGCCGGCGGGACGGCGCACCTCGGCGACGACACGCGCCTGTGGGTCGCCGGCGCCGCCTCCCACTTCGATGGACCATGGTCGCCGCCGGAGGACTTCCGCAAGCTGGTCGCCGCCGCGCGGCTCAGCCAGGGCGTCGCCGGCGACGGCTTCGCGCTCACGGCCATGTACTACCGGAGCGCCGGCGGCCTGCTCACCGACCAGCCCTCGCGGGCCATCGACGCCGGGGTGATCGGCCGGTTCGGGACGCTGGACCCCACCGATCGCAGCGAATCCGAGCGCTTCAGCCTGTCCGGCCATTTCGCGCGCGGAGGCGACCGCTGGACGCTCAATCTCGACAGCTATGCGGTCCGGTCCCGGATGGTCTTGTGGAACAACTTCTCCCACTTCCTGTTCGACCCCGTGAACGGCGACCAGGAGGAACAGGACGAGGCGCGCACGCTCCTGGGCCTGAACGGCCTCCTTACGCTTGGCGCCGACATCGGCGGCGTCGGCGTGGAAGGCCGGATCGGCTTCCAGGACCGCTACGACGACATCTTCATCGACCGCCGGCACACCCTGCGGCGCGCCGTCCTCGACTACTGCAACATCGCCTTGCCCGCCTCGCCGACGGCTGGGCAGTTGCCGGCGCCCCCCGACGCGCACACCGCGCCCGACCAGGCCGTGGCGTTCCGCGCGCTCGGCGGCGCCTGCACCTCGGACACCGCGCGTCTGAACGACCTGGGCCTGTTCGGCGAGGTCACGGTCCATTGGACCGACTGGTTGCGGATGACGGTGGGCCTGCGCGAGGAGGTCTACAACGCCCATGACCGCAGCCTGACGACCGGCTTCTCGGGCGCCACGTCGCAGACGCTGTTGCAGCCGAAGGCCACCGTCGCCATCGGTCCCTTCCACCGCACCGAGCTCTATGCCAGCGCCGGCCGCGGCTTCCACTCCGAGGACGTGCGCGGCGTGTTCGGCACGGTGCCGGGGGAGGGCCAGCCGGGTCTCCTGGGCCGAACGCCCTTGATGGCGCCCGCGGAAGGCTTCGAACTCGGCCTGCGCACCGACCTGGTCCCGAAGACCCAGATCCAGGTGGCCGTCTTCCGCGAGGACTTCCAATCCGAGCAGCGCTATGTGGCGGACGAGGGCGAGGACACCGCCAGCGCGCCCAGCCGCCGGCAGGGGATCGAGGTCTCGGCGCAGTTCCGGCCGCTGCCGTGGCTGGAATTCAACACCGATCTCGCCTGGTCGCAGGCCCGCTATCGCGCCTCGGACGCGACGCTCGCCCTGTTCGAGCTCGACGGCCCGTTCATCGCCAACGCGCCGAGCTTCATCGGCTCGTTCGGCGTGCTGGTGAACGACGCCGGCCCGTGGTTCGGCGGGCTGCAATGGCGCAAGCTCGGCGCCTATCCGATCAGCGACGGCGACGAGGACCCGCGCGACAGGGGCTACAGCGAGATCAACCTGAACGTCGGCTATACGCTCAACGACCGGCTGAAGGCGGAACTGCAGGTCTTCAACCTGGCCGACAGCCACACGAACAGCTCGGCCTACTTCTACCAGACGCGGGTGGCGCCCGGCGGGCCGGCGCCGGACTGCGATGTCGGCCGGCCGTCCACGTGCTATCAGGTCCATCCGACGGAGCCGCGCTCCGCGCGCTTCACCCTGACCTATGGATTCTGACCGCGACAGCCGCCGTTCAGCTTTCATCCCCTAGAGCAGGATCTAGGGTTCGCCATCGGAAGGAACGCCCCATGCGCCACGCCATCATCGCCGCCGCCGCCGTCGCGGCCCTCGCCATCGCCGGCCAGGCCGGCGCGCACGCCCGCCTGATCGTGGGCTCGCCCAAGGCCGGCTCGACGGTCGCCGCGCCCCAGCAGCTCAAGCTGCAGTACAGCGAGAGCATCGTGCCGGCCGCTTCCAGCGTGAAGGTCACCGGTCCCGGCGGCGCCATGGTCGCCACCGGCCCGCTCATGCTGGACGCCAAGAACAAGCGCATCGTCCTGATCCCGATCACGGCCAAGGCCGCGCCCGGCGCCTACAAGGTCGCCTGGCACATGAAGACCGAGGACGGCCACGAGACCGACGGCGGTTTCGCCTTCACCGTGAAGTAGGCCCGGGCGCAAAGAAGCGGAGCCTTACGGCGCCGGCGGCGTTAGGCTCGGGCGACTCAAGGGGCTGGATTTCATGAGCACCACGCCGCCGAAAGCTCACCCGGGCGTCAAGCAGCCGGAACGCCCGCCGCTGCTCCAGGTCCTGGGCCCGGGGCTGATCACCGGGGCCTCGGACGACGACCCCTCGGGCATCGCCACCTATTCCCAGGCCGGCGCCCAGTTCGGCTTCGGCCTGACCTGGGTGATGCTGTTCTCCTGGCCGCTGATGTGCGCCATCCAGGAGATCAGCGCCCGCATCGGCCGCGTCACCGGCCGCGGCATCGCCGGCAACCTGAAGCGGCACTACCCGGCGCCGGTGGTCTATTCGATCGTCCTGCTGCTGCTGGTCGCCAACGTCATCAACCTGGGGGCCGACCTGGGCGCCATGGGCGCGGCGCTGAAGCTGCTGATCGGCGGCCCGCAGCTCGTCTATGTGGCGCTGTTCGGCCTGGTGACGGTGCTGCTGGAGGTGTTCTCCCGCTACTCCCGGTACGTCTCCATTCTCAAGTGGCTGACCCTGTCGCTGTTCGCCTATGTGGGCGTGGTCTTCGTGGTGAAGATGCCCTGGGGCGCGGTGGCCAGGAGCCTGGTGATCCCGCAGATCACCTTCACCCCGGCCTATATGACGGTGATCGTGGCCCTGCTCGGCACGACCATCAGTCCCTACCTCTTCTTCTGGCAGGCGGAGGAGGAGGTCGAGGAGGTCAAGGAGCGCGCCGACGCCAAGCCGCTGGAGCGCGCGCCCGAGCAGGCGCCGGAGGAACTGCGCCGCATCCGCATCGACACCTATGTCGGCATGGGCTTCTCCAACGCGGTCGCCCTGTTCATCATCCTGACCACCGCGGCCACCCTGCACGCCCACGGGGTCACCGACATCCAGAGCTCGGCCCAGGCCGCCGAGGCGCTGCGCCCCATCGCCGGCGAGCTCGCCTTCACGATCTTCGCGGTCGGCATCGTCGGCACCGGCTTCCTGGCGATCCCGGTGCTGGCGGGTTCGGCGGCCTATGCGCTGGGCGAGACCTTCGGCTGGCACGTGGGCCTGGCGCGCAAGCTCAGCCGCGCCAAGGCCTTCTACGCGGCCATCGCGGTGGCGACCCTGGTGGGCGTGCTGCTCAACAACAGTCCCATCGATCCGATCAAGGCGCTGTTCTGGAGCGCGGTGATCAACGGCGTGGTCGCCGTGCCGGTGATGGCGCTGATGATGCACCTCTCCAGCCACAAGGCCGCCATGGGCGATTTCAAGCTCCACGTCGGCCTGAAGGTCATGGGCTGGATCGCCACCGCGGTCATGGCCGCCGCGGCGATCGGCCTCTTCGCGACCTGGGGGGAATAGGCGCCTTAGCCCGCGCTCGCCCGCCGGAAGGCCTCGTTGGCGTGGCGCCAGGAGAAGGCCTTCATGAAGGCGTCCACATAGGCCGCGGCCTTGGCGCCGTAGTCCATGGCGTAGGCGTGCTCGTACATGTCGAGCGCCAGGATCGGCGCGCCGCCGGCCAGGGTCTGGGTGTGGTCCGACGCCCAGGTGTTGACCAGCCGCCGGTCGTGCGGGCTGTAGGTCAGCAGCACCCAGCCCGAGCCGCCGCCCAGCGCCTTGCCCATGCCGGAGAACTCCGCGGCCCAGCGGTCGTGGCTGCCGAAATCCCGCTCTAGCGCCTGGGCCAGCGGCGCGCTCGCCGCCATGGCCGCGGCCAGACCGCCAAAATAGACCTCGTGCAGGATCATCGAGTTCCAGGCGATCAGCTCCTCGCGCTTCAGGCCGTTGATCTGGAACCCCGGCGCGGCCGCCGGATCGAGCTTGCCGAACTCGGCCCGGATCGCCCCGATCCGCTTCACCGCGCCCACGTAGTTGTTGTCGTGGTGGCTGGTCAGCAGCTTCTCCGACAGGCCCGGCACCGCCTTGGGGTCGAAGGGCAGGGGTTGCGGCTGCGGGTTGAAGCCGGCGCCGGCCGGCGGCTGCGCGCGCGCCGGCGCCGCGGCGACGGCTCCGGCAAGGGCCGCGACGCCCAGCAGGGCGCGGCGGTCGAGGGCGGGTTCGGTCATGGGATCCTCCGTTGCGGGCGGCTTCAAGTGTCGGCCGGTCGCGGGGCCCTGGCCGCGGCGAGCCGTCTCAGCGTGGTCTCGGCGAGTGCGTCGGGCGCCTCGTCGGGGATGGGGAACACCGAGCTGACATTGATCTCGCAAAGCACGTAGCTGTCATCCCCTTGCGTGGTCCTGGGACCCAGCAGGAAGTCCGCGTCCCAGATCACCGGCAGGGCGTCGGGGTCGATCTCCAGGATGCGCGCCAGGCCGGGCGTCCAGTCCCGCTCCATCGCCGCGCGCAGCCGCTGGAAGCGCGGATCGGCGGGTCCGCTGTAGAGCCTGGGTCCCGCCGGGCCGTCCTGCGGCGCCGCCAACGCCCGGACCAGCTGGTGGCCGAAGCCCGCCACCCGGTCGCCGGTCATGTAGCAGCGGACCATGCCCTCCAGGTGGCGCGGCTGGAACGCCTGGTCGACCAGGCCGCCCGCCTCGGCGAAGTCGACCTCGCGCTCCGCCATGAAGGCGTCGAGCGGCAGGGTGCGCGGCTCGCTCCCGCCCTTCGCCTCCAGGACGCGGACGTCGCCGGTCTCGCCGCGCTCCACCTTCCAGACCCCGATGCCGCCATTGCCGCGGTTCTGCTTCAGCACCCGCGGCCCCGCCGCCAGCCGGCCCGGGAACCCGGCCTGGAAGGCGTCCGGCGTCTCGTAGAAGGCGGTGTCGGATCCCCAGCCCAGCTCGCGCGTGCGCCAGAGCACCGCCTTGACCCCCATCTTCGCGGCCACGTCGGGATGGGCGCTGACGAAGGCGCCGGCCTGGGCGGCCTCGCGCAGCAGCGCGTCCAGCGCCCCGCGCCGCGCCCCGTTCTGGGTCGAGATCGGGTCGACCCAGACCAGCACCCCGTCGACGCCCCGAAACTGGGCGCGGACCGCCTCGCCCAGTTCCTCCGACCAGACGCAGGGCTCCGCCGCGATCCCGCGCCGCCCAAGCGCGGCGAAGATCGCCGCCAGGCGGCTCGTTTCTGCCCGCGCCTCCTCCCGCGCCTGGCGGTCGCCCCGCCAGACGACGGCGAGCCGATAGGTTGCGCCGGTCATCGCACTCGCCCCGCGGAGCGGAACGGCGAGCCCAGCAGCCCCACCGTGGTCTGTTCGCGAGCCGCGTCGCAGCCTTCCAGCCCATAGGCCACGTCGCCGCCGCGCCGGGCAGGGACGAACGTCCCGAACAACCGGTCCCAGATCGAGAAGATGTTGGTGTAGTTGCGGTTGGTGAGGCTCGCGTCCCGGGAGTGGTGGATCTTGTGCATGTTGGGACTCGAGAAGGCCACGGTGATGGCCGTATCCAGCCATCCTGGCAGGCGCAGGTTGGCGTGCTCGAACTGCCCATGCAGCGCCGACCAGATGCGGTACGCCGCAAACCCGGCGGGCGGCGCGCCGATCGCGAAAGCGACGGCCGTGAGATAGGCGTAGCGGATCACGCTCTCCCCCGGATGCTGCCGCACGGCGGTGGTGACATCTACGGCCGGGTCGGAATGGTGCACCGCGTGGAAGCGCCACAGGATGGGGACGTGGTGCATCGAGACGTGGGTCAGGTACCAGGCGAGGTCGAGCGCCAGCACTGAGCCCGCTATCTTGACCGGTGGCGGAACCGGGAACGCGTTGAAGAGGCCAAGGCCCCGCGACTGCAGCCAGGCAAGGCCGAGCAGCAGCGGAATGTTGAAGACCAGGTTGGTGGCGAATGTCAGCAGGGTCAGCATGACATTTGGGCCCAGATGGCGCCGCCCCCACTCCCCGCGGGGGTGCAGCGGGATCAAGGCCTCCACAAGGGAAAGGGCGACCATGGCCGCGAGCAGGAGGCCGATGGTCGACAGGCTGGAGATGAAACTCATGCTCAAGGCTCCGGTCGCCCCGAGAGCAGCCTGACGCATGCGCCAGCCCGCCCTCAGGTGAGGACAGGGCAGCGCTTGGACGATCATCGTCTAAGGAAAGCCGGGCGTCTGCCGAAGGCCCGACCTTGCGAATCCTAGGATATCCCCACCGACGGATCAAGCGCCGCCCTCTGGGGCGCAGGGCGAGCCCGGCCGGCTACTTCTTCGCCTTGCCGGCGGCCTCCAGGTCCTTGTCGATGTCGTGCTTGTAGAGGCTGTCCTTCGGGCGCGGGATGTAGCGGCCGTGGCACTGGAAGCAGGCGTCGTACATGGCGCTGCCGGCGTCGTTGGTCTTATCGTGGTCGTGGGCGGTGGCGGCCGCCATGCCGGCGATCCCGGCGGCGTTGAGCGCCAGGGCGTATTTCATCCACGGCCCGTTCGGGTCGCGCGCGCGGCCGTCCATCATCAGCAGGTTGGCGGACTCGGCGATCTGGGCGGCGGTGTCGATGGAGATGTCCCACTCCGCCTGGGTGGTGGGGATGCGGTCGTTGGCGCCCTTCTCGTCGTCGATCTCGCCGGAATGGGCCCAATAGGTCTCGGCCGCCGGGTTGACGATGTGGCGCATGACCTCCTTCACCGACAGCAGGGTGCGGCCCTGCGGGATCGCGGCGGCAGGCGCCGCGGCCTTGGCCGGCGCGGGCTTGGCCGCCGTCGGCGCCTGGGCCAGGGCGGGCAGGGCGCAGGTCAGGGCCAGGCCCGCCAGAAGACATGAAAGCCGCATGAGTCCCTCCCGTTCGCCGCCACCTTAGCGGGCCGCGCGCCGGAGGGAACCCGCCCCCTTCTCGCGGCGAGAAGGGGGGACTTGGGCGCCTAGTAGCCGTGGATCACCAGGTCGGCGATCAGGCCGGTGGCGACGGCCATCAGCACGAAGTTGCCGTCGGCGTAGATCCAGCGGTAGCCGGGGGGCGGCGGACGCAGGCCGTAGTAGCCCCAGTCCTGGACGTAGTAGCCGCGGTAGCCGACGGGCACATAGGTTCCGCGGCGCCAGCCGAAGTGGCTCACCGGGCGATAGCCGTATCCGGGCGCGAACCAGAAGCCCGGGCGGGACCCGCGGAACTCGCGCCATTCGGTCCGGTCGCGCCAGCTCTCGGCGCGGGCGCGGTCATAGCGCAGGTCGCGGCGGTCGCGGTTGATCTCGCGGTGGTCGCGGGCGAGTTCGGCCCGTTCGCCGGGCCCGATGCGGCCGTCGCGCTCGGCCTGGCGCCGGTCGTGGCGCAGGTCGCGGCGGTCGTCGTTCAGTTCGCGGCGGTCGTCGTGACGCTCGCCGGGCTGAGCCGACGCCGCCATCGGCGCGGCCACCGTGGCCAGCGCCACGGCGGCGTAAAGCAGGTGTCTCATTCCAATCCTCCTCGTCGCCCCCGACTGCGACAAACTGTCGGGGCGGCGCTGAACCCCGGCTGAACCGGACTGTTCAGCTTCCGTCAGGCGGATGGGTCGGGATCGGCGCCTCGCGGTCCGGCGCGGGCGGCCGCACGAACGGGGCGGCGGCGGCCTGCGCTGGGGTCAGCGCCGGCGGCGTGGTCGGCGCGGGAGCCGGCGTCGGCGCGGCGGCCGCGGGCACGTCGATCAGCGGCGCGGCCGCTGGCGCGGACGCTCGGGCGGCGGACCGGCGCGGCGGCGCGGTGGACGTGGCCGACGCGAACCGCTGGGCGGCACGCGGCGCGGCGGCCGGCGGGGCGGGGGCGGGCGACGCCACGGACGCGGTCGGGGTCGCCGCGGCCGGAGCCGGCGGCGGGGCGCTGACCAGCTCGCCGACCGCCAGCGCGGCGCGCGCCGGGGCCGGGGCGGGTTGCGGGCCGCTCGCCCGGCCCAGGCCGAACAGCAGGAACAGCGCCGCCGTGCCGCCCGCGCCCACCGCCGCGGCGCCGATCAACGGCGTGAGCCGCAGCCCCGGGCGGGCCGGCCGCACGGGCCGCGCGCCGATCGGCGCGACCAGGGGTGCGACGTGTGCGGGCGCAGCCTGCGCAGGCGCCTCGGGCGGCGCGGCGACGGCGATTTCCGCCACGACCGCCACCGGCTCCTGTTCCGGCGCAGCCGGCGCCGGCATCGGTTCCGGCGTCTGCGCGATGGTCCTCGGTTCCTCGCGCAGGGGCGCGGGCGCAGGCTCTGGCGAAGCTGTCGGCTGCGGCTGCGGCGGCGTCGCGGCGCGCGGCAGGGCGCCCAGGCGCATGGGCGCCGAGGGCATCTTCGGCCACACGCTCTGGCGGCTGAACGGGTTGGCGTCGTCGTTCCGGAAGGGCGTCATGGCGGATCCCCAAGCGCCCACGAGCCTTGGGCCCGAGTTCGGCGCTTCTGTGGCCGCATCGTCACCAGATAAAGGGGAGCCGGGTCGCGCCGGCGCCTCAAGGCTTCGCTGGCGCGGTGTAGAGCTCGATGGCGTTGCCCTCCGGGTCGCGGATGAAATAGGCGACGTTCGGGATCACCTCGCGGCTCTCCACCCCGCGCATCCGCAGCCAGTCGGCCAGGCCCTTGGCGTTGGGCGCGGCCAGGATCACCCGGCCATAGGCGTTCGGCCCCGGCGGCCGTTGCGGCGACTGCAGGAGCGCGATGATCGGCTGGCCCGCCCCGCCGCCGAAGCCCATGACGTACTCATAGGGCTTGCCCTCGCGCCGGATGGTGTCGGTCACGGTCATCCCCAGCTTGTCCATGTACCAGGCCTTCTGGCCCTCCAGGTCGATGACGTTGAGCCCAGGGCCCGCCACCTGCGCGGGCCTCAGCCCGGCCGGCGGCCCTTCGGCCAAGGCGGCGCCGGCGCTCAGCGCCGCGGCCGCCGCCCAGATCGCGATCATCCCGGTCTTCATGGTCCCGCCCCCCTCGTTGTCCCGCCGCCATCCTGGCCGGTTCCGCGGGCCTGGCAAGGGCGCCGGCGGGCGAGGTCCCTAGCTGTCCAGCGGTTCGCGGTCGGACATGATGTGCTGGTAGACCGCGTTGGCCATGCCGCGCAGCGTCCGCGACGCGGTCTGCAGCGCCGCCTCGCCCACCAGGCCCGCGCCCTGCGCCGCGAGATCGTCCAGCTCGTCGGCCATCTCGGTCAGCTTCTGGTAGACGGCGATGTCGGAGACTGTGGCCATGGCTAGTCCTACAGCCCAGCGTCGCCCCGGCCAACTGCGCGCAGGCGGGGAGGCTTGGGCCGGCGGCCGGCCTGTCGCATAATCCGCCCGACATCGGAGGATCGCCGCATGCCGCCGCAGGTGCTCGCCACGCAGTTCGTCCTGGCCGTGCCGAGCCTGGCCGAGGCTGAATCCTACTGGTGCGGCGTCCTGGGCTTCGCCCGCCGCGACAGCCCGCCCGGCTGGCTGTTCCTGGACCTCGATGGCGCTGGCGTGATGCTCGGCGAATGCCCGGACGACCCAGCGCCCGCCGTGCTCGGCAGCCACAGCTACTTCGGCTATTTCCACCTGGGCGACCTCGACGCCTACGCCGCGGCGATCGCAGCGCGGGGCGCGCTCGTGCTCGCCGGCCCGGCCGACAAGCCCTGGGGCCAGCGCGAAATGGCCGTCGCCACCCCGGCCGGTCACCGCATGATGTTCGCCCAGCGACTGGGCCAGGACGCCGGTTCAGACCTCGCTAACCACGAAATTTCATCGTGAATTGACGGCCTGGAGTTAGAGACGGTCACGTCTTGTCTAGGGGGAAGCCGTCCGCCGTGTTGGATGACCGCGTCATTGCGCCCACCGTCCCCATGCGGCTGATGCGCATCATCTCCGCCCTGGTGGTGCTGGTCTGCGCCGTCGTGCTGGTTTCTCCGCTTTCGGTGCGGGGCGCGAGCGGCCTGGACAGCATCGCGGTCCACGCGCTCACCTTCTACGGGGTCACCGCCGGCGCCTATGGCCTCCTGCCCTTCGTCCGCCGCGGCGACGTGGCCATCGTGGCGACCTGGGTGGTGCTGGGCACGGGCGTCGCCCCGTGCTTCGTGGGCCGCGAACTCTCCGCCCCGCAGGTGTTCGCCGACCTGGCCGGGGTGCTGATGGCTTCCGCGCCCATCTACATCGCCCGCTTCCGCCAGCTCGCCCAGGGCGACATCCGCCCCCAACGCCGCCGCTCGATGGACAGCGAACTCTAGGGTTATTTCAGCCCCTGCAGCCAGCCGATCACCGCCGCCTCCAGCGCCACGCGCTTGCCGCTCCAGCTGTGGTCGGTGGCCTCGTGGCGCAGGGTCACCTGCCGCCCGCCGTCGGCCTGGATGGCCTTGACCAGCTTCTCGGCGTTGGGAGCCAGGCCGTCGTCGGAGGTCAAGACCAGCAGCGGCTTGCCGGCCAGGCCCTTGGCCACCGCGGCGTTGAACGACAGGCGAGGGGAAAAGCCGATGATCTCGTCGGCCATCTTCTCCGCCGAGGTTCCGGCCAGGCTCTCCAGCTCGGTGGACATGGACTTCACCACGACCGGCCGGGCCGCCGCCGTCGCGCCCCGCCCGCCCATGTCCGCCGCCGAGATCAGCACCGCCCCGGCCAGGCCCGGATCCTGGGCGGCGGTCAGCGCCGTCACCCAGCCGCCCATGCTGTGGCCGGCCAGCACCAGCTTGCGGGTGTCGATCTGCAGCCTGGCCGCGTTGGCCGGCCCGCGCGCGAAGGCCAGGACCGCCCTGGCGTCGGCCAGGTTGCCCTCGAAGCTGTAGGTCCCGGGACTGCCCCACGAACCGCGGTAGTTGAAGGTCACCACGTTCCAGCCGGCCCGGCGGACCGCCTGGGCGAGGTCCAGGTTCTTCTCGTTGCCGGGCAGGCCGTGCAGCAGCACCAGGGTCGGATGCGGTCCCGCGCCGCCGGCCAGGTAGGCGACGCCGTTGATCTCCACCCCGCCGCTGGGGATATGCAGCACCTCCATGCGCGGCGGATGGGCCGCGTCGGCCGGCGGATCGGTGAAGATCGCCGCGGGCGGCGAGGCCGCCGGGGCGGCGAAGGCGGGCGCGGCGAGGGCCAGGACCGCGGCGGCCAGGATCGCGCGCATCAGGCCGCCTCCAGCCGGTAGACCTTGGTCGCCGTGCCGCTGAACAGCGCGGCCTTCTCGTCCGCCGAATAGCCGTGGGCGATGCGCTTGAAGGCGTTCCACAGGGTCGCGTAGGTGCAGCTTCCCATGTCGACCGGGAAGTTGCTCTCGAACATGCACCGCTCGGGGCCGAAGGCGCCGATGCAGGCCTCGATATAGGGCGCCCATTCGCGGGCCAGTTGCTCCGACGGGGCCCGCGGCTCGGACAGGAAGGAGGGGAAGTTGCAGAAGGCCATGGCCAGGCCGCCCAGCTTCACCACCACGTTTTGCGACTTGGCGAGCTCGGCGATGTTGTCGCGCCAGGCGCCGAACCGCTCCTCCAGCCGCCCCGCATAGCTCGCCCGGCCCAGCGGCGTCCCCACGTGGTCGAGGACGATGGCGGTCTGCGGGAACGCGCGGGCGAGCGCGATCAGGTCCGGAAGCTGCGGCTCCAGGAGCCAGGCGTCGAAGGACAGGCCCATCGGCGCCAGGTGTTTGAAGCCCTCGCGGAACTTGTCGGAGAGATAGAGCCCGGCCTCCACCCGGTTCAGCGGCCCCAGCACCTCCTTGTCGGCCTCGAAGGAGGCCGAGTTGCGGATGCCGCGGAACCGCCCGCCGCCGGCACGGATGTGGGCTTCCAGCACCGGGGCGACCGCGTCGCCCAGCATCAGGTCCGCGCGGCTGACGATGCCGGCGCAGGCGCGGGTCTCGCCGTACATCCCGCTGGCGCTCATCGCCGCGACGCCGTTGACGAATTCGGTCTCGCCGACGACGCGCATCTCCACCGGCCCGTCGGCCTTGTAGAAGGCGCCGCACTCGACGAAGACCGTGGCGGTGATGTTGTGGCCGCTTCCGGTGTCGGCCAGGAGCTCGTCCAGCAGATAGCGCCGCGCATCGGCGATCGCCGTCATGAACGGATGCTCGGGGGCCGCCGGGGTGGCGTAGTTCCGCCGGTCCCAAAGATGGTGGTGCGGATCCACGATCGGCAGATCGGGCTCCAGGATCGCTTCGGCCATGCGGATCGTCCCCTGGCGCGCCCCTGGGCGGGCGACGCGGAACGATCCTCGCCTATCGACCGGTCCGGCGGCAAACCAAAACGCCGCCGATCAGGGACCAGTCCAGGACGGATCGATATCCATCTTACGACGGGGTCCTTCCCGCACCCTTCTCCCCCTGCGGGAGAAGGTGGCCTGCGGAGCAGGTCGGATGAGGGGTCTCTCAGAACCTTAGCCGCACCCGATGCCCGGTTTCGCGCTGAGAGTGGAGCGCGACCCCTCATCCGTCAGGCGTCCGCCTGACACCTTCTCCCGCAAGGGGAGAAGGGCGCACGTCGGGCGCCGGTATCACCAGGCCGAATGTAGATTCAGCCTAAGGGGTTCGGCCTCAGGACTCGGCGGGAAGGGCGTAGGCCCGAAGCCCGCTCGGCAGCCGCATGGCCGCCCGGGTGGCTTCCCGCAGGTTCTGGAAACGGGCCGCGCCCTGGGCGTTCAGGCCCCACTCGGCGCGTCCGGTCTCACGGACGAGGTATTCCAGGCCATTCTGGCTGGTACGCGCGACAACTGCGGCAAACGCCATCTCGTGTCTCCGACGTTCAGGGAGCCGACTGTTCTGTTACGGCTCAACGTGGAGGGATGTTTCAATTGCCGTGCCGGAGGGCCTCTCCCCCGAGCGCAGCGAAGAGAGGGAGAGGGTAGGGAGAGGGCGGCTCGGCCTTTCAGACACTCCGGTGGTCAGGCCAGAATCCACCGCGCGGCCCGCGGGCCCTGATCCCACCCTGAGGCAAGAGCGCCGCCGAGCCGCCCTCTCCCGACCCTCTCCCTCTCGGCTTCGCCGGGGGGAGAGGAGAAGCAACGCTAGTGCGGCGGCTCGGCCCGCTTGGCCAGGAAGGCCGAGCCTTCCGGCGTGATGTCCCAGCCCTCGCGGCTGCGCTCGGCCAGGCCCAGTTCGGTGAGCGCGCGCGCCGCGCCGATGTTGATGAACGGCGGCTCTTCGCCGGCCTTCTTGCGCGCCAGGTTCTGCAGGGCGTTGAGTTGGGCGTCGGTGAGGTCGGCCATGGCGCGACCCTACACCCTGCGCCCGCGGACGGCGGGATAATCCGCGCGCTTCAGCGGCGGCCGACGACCTTCAGGACCAGGCCCAGCACGGCCATGGCGATGAACGCCCACATGGCGACGGAGAACCCCACGGCCGCCGCCAGGCCGAGGATTCGGCTCGACCGCTTGGCCGGGCGCGTCTCGCTCTCGCCGTGAGGTGGTTCCATCGATGCCCCGTCCACGCCACCTCGCCCCGTCCGCCTGGTCCCGGGCCCACCCGTGACTTGGGGGCCCGCGGCGGTTGAATTCCTAAGGGGCCACGTCCGCGGGCGCGGCGCAAGAGCTTGCTGTGACGCTCCCATGACGCCGGATTCCGCGCCCGGCTGCCGTTACGGCGCCTTGGGCGGGAGGATCGAGACCAGGTCGACGTCGAAGACCAGGGTGGCGTTCGGCGGGATGCCGCGTTTCGGGACGGCGGCCGCGCCGGCGGCGGGCGGGGCGAACGGCCGGCCCGGTCCGTAGGCCAGATAGGGCGGGATGGTGATCCGCCAGCGGTCGCCCGGGCGCATCAGCTGCAGCGCCGCGCTCATCCCGGGGATCACCTCCTTCACCCCGAAGGCCGAGGCCTCCTTGCCGTCCCCGGGCGAGGTGGAGAACACCTGGCCGTCGTCGAAGCGGCCGACATAGCGCATGCTCACGCTGTCGGCCCGGGTCGGGTGCGCCCCGCCGGCCGGGCCCGCCGCCAGCACCTCATAGCGGATCCCCGGCAGCGAGACCGTGGAGCCCTCGGGCGGCTGGGCGGCGGCCCGGCCAGCGGAGAGGACGAGGAAGAGCAGGGCGGCGAGGCGAAGCATCATGCGCCCATCCCGCCCGCGCGCGGCGCCCCCGTCAAGCACCGCGGTCGTGCGGCGACCGGGCGTCCAGGATGATCCGCGTCGGCGAACGGCGCCATCTCCACAGCGGCTCCGCTCTGGACTACCGTAGGCGCGGTGAGTCCGGCCGCCACGACCGGACCGCGAGAGGGAGAGAGATCCAAGTGAAACTCAAGACGATCGGTCTGGCGCTTGTCGCCACGGCGTTCATGGCGGGCCAGGCTCTGGCGCAGGCGGGCACGATGCAGCCCATCCCCAACCCGCCTGAAAAGTCCAAGCCCATGAAGCACAAGATGAAACACCATAAGGCCATGGCCAAGGCGGGCATGGCCAAGGCGGACATGGCCAAGGCCGACGCGGACAAGTCCGCCGACGCCGCCAAGCCGGCGATGCCGGCGATGCCGGCGAAGAAGAAATAGACTGCTTCCGGCGGGCGCGGCGCACCTGGCGCCGGCCCGCCGCCTTTCCTAGCGGCGCGCCTGGCGCACGGCGTCGACCACCTCGGCGACCGCGTCGAGCACCGCCTGTGGCTTCTCCTGGTGGATGTAGTGGGCTGAGCCGTCGACGACGCGGTTGACCCCGCGGGTCGACAGGCCCGCCATCTCGTCATGCATGGTCACCCAGATCCGGTGCGCGCCGGCCGCCTCCTCCGGCGTCAAGCCGGGGCTGGCGAGCGAGCCCGCCGTCAGGATCACCAGCGGCTTTTCGCCCAGGGGCGTGGGGCCCAGGCCCTGGCGGGCGGCCTCCAGCTCCTCGCTGTCGGTCTGGGCGAACACCGACACCTCATCCAGCATCGCCTGGTAGTAGCCGGGGCCCCGCGCCGCGGTCAGATAGGCCTGGGCCTCCGCCGAGGGGGCCGGTCGGCCCAGCGTGCAGGGCTTCGCCCGCTCCGGTGGCCGGGGGGTCTCCGCGCACGGCTTCAGCCCCGCGTAGGCCGCGTTGGTCAGGGCCTCCATCTTCGGCGCGGCGGCGGCCATGCGCTTCATCTGCCAGTCGGCCGAGGGGTCGACCAGCACCATCCCGGCCACCTCGCGGAGGTGGGTGAAGGCGAACAGGCGCGCGTCGAAGCTGCCCAGGGAGTGGGCGACCAGCACATAGGGTCCGGGCTCGCGGGCGGCCTTCAGCATGGCGGCCATGTCGGCCACGATCGCCTTGGAGTCGCGCGGCGCCGGCCCGGGCGAACTGCGGCCGTAGCCGGCGCGGTCGTAGGCGCAGACCCGGGTCTTGGCGGACATCTGGTCCTGCACGCTCGCCCAGCTCCAGGCTCCGTCGCCCAGGCCGGAATCCAGCACCACCACCGGCGCCCCGCGGCCCTCGCAATAGAGGTTCATCCGCCGCCCGTCCGGCAGGGCCACCAGCCGGGCCTTCGCCAGGTAGCCCGCCCACCAGGCGGCCGCGGGCGAGGGCGCGGCGGCCGGCGCATCGGCGGCCTGCGCCGCGGTCGCCAGCGCCAAGCCGGCCGCCAGGCCCGCGAGAACTCCGAATGCCTGCGTCACGCCCTATCCTCCCCACGCTTCCCATCGCGGGGAGGATAGGGCCAATCGGCGGCGCGCCCTACTTCTGACGCGCGGCGGCGTCGGCGGCGGCGTCGGCCTTGCGGCCCGCCTTGGCGGCGGCGGCGGAGGTGTCGGCCGCGGCGTTGCTGACGGCCGTCGAGGTGTTGGCCGCCGCGTCGTGGGCGGCCGAGACGGTGGCGTCGCCGGCCTTGTCGGCGGCGGCCGCCGCATGGTCGCCGGCCGCGGCGGCGTCGTTCTGGGTCTTGTTCGAGCAGGCGCCGAGCGCCAGGCAGGCGGCGGCGGTCGTGACGATCAGGGCAAGGCGCATCGGGGCTCTCCGGTCGGGCCCTTGAGCGGGCCTTGGGCCAGAGCAAACGCGACGGCGGCCGTAAGGCTCCCTGCGGCCTCAGGGCGCGTCGGTCACCAGGGCTCCGGGGGGCGCGGCTGGCGCCGGCTCGGTCACGCCCGCCGCCGCCGGTCCCTCGCCGCCGGCCGCCTCGGCCTGGTTCTCCTTCAGCGCCTCGAGCACGGCCTCCGGGTCGGCCGGCTGCGACAGGGCGTCGGCCTCACGGTCGACCCGGTTCTGCACGTTCGGCATGTCCCGGCGCAGTTCCTCGACGAGCTCGATCAGCTTGGCCGCCTTGTGCTCGGACAGCATGGCCAGTTCCAGCGTCAGCTGCTCGCGCAGCTCGCTCAGCTGGTCGTCGCGCCGCTGGGTGATCAGGATGAACACCGTCATGAACAGGGCTATCAGGCCCGCAACCCCGTTCAGCCCGTTGAACGGCCAGGGATCGAACGCTGGCCGTCCCAGGGCCGGCAGCGCCAGGTTCACCCCCAGCCAGGCGAGGATGAACAGCGTCAGCAGCCCGGCGAACCTCGGCCGGCCGAAGGCGCGGGTCAGGGCCTCCACCGCCCGCTGCAGGCGCGTCGCGCCGCGCCTGTGCTCCACATGCAGCCGCGCGATCGCCTGCAGGGTCTGCTCGATATGCGCAGGCAGGATCGGCTGCACGGTCTGGGCGTCGCCGAAACTCATGGAGGCCTAACGCCCGAGCCTGGCCATTCCGTCAAACCGACGCCGCGGGACGAGCGCGCGCGCCGGGAACCCGGCCCGTCGACCGGGTGTTCGGCCATGACTTTCTGCTTCGGCAGGCAACCCTGAAGGCCGCTGATGACCGCGAACAACCTTCTCTTCTGGATCAGCCTGGCGAGCGGCGTGGCCGTGCTCGCCGCGATCGCCGTCTTCCGGTTCGCCCGCGGTCCGGCGTCGGCCGAAAGCCCGCCGGCCGCCGACCTTCCGGACACGGATTAAGCCTCTGGGAACCTGCCTCGCCGACCGGCGTTCGTGCTGGGCTGTCCAATCTGCGCCGTGACCCGGCGCGCCAACCTGAACCTCGCGTAGGGACCGACCATGCGCTCAATCCTGCTGATGTTCCTGGGCGTGCCCCTGCCCATCATCCTGCTCCTGGCGTTCTGCACCCATCACTTCTGAAGACGGCGGAGAGACCTCGATGGACTACGATCATTCGCCGCCGCCCTTCGGCCACGAGCCCCAGTCGGCCGTATCCTGGGGCGCGGTCGTCGCCGGCGCGGTCGCCGCGCTCGCCATGGCCTTCGTGCTGATGGCCCTGGCCGCGGGCTTCGGCCTGAAGTTCGCCCAGCCCTGGCCCGGCGGCCCGGCGCCTTTCGCCGACTTCACCCCCACGGTCGGCGCGGCGATGATCGTCGCCCAGGTGCTGTCGGCCGCCCTCGGCGGCTACCTGGCCGGACGGCTGCGGACCAAGTGGCTGAACGTCCACGACCACGAGGTGCACTTCCGCGACACCGCCCACGGCCTGCTGGCCTGGGCGCTCAGCACGGTGGCCGGCGTCGCCTTCGTGGCCCTGGTCGCCCCGCCCGCCGCCCAGATCGCCAATGCCGCCGCGGCGCTCGATCCGGGCGAACTGCTGCGCCAAGCCAATATCGCGGCCCAGGTGTCGCTGTTCATGGCCATCGGCCTGCTGCTCAGCGCCTTCATCGCCTGCGTCGCCGCGGCCATCGGCGGCCTGCGCCGCGACGAGATGCACCGCGTCTTCTGGGAGCCGCATCGCCGGCCGGCGCCGCTCTAGGCGCGTTCGCCTCTCCCCCGCGAAGCGAGAGGGAGAGGGTAGGGAGAGGGCGGCTAGTCCTGCCCGGGCTTGCCGGCGCCGGCCTTGCCCGCCTCCTGCTCCTGGCGGCGCGCGTCCCAGACCTTGGCGTGCATCTCGTCGCGGCGCAGGCCGCCGATGGCGGCGGCGACGCTGGCCACGAAGGCGCTGAGCAACAGGCCGATGGCGGTGAACAGCGCCAGCTGGGCGGCGATGTTGGCCTGCCGCTGCAG
>Ga0105240_10001946_pt1 | contig 34217 bp, 25 predicted proteins | sample KBSC54metaG_FD_80426 | JGI IMG/M metagenome (GOLD analysis project Ga0105240, IMG submission 80426) | Corn rhizosphere microbial communities from Kellogg Biological Station, Michigan, USA - KBS C5-4 metaG | ecosystem: Host-associated > Plants > Roots > Rhizosphere > Soil | place: Michigan, USA... | reverse complement strand
CCCGATATCTCCGTCCATGAACTCAGCCAGGTAGCCTTTCGGAAATTTATACCATTTTTCATCTTTCCCCTCCCCATGTTTTTTCCAGAATTCCCGTGTGGCCTTTACGCTGCCGCGGTCGGGACCTAAGCTCTGTAAACTGAGAAATGTATTACTGGTGGCTTGTCCGCGTGTGACAAGAGAGAGGCTGATCATTATCATAACTATTGCCCACACATACTTCATTTTTTCCATGACTGTAAGTTTTATAACCCAAAACTAGCGTGCATCATGTGACAGCGCCAGCCAAAACCAGTCATCGGCGGGTGATGGTGGATTATTTGTTTTTTTGAGTGAGCAATCGGGAACAAGAGCATGGCGGCAGAGGTTTCAGGACCTGAATGGTTGTAATTTTTTTAGGAGGTTCTCTTTACGGCTGCGGGAGACATTGACGGAGGCGCCGTCGGACATGACGAGATAGCCGCCTTCGCCTTTTACGTATTTGCTGACCTCGTTGAGATTGACAAGACTGGAATGATGTACGCGGAGAAAGGAATAGTCTTCCAGCAGCTCTTCGATCTCCTTCAATGTACGGGAGGCCACCACCTTCTGCTGATCTTTTAACGAGAGGATGGTGTAATTGCTGTCCGATGTACAATACAGGATATGGTCCACGGGCACCATTTGCAGGCCTTCCATCGTGGGGATCGCGATCTTAGAAAAGTGATGGGTGGGATATTGCAGTTTTTGGAGCAGCATATCTATCTGCATGGGGAACAGCAACCGTTGCTCCACTTTTTGCACGGAGCGTTGCAGCTCTTCGCGGTCGATGGGTTTCAGGAGATAGTCCAACGCACTAAACCGGATGGCTTTGATGGCATACTGATCATAGCTGGTGGTAAATATCAGCTGCAGCGGGATCTCCTTTATTTTTTCCAGCAGCTCGAAGCCATTCATACGGGGCATTTCAATGTCGAGGAAGAGCAATTGAGGGCGCTGTTCCTTTATGGCTGTAAGGGCTTCCGCTCCCGAGTGATAGCTGCCCATCACATCGACCTGGGGGCAATAACGCTCCAGCAGGATCGCCAGGGCTTCGCAGCAATAGGGTTCGTCGTCGACAATGATAGCTTTGATCATATAACGGGTGATTTTTGTATGACATCGGGTTGCTCTTCGATAGAATACTGGATCTTTATTTTCAGGACGACCCTGGTGCCTGCAGGATGTCCCGCTTCATTGTACAGGTCTTCAATGTTAAAGGAGTGATCAGGGGTACCCGCGCCTGTCATTAAGCGCAGCCGCTCGGCGGTTATCTGCAGACCCATGGATTTATGTTTTTGGGCTGACTTGCTTTTTAACATGCCGGCCTTTTGACGCCCTACGCCGTTGTCTTGTATAATACAGGTCAGCACGTCTCCGGCTGCGCTGAGAGAAACGGTTAATATACCTCTTTCCATCTTATGCATCAATCCATGCCAGATGGCGTTTTCGACAAAAGGCTGCAACAGCAAAGGAGGAATATAGATATCCCCGGCATCCAGCTCCTCATCCAGTACGATGTTGTAGTCGAATGCATCCTTAAAACGCAATCTTTCCATATCCAGGTAAAGCTGCAGCACTTCCAGCTCTTCTGTCAGCAAGATGACGGAATGCCTGGAATGGTTCATGATCATTCTCATCAGCCGTGAGAATTTTGTGAGATAGTCGGAGGCTGCTTCCGTCTCATGACCCAGTATAAACCGGTTGATAGCATTCAGACAATTGAAGATGAAATGCGGGTTCATCTGGCTGCGTAAGGCTGCTATCTCCAGCTCCTTCTCGGCTCTTTTACGCAGGTGCGTCTCGTTCTTTCTTTTTAGCAGCACATACCGGGAGAAGATAAAGCCGATCAATATCGTTGCGATGATGCCGACGATCAATAATTTTTTTGTCGCCAGTGTTTCCCGGAGGCAAACTTCGTTAAGCTGTTTTTCTTTGCTCAATAAGGCGATCTTCTGTTCAAATGCTACAGAGGCGAACCTTCCTTTAAAATGATCGTTATTCACGCTGTCTTTCATGGTGTGCCAGCGGCGGTAATAGGCATAGGCGCTGTCTGTCTTTTTGGCCTTGTCATACAGGGTGTATAGTATCTGGCAAATATCACGGATATACTGCCGGGCTTTGAACTGTTCTGCGATGGCGAGGCTTTCCCTGGCATAGCGGGCGGCTTCTTTGTCCCTGTCCAGCTTTTCGTAAGAAAGGGAGAGGTCTTTCAGTACCCGCATGATCTGGTTGCGATCGTTCAGCTGCCGTTGGTATACAAGGCTTTTTTCAAAGTAAGGCAGGGCTTCCCGGGGCCTGTCCTGCAGCAGGTGATATTCTCCCTTGCTGGCCAGGTAGGTCCGCAGCAGGGCCGGTGTCAGGGTGGCGGAATCGAAGCGGTTGTAATAGTACAGGGCCGAGTCGAACAAGCCTTGCCGGCTCAGGAGCTCTGCATAAACCATGGTCCGCCATTCATCGAAGACCTGGGACTGGCCTACCTGGAATCCGGCATGAAAATATTTTTTGGCGGAGGGATAGTCCTCTATTTGTATGAAAAGTGCAGCGAGCTCGAAATACTGGTTCTCTTCCTGGTCCGGGTGGTGGGTTTCTTCCGCCATTTGCAGGCTGCGGCGAAGATATCCGAAGGCGGCCTCATAGTCCCCGCTCTCCCGGTAAGTGCAGCCGATGAGCGACAGGTTGCGTATGATGTTGACGGTATCCCGGTCCCGCTGTGCATAGTCCCGGGCCAGCTGCGTATAATGAATGGATTCTTCAAAACGGCTTTGGGCAAGCAGCGTGAAGCCGAGGACGTAATAGGCATAGGTAATATGCGTCTTATCAGGCGTGCGGGCAAACCAGTCCAGGGATTGTCTTGCTATCTGTTCGCTAAGGTTGCAATCGTTGGTGTGCTTGAGGATATAGAAGGATTTGCAGGTGGTGGCTTCGGCGATGCCGTGGATATAACCCGCTTTTTGGGATTCTTCCAGGGCTTTGTCGGTGTACCAGCCTGTGGAATCATCTTTACACGTGAAGTCGATCGATCTTTTCAGCAGCTGGTCGATCCGGGCGATTTTGTCCGGCTGGGCGTGGGCGGCCAGGGCCAGACAGGAGAATAGCAATATGGAAAGCAAGGGACTCCGCACATGTTAAATTTACGCAATGGGGGCGGGATGCCGGCGCCGCTTGTCACTGGATTGAGTAGTTGGGGGTTTTGGGGGGCGGTTGGGGGAGTAGAGTGAGTGGTTTACGGGCGGACCTGACGGTCCGCGTCTTATTAGAATCTAAACTATTGCGCTTCGCGCGCCTTCGCTGTGCTCAGGCAGCTGTGCTCGGACTGGGTGAAAAACTTAGGGAAAACTTCTCATTTTCACGATTTCCAAAAAGCGTAAATTGCCGTTTCACTATAAATCTACCATTATGATAAAGCTACAAGTAATAGGAAACCTGGGTAAGGATTGTGTCACCAACGCCGTGAATGGGAAAAATGTGATCAATTTCAGCGTGGCGCATACCGAGAAGTTCCGTGATGCACAGGGCAATCAGAAGGATAAGACCATCTGGGTAGAGTGTGCCTATTGGACTGACCGCACGGGTATTGCCCCCTATCTCAAAAAAGGAACACAGGTATATGCAGAAGGAACGCCTGAAGTAAGGACCTATCCAAAAAATGATGGGACTACAGGTGTATCGCTGACCTTGCGTGTACAAACTGTCCAGTTATTGGGCAGCAGGGGAACTGAAGGCGGTGGCGGTTACAGCGGCGGTTCCGAAGGAGGCTTTGCATCGCAGGGCGCACCCGCATCCAGCAGGGTATCTCCTGGGGATATCACGGAGCCTATCGACGATCTTCCGTTCTAACGAATTGGCCGGAAAACGGGCTTTGGTCCGTTCCGGAAGTTAAAACCCCAGCCTGGTCGCTGGGGTTTTTTGGTATGTGGCGGGCCCGGCAGCCTAGCGGCCGGGGGTTTTTATCAATAGCACCGCATCCGCGATCACCGCCCCGTCGGCTCCTTTGTTGCTGATCTCCACATAATTATCCTTCCCTTTTTCCAACTGATATTGCCCGCATTTCACCCATTCGCCTGAGGTCTGACCTTCCACCTGGAGCTTTCCGGTGGGAATGCTTGCCGCCGTGATCTTTCCGCCGTCAGATACGGCAATCGCGGTGGTCGAGCTGGGGTGCTGCACCTTGGGGACATATATATATAAGGTATATGTTCCGGAGGCTGTGATGGGGGTGTTAAAACGTACTTGCCGGAAAGCCTGGTCCTTATGCTCGTCCGTCAGCCTGGAAAAGCCGTAGCAGTCCCGTTTCTCACGGGTCCAGTCCCCTTCCATCGTTACCTGGGCGGTGTCGTCATTGTCTACGATGATCTCCGGCGTGCTGCCATCCGCCAGGGGATCGTTCCGGAGGTTTTCCCGGATATGGGCGGCATCCACCTCCTGGATGGAGGAGTGATGATCGATGGCCATTGCAGCGGCAATGGCGGAAGACTGGCCCAGCTCCATAAACACGGGCTCCATCCGGATAGAGCCATAGGCAATGTGGCTGGCAGACAGACACACCGGTACCAGCAGGTTACCGCATTCTTCCTTTTTCGGCACCAGGGAGAGATAAGAGATGGGATAAGGAGGAAAGCCCCCTATCTGGACATCCCCTTCATTCTTTACCATACCATTTGTTACGATTCGCTGGCAATTGTGAGAATCCATGGTATAGGCTGCCAGACCGACCCCATCCTTCACGGTGGTCTTGCCTTCACAGTTGGCCTGGGTCATGATATAGGCGCCCTTCATCCGTCTTGCTTCACGAACGTACATCTGTGGTGTCCAATGATCGTTGTCGGTATATTCATCTTTGGGGTAGCCCCACTCCAGCATCAGGGTCCGCAGGTGTGAGGGCATTCGCTCGTCATGACCGATGAAGTACAGCAGCCCTTTTGTATAGTACATGTGCGCTTGTGCGATCTTTTGCCGGCTGCCGTAGCCCGCCTCGGGATAATCGTAGTTCATGCCGATCATGTCCGTGGAAAAAGCGCCATTGTTATTGATATCCGTTTTGTGTCCCGGCAGCAGATCGAATTTCAAAATACCCCAGAGGTCCCCTGCGGGTTTTTTTTCGAGGAGACGCAACAGCAGCTCATAACGGGTGGAGTCATATCTCAAGGGGCGGGTGATGGGTATGCGGTTGGCGGGATCATTGGTAAGACAGATCCGGTAATTATAGCTCTGTACCTTTTTATCACCGTCCCCCTGCTGTCCCAGGGGTTCGTTGCTGATGCCCCACAGCAGACCGCTGGAGGGATTGCCCGGTGTTTTGTAAGGGTCGACGCCGTCGGGGAATTGGTGTTTGTCCCGCAGCTGTATGCCGTTGTAGGTCTCGTTATACAGCGAGTTGGCTTCGCGCCCCACGGTGTAGGATACGCCGGCCTGGGCCATGAGGTCGCCTTCATAGCTGCAGTCGATGAACATTTTTGCGCGGATGGTACGCAGCAGGAGGGCCCTGGAATGAGCAGACGGTTCCAGGGAGATAGCTTCGATGTCGGTTCCCTGTTTGGTGGCATTGATGATATGATAGCCGTAGAGGACTTTTATGTTGGCATCGTGTATATATTGTTTAAAGATGTCTTCCGCTACATGCGGTTCGAAGATCCATTGCTCGAATTTCCCGTAATGCCGTCCCACGCGGCGATAGAAATCAAGCGAGAGCCCTTTGATCGCATACTTATTACCGATGTCGGTGTAGCCCAGGCCGCCGGAGCTCAATCCGCCCAGGTGATGGCCGGGTTCAATGAGCAGGACGGTCTTGTGCATTTTTGCGGCTGTATAGGCTGCGATGACGCCGGCGGAGGTGCCGCCATATACGCAGATGTCGTAGCTTGTTTAGGCAAGGATGCGTCCGCAGAGACAGCATAGAATGATCAGCGTGGATAATGTGTATTTCATAAGTCAGTAACCAGGGTTTTGATCCTTTGCCGGATCGATGGCTTTATTATAGTTATATTCTGTGGTAGGTATGGGCCATAGCAGGTGTTTGTCGGCTACGGTGATACCTTTTACATCCTGTATCACCTGCTTGACGATACCCATTCTTTTCAGGTCCAGCCAGCGTTTGCCTTCGGAGCAGTCTTCGTAACCGCGTTCCTTTTGGACCAGGTCGAGAAAAGCTTCGGGAGTGCTGTAATCGGTGAGGGCAAAGTCTGCGGTGGGGTCGGGCGTTGCGGGGTCTTTACCGTAGGCCCTCCGGTGCACCATATTCAGCTTTTCCATGCCGTCTGCGGTAGGGCCGTTGTTTGCCCGGCATTCGGTCTCGGCGTAAAAGAGCAGTAGGTCTGCGTAGCGGTACATCGGATAATCGTTACCGGCGGCCGTCACGGCCTGTTTGTCGGCAAACTTCCTGTTCAACACTGTGGTGGCGCCCAGCCCGAAGGTTTGGCTATACCAGTTATATGTATAGCGAAGGTCTTGCTTATTCCAGTTCAATAAGACTTTATTTTTGACGGTGTCGCTGTAGAAAGTATAATAGCCTCCCGGGGATAATAGCCGGAGTTGGGATAAAAGGCATAGATGGGATACTGCCAGCCCTGGCCTGCGGTGCTCCGGGAGAATTTCAGGTAAAATATTTCTTCCGTGGAGGTCGTGATGTCCGGTCCATACAATTTATCAAAATCGGCCACTGCCGATACCTTTACCAGCGAGAACTTACCCGGGGTGATGATCTCTTTGGCCTTATTGTCCGCATCATTGTATTGTCCCAGCCACATATAGACTTCCGTCAGCACCGTCTTGGCGGCCCATTTGGAAGGAGCGCCTGACAACCTGCCTGCATCGGGGAGATTGGCTTCTGCAAATTGCAGATCGCCGAGGATGAGGGCATATACGTCGGCGGCACTGCTACGTTTCAGATTGATGGAATCCATATTGTTCTCTGTGCGAAGGGGCACACCCGACCAGTTGCGCACCAGGTAGAAATAATCCAGGGCGCGCAGGTATCTTGCCTCGGCCAGGTATTGCGCCTTGGCGGCATCGCTCACCGATCTTGCCAGCGGGATCTTCTGCACCATGATATTGGCATTGCGGATGGAGAGATAGAACAGGTTCCATATGGTGGACACCCGGGTGATATTGGTGTTGTCAAGTCCCTGGTAATTGTTGAGGACGGCATGGCTGCCCCGCCCGTACATATAGTCGGCATAGCATTCCAATTGTACCAGGTAAATGGCCCCAAGGGCGTTGCCGTCCCGCAGGGGAGAATAAATGGCGTTCAGCCCGGCTTCCACTTCGGCGGGTTTGTTATAGAAATTTTCCGCGGCAATGGATTGCGGCTCTTCATCCAGCGTCTTTTTACAGGAGGAGAGCGCTGCCGCTATAATGAGTATGGAAAGTAAATATCGCATAAGTAATCGTTAAAAGTTAAAGATCAGAAGCCGCACCGGAGACCGAATGTCACGGACTTGTACGTCGGATAGGTATAATAGTCTATGCCCTGGGTATATGAGCTGCTCCCGCCATATGTGTTGATGTCCGGATCATACCAGGAATATTTGGTCAGCGTGATCAGGTTCTGCCCGCTGGCGTACAGCTGCAGGCTGCGGCACCAGCTGATGCCCCATTTGTCGACGGGAAGATTATAGGCCAGCTGTATGTTCCTAAAACGCAGGTAGGAGCCGTTCTCTACGAAGCGGTTGGACATGTTGCCGGAGAGGCTTCTGCTTACCCTGGGGTATTTTGCGATGGTGTTGGTGGGTGTCCAGTGATGATAGAATTGATCCTGGGTGAGGTTCAGACCCATCCCCAGGTCAAGTGATGCGGCCTTGTTCAGGTCGTAGACATCATTCCCCTGGATGCCCTGGATGAACACCGTCAGCTCGAAGCCCTTATAGGATGTGATGGAATTAAAGCCGTATGTGAATTTTGGATTGGGGTTGCCGATGTAAGTTTTGTCATCTGCCGTGATCTTCCCGTCTTTGGTCCTGTCTTCGTACTGTATGTCCCCCGTGGAAGTATAACCGATCTCTTTGTATCCGTAGAAGATACCCACCGGCTGTCCTTCCCTGAGCAGGTTGATATAATCGTTCAGGCTGCCGGTGTAGATCGTGCTTCCGAAAATATCCTGGCCCTGGTAGAGCTTGACCACCTTATTGCGGTTGAATGAAATATTCGCGGCTACCGTCCACTTGACGGGTCCTTTGAAAATATCCGATTCCACACCGAGTTCCAGGCCTTTGTTCTGAATCTCCCCTACGTTCTGTAAGGTGGTGGTATAACCCATGGAGGCGGGCAGCTGTACCCTGTTCAGAAGGTTCTTTGTCTTTTTAAGATAAACGTCGGCGGTCAGACGGAGCCTGTTTTCCAGGAAACCCGCGTCCACTCCCGCGTCGAATTCGTCTGTCGTCTCCCATTTCAGGTTGCCCGGAAGGGTCTGGCTGGGTGCATAGGTGGTGCTCAGCGCATCACCGAAGATGGTGTAGCCCGAGCCGAGGAGATTGAGGGTCTGGTAAGGGCTGACGGCCGTGCTGCCTGTGGCGCCGTAGCTGGCCCTTAGCTTCAGATCGGAAATGACATGAGAGCTTTTTAGAAAAGGTTCGCTGGACATATGCCAGGCAAGGGCTGCGGAGGGGAAATTGCTCCATTTGTTGCCTTTCGAATAACGGGAAGAGCCATCCCTTCTGAAGCTCACGGTGGCGAGGTATTTGTCGGCATAACTGTAGTTGAACCGGCCCAGCCAGGACAGCATCGTCCATTTCTGATAGCCGCTGCCGGGAATGCCCGGCGTAGCGGCAGAGCCAAGGTTTCCCGTCCCTGTGACATCGCTGAGAAAGCCTACGCCCGAGCCAGCCAGGTAGGTGGATACATAATCCTGGTAAGTAAAACCGCCCGTGATGGTAAGGCGGTGGTCGCCGAGGCTCTTATTATAGGTGACGACGTTCTCGTTCAGGAAGCTGGTGGTTTGTGTTGTGGTATCGAAGGCGCTGCCCGTGGAATTGACGGACGGCTCTATGGCGATATATTTGTCTGCCCTGTTGTTCTCGTTCTGCACGCCGCCCGAGATGCGGATAGAAAGATCTTTTATGGGTTTGATGGTAAGGGCTGCGTTGGAAAAGATCTTGTCCGACCTGATCTTGTCCGACTGCTTATTGATGGTCACCAACGGATTGATGATGACATTCGAGATAAAAGAGTAGGCCGTATTCAGCCGGCGGTAGGAACCGTCATCCAGGTAAGGAGTAAGGGTAGGAGGGGCCATGAGCATGCCGGAGATAAGATCACTGCCCCTGTTCGAGCTGCTGGAATTCTGACGGCGGTTGTCGATCCTCGTGAGGTATATGTTATAAGACACATTGAAGACCTTGCTGATGTCGTGGCTCAGTGTACCCCGGAGGGTATACCGGTTATAATCGCTGTTGCGGATAATGCCGTCCTGGCGGAAGATGCCGCTGGACAGGGAAAATTTTGTCTTGTCATTGCCTCCGCTGATGTTCAGGTTGGTCGTCAGCATGGGTGCGTTGTGCATTACGAGGCGCTGCCAGTCCGTGTTGGGCCCTTTGGCAAACGAATCTATCTGCTGTTGGGTAAAGTAGGGACTGAGACCATCGTTGGCGGCCTGTTCGTTGTAGAACTGCGCGTACTGCTGGCCGTTCATGACCTTGATATATTTCATGGGTGACTGGATACTGTAGCCTGTCTCCAGATCCACCAGGGTCTTCCCCGACCTGCCGCTCTTAGTGGTAATGATGATAACGCCGTTGGCGCCCCGGGAGCCGTAGATGGCGATGGAAGAGGCGTCCTTTAATATCTCGATGGATTCGATATCGGAATTCTGCAGGAAGGTAGGATTGCCCGAAAAAGGGAAACCGTCGATGACATAGAGTGGTTCATTGCCCCCCAGAATGGAATTGGTACCCCTGATACGAACGCTGATATTGCCGCCGGGTGCGCCGTTGTTCTGCTGGACAAATACACCCGCCGCCCTTCCCTGCAAGGCGTTGACGATATTATTGGTGGGATAGCTGGTGACTTCCGCCGGCTTCACCTGTGAGACAGAACCTGTAAGGTCCCGTTTGCGTACCGTGCCATAACCGACGACGACGATCTCATTCAACGCGCGTACATTGATGGACATGGTGAGGGTGATGTTTGTGCGACCATGCAGGGAGATCTCTTCGGTCTTATAGCCTGTATAAGAGATAACGATGATGGCATTCTTGTCCACGCCTTTCAGGACGAAGCTTCCATCCATGTTGGTGGTAGTGCTTAGGTTCGCGCCTTTCACGGTGACAGTGGCGCCCAGGATCGGATTGCCTTTTTCATCCCTGACCTCGCCTTTAAGGTCGATGGGCGGCGGAAGGTTGGAAAGGTCGAGGGTAGCATCCGCTTTTTGCTGCGGCTTCTCCTTGACGATGATCATTTTGTTCAGGATGGACCACGTATAGGATTGGTTGGAAAAACATTCCATCAGCACCTGTTCCAATGGTGCGTTTTTAAGATGGATCGTGATCGGGCTGGCCTTTTGCAGGAAAGTTTCCGTGTAGATAAATTTAAAGCCCGTCTGTTTTTCGATGAGGGTGAACACTTTTTCCGGTGCTGCATTGCGCTCCGACAGGGATACTTTCTGGGCGACGCTCCTGGCGCCGACCTGCAGGATCGTGCATACTAATAAAGCCGCCGTCAATTTCATTTTTAAGCAATTTGTAAGTGGGTTGCCCCCTGCCGTTGCTCTTTGGCAAATAGCAATCAATACCATAACTTTGGATAGTTTGGGTTAATCAATTACTGCTCCGCCCCCGCGGAGATCAGTCTTGTCTGAGATCATGTTTTGGATTAATCCGATATAGCCGGATCCTGATGGCGTCAGGGTCCGGTGTTTTATTGGATATGTTGTTGCTTCACTGGATGGTTACCTCCTTTTTTGAACAAATAAATTTTATGGATAGACAGTGATTGTCTTTTCTCCTGTCCTGAAATGTACTTTGCCTGTCAGGGACAGGGCCTTCAGCGCTTCCGACAGCGGCGCACTCCTGGGTATCTTTGCATAAAAGCGTTCCTCAATTTCCTGTCCTTCATAATCCACTTTTATATTGTACCAGCGGGACAGCTGCCGCATGATGCCCCGTATGTCTGCCCGGTGGAAATAGAACTCATCGTTCTTCCAGGCCACCACTTCTTCCATGTTGATATCGCTGAGCACTTTCATGCTCTTACTGTTCATTTGGACCTGCTGCCCCGGGGTGATCAGTGTCTGATCACTACCGCGGATCACTTTTACCGAGCCTTCCAGGAGCGTGGTAGCCACGGTCTGTTCATCCGTGTAGGCGTTGATGTTAAAATGCGTGCCCAGCACCTGCACTGTCATGTCTTTGTAATGTACCAGGAAGGGGCGTTTGCTATCCGGCGCTATTTCGAAATATGCTTCTCCGGAGATCTCGACACTTCTCTCTCTGTTGCTGAAGTTGACAGGAAATTTTACGGAGGAGGCTGCATTCAGCCATATATGCGATCCGTCCGGTAACACCAGCTGGTATTGGTTACCTGGATTTGTGGTGAGGGTATTGTATGAGGTTGTTGCTGTGTTGTTGTTGGCAGTCGGGGCGATGGCGGTAGGGGAGGTAGTGGTAGCGGGACTGGTGGCATTATAAGCCAGCGTGCCTTTCATATTGACGACCGTCATATTGCCCTGCCGGCTGATGGTGCCACCGGCGGCGCTGTCCAGCTCGATCTGCTGCCCGCCTGCCAGGGTCAGCACAGCGGATGTTTTACCGGGAGCTGCGTCGTATTTTGCCGGCTGGCCGTCGGCGATGGCTGTCTCGTGTTTCCGGTGTTTCAGGAAGGGAAGGTTTACCAGGGCTGCGATAACGATTGCTGCGGCGCCTGCCCACCCGATCCATCCAGGTATGCGGCGGATAGGGAGTCTTTCTGCCGGCAGGGGAACGGATCCCACTATCCGGGAAAAGATCCGGTGGGAGGTTTCTTCGCTGAGGGATGGGGTGTTCGCCGGTGCTGACTGTTCCGGGCTATGAGATGAAGCGCTCGTCGGCTCTGACTGCTCCGTGCTAACGGATGAACCGCCAGTCGGTCCTGCCTGTTCCGCATCTTCGATGTCCCTGTCGATCAGTTGTTGCAGTAACTCTTTATGGATGCCTGAACGGATGATGTCCATGAACTCCCGGCGTTCGGCAGCCGTGGCCTCCCCGCTCTGGTAGCGCTGGAACAGGTATTCTATCCGGTGATATGGGGTGTCCATGTCTTATTAGACACATGAAAGCAAAAAAAGGGGTAGAAAAAAACAGAATTGCGGCAACTGTATATGGCGGTGCAGCTGTCCCCTGATGACGCGCAGCGCTTCCGACACATGTTTTTTCACCGTTTCCCGGGAGATGTTTAGGCGCAGGGCGATCTCTTCATGTTTAAGGCCTTCCATCCGGCTGAGCTCAAAGACCTTTTTCTGCTGCGGGGTAAGCGTAGCCATCACCTTTTGCAGGGCATCCTGCAGCTCTCTTAAGGACATATTCTCTATGGCTGTGTCCGGTCGCCCGGCTGCAGACTGAGAGTGCGGGACAAGCAGCTTTTCCAGCAGCAGCTCTTCACCCGCCAGCTTGCGGAGGGCATTGTAGATATGATTGCGGGTGATCGTGTTCAGGTAAGCGCTAAAACAATTGATCTCCGGGAGCTTTTCCCGGCCAACCCAGATCTTCATAAAGACTTCCTGCAATACATCCTCTGCATGGCCGGTGGATTGCAACATCCTTAACGCTGCCTGGTATACCTTATGCTTGTATTGGGAGAAAAGGGAATGAAAGGCTCTTTGGTCGCCGTTGGCTATGCGGGCCAGCAGCTCTTTCTCCTCATATGAGTGGGTGTAGTTCACAAGCAATCTGAGCGGTTAATTGCATTAAAGGTAAGATTTTTCCCATTTGCTGACCCATGCCTCCACTTCGGTGCGGGTGAGGGGTATGTGCTGATCATCTACGTTGATGACATACAGATAGCCCGAATGGGCCGAAGATTCGTTGGGTGAGGTATGGCGCCAGGCGTTGACCAGGCTGAGCTGCTCGCTTACCAGTGGGTGGCCGCTGGTGGGGTTCCATAGCTCTTTGGCGCAAAGGCAACCCATGGTCGGTGTCAGGGGATAAAAAGGTTTGTCCTTAAAATATTCCGGATCGATGGTGGTGCCGTGGGCGATGATCTCGGTACGACCGATGCGCCCTGCCGACCAGGCTTCCAGCATGGGGGTATACGCTCGCCAGTCGGGGGGAAGGAGCTGGAGGTATGTCTGGAGGGAGTCGGTGGGGGCGTGTGATTGGAGGACGCCGGTGAGAGAGTGAGGTTGAAGGGAGTGGATGGGAGTTTGAGGTTGGAGGGTGTTGGAGAGAGAGTGAGGTTGAAGGGAGTTGGTGAGAGAGTGAGATTGAAGGGCATCGGTGTTTTGATCGGGTGTGTTGGGGGTCTGAAGGAGCGTGTCGGTCTCCTGGTGGAAGAATTTTTCCCACGTGTCTTCGAAGGGCATGAGTAATTGAATATTGGGTGTGGGACCGATGAGATTGATCCTGGACACATCCGTGCCCTGTATACTGTAGATGCCTTGGGGCGTGCTGCCGTTGGTGATAAAATAAGGAAGGTCCGAGCCGCTCCGGGCGAGTTGCTGGAAAATTTGCAGCCTGCCCTGGGCATCTTTTATGAAGCGGCCGTTCTCATCCTGTATGATGGCCAGACCAGGGTAGTCCCGGTCCCATCGTTGAAAGGAATAGATGGTCTTTTGTCTTTTTGTTCGCTGGTATTCGAAGAGGATGGCCAGGTTAGGCGGTTGATGGCGGATGCGCTGGGTATGATAGCTGAGATAATCCGCCAGCTCATGCAGCAGGGGCAATGAATCGTAATCCGGGAACTTTTCCACCATCCGTATCTTCAGCGTATTGCCATTTCCCGTGCTGGTGTCGGTGCGATACAGATAGGCAGCGCATAGGGCGAACAGTTTGGGATCTGTTTCGTTGTCGAGGATGTTGTGTATGCGGTCCGAATAGTTTTGGGGCGCTACGGCATAGACGGCTTCCAGCAGGGCTTTTTTTGTGTCATAGGACAGGTCGGGGTAATGATAGAACAAGGTGTCGAATCCATGTTCTACGCTGGGGTTGTAGATGAGGAATTGAGAGACGGCCCAGCAGGCAGACATATATTTATCCTCCGTATTGCTGTCGAGTGGAAGGCTCATATTCCTGCCTGTGATCCTTTCCCGGAGATCCTTGTCCATTGCCATGCGTTTTTGATAAAGCACGGATGCGGAATAGATATCTTCCCTTCGGGACTGGGCATGGGCGGTTTGTTGGACCCCCGGTAGTATTATTAATGCTGCCAGCCATCGCACAATGATGTTCATGCTGTAAATGTAAAAAACCTTAATTTCATTCATACAAAATGTTCAACATGAAGAAATTAACAACAGCCTCGTTGCTTTGCCTATTCGTTTTTGCGGTCACCTCGTGTAACAATCAGCCGGCCGCAGCTGATACGAAAGATTCGACGGCCAAGCCGGCGGACAGCGCCGCCGCTGCGCCTTCATCCGTCTCCAACTGGAAGATCGGCGTTCAATTGTGGACATTCCATTTCGTGCCTTTCGTACAGGCCCTCGATAAGGCCGACAGCGCAGGTGTCAAATACCTGGAAGCGTTTCCCGGTCAGAAACTGGGCGGAGACATGAAGGGCAACTTCGGTCTGGACATGACAGCCGAAGAAAAGGCGAAGATCAAACAGCTGCTGCAAGCCAAAGGTCTCAGCATCGTAGCGATGGGTGTCATTACCCCGAAGACCATCGATGAATGGAAGAAATATTTCGATCTGGCCAAGGAGTTTGGTCTCAGCTATATCACCGCAGAGCCGTTGAAGGACCAATGGAATGCCATCGACAGCCTGGCAGGCGCATACGGTATCAAGGTCGCCATTCACGATCACCCGAAGCCCAATCCCTATTGGTCTCCTGACTCCGTTCTTGCAGCTGTACAGGGACACCCCAACATCGGCTCCTGCGCAGACGTCGGGCATTGGGCACGTAATGGCCTCGATCCTGTAGAGTGTCTCAAAAAGCTGGAAGGACATGTATTCGGCGTACACCTGAAAGACATCGACTCGCTCGGCAACACGAAGGCCGGTGACCTGGTGGTCGGTACGGGCAAGATCAATTTCCCCGCCATTTTCAGCGAACTCAACCGTCAGAAGTTCTCCGGGATGTTATCCATCGAAAGAGAGAACAACTGGTATAATAATGTGCCGGATGTGATCGCTACGGTGAAGTATTACAAGGAGCAGACGAGCAAGCTCTAAACAACGAAGAATTGTCGTATGAGAAGAAGAAAATTTTTGCAGGAGATGGGCGGCACGGCCCTTCTCCTCTCTGCCGGGAACCTGCCTGCTCTCGCGGGCGGGCATCCTCTGCGGAAAAAGATCGGCCCCAACGATACCATCCGCATCGGCGTCATCGGCATGGGCATCATGGGTTTTAATGATGTGGCCACTGCGCTGAAAGTGCCGGGGGTGGAGTGGGTAGCTGCGTGTGATCTGTATAGCGGCCGGTTACAACGGGCCAAAGAGCTCCATGGAAAAGAGCTGTTCACCACCCGCGATTACAGGGAGATATTGGGCCGCAAGGATATCGATGCCGTCATTGTGGCTACCAGCGACAACTGGCATGCCCGTATCGCGACGGCTGCATTGGAGGCGGGTAAGTCCGTCTACTGCGAAAAACCGATGGTACATAAGATACAGGAAGGTTTGCCGCTGATAGCTGCCTGGCAGCATTCGAAAAAGACCATGCAGGTGGGCAGCCAGCGGGTCAGCAGTGTGGCTTATGCAAAGGCGGCCGAGCTGTACAAGGCCGGCGCCATCGGTCAACTCACGTGCATAGAAGCCAATTTCGACAGACAGAGCGCCCTGGGAGCGTGGGAATATACCATGCCCACGGATGCGGGTCCTGCTACGGTGGATTGGGATCGTTATATAGCAGGGATGCCGCATGAACCTTATGATCCCAGGAAGTTTTTCTGGTGGCGTAATTACCGGGCGTTCGGCACGGGCGTGGCAGGCGATCTTTTTGTACACCTCTTATCGGGGATACATGTGATCACAGGTTCGAAGGGACCTGAAAAAGTATTTTCCTCCGGTCAGATCGCTTATTGGAAAGATGGCCGCGACGTACCCGATGTGATGACCTCCATCATGCATTATCCCGACTCGAAAGAGCATCCCGCTTTTGAACTGATGCTGCGGGTGAATTTTATCAGCGCACAGGGAGAGACCAGCACTGTCAGGTTCATCGGTTCGGAAGGGGTGCTGGATATGGGTTATAATGGGTTTACCATCACGCATCATAAAATGCCGGCTGCCCCCGGTATCGGGGGATGGGATGCATTGTCCACCTATCCACAGGCTATGCAGGATGAGCTGATGCGGAAATATGATCAGAAGTGGTCGAAGAGCCAGCAGCAGAGCAATGATGCCGCGCCCACCGTTTATCGTGAGCCGGAAGGTTTCGATGAGCATGTGGAGCATTTTAAGAATTTCTTTCAGGGTGTGCGTACGGGAAGTCCGGTGGTGGAGGACCCTATTTTTGGATTCAGGGCTGCGGCGCCTTGTCTGTTGGCCAATGAAAGTTATTTTCAGAAGAAGATCGTGTATTGGGATGCGGAGAGTATGAAAATACATTGATCGAGGCCGCCATGCCGTTTGATTTGATTAATTTTAGGGCCAAAAACGTTAAAAACTCGTTTTTGGCCTTTGTTTTTTGCTTACTTATTTCAAAATTTGTGTAATTTTGGGAGCAAAGACGAGAAAATATCGGTTTAAGCCTTTATTTTTTGCATTATTATGGAGCTAACAAAGGCCATACAGGAGGTTTCACCCGTTCCCATCCCACATCATGTAATGATGGGATTACTACGTGATTACAAGGATCCCAATGATAAGATCCGGCAATTGATTGCAAAGGGTGTACTAGAGCGTGTGACCAATGGCCTGTATATAGCAGGGTCGACACTCGGCGTTGAGCGTCCGCACCCGTTCCTGCTGGCCAACCAAATCCTTGGCCCCAGCTATGTCTCAATGGAAAGCGCCTTAGCTTACCATGGCCTCATTCCGGAAAGGGTATACACGACCACTTCTATGACGATCAAAACAGCGCGTGAATACCGCACCGCCAGCGGTACCTTTACCTATACCCGAATCCCTTTACCATATTATGCTTACGGCATCCAGAGCGTTCAACTATCGAGCGTACAAACAGTTATGCTGGCCTCACCAGCCAAGGCGCTGCTAGACAAGATCATCACAACAGCTGGTGTACAGTTTCGCAGCCAGGCAAATGTACTTTCGTACCTCGAAGACGACATACGGGCAGATGTCGATAAGCTAAAGGAACTGGATTGGTCACCGGTACAGACCTGGCTGGCCGATGCGCCCAAAAAGCGAACGTTATCATTGTTACTCGAAACCTTACAGAACGTATGATCAAAGAATGGCTAGCATCCTACCGTCCGGCCAATCAAGACGAGGCCAAGCAAGCCCTGCGCGAGATCATGCAGGAAGTTGCCCTGGCGGGCCTGTTCCGGGCAAAGTTTTATGAAAAAGCGGCTTTTTATGGCGGAACGGCCTTGCGCATATTTTATGGTCTCGACCGGTTCTCGGAAGATCTTGATTTTTCTTTATTGGCACCTGACGCGAACTTTTCGTTCAAACCTTATATGGGGGCGATCATCACGGAGTTCCATTCCCAAGGCATGGAGGTTTCTGTCCGGGAAAGAGAAAAGGCGATCGACACCAATATCGAGTCGGCCTTTCTAAAATCAGAAACGGTCTGGAAAGAGCTTGTGCTGGAAGGCGTCGTACCGCAGCAAGGCCTACAACAAGTGCCGTCGATCAAAGTGAAGATAGAAGTAGACAAGCAGCCTCCCCCGGGTTTTGAAACCGAGGAGAAACTGTTGCTACAACCGTTTTCGTTCTATGTCAAATGCTTCGCTTTACCTTCTCTTTTCGCGGGTAAGATGCACGCCCTGCTGTTCCGCAAATGGAAAGATAACGTCAAAGGCCGGGACTGGTATGACATGGAGTGGTACATCCGGAAAGGCATCAAAATGAGCCTGCCGCATTTCCTGCAACGTGCGATCGACAGTGGCGACTGGATGAAAGAGACGATCACCGAAGCGGAATTTCACGAGCTGCTGCATAAAAAGATCGATAACGTCAATATGGATCGGGTAAAGGTAGACATCAGCCGCTTTATCAAAGATCAAACGAAATTAGACATTTGGTCGCCCCAGTATTTCCATGACCTGACAGCAAAGCTTCAGCTGGACGCACCTGAGGCCAGTGTACCGCCCGCCGGGCAAAAAAATTAGATAAAATAAAACCACGCGCATGCCACAGCATCAAAAAAAACAAGACCCTTCCTGGTCGGCCGGTGGGAACACCGCGTTCCTCTTCCCCTATGAGGACCTCGAAAAATTTACGATAGATATTTTTTTAAAGATAGGTTGTCCCGAGGAGGATGCACGTACAGCGGCGGTTGCATTGCTGAGCGCAGACCTTCGCGGCATCGATTCCCATGGCATAGCCCGTCTCATCGGCTATGTGCGACTGTGGGAGGCCGGAAGAGCCAATCCAACGCCCAACATCCGCATCATTCATGAAACACCCTCTACTGCCGTGGTGGATGGGGACGGCGGGCTGGGGCTGGTGGTGGCGCCGTATGCCATGCGGGTGGCGATAGAAAAAGCAAAAAATGTGGGAACGGGTTGGGTCAGCGTACAGCATTCGAATCATTTCGGTATTGCCGGTTATCACGCCCTCCAGGCTGTGAACGAGGATATGATCGGCATCGCCATGACCAATGCCAGCGCATTGGTAGCGCCTACGTTCTCCATCGAAAGGATGCTGGGCACCAATCCCATTTGTGTAGCGGTGCCGGCAGGAGAGGAGCCTCCCTTTGTTGCCGACCTGGCCACCACTACTGCCGCCAACGGCAAGCTGGAGATCCTGCAGCGGAAGAATGAAGAAGCGCCCCTGGGATGGATACAGGATAAGGATGGAAATCCTACGACAGATGCGCATGCCTTAAAGACGGGTGGCGCCCTGCTGCCCCTGGGTGGCGATCGGGACCATGGCAGTCATAAGGGATATGCGCTCGGCGCCGTGGTTGATATATTTTCCGCCGTTCTCAGCGGCGCCAACTATGGTCCCTGGGTACCGCCTTTCCCCGCTTTTGTACCCATGCCCACCGGTCAGCCGGGCAAGGGCATCGGGCATTTTTTTGGCGCCATGCGCATCGACGCCTTCCGGCCCGCGGCGGAATTCAAAGAGCATATGGATAAATGGATACGCCGGTTTCGCAGCGCCACTCCGGCGCCGGGACATGAGAAAGTGCTCATCCCCGGGGATCCCGAACGGGAAATGGAGCAGGAGCGTCTCTTCAGCGGTATACCTTTACTGGCGCCTGTCGTGGCTGACCTGAAAGGGCTGGCGGAAAAGTTAGGAGTGGACTTCCCCGCTTATTGACCGGCGCCTGAAATTTGCTTACTTTCATAGGGCTATGCTGCTGCGGATGAGAAAATTCCGGATGCTGGTGCTGCTCATTGTCAACGGGCTATGCATCCATGACTGCGTTTGGGGCCAGCCATTGATCACTACTATTGCAGGGACGGCGGATAAACCCGGATTTGCGGGTGACGGAGGTCCTGCCACACAAGCTAAGATATACGGTCCGAACGGACTCTGTTTTGACCCTGCCGGCAATATGTACATTGCCGACTATAATAACCAGCGTGTTCGAAAGGTCGACGCAGCTACTGGAAATATCAGCACTATCGCAGGCACTGGTGCAGCAGGATTTGGTGGTGACGGCGGTCCTGCCGTCAATGCTGTATTCAATCATCCTTCAAGGGTATACGCTGATAAAAGCAACCATCTTTTTGTTGTGGATTACGACAATTACCGGGTGCGTAGCATCGACCTGGGGACAGGCATCATTACCACTATTGCCGGCAACGGCACCAAAAACTATGTGAATGGCGGCATCGCAACTGGCAATGGCATAGAGCCTGCTGCGGTCACGATGGACAAGGCCGGGTATCTTTACATTGGCCACAGGAGGGACGACCTGGGTCCCCACATCGGCTATATCAGCAGGCTGGATCTTAGCACCGGCATCATCACCACTATCGCCGGCAACGGCACATCAGGTTTCAGCGGCGACGGAGGCCCTGCCATCAATGCGCAGTTAACCAACCCCGAGGGGCTTTCATTCGACGGGGCGGGGGATCTCTTTTTTGTAGATCAGGATAATTACCGGGTCAGAAAAATAGCTGCAACGACGGGCATTATCACCACTGTTGCGGGTGGGGGTACGCTTTATGCTGCGCCTGATGGTACGCCGGCCCTGCAGGCAGCGCTGAAAAATCCGACGGAGGTATTGGTGGATGGCGATGGTAACCTGATCATATGCGATGAGAATGATGAACGGGTCAGGAAGGTGGACATGATGACCGGTCTTCTGTCAACTCTTGCAGGTAACGGAACTGTCGCTACAGGTCCGGATTGTGTAAACCCGGTTACCGAAGGACTGAATGATTGCGTGGCAGCCGCCATCGATGCGGATGGCAACCTTTGTTTTACCGAGAATGCAAGCCACCGGGTACGTAAAATTTTTACCCCGGCTTCTACTGCCGGCGTGACCTTTGAGATCATCCTGGGAATTGGCGCCGGATGCGAAGGTTATCCCATATCGTTCTATTCCCGGCTCACCCATGTCAGCGGTCATGGCATATATACATGGAAAGTCAACGGCCAGGATGCGGGCAGTGATGCGCCAGGTCTTACTTCGTCCACGCTCCACGATGGGGATGTGGTCAATTGCGTGTTCAGCTTTCCGGGTACGGGTACCTGTTCGATCACCAATTCGATAACGAGCAATAGCCTGACCGTTCATGTCCAGCCTTTGAAGGTACCTGCGGTAAGCATATCCGCCTCTTCCACGACTATCTGTAAAGGCGGGACCGCCACTTTTACGGCAACGGCAGACAATGCAGGGGACTCTCCTTCATACCAATGGCTATTGAACGGTCAGCCTGTGGGGGATGGTTCGAAAACCTATACTACTGCTGGCCTGGCGGATAACGATAGGGTGGAATGCCGGGTAACCGTGGACCCGTCGGCTACCTGTACATCTGCCACAGACGTGCTGTCCTCTCCCATCCGTATCAGTGTCATCGATCATCTGGCGCCGGTGATACAGGTGGCTGCGGCAGAGGATCCCATTTGTCCGGGCGACTCGGTAGCGTTTATGGCAACCGTACAAAATGCAGGGGATAAATTCTCCTATCAATGGCTGCTAAATGGCGTAAACGTGGGAGACAACAGCAGCGCTTACGGGAATGCTCATTTACATGATGGAGACCGGGTAAGCTGTCAACTGAGCGTCGAAAATAATTCCTGTGCAGTGGGTCAGCCCGTGGTTTCGAATACGGCGGTGATCACCATAAAAAAGGTGCCGGAGGTCAGCCTGCCTTTTGCGGATACGACCATATTGCCCGGGGGGCAGATACGGCTGAGGGCTGTCCTGCAGGGCGATGCCCGGTCCTGGCAATGGAGCCCGGCCGGTGAGCTGGATGATCCTTCCTCACTGACACCGCTGACAGCGCCGCTGACCGCGACAACGGCTTTCAGACTTACCGTCATCTCCATGGACGGCTGTACAGTTGAAAAGGATGCGCTGGTCAGGGTGTTCTATCAGCTTTCCATGCCCGGCAGCTTTACGCCTAATGGGGACGGCCACAACGACATTTTCAGGATACCGCCCGCGGTGTCCATACAGCTGGAAGAATTTTCCATCTTCGACAGATGGGGTAATAAGCTGTTCAGCACCAGGAATGTGGGCGATGGCTGGGATGGGACGCTAAAGGGCAAAGCCTGTGCGCCCGGCGTTTATGTCTACTTCATAAAAGGTACGAGTGTCAAGGGCCAGGTACTCTCAAAAGGGGCCGTTGTCCTGGTACGCTAAAACGGGCCGGTATGGGCGTATTATTTGATTTTTTCTAATTCTTCAGAACGTATCTTTGCAATCCCAAAATAAAAACGATGAAGGTCATGAAATTCGGAGGCACATCCGTCGGCAAGCCCGAACGTATGCGCCAGGTAAGCCAGCTGATCACGAAAGATGCGGAGCCCACGATCGTAGTATTAAGCGCTCTCAGCGGCACTACCAATTCCCTTGTGGAGATAGGTAATTCGATTGCGACCGGCAACCGGGATATGGCCCGTCAGCAGATCGAGAAGCTGGAAGCCCATTACCAATCCTTTATAAAGGACCTGGTCAAAGGTGAAAAATCCCTTGCCAAGGCAAAAGCTATCGTGGCCGAGCACTTCGAGTTCCTGACCATCATCCTGCGGATATCTTTTAGCGAAGCCCTGAACAAGGATATTCTCGCCCAGGGAGAGCTGCTGTCTACCAAGCTGTTCTCCGTATTCCTGGAAGAGAACGGCATCGATCACGTGCTCCTGCCCGCCCTGGAGTTCATGAGCATCGACAACCATGACGAACCCCAGGTCAACAGCATCAAGACCAAGCTGGGACACCTGCTGCAACAGCACAGGGATAAAACGCTCTTTATTACCCAGGGATACATCTGCCGTAATGCGCGTGGAGAAGTGGACAACCTGAAAAGAGGGGGCAGCGACTACAGCGCCTCCCTGATCGCGGCAGCCATCAACGCATCTGTTTGTGAGATATGGACGGACATCGACGGTATGCACAATAATGACCCGCGTGTAGTAAAGAAGACGGTGCCCATCGAGCAGCTGAGCTTTGAGGAAGCCGCTGAGCTGGCTTACTTTGGCGCCAAGATCCTTCACCCCGCCTCTATCTGGCCTGCTCAATTCTATAAAGTACCGGTGAAGCTGCTGAATACCATGCAGCCGGATGCGAAGGGCACGCTTATTACAGAGGAAGCGGGCTCTGTCGGTGTAAAGGCCATCGCTGCCAAGGACGGCATCATCGCGATCAATATCCGCAGCAGCCGTATGCTCCTGGCCTATGGGTTCCTGCGCAAGATCTTCGAAGTATTTGAAAAATACCGCACGCCCATCGATATGATCACCACTTCCGAAGTGGCAGTATCCGTGACCATCGACAATGCCACGGATCTGAAAGCCATCCTGAAGGAGCTGGAGCCTTTCGGCAGCGTCGAAGTGGAAGAAAATCATAGCATCGTCAGCATCGTCGGCAATGAGATATCCCAGACCGAAGGGGTTCTTGCCCGACTCTTTGAAGCGCTGACCCCGGTTCCCATCCGTATGGTGAGCTATGGCGGCAGCAAGCACAATGTATCGCTGCTGATACCTTCATCCCATAAGACACAGACCCTGCAATTGCTGAATAAGGGGTTGTTTGGGTTGGAATAGATCGTCCGCGCGCGCTGTTGTACCCGGGATCAGCCTTTTTTCTTCAGCCAGCCACCGTCTTCCAGCCAGGTCTTCAACCTGTCGAACCACTGGTCATGCGTAGTGCCGTTGTGCAATCCATAACCATGACCGCCCTGAGGATAGAGATGCATCTCTGCCGGCACCTTGTTGCGCTGTAATGCCTCGTAAAAATGGATGCTATTGGCCACCATCACGGTCTTGTCGTCTTCCGAATGGATGAGAAAGGCAGGCGGCGTGGCGGAGGTTACCTGCCATTCATTCGAATATTCCATTATTTTTTCCGGAGAAGGCTGTTTGCCTATCAGGTTCTCTCTCGATCCCCAGTGGCAGATGCTGTCGGCAAAGCTGATGACGGGGTACATGAGGATCATAAAGCTGGGGCGTAAAGAGATATTGTGGGGGTTGTCGATATAAGCTTTTGTAAAGTGAGTGCCTGCTGTCGAGGCCAGGTGACCGCCTGCGGAGAAGCCGATGATACCTACCCGTGCGGTATCCACGCCCCATTGACCTGCATTCTGCCGTACGAGCTGGATGGCGCGTTGGGCGTCCTGTAAGGGACCGATGGTTTTATCGATCATCGTTTCGTCGCTGGGCAGCCGGTACTTCAACACGAATGCCGCGATTCCCAGTGCGTTGAGGCTGTCGGCAATTTCCACTCCTTCATGCCCCATGGCGAGGTGAACGTATCCACCACCGGGAACGACGACGATACCCAGCCCGGTGGCTTTCTCTTTTGCAGGAAGAAAGATCTTCAGGGTAGGGTGGCTGACGAGGCTGAGCATGGGGTGGTTGCCAGATCCGGACGTTTCCCGGTCGGGGCCTGGTTTGGAATTGGGGATAGCGCCTTCGTAAAGGGGGATCTCCCGGGCATTCGTTTCCGGGGCATTTTGTTGAGCGTGCGCGGTCATGATGATCAGGTGTAAAAAGGTGAGCGCGGATAGAAGTTTCTTCATATGTGGGTGCTAAAATAATAAAAGGGGCCGAAACAGCCCCTTTTTGGAAGATTTTTTAAGAATCAGAACGGACCGAAGGTTCGTTTTCCGGACGTTTATAATAACAGCATGGCATCTCCGTAGCTGAAGAAGCGATACTTGTCCTTGATAGCCTTTCTATATGCCTCCATGGCCAGGTCGTAACCTGCAAAAGCGCATACCATGATCAGTAAGCTTGTCTTTGGCAGATGGAAGTTGGTGACCAGCGCGTCCGCGATATTGAACTGGTAAGGCGGATGGATAAAGGTATTGGTCCAGCCTTCGGAGGGTTTTAGCAATTTCTCGGCCGTGAAAGAGGATTCTACCGCGCGCATGGTGGTGGTCCCGATGCTGCAGATGCGATGGCCGCCCATCCGGGCTTTGTTCACGATCTTGCAGGCGTCGTCCTCGATGCGGTAATATTCCGCGTCCATCTTGTGTTTGCTCAGGTCTTCCACCTCGATGGGGCGGAAGGTGCCCAGTCCTGTATGGAGGGTGACCTCTGCAAAGCGTACGCCTTTTATCTCCAGGCGTTTGATGAGCTCTTTGCTAAAGTGCAGACCGGCTGTCGGCGCTGCCACGGCTCCTTCATGCTTCGCATACACTGTCTGGTAACGTTCTTTATCTTCCTCGTCGGGTTTGCGTTTGATATATTTTGGCAAAGGTGTCTCGCCCAGCAGCTCCAGCACCTGGCGGAACTCCTCGTCGTTGCCGTCCCATAAGAACCGGATGGTCCTGCCGCGGCTGGTGGTATTGTCGATGACCTCTGCTACCAGCTCGTCATTGTCCCCAAAATAGAGCTTGTTACCGACGCGGATCTTACGGGCAGGGTCAACGATGACGTCCCAAAGGCGGTTGGGTTTGTTTAGCTCGCGGAGAAGGAATACTTCGATCTTGGCGCCTGTCTTTTCCTTCCGGCCGTACATGCGGGCGGGGAAAACTTTGGTATTATTGACGACGAACACGTCCTTGTCATCGAAATAGTCGAGAATGTCCCTGAAATGCTTGTTTTCGATCTGGCCGGTCTGGCGATGAACAACCATCATACGGCTGTCTTCTCTTTTTTTCGCAGGGTGTTGGGCAATAAGATTTAGAGGAAGGTCAAACTTGAACTGTGAAAGCTTCATGTGGATTCTTTGTTTTTTTCTATTCGCACATGATACCAGGTAGGTGGTAATGATACAGCGGAGGGCATCCGGCACAAACCAGGTCTTACGGCACCCGATTTGATATCATGTTACGGCATGATTTTAAGCGGGCAAAAGTAAGAAAAAAGGGAAGCTTATCCAAATAATTTTTTCGGCCCCGGGGCGACGATGATAAAATATATTTCCTGATTTCCCGTCTTTTATGCAACTTGATGTTCATCAGATAAGTCTTCAGATAATGAGATTGACCCTCTTGCGAAAGTATGTTGTGGCGCTTGTTCTTTTCCTCCTTCCGGCATCATTACTGACGGCTCAGCGGCGGGCGGAGAAGAAGTACCCCGCCCTGTTGTGGGAGATCACCGGCAATGGTCTGAAAAAGCCCTCTTACCTGTTCGGCACCATGCACGTCAGCAGCAAGCTCGTCTTTCACCTGAGCGACTCTTTTTATATGGATATCCGTAATGCCGAGGTGGTGGCCCTGGAGCTGGATCCCCAGCTCTGGCAGGACCAGCTGTTCCGCTTCCAGAAAATGCAGACCAATCTCCGCAGCTATACGCAGGGCGCTCCCGGCGACTATATCAATGAAAAGTCCTTCCAGCTGGAAAAATATGACGACAAGCTCAAGTCGGCGCTTAGCGATGAGCCTACTATCATCAACGGGCTCCTTTACCGTACTTTCCAGACCCGGGCCGACTTTGAGGAAGACACCTACCTGGACCTGTATATCTACCAGACGGGTAAGAAGCTGGGTAAGCAGGCCACGGGCGTCGAAGATTATTTCCAGACCGAGCAGCTGGTGATGGAGGCGGCCCAGGATATGATGAAGGACAAGAAGAAAAAGGCGCCGGATATGGACGGTAACTCGCCCTATGAACTGGAGAAAAAGACACAGGATGCCTATAGGAAAGGCGACCTGGATATGCTCGACTCCCTGGAAAAGATCCTGCAGCCCTCGGAAGCTTACATGGAAAAGTTCCTTTACCGGCGGAATGAGATCCAGGCAGCCAGCATCGACAGCATCGTAAAGCATCATTCCCTCTTTGTCGGGGTCGGCGCGGCCCATCTGCCCGGTAAACGAGGCGTCATCGAGATCCTGAGAGGGAAGGGCTATACCCTCCGGCCCATCACTATGCCTGACCGTGATGCCACCCAGAAGGACGATATCGATAAGATCAGGGTCCCCGTCACCTTTTCGACCTTTACCGCCGACGACGGGGATTTCTCCGTACAGCTTCCCGGCAAATTATACCGCCGTAACGAAAACCGCACCGCCGACAGCTGGCAATATGCCGACATGGGCAACGGCGCTTACTATATGATCAGCCGGGTAAAGACTCACGGCAGCTTCCTGGGACAGAAGGAAGAGACCATCCTCCGGAAGGTGGATAGCCTGTTGTATGAGAATATACCGGGTAAGATCCTGAAGAGGGTTCCCATTGTCCGCAGCGGTTATAAGGGCTTCGATATCACGGGCAGGACCCGGCGGGGCGACATCCAGCGGTACAATATCCTGGTGACCCCTTACGAGGTCCTGGTCTTTAAAATGAGCGGCAATAACAACTATGTGGAAGGCAAGGAGGCGGAGCTGTTCTTTGGTTCGATAAATATCCACCCGGCTGGTGCTTCCGGATGGACAGACTACTCTCCTCCACAGGGAGGTTTCCAGGTACATCTTCCCCGGCAGCCTGCTGCCTACAGAAATACTTCCAATCCCGACGGTATTACCCGCTGGGAATACGAGTCTGTCGATTCAGCCACCGGCGACGCCTTTCTTATCTGGAAAAAGTCGGTACAGAACTATCATTTTCTGGAAGAGGATACCGCCGACCTGGCCCTGATGGAAGAAAGCTTTCATCTTTCCGACGGGGTCGAAAAGGCTTTGACCCGGCGCACAGGTTTATACCGGGGCTATCCATGCCTGGACGCCACTTATCAGCTGAAGGACGGCGCTTATATGCGGGCAAAATTCCTTATCAAAGGGCCCCATTATTATTTGCTGGCCAGCAGGAGCCGCGGTAAGGATAAGACATTCCCGCTCTTCTTCAATTCATTTGTATTTACACCCTACAAATACAGCATTTTCCACGATTATGTGGACTCTTTTATCAATATCAGCGTCCGGACGCCTGTAGTGCCGGACATCGATGCAGGGTTGAGAGGGCTTATCGAACGCGCTTCCAGCGAAGAGTTCCTGAATACCGTCCCGGACTACAACAACTATTGGCCTCGCGCCAAGACAGCTCTCTTCGAGGCCGATTCTACGGGAGAGGCCATATTCGTATCCATGGAGACCTTCCCCAAGTACTATTTTCCCAAGGATTCCGTCTCTTTTTGGAAAGATGAGGCCAATGAGCGGCGGTTACAAGAAGACCTGGTCATAAAAGATAAAGAGCCATTGAAGATGAGAGAAGGTTCAGGAGTGCAAGGGTATAAATATTTGCTGGTGGACACCAATACATCCCGCTCGATCACCTCCTGGATATTTTTGAAGGACAACCGTCTTTTCCGCATTGTGTCGCTGGGTGATACGCTGCAGGAGACATCGGTGTTCATCGATAACTTTTATACCAGTCTCCATCCCCTGGATAAGAAATTGGGGCCGCCTGTTTTTGTGAATAAGCTGGATACCTTTTTCCACGACTTTTACAGCAAGGATTCCCTGGTCAGCAGAAAGGCGAAGGAGGCCATTCCCAACATCTGGTTTGGCGCCCCCGGCGGATTGCCTGTCCTGTTGAAGGCCATCCACACCTTGCCTTACAATGGGAAAGATTATTTCGAGACCAAAACCCGTCTGATCAATGAGCTTGGCTATATCAACGACGCTGCCAACACAAGCGCAGCAGTGAAAGGTCTCCAATGCATTTACGAGCGGGCGGGTGATACCAGCACTTTCCAGAATGCCGTTTTTAAGGCCCTTGCCCGTCACAAGACCCTTCCCGCCTATGAGCTGTTGAAGGGGCTGCTGGTACAGGACCCTCCTGTATTCGAGAACGGGTCCGACTATAGCTACCTGTTCCAGGACTTGCGGGATTCACTGAAACTTGCCAAAACCCTCTTTCCCGACCTTATGCAGCTGGCTACCGTGGACGATTATAAGTTCAATATCCAGTCCCTGCTGGCTACCCTCGTGGACAGCGGTTATCTCCGGAGCGCCGACTACGAATCCTACTTCAGCCAATTGTATTTCGATGCGCGGATCCAATGGAAGAAACAGGAAGGCCGGGATGAGAAAAGATTGCAGAAGGTGGAGGATGATAGCGATGAAGCCGTCAGGGGAGAGGGGGACGACGATGCAGATGCCCAGCTGGCTGATTATGCCGTGCTGCTGATGCCCTTTTATGACAGGAATGGCACCATACCCCATTTTTTTGATAAACTGCTGCGGAGCCGGGATCCTGCCCTTCGTCTCAGCACCACCCTGCTGATGTTGCGGAATGGCCATCCTGTGGCCGACAGCATTATCTATGCCCTGGCTGCCACCGATCAATACAGGAGCGTCCTGTTAAAAGAGCTGACGGATATCCGTAAAAGTGACCGCTTCCCTCACAACTATCACAGCCAGGTGGATATCGCACGGAGTCTGCTGGTGGCCAGCAATAAAGGCGACAACGAATTTTTCGACGTGCAGCTGGTGGATAAAAAGATCGTACAGTTCCGTCAGCGGAAAGGATATATTTATTTCTTCCGGTATAAGATGGGCAAGGAGGATGAATGGCAGATGGGGCTTAGCGGTCTGCAGCCTCTCAATCTGAAGGAGGTCAGCACGGACGACGCATTCGTACATCTTACGGGTAAAAAGATCCGCGCCGACATTCCCATGCATGATCAGTTTGAAAAACAGCTGAAACAATTCCTGTTCTCTAAACGTAAAAGCGCCAGATCCTTCTACATCGACAACGACCCTTACAGCGAACATGATGAAGATTAAATTGTTCTGGCTGTCATTGTGCTGTCTGCCGCTGACGGTGAAATGTCAGCAGCCGAACCTGCTTGCGAACAGCAGTTTTGAAGACATCAACACCTGCACGGAATATCATGCACAATGCGCACCCGCCGCCTGGTTTATCGTGACTCCCACCCGGGTGAAATGGCCACCGGCCAAAGATGGACAGTGCGTCATGCCCATCATTTACGATAATATATATGCGCCGATGACCGGCCGGACCTTTCCCTATACGATGACCTTATGCTCCCTTGAGGCCGGGAAGAAATACGACCTTGTGTTCTGGCTTTACACAGGAGAGTACCCTTTTACACACCTGGACGTGGTGTTGACGGCCGCCGATCCGACGCGGACCCCTGCCGTCATTGGAAAAATCACGCCTTCCTTCAGTCTATCGGGATCCGACGTGACGGCAAAGGACGAGAACGGATGGATGCTTGTACGACGGCAGTTCACTGTCGACGACGAGAAACGATTCTTTCTCATCGGTAATGTGATGGCGCCGGACGCTTACCTGCGCAACGTGGAAAAAAAGTTAAAGAAGTCCCATCGCAGCGATATCATGTTTTGCATCGACAGCATCAGCCTTACCGCGGCCGATACGGCGGAAAAAGGGTGTAACTCCTATGCATATACAAAGTCCATCGTGTACGAAGAGCATCACCGGCATACCCGGCATGTTTACCTGGATTCACTGCCCGGTAACAGCATTCCTCTTCAGTCATCGCACGATACGTTGGCCGGCATCCAACCGCCGCCACCCCTGTTCATCCCGCCCCCGGCGGATACCCTGCTGATACCAGGCATATTTTTCGCCACCAACAGCAGCGAGATCAAAGCGGGCTATGCGCGGCAACTGGACAGCTTTCTCGTAAAGATCGGGCTGAAGAAACCTGCCGGTATCGAGATCAACGGACACACGGACAATACGGCTACCGACGAATGGAATGATGCGCTGTCGTTGCGAAGAGCTACCAGCATCAGGGATTACATCGTAAAAAAAATGCCCGGCCTGCAAGCCGCTATCAGCGTGAATGGTTATGGATCCCGGCGTCCTGTGGCCGACAATGAGACCCCAGCAGGGAAAGCGCGTAACCGGCGGGTAGAGATTGTGCTTATGTATTGACGATGCCTTTCGGGACTGCCGCTAACAGCTGTTGGGTGTATGCCGACCGGGGGTGACTGTATACTTCCGCCGCCTCTCCGATCTCTTCGATCCTGCCTTTGTTCATCACCAGGATACGATCGCTGATATACCGGATCACCGAAAGGTCATGGGAGATAAAGACCACTGTAAAGCCGAACTCCTTTTTTAAGTCGTTGAGCAGACTTAGCACCTGGGCCTGTACGCTTACATCGAGGGCGGATACCGACTCGTCACATACGACGAAGGATGGGCGCAGGACCAATGCGCGGGCAATGACGATGCGTTGTCGCTGGCCTCCGGAGAATTCGTGGGGGTACCGGTTGTAGTGTTCTGCGGAAAGGCTCACTTTTTCCAGGAGATCTATCACCTGTTGCCTGCGTTGCGGGGCGGTGAGTTCCGGATGATGGACCTGCAATACTTCCGAAATGGCGGCGCCGATGGTGATCCGCGGGTTCAGGGAAGAGTAGGGATCCTGGAAGACGATCTGTATATGGCTCCGAAGTTTTTTTAGTTCATGGGATGTGTATGCTGCCAAGTCCCTGCCTTCGAACAGGATATTGCCGCCCGTGGGTTCCTGCAGTTTGAGCAGGGCCCTGCCCAGGGTGGTCTTGCCGCAGCCGGACTCGCCTACCAGCCCCAGGGTTTCGCCTTTGTAGATATCGAAGCTGACATTGTCGACTGCCTTCGTATAGGCGAGGGTTTTACCCAGGAAGCTTTTCCGGGAGGGGTAATATACCTGGAGGTTGCGGATTTGGACCAATATGTTGTTGGGCGCCGAAGGGGTGGGTGCAGGAGGTGATTGCAATGCTTTCCAGCGTTGCACGAGGCTTTGGGTATAGGGTTGCTGCGGATGGTTGAAAAGTTGCGTTATGCTGCCCTGTTCCTCTATATTCCCTTTATACAGCACCAGCGCCCTGTCTGCTATTTCGGCTACCACGCCCAGGTCATGGGTGATAAAGATGACACCCATATTCTCCGTCTGCTGCAGCTCACGTATCAGCTGGAGGATGGTTTTTTGTACCGTCACGTCCAGGGCTGTGGTGGGCTCGTCGCATATCAGCAGGGATGGCCGGTTGCTCATAGCCATGGCGATCATCACCCGTTGTTTTTGCCCTCCGCTGAGCTGGTGTGGATACCGGGCATAGATGCCTGCAGGGTCGGGTAGTCTGACCTTTTCAAACAAACCGAGCGTTTCTTTACGCGCGGCTTCGGCAGACACTTTACGGTGTGTGCGTATAGCTTCCATCACCTGGTGTCCGCAGGTGAATACGGGGTTCAGAGAAGTCATGGGCTCCTGGAAGATCATGGCGATCTCATTACCACGGATGGTCTGCATGGATACGGGGCTTTGTTGCAGGAGGTCGATGACGGCACCGTCGCGTGTATTAAAAAAAATTTGCCCTGTTCTTACCCGGGCAGGAGGCGTGGGCAGCAGCTGCAGGATCGACAAGGAGGTGATGGATTTTCCCGATCCCGATTCGCCCACCAATGCAACGATCTCTCCGCGGTTGACTTCCAGGTGGATACCCTGTACGCCTGGCGATATACCAGCTTCGGTTTGAAAATCGATAGTAAGATCCCGGATAGATAATAAGGAGGACATCTGCGGCGGCGAAGTTTTTATTCGCAGCCGTAAGTTAGCTATTTATTCGTTCGAATGACCCTGATGGTGTTGGCGACGGGAGGTATAGGTTCGTAGATCAAACAAACGGCACAGTTCTGTACTGCGCTATCAGCCAGGAGATTGAATTGAAAGACATCGCCCTTCCGCAGGTTCTGTGTGTTGAAATAGCAATAGTTAGCAACGGCAAATACATTGTGATAGACGCTGTCGGTCATGTTGTTCTTCCATGTTTTCACGTAGCGTGCAGGATCCATATCTCCGTCTATCAGCTGGATGGTATATTGAGAGCAGATGCCTCCGATCACTTTGCCCGTGAAGGGTCCCGAGGAGTGATGCCTGGAAGGCTTACAGGCACCAAAAAGGATGATGCCAAAGAATAATGGCAGTGAAAATATACGGTGCATAGTGTTTTTTCTATTTGACAAGAGCACCGGGTGCGCCGTTGCACCACTTTCAATGTTGTCCTAAAAGCGGAGGTGTCTTACGGTGACGCCGTTGTTGATCAGCTGTTTTAACGAGTCGATGCCGATCTTAATATGATTTTCCACGTATTGAGCGGTGATCTTCAGGTCGCTTTCCGCGGTCTTGACACCTTCCGGCACCATGGGTTGATCGCTCACCAGCAGCAGCGCTCCTGTTGGTATTTTATTAAAAAAACCTACGGAGAAGATGGTAGCCGTCTCCATGTCGATGGCATAGGCTCTTATCTTTTTCAGGTATTCCTTAAAGGCGTCGTCGTGTTCCCAGACCCGCCGGTTGGTGGTGTACACCGTCCCCGTCCAATAGTCGACCGCGTATTCCCTGATGGTGGTGGAAATGGCTTTTTGCAGCGCAAATGCCGGCAAGGCAGGCACTTCGGGTGGAAAGTAGTCGTTGGATGTCCCTTCCCCGCGTATAGCTGCAATGGGCAGGATGAGATCGCCCAGCTTATTCCGCCGCTTTAAACCGCCGCATTTTCCCAGGAACAGGACGGCTTTGGGTTCGATGGCTGTCAGCAGGTCCATGATGGTGGCGGCGCCGGGGCTGCCCATCCCGAAGTTGATGATGGTGATATCCCCTGCCGTGGCGCATTGCATGGGTTTGTGAAGACCTACTATTTCCACGGTATGCCATTCGGCAAACAATTGCACGTAATTTTCGAAGTTGGTGAGCAGTATGTACTTGCCGAAATTTTCCAATTGTTGGCCAGTATAACGGGGGAGCCAGTTGTGGACGATTTCCTCTTTGGTTTTCATTTAATGGAAAATTTTGTCGTGGACGATTTGTAAATTTAACAAATAGTTTCGGCAACATCATGATCAAGATATACTATCCGACCCACCCCTTCAAGATAAGAGAACCCCAGCGAAAGAAGGAGGAAATATGGGACGAGCTGAGGAAAATATGGGTCCGTCTTACCCCTGAAGAATGGGTCCGCCAGAATTTTATACAATATCTGCTGCAGGTGAAGAGCTATCCAGCCTCCTATATGGCTGCGGAACGGAATATGAAGCTGGGTGAGCTGAATAAACGTTTTGACCTCATGATATTCGATCGCAGCGCCCATCCCTGGATGCTGGTGGAGTGCAAGGCCATGGATGAAAAGCTCAATAGCCGGGTGATGTGGCAGGTACTACGTTATAACTTAGCCACCCCCGTGAAATATATCGTTATCACCAATGGCGAGGAGTGCCACGCGTTTGTCAAGGGCGTGGTGGATTTTGAAGAGATTGCGGCATTGCCGAGTTATGACGAATAGACCGGGTATGACGAATAGACCGAGGTGTGACGAATAGACCGAGGTGTGATGAATAGGCTGGGCATGATGAATAGCCCGAGCGAGGACGAATGGTTTTTGATGAATAGTTACTGTTGATGAAAGCTCCCCCCGATGAAGGCCAGTGCATCCGTGATCCCTGTACGCCAGTATGTCCAGGTATGCGCTCCGTCT
>Ga0105240_10001945_pt1 | contig 34227 bp, 21 predicted proteins | sample KBSC54metaG_FD_80426 | JGI IMG/M metagenome (GOLD analysis project Ga0105240, IMG submission 80426) | Corn rhizosphere microbial communities from Kellogg Biological Station, Michigan, USA - KBS C5-4 metaG | ecosystem: Host-associated > Plants > Roots > Rhizosphere > Soil | place: Michigan, USA... | reverse complement strand
TGGATCTTGCGGATGTTCTCCTCGGCCACCGGGGTCATCAGCTTCATCCAGGCGGTCCACATGCGCGCCCGGTACTCCGCCCGGACCTTGGTCTTCATCGTCTGGCGGTCGGCGGCGCTGAAGCTCGCCGCATAGAGCGGCTGGTCGAGGTATTCCGGATGCTCGACGAGGCGGCTGTAGTTCTCGCCGATCGTCAGGGTCGAGGCGAAGGGGACCTTCTTGGCGGCCATCAGACGCACGAAGCTGTCGCTGACGGGGCCCTGGATCACCGGGTGCGCCAGGCTGTCGGCGCCGGCGAAGATCGCCTCCTCAGAGCGCAGCTCGCTGGAAACGTGGATCGTCGAGCGGATGCCGTGCAGATTGTAGTAGCGGATGATCTCTTGCATCAGCGGGACGGGCAGCAGCGGGATCATCGGCCGGGCGCCCCAGCCTTCCTCCTCCAGCGTCAGCTTGATGACGTCGGGCTGCTGTTCGGCGATCTGGCGGTCGAGCTTGTCCTTGTCCTTCTCGAAGTCGGAGATGGTCACCGCCATGCCCGCGCCATGGCTGCCGGGATAGGTGATCAGGTTGCCGGTGGCGAAGATCCGGGGCGCGGCGATCCGGCCGGCCCGTTCGTCGGCGCGCAGCGGCAGGATGACGTCGGCCTGGTTGCCCGCGTCATAGACGGTGGTGACCCCTGCGTAGAGGAAGCTCGCCAGCGCCTGCACCGCGGCGGCCTTGGTGGAGGCCAGGTCGGCCTGCGGCCCCGCTCCGCCGTGCAGGTGGATGTGGACGTCCATCAGGCCGGGCATCAGATATTTGCCGCGTCCGTCGATGACCCGGCCCTTCGGCGACCTGGCCAGCGCGCTGGGCGTCACCGCGGCGATGCGGTCGCCATCGACGGTCACGGTCATGTCGGTCTGGGGGCTGTGGCCCGTCCCGTCGATCAGGGTGACGTGCTCGATGGCCCAGGCCTCGGCGAGCGCGGCGCCCGGCGCGGCCGCCAGGATCACGGCGCAGGCCGCCAGGAGCGCCAGTCGTCTCATGTGGAAATCCTGTCGATGCGGTGGCCGCCCCGCGCGCCCATCCCCGTGCGCCTTCTTGCCGGTTCGCCGCGCCTCAGGCCAGCAGTTCCCGATGCGCCGTCAGGCCCTCGATCAGGGCATCCAGGTCGGAGCTGTCGTTGTAGGCGTGGAACATCGCGCGCACGTTGCCGGCCCGCCAGGAGACGATCACGCCGCGCTCGGCGAGGCGCTCGGTCAGGGCCGCGGCGTCGCGGCTGCGGATCGCCACCTGCGGCCCGCGGCGGGCATCGTCGCGCGGGGTCGCCAGCTTGCAGCCGGCGTCGGCCAGCCGGTCCATGGCCTCGCCGGTCAGGTCGCGGATGCGGGCCTCGATGGGGTCGATCCCGATGCGGCGGACCATCTCGATCCCCGCCTCGGCGGCGTAGCAGTTGACCACCGGCGGGGTGCCGGTCTGGAACCGGGCGGCGGTCGCGGCCGGATCGTTGGCGAAGATGTCCATGGCGTTGGTGTCGCGCTGCGCGAACCAGCCGCTGGCGGTCGGCGCAAGGTCGGCGATCAGGCGGCGGTTCACATAGAGGAAGCCGACGCCGGCGGTCCCCAGCAGGTACTTCAGCATGCCTCCGACCGCGAAGTCGCAGCCGAGCGCAGCGACGTCGACGTCCATCGCGCCGACCGACTGGTAGCAGTCCAGCAACACCAGGGCGCCGCGCTCGTGCGCCAGGCGGACGATGGCCTCGACGTCGAGCCGCGCGCCGTTGCGGTAGCAGACGTGGGTGATCTGCACGAGCTTGGTCCGCTCGTCGATGGCGCGCTCGAACAGGGCCAGCGGGATGTCGCCGTCGGGGCCTTCCGGCACATGCTCGACGACCGCGCCACGCGGCGCCTGGGCGTGCCAGATCTGCGCCGCGGTGGGGAACTCGAGGTTCGACACCACCACCTTGTTGCGCGGGCCGGAGAAGTCGAGCGCGCTCGCGACCGAGTTGACGCCGGCCGAGGCGGAGGTGGTGACCGCGATCTCGTCCGTTCCGGCGTTCAGCAGGGCGGCCATGCCGTCCCTCACGGCGTCGGCGCGGGCCACCCAGCCGCCCCAGTCGACGCCCCGCTCCAGCCGGTCGTCGAGGTAGCGCCGGAACGCCGCCTCCACCGGCCGGCCGAGGAGGCCGTAGGAGCCGCTGGCCAGGTAGGCCTTGCGCTCCAGCGTCGGGAACTCGGCCCGGAAGGCCCGCCAGTCGGGCGCATCGCCGACCGGCCTTGTGCGCGCCTGGAAAACTTCGTTCATGGGCGGGATTCCAGGCCGGGGGGCGTTCGAGTGGACGAAGACGCGATCATCGAGCGCGAGGCCGGGCTGAGCAAGGCCCTGACTCGGGCCCAGATCACCATGATGGGCCTGGGCGGCGCGATCGGCACCGGCCTCTTCATGGGCTCGGGCATCGCGATCGGCTACGCCGGCCCCGCCGTGGTGATCAGCTACGCCATCGCCGGGCTCATCGCGGTGATCATGGTCTTCAGCCTGTCGGAGATGGCGGTGATGCACCCGGCGGCCGGGTCGTTCGGGGTCTACGCCGAGACCTACCTGAACCCCTGGGCCGGGTTCGCGGTCCGCTACACCTACTGGTTCGCCCAGGTGATCGCGGTCGGGGGCGAGGCGGTCGCCGCCGGCACCTACATGACCTACTGGCAGCCGGGCGTGCCGGTGTGGATCTGGTCGCTGGGGTTCGCCGCGATCCTGCTGTTCGTCAACAGCCGCTCGGTGAAGAATTTCGGGACCTTCGAGTACTGGTTCGCCTTCATCAAGGTCACCGCCATCGTGGGCTTCATCATCCTGGGCGGCGCGGCGATCTTCGGGGTCGGCCAGCCGGCGGTGGGGCTCCACAACCTGACCGGCCTGCCCGGCGGCTTCCTGCCCCACGGGTGGCATGGCGTCTGGATGGGCGTGATCATGGGCATCTTCTCGTTCGTCGGGATCGAGCTGATCGCCGTGACCGCCGCCGAGACCCCGGACCCGAGGACCGCCATCCCCGCCGCGCTGCGCTCCATGGCCTTCCGCCTGGGGCTCTTCTACCTGCTTGGCCTGACCATCGTGGTCAGCTTCGTCCCCTGGACGGAGGTCGGCGCGAAGGTGGTGGCCGAGAGCCCCTTCGTGCGGGTGTTCGCCCACACCGGCGTCCCCTACGCGGCGGGGATCATGAACTTCGTGGTGTTGAGCGCGGCGCTCTCCAGCATGAACGCCAACATCTATCTGGCCGCGCGGATGATGTTCTCGCTGTCGCGGGGCGGCTATGCGCCGCCGGTGCTGGGACGGTTGAGCAAGGCCGGCGCGCCGACCGCGGCGATCGTGTTCACGGGGGCCTTCATCCTGCTGGCGGCGGCCGTCTCGCGGTTCACGCCGCTGGCCTACAACTACCTCTTCGGGGTCTCGTTGTTCGGCGCGATCTTCGTGTGGATCGTGATCCTGCTCAGCCACCTCAGCTTCCGGCGCCGGCATCGGCTGCAGGAGCTGCCGGTCAGGATGCCGTTCTTCCCGGGCCTGCAGATCCTGGGCCTGGGGCTGCTCGCCGCCATCCTGGCGACCATGGGGCTGGACACCGACTTCTGGAACATCTCCTGGATCGTCGGCGCGCCGTGGCTGGTGCTGCTGTCGGGCGCCTATTTCATCCGGCGGCGGCGCGCGGCGGCGGCCTCAGGCTGAGGCGGCCTGTGGCGTGCAGAGCTTGGCGGCCTCCAGCAGCCCGGCGTGCAGGGCGCGCCGGATGACCGCGTCGGCCGCCGGGTTGGACTGGATGTTGTGTCCGGTGCCCTTGGGCCCCTCGTGGAAGGTCACCAGCGGGTTGGCGCGCAACGCCGCCCGGTCCTCTTCCGAGGTGAACGAGGGCCAGATCTCGGTCGCCCGCGGCGGCAGCAGCGGCGACTGGCCCACCACGACGTCGCTGGGCGTGGTGATGGCGTCGAGCAGGTGGCGGTAGTCGCGGTTCTCCAGCGAGGTCGGGCCGATGCCGAAGAAGGTCCGGAAGTAGTTGGCGAGCTCCTTGTGCTCGGGATTCGCCGCCATGCGTTCGCGGGAATTGGCGATGAACGGCCAGAGGTGCCTGGTCTGGAAGAAGGGCTCGACCAGGACGCGCCGGCGGATGTTGGGCAGGCGCAGGCCCAGGCTGACGAGGTTGCCGGTGGAGGAGGCGAAGGAGACGATCGGCAGGTCCGCGACCAGCGCGCCCAGGGCCTCGGTCAGCCCGACGCCCAGCTCGGCCGGCGTGGCGTCGGACCAGGGGGCGCCGGCCATGCCCGGCAGGTTGACGATCAGCACATTGGCCCCGGGGAAGCGGTCGACGAGGTTGTGCAGATAGCCGCGGGGCGGGAACGATCCCAGGACGGCCAGCAGGACCGGCCGCGGCTGATCGGCATGGAGCCGCCCCACGACGCTGAGCGGCCCGGCGCTGGTCTGTAGGATGACGACGTCCATCGAGGCCCGGTCCTTAAGTCCCGATGGGGCCGCCGGCAATCCTGACTTGGGTGATCGCACGCCCAGGTTGTCCAGGGGACTCGCGCTTTGCGGGAATCAACTCACAGACGAATGGAATCGCGTCGGCGTAACGATCTGGTAAGCCTTTAGATGGGCTCCGAGTGTGGGGGGGTCAGGCGTCGTTTCAAGTGGGGATACGCATGCGTCGGTTTGGATTGGTCGTGGCCGCCGGTTTCCTGATGGCGGGCACATCCGCCTTTGCGCAGGTCGACGTGGGTAGTTCGGCGAGCAACGGCTGGTTTGGCCAGGACACCAGCTTCTTCACGCCCCAGCCGGGCGTGACCGCGGGCACGGGGACCTTCGGCGAAAGCCAGTTCAACCGCACGCCGAATACGGTGACCTTCAACTCCTTCGTCACCACCACGCCCAGTCTCGTAACGTTCGAGAGCTCGAACGCCAGCACGGGGCCGTTCGTGACGACATCATCCTCGTCGCAGGTGAACCTGAGCTTCGTCAACACGACGGGCAAGCCGATCGCGCCGACGATCGCCTCGACCATCAGCGCGGCCGGCCTCGGCTTCTATATCGCCAACACGAACGCCGTCGATCCCACGACGGGCCTGGCCTGCGCAGCGGCGAGCTGCCCGGGCACGCTGGCCCACACCTTCGGCGACTTCGCCTCCACGACGGGGAGTTCCTCGCTGGCCCTGGCCGGCGCGACCTTCTCGTTCGACATCGTCGCCGACGACCGGACCGTCTACAGCCTGACGGGGCAGGTCAATCTGTTCGTCAACGCCGACGGCGCCTTCATCACCCAGACGCTCGATTCGATCGGCGCCGGCCTGCACAGCAACTCCGAGGTGAACCTCAACGACGCGTCGCACCGGCTGGACGGCTTCACCCAGGCCTGGGAGACCGACTCGGCCTTCGGCTACGCCTGGGACGCCACCAACATCTTCCCGACGTTCCTCGACACCTTGAACCCCGGGGACACGGGCCTGCTGACCTACGAGACGGACGTTTCGAGCTTCACGCACAGCTTCTGCCTGGCCGACGGATCCTGCCTGCAGGCCTACTCGGGCTTTGGCGATCCGATCGGGCGCGGCGGCGTCATCGACAGCAGCGCGCGTAGCCCCCTCGGGGGCTTCTCGTTCGGCAGCCTGGGGGCCCCGATCGTCCAGGGGATCAATTTCACCCCGTCGTCCTTCAACGTCCCGACCTTCGGCCCCGACGGCGTGCTGACCTTCCAGCAGGCCGGCGTGCCTGAGCCTGCGACCTGGATGACCATGATCCTGGGCTTTGGACTTCTGGGGACGGCGTTGCGGCGCCGGCGGGTCCTCGCCTATAACTGAGGATCATGTCGGACCGCGCGAAGCCTGAAGAGCCACCGACTGACGGCTACGCCTACCGCGCGTTCATCAGTTACAGCCACCGCGATAAGGCGGTTGCGACCCGCCTCCACCGCACGGTGGAATCCTATCGCATTCCCGCCAAGCTGGTCGGGACGACCACGCCGGTCGGCAAGGTGCCGCGCCGCCTCGCGCCGGTGTTCCGCGACCGCGACGAGTTGCCCGCCTCCGCCGATCTGGGCGGCGAACTGACCGCAGCGCTCAAGCGCTCGATGTTCCTGATCGTCATCTGCTCGCCGGCGTCGTCGAAGTCGCACTGGGTCGACCAGGAGATCCTGCAGTTCAAGCGGATGCACGGCGACACCCGCGTGCTCGCCCTGATCGTCGGCGGCACGCCCTACGCCTCCGACATGCCGGGCCGCGAGGACGAGGAGTGCTTCCCGAAGAGCCTGCGATTCAAGCTCGGCCCGGACGGCGAGCTGTCCGACACGCCCGCCGAGCCGATCGCCGCGGACATCCGCAAGGAGGGCGACGGCCAGCGGCTGGCCAATCTGAAGCTGGTCGCCGGCCTCACGGGCGTGAAGCTGGCCGACCTCGTCCAGCGCGAGACCCAGCGCCGGATGCAGCGCCTGGTGATGATCACCACCGGCGCGAGCGTCGGCATGGTGTTCACCGGCGCCTTGGCCTTCTACGCCAACGAGCGCCGGATCGAGGCCAACGAGCAGCGGGTGATCGCCCAGCGCGAGGCCGCCGCCGCCCGGGCCGCCTCGGACTACCTGGTGGGCACATTCGCGCTCTCGAACCCGGCTACCGAAAACCCGCGGACCATCACCGCGCTCACCATTCTGGGCCGCAGCGCCGAACGCGCGCACACCGAACTGGCCAATCAGCCGGACATCCAGGTCCGTCTGATCGCGACCCTGGGACGCGCCTACAACAACCTCGGCCTGCTCACGGAAGCACGTACGGCGGTGGAATCGTCGCTTCCGGCGATCCGCAAGACGGGCGCGGACGGCGCCGAGGCTCTCCTCGTGCTGGCCACGACCTATACAAAGGAAGGCGAGCTGGATAAGGCGCTGGAGACCGTCCACCGTGCGGTGGCCGCTCTGGGACCGGACCTCAAGACCCACACGGCGCTGCGCGCGCAAGCGGCGCTGGCGGAGGGCCGGATCAACATTTCGGCTTCCAACGTGAAGGCCGGCGTCGCCGCGTTCGATCGTGCGCTCGCCTTCTACCGGGCGTCGGACAGCACGAAGCCGGCCGAACTGGTCATGGCGCTGAACAACCGCGGCGTGCTGCTGTCCGACGACGGCCAGTTTGACGCCGCCGAGGCATCCCTAAACGAGTCGTTGGCGATTTCCCGCCGCAGCCTCGGCGAGGCGCACCTGTCGACGGGAAAGGCGTGGTTCGCCCTGGCGCAGAATTCCTTCAACGCCGGAAAGTTCGCGGCTGCCGAGATCCAGATCGACCACGCGCTCAAGATCGAGCGGGTGGTCCTCGACGGCGAGAACCCGACCATCGCCGACACCTTGTCGATGCAGGGCCAAATCCTGCAGGAGAGAGGCGATCTTCCGGCGGCTGAGCGCGCGCTGCGGGAGGCCGTGACCATCTATCGAAAGGCGCGCGCGGCGCCCTATCTGGTGGGCATCGCCGAGGTTTACCTGGCGCTCATCGAGTCGAAGCGCGGCGACACCAAGGGCGCGCTGGCCACCCTCGACGACGCCAAGCGCAACTATGACGCCGGCTACGGCAAGCTGCACCCGAACCACGGCGACCTGCTGGTCAACCGCGCTCATGTCCTCGCCAAGGCCGGGCGAATGACGGAGGCCAGGTCCGACTGCGCGGCGGGTATCGCCATCCTCACCCAGACCCTAGGCGCCGACGCCAGCTTCACAAAGTCATCGGCGGCCACCTGCGCCGCGCTTGGGCCGGCGCTCGCGAAGGCGCCCTAGACCCCGATGGGTTCAGGTCGAAGCGACCTGGACGCTGAATCAGGGTCTACGCTTTTGTTTCTAGAGCGCGATTCAGCGGTCAGGCAGTTCCACCTGACCCCATCGTGCTCTAGATCGACGCCGACGAGCGTGGGCGCCGCCGCGCCATCGGTTCGGAGGACGCCTTGTCGCTCAGCGCGCGCTGCGGGTCGGCGGCCGCCGACGACCGGGTCAGGCCATAGAGCGGGAAGATGCCGTAGCCCTTGGCCAAGGACACCTGCCCCACGTAGTTGCAGACGAAGCGCCCGGGCGCGTCCATCTCCAGGACGGCGGCGAAGGATTCGGTGACATAGACGCTGCCGGAGGGCGTCACGGGCTCGATGCGGGCGGCGCGCGAGATCTCGGTGCCATAGTGGGCGACGCCCTGCCGCACCGGGTCCTGGCCCACGTAGGTCGGCCCGTAGTGCAGCGCCACGCGCATGGCGGTGCCTTCCGGCACGCCCAGGGCCGCGCAATCCACCTGGGCGAACTGCTCGCACATGTCCAGGGACGCGGCCGCGGCGCTGGTGGCGTCGTTGAAGACGACGAAGACCGCGTCGCCCCAGCTGTTGGTTTCGCGGGTCACGGCGCCGTACCGCCTCAGCACCTGAGCCGTCCGGACCATGACCTCCTCGTAGAAGATCGGCAGCACGCGCTCGTCCAGGGTCGCGAACCCCGGATAGTCCATGAACATCAGCCCGTAGGTGCCGCGCTCGACAGGCGAGCGCTGCACGGGCGCCGGCGCGGCGGCGGGCCGCGTCAGCTGGCCGGCCTCGACCACCACGGAGCGTCCGCCCGTGGCGCGCCAGTCGCCGATGTCCGAACCGCTGAGCGTGCCGACTCCGCCGCCCTCGACGATGGCCAGTTGCAGGGCGTCGCTGTTGAGGTGCCGGGCGCGCAGCCGCGCCAGCCCCATGGCCACCTTCGAGCCGTAGGCGAACTGGGCGCCGCCATCGACGTAGCTCATGTGGCTGGCGTAGGCGATCGAGGCGGCGCGCGCCTTGCACTCGGCGTAGCGCTTGAGCCAGGACCCGCCGGCCGGGGCCACCGACTGCGCCAGGAAGTCGGCCTCGGCGAACGGCAGCACCACATGCAGCTTGGCGCCGCCTTCGAGCAGCTGCTCGGCGATCAGGATGTCGCTGCCGGCGGCGAGCGCGCCGTAGGCGAAGCCGACCTTCTCCTCGGCGATGACGCGGGCCATCTCGCCGGCCAGCCGCGCCTCGATCTGCGGGTCGGAGACGAAGATGTTGCCGCAGAACATCGCCACCTTCGGCGGGCGGACCAGCTCGAGCAGCGACTGGACGCCGCCGGGGTCGGCCGTGGCGGCGGCGAGCCGCTGAAGCTGCAGCACGGTCGTCGAGCGCGCGCCGGGGTCGGCGTCCGGCGCAGCCAGCGCCTGGATGAGCGTGCGCCGGGCGGCCTCGACGTCCCCCAGGATCAGCAGGGCCTCGGCATGGGTGGCCAGCGAGAAATAGTCGGCGCGCGCGTCGGCGACGCACTGCTTGGCGACCGCGCGCGCCAGGCTGGCCGCCAGGCGGGTGCGGCCGGCGATCTGCGCCAGGGTGGCGGCGTTGATCGCCGGATAGTTCGAGCGGGTCTCGCGATAGACGGCCGAATACCAGCCGCAGGCCTCGAGCAGCTTGTCATGATTGGGCCGTCCGCCGCCGGAAAAGGCCTGGTCCTTGAGCAGCCGGGCCTTCAGGGACAGGGCGTCGACCCCGCCCATCTCGTCGATCCGGTAGTCCCGATAGAGCTGCAGGCCGCGATCGGTGTCGCCGAGCCGGGCCAGCGTCAGCACCTCGAGGTAGTCGAGGCCCGGGTGGCCGAGTTCCTTCAGTCGCCGGACCTCATCGTAGGCCGTCAGCAGGTCGCCGCGCGCCAGAGCCGCCCGGACCGTGTCCCCATTCGCATCCTCAGGCGTCATAGGGACGAATCATAACTCCCAAAACACTAATAAAGATAATATCTTGACTATGACGGATGGACCATGTCCGCGCCGCGGCGGCGCTCCAGCCTACAGCCGTCACCCGCAAATTCTACGTTCGCCTGTGTAGCGGGGACGCCTGGGCATGGCCAGAATGTCGAAGGCCGCCGCCCGTGAAGGCCTGGGGGCCTAGGCCGACACGCCCGGCCCGGACGCCTTGCCCGCCGCCCAGGGCGGGTCCGCGGCGTCCCACACCCCGTCCCAGGCCTTCGGCGGCGGGCGCTCGTGCAGGATCCGCGCGCGCTCCAGCATGAGGGCGCAGGCGCGGTCGTCGGGCGCTGCGGCGACGGCCGCCTCGAACGCGGCGATCGCTTCGGCCCAGCGCCGCGCCTCCAGGGCCGCGCGGCCCTCGGCGTAGGCCGCCAGCGCCGCGGGGCCGAGCAGGGTCTCGGGCGTCATGACCTGGAAGATCCGGGCGGGACGCTGGCGGCCGCGCACCCGGATGGTGTCGAGCTCGCGCAGGGCGTGGGCGCCGTCCACCGCGCGCGCGGTGTCCTCGCAGATCACGATGCCGGCCTGGTAGGTCTTGGTGATCGCCTCCAGGCGCGAGGCGAGGTTCACGCTGTCGCCGATGACGGTGTAGTCCATGCGCTTGGGCGAGCCGATGGTGCCGGCCACCACCTCGCCGCTGGCCACGCCGATCCCGAGGCTGACGGCCGGCAGCCCGCGGTCGCGGCGGCGCGCGTTGATCGCCACGATCATGCCGACCATCGCCACGGCGCTGTCCACCGCGTTCAGTGCGTCGCGGCCCGACGACAGCGGCGCGCCGTAGACCGCCATCACCGCGTCGCCGATGAACTTGTCCAGCACCCCGTCGGAGCCGGCCACCGCCTCGAAGAGGTCGGTGAAGATCTCGTTGAGCATCTCCACCGTGTCCCGCGGGCCCAGACCCTCGGCGTGCGAGGTGAAGTTGCGGATGTCGGCGAACAGGACGCTGGCCTGGCAGGCGCTGCCGAACAGCAGCTCGTCCTCGCGGCCCATGATCTGGTCGACGACCTTCTGGGTCATGAACCGGCGCATGGCGCCCTGCAGGCGCTTACCCTCGGTGATGTCCTCGACGAGGATCAGCAGGCCGACGCGCTCGTCCTCGGCCATCAGCGGCACGATCGACAGGTTGGCCGAGATGGTGTTGCCGGCGGCGGTCCGGACGTCGGCGTCGAGCAGGCTCTTGGGCCGGCCGCTGGCGCTGACGGCGTCGATCTCGTCCATCAGCCAGGCGTTCTCGCCGCTGAGCAGCAGGTGGGCGTCCGCGCCGCTGGCCGCCTCGGGCGAGACCTCCAGGATCGCGCAGGCCGCGGCGTTCAGCTTGGCCACCCGCGCCTCGCGGTCGAGGGTGATCACCCCGCTCGACATCGAGCGCAGGATGCTCTCGTTGTAGTTCCGCTCCGCGGCCACCTCGGCGAACAGGGTGGCGTTCTCGATGGCGATGGCGGCCTGGGCGGCGAAGGCGCTCATCCGCTCGACCTCGTCCTCGCCGAAGCTCGAGCGATCCTGGTGGTTCAGCGCCTGCATCACGCCGACGCGGCGGCCATCGCGGGTGGTGACGGGCACGGTGAGCACGCTGTGCGTCTGGTACCCCGTCGCGGCGTCCACCTGCCGGTTGAACCGCGGGTCGGCGTAGGCGTCCGGCAGGTTCACGGCCTGCCCCTGGGTGAAGCTCCAGCCGGCCAGGCCCTCGGACGCGGGGAAGCGGATCTCCGAGCCCTCCACGCCTTCGGCGACCACCGAGGCCAGCTCGCCCGTCCGTTCCTCGTGCAGGAACAGCGAGCTGCGGTCGGCGTGGATCACCGCGGTGGTGACCTTGACGATCTTCTTGAGCAGGGTGCCCAGGTCGATCTCGCTGGAGATCGAGATGTTGATGTCCAGCAGCCGGCGCAGGTCCATGTTGGACCGCTCGGACGCGTCGATCGCCGCGCTCCAGCGCTCGGCCAGGATCAGCAGCTGCGAGAACAGCAGCAGCAGGGAGGCGACCGGCACCAGGCTCCAGCCGAAGACCGGCGGCACGTGGGCGTTGTTCACCAGGTCGGTGTAGATCAGGGCGACCACGAAGGACCCCAGGCCGAACAGGAAGACCAGCGCGCCGTTGCGGCGGCGCAGGCAGGCCACGACCACCACCGCCAGCATGGCCACGAAGGTCACGGTGCGCAGGATCGAGGCCCATTGCGACAGCCGCGAGAGCAGCATGGTGTCGCCCTGGGCCGCGACGACCGCATAGAGCGCGACGCGAAGCGCGCTCACGCCCTGCAGCAGCCAGTAGGGCCAGACCGGCGTGTCGCGCGGATAGAGCTCGCGCACATAGGCCAGCGCCAGGCTGACGGCCGCGGCGCTGGTCAGGTATTGCAGCCCCAGCAGGGTGCGCAGGCTCAAGCCCGGCGCGGCCAGCATGATCAGGTCGTCGTGGGCGGTCTGGGCGGCGAACGGCAGCAGCAGCAGGCAGGTGATCCCGAAATAGAGCGAGGCCCGCTCGCGGGGGCGGAACAGGAAGACCACCAGGCCGTAGCAGGCGAGCAGCAGGAGGGAGGTGACGAGCAGCAGGCCCTGCACCCAGTCGAGCGCGATGTAGCGGCTCATGGCGCCGGACAGGCCCAGGATCGGGGGGTTCGAGAAGCCGCTCTCGCGATGCCGGAAATTGGCCACGTCGATCTGCAGGTCGAGGTCGCGCCCGTCGGCGTCGAAGACGACTTCCTGGGCCCGGTGGAGGTCGCGCGCGGTGGCCGGAACGGTCCCGAAGACCCCCATCGAGGACAGGACGCGGCCGTTCAGGCTGACCTGCGTGGCGCGGAATCCCTGGCGCACGTAGAGGGTGTAGCGGCCCGCCGGCAGGTCGCGGATCTTCAGCTGATAGGAGGCCGCGCCCGCCGCCGGCAGGCTGACCCCGCCCGTCCGCGCGCCCAGCCAGTCGCCCGGCACCTCGGTGACGAACGCCGCGCCGGGCGCCGGCGCGCTGCGCCAGACGAGCCGCCATTGCCCCTTCAGCTCCACGGGCTTGGCCAGCGGGCCCCAGCCGGCGAAGCTCAGCTGGCCGGCCCGTGCGACGGGCGCGTCATGGGCGATGGCGTCGACGAAGAAGGGGGCGCAGAGCGCGGCCAGCAGGGTCAGCATCAGGGCCGCCAGTGCAAACCGCCGGACCGCCGAGGGCGCGGCGCTGGCCGGGTTGATCAGCGGGGCCGCCTCCGTGCTCACGCGCTATTTCTCCGTGAGGTTCCAGACGCCGTCCCAGTCGTCGGGCGGCGGCGTCTTGCCGAGCAGCTTGCAGCGCTGCCGGTAGACGGCGGCGGGCCCGTCGGCCGGGCAAAGCTCCAGGGCCCCGTCGAAGGCGCGCGCCGCGGCCTTCCAGTCGCGATCGCGATAGGCGGCGATGCCCGCGGCGTGCAGCTCGAGCAGGGCTGGCAGGGCCGCCTCATGGGCGCGGTAGCCCAGCGACTCATAGACCGCGACCGGACGGTCCTTGCCCTTGACGCGGATGAGGTCGATCTCGCGCAGGGTGGTGGGCCGGCGCAGCTCGCGCACCGACATCTCCGACAGCAGGATCTTCGCGCCATACTGCTTGGTCGCGCCCTCCAGCCGCGAAGCCAGGTTCACGGTGTCGCCGATCACGGTGTAGTCCAGCCGGCGCACCGAGCCGATGTTGCCCACGACCGTGGGGCCCGTCGAGAAGCCTATGCCGATGTCCAGCGCGGCCTGGCCGGCGGCCACGCGGCGCACGTTGAGCTCGGCCAGCCGCTCGATCATCTGATCTGCGGCGGCCAGCGCATTGTCGGCGTCGTTGGCGCCCACCAGGGGCGCGCCGAACAGCGCCATGATCCCGTCGCCCATGTACTTGTCGAGGATCCCGCCGTTCTGGAAGATCACGTCGACCATCTCGGTGAAGTACTCGTTGAGCAGCGAGACGGTCTCGCGCGGGCCGAGCGCCTCGGCGATCGAGGTGAAGCTCCGCACGTCGGAGAACATCACCGTGACCTTCTGCTCCTTGCCGCCGAGCTCCAGTTCGCCGGCGGAGAGCAGCTGGTCGGCGATCTCCTTGGACATGTAGCGCGACATGGTCGAGCGGACCCGCTTCTCCTCGGTGATGTCCTCGAGCACCAGCATCGAGCCGATCCGCGCCTCGGTGGCGTCGATCAGCGGCATGGCGGTGAGGTTGACCGTGGCCACGCCGCCGTCGCCGCGCGCCAGCTCCGCGCCGATCGCCAGGTCGGTCTCTCCGGTCGCCTGGGTCTTGGACAGGCTGTCGGCGATCCAGGCGTTGGCGCCGCTGAACAGCTCGCGCCCGTTGCGCCCGATGATCGCCCCGCCGGCGAGGCCGAGCATCGCCTCGGCCGCCACGTTGGCGGTGACCACCGAGCCTTCGGCGTCGAGGGTGACGATGCCGTTGGAGGTGCTCTTCAGGATGCTCTCGTTGTAGTTCTTGATGCTGAGCACAGCGTCGAACAGCTTGGCGTTCTCCAGGCTGACGGCGATCTGGGCGGCGAACGCCTTCAGCCTCGCCTCGTCCTTGGCGCTGAACACCCCGCCGCGCTTGTTGAGCGCCTGGGCGACCCCGATCCGCGCGCCGGCCTTGTTGGTGATCGGCACGCACAGGATGCTGCGGGTCGTAAAGCCGCTCCTCAGGTCCACCTCGCTGTTGAAGCGCGCGTCGGCGTAGGGGTCGGTGATGTTCTCGGTGCGCCCGGTGGTGAACACCGCCCCGGCGATCCCCGCATGGGTGGGCACCCGGATCTGCCGCGTCTCCATGCCGTCGGCGTAGAGGCTGAACAGCTCGTCGGCCTTCTCGTCGTAGACGAACAGCGAGGCGCGCTCGGCGCTGAGCAGCTGGGTCGTGGCCGTCATGATGCGGGCGATCAGCACCTCCAGCAGCAGCTCGCCGGCCAGGTCCTGGGTGACCTCCAGGATCTGCTGCTCCTCGCGCAGGGTGGAGAGCATCAGCCCGAACCCGCGGTTGATGTCGGCGTATTCGTCGGTGCTCAGCACCTCGAGCTTGGCGTCGTCGAGCTGGCCGCCTTCGACCCGCCGCATCGCCTCGATCAGACGCGCCGCCGACCGCGAGACGTCGCGCGAGGTGAGCACCGCCATGGACACCGCGCCCAGGATGCAGACGCCCACCAGGCCGGCGCTCCAGATGTAGAGCGAGACCATCTCGTCCGCGGGCACGGCGAACCCGTGCCGCGAGATCATCCGGTCGAACTTGTAGAGGAACGAGACCGCCGAGAAGATCAGCGGCAGCGAGCAGACGAAGATCGCCAGGAACAGCAGCTTGTTGCGCAGCGGGACCGAGATCACCTGCGCCTGCTTGTCGGCGGAAAGCGGCCCGCCCAGGGCGCGCGACAGACGTTCGACGACCGGCTCGATGGTCCGGCCCACCGCGAAATATTCGAAGGTCGCGTGGGTCGGCGTTGCGAAGACGAAGATCATCGTCCCCAGCGCCACCAGCTGCCAGTTGGCGATGCCGGCGGCGAAGAAGGTGTTCAGCGTGTAGACGACGCCCAGCAGCGACAGGGTGGCCATCGGGCCGTGCAGCAGGATGACCCGCACGGCCGACATCTGGGGCAGGTTCAACGCCCGCACCAGCGCCGTGCCCAGCGAGTCGCGGTCCGGCTGTTCGTGCCGGTCGAGGACCTCGAGCACGCGGGTCAGCGGCGTGACGTGGCTGCGGATGGCGAAGAGATCGATCGAGGTGAAGAACACCACGGCGAACGGCACGGCCATCCAGAAGATCACCCACTGGTGGGCGGTGAATTCCAGGCCGAGCAATCCCAGCAGCAGCGTCAGCGAGACCGCCGCCGAGGTCGCCAGCAGGTAGATGGTGATCAGCCGCCAGAACAGCGTGCGGGCGGAGTCGGCGCCGCGGACGCGCGCTTCATAGTCCGGAACGAGCGGCGCGGCGGCGTTCACGGGCGCCCCGGGCCCGACGCAGCTGAGCGCAATCTCATCGCAGCCCCCGAAGCCCCACCCGCCTGTACTCTAGCCCCGAACCTGGGCGCACCGCCAACATAAGTCGTGACCCAAGGTCACCGCGCTTAGCCCGTCGATCCTGCGCGCGGTCTGAAAACTTCTGAACGCGCTACTTAGCCGTGCATCTCGCACCATAACGCCTCCGTATAACGCCGGTCGATACCATTTTAAGTAGAGATCGGACTCCTTCGCCGAGGGCGCAGCCCAGGTGTCCGGCCTCGCGGGGGGCGGGCGTATCTCCAGGACCCCGGACCAGCCATCGACGCCCGAAGCGCCGCGCCTTTTCCAGGGAGCTACCCCCATGAGCACTGCCAGTTTGTTCGAAGATTCCGCCGGCCGCCTGGCCGCCCAGGCCGACGCGGTCGGACGCCTCGCCCAGGACCCCGGCGCCTTCGCCGCCGCCTTCGCGGCGTTCGAGTCGCGGGACCCCGACGCCTTCCGCTGGGTGCTGGAGCGCGGCGAGGTGCTGCCGCGCTGCGAGCTCATCTGCGAGTGGCTGCAGGTCAAGGTCTGCGTCCTGCGCTGCGTCGAGGTGTGCGGGCCGCCGGTGGCGGTGGACCGGCCGCCGACCCTGCTGCAGTTCGCCCAGGCCCTGGTGCGGCTGACGGAGAACGAGAAGCTGCTGCGCCGCGCCGTCGACGCCGTCTCCTGCGGGGACGCCGAGGCCTGGCGCGCGGTGCTGGCCGAGCTGAAGCTGGAGGCCTTCTGCCACCTGCTCTGCCGTTGGATCTGCTCGGGCCTCTGGCGCCGGTTCTGCGAGGTCGTCTGCACCCGCCAGGTCGGCCCCCTGCCGGACGCGCTCAGCGACCTGCGCGCCGCGGGCCAGGTGATGGCCAAGGTGGTCGAGAACCCCAAGGTGTTCGAGGCGGTCGGCCAGGCGTTCGAGACCCTCGACTGCGAACGGGTCAAGGCGGTGCTCGGCGAGGCCGGCTTCCACCGCGAGTGCGAGATCATCTGCTGGGTGTTCTGCACCTGGCGTTGCGTGCGCATCTGCCGCGAGCTCTGCTTGGAGCGGACGCCCGTGCTCACCGGCGTCCTCGCCGTCGAGGAAGCCCGCGAATTCGCGCTCGCCGCCCGTCACCTGGTGAGCCAGCCGCGCGTGCTGTTCGACCTGGTGAGCGCCGCCCAGGGCCTCAACGCCGACACCTACAGCGACATCGTCGGCCGCTTCGGCCTGGGTCGCTTCTGCCTGCAGCTCTGCGGCTGGGTCTGCTCGGTGAGCTGCACCGAGTTCTGCATCTGCATCTGCCACAACCCGGCCCTGCAGCCCTGGTTCACCACGGTCGGCTTCTTCGACATCACCGCCGACATCGACCCCGTCAGCGGCAAGACCAACAAGTCGCTGCCCTATCCGACCCTGGGCGCCGGCGGCGGCCCGAACTTCGCCTTCTTCGGCGACCTTCAGCTGGGCGGCTTCTGCCCGGCCACCTCGCCGACCTTCCCGGGCGTGCCGATGAAGTACCGCTTCCTGATCGACACCGGAGCCGGGCCCGTGCCCATCACCGGCGGTCTGGTCAGCCCCGTGCTGGCCGGCACGCGCCTGGTCGACTGGCCGAAGAATGCCGGCGGCGTCGCCAGCGCCGTCCTCGAATCGCGGTTCCAGGACGTCCAGATCGTCCAGGCGCCCGCCCCGGCCGATCCGCCGCCGCCGGCGACCGGCGCGGCCTGGTTCACGCCGCCGATCCATCATATCGCCGTCGATCCGGACGGCTGGGTGGAGGTCGATCCGAACGCCATCGGCGGTGGTTTCCAGACCCTGATGGGCTTCCACACGGACAATCCGTTGGCCGTCCCCGCCCACGATCCGAACCCCGCAACCGCCGGCGTCGACGTGCCGCCGGCCAAGGCGTTCACCGGCCAGGACCTGTCGATCACCTTCCAGGCGACCCGCGTGACCACCCTGCCGCCGGGGACGACGCCGGATTTCACCAACGCGCTGGACAAGATCCACATCAACAACGCGACGGAGACCAATGCGCTCGACTTCGCCGAGTTCGTGGCCGGCTGCTGCACGCCGATCGACAAGACCCTGACGGTCCTCTTCACCGTGGATCACGAGGAGATGGACGCCGGCGACTGGTCGCTCAGCATCTCGAGCTGCAGCCCCTCGGCGCCGGGGGACATCACGCCCGCGGTGTCCGGGCCCGGCGTCACGGTCGACGCGCGCGGCGGCTTCGGCAAGATCGTCGAGGACACCACGACCTGGGGCAACTGCTCCTACACCGCCGCGCTCTCGACCCGGCCCGGGCTCACCACCGGCCTGGTCGACCGGGGCGTCTGGACCCACCCGCTGACCTTTGCGATCTGCGGCCACTGAGAGGCGACGTCCGTCAATGGCGAAGCAAGGACAGACCAGATGCCGACACCCTTGACGGACGACCTCGCGCTGCGTTTCGCGCTCGCCGCCCTCGCGACCTGGCGGGTGACCCACCTGCTGGCCAACGAGGACGGCCCGGCGGACCTCGTCTTCCACCTGCGCCGCCGGCTGGGCGACAGCCCGGTCGGCGGCCTGATGGACTGTTTCAACTGCCTGAGCTTCTGGGTGGCGGCCCCCGCCGCCGTCTTCGTCACCACCCGCCCGGTCGTCTGGGCGGTCTCGTGGCTGGCGCTCTCCGGCGCGGCCTGCCTGCTCGAACGGCTCGGCCGCCCGGGGCTCGAACCTGACGTCCCAATCCTCGAAGGAGATCAAGATGTGTTGCGGTAGCCGGCGATCGGCCTGGCGCGGCATGGCCGCTCCGGCCGGTCCGACCCCACGACCCCCACAGCCCGACGCCGCGCCCGGAGGCCCGCCCTCCGGCGTGCGCGCCGCGGCGACGCGCGAGCCGTTTCCCGCCGTGGTCCTCGACTATCTGGAGGGGCGTTCCATCCGCGTCCGCGGACCGGTCACCGGGCGGGCCTACGCCTTCTCGGAGGCCCAGCCGAGCCAGCCGGTCGACGCCCGCGATGCGGCCGTCCTCAGTCGCGGGAGCGCGTTCCGCCGCGCGGCGTCCTGAGGTGCGGCGGCGCAGCCGTCAGCTGTCCAGCCGCCCGGGCCGCTCCATGGCCAGGCGGCCCTCGGCCATCTCCCGCTCGGTCTCCGGGCGCAGGGTCGGGGTCACGGTCACGCGCTGGCCGTTGTCCAGCACGATGGTCCCGGTTTCGCCGGACGCCAGCTCGATGGATCCGGTCTCCCACGGCGCGAAGCGGTTGCTGAGGCTGGCGGTGACGAGCAGCCGGCGGCCGTGCTGCACCACGCTGGTGAACAGCTTGTAGCGGCTCCGCCCGCGCCAGATGTAGCCGACGCGGTAGAGGGACTGCGACCCGAAGGCGGTCAGGTCGGTGGTGAGCGGGATCTGGTCCGGATCCACCATGGTCGCCAGGACGCGCACCGCCGAGCCGGGCTCCACGACCGAGAGCTGCGAGGCGGCCTTCACCCGGCGGGGATGCAAAGGCCCCCCGAACGCCTCGCCCGACGGGAAGGCGCCGGGGGTCCACGCCGTGGCGGTCGGGACCGGGGTCGCCGGGGGGCTCATGGTGTCGGCCGCGGCGGCCGGCTCCGATGGGGTCGGGGCCGGTCCTGCCGCGGGCTCGCGGATGGGGGCAGGGGCGGGGGCTGCGGGCCTGGCGTGCGTCGGGCGCCGGTCTGGCGCAGCCGGCGCCTCGGCTGCGGCGGTCGATGCGGGCGGCGGCGGAACGGGCGCCCAGGTCTCCACGATCCTCGGCGGTCGCGCCGCCCAGGCGATGCAGCCGCCGCCCAGCGCCAGGACGATCACCGCCGCCGCGCCCAGCCGCTGGGCGGTGCGGCCGGGGTCGCCGCGGGCCAGCAGGGCGATCCGCTGCGCCAGCGGGTGCGCCGACTGGGCCGGCCAATAGCAGCCCAGCGGCAAGGGCCGCGCGGCCAGCTGGGTCTTCAGCAGCGCCTCGGCGTAGGACCGCCGCGCCGCCGGATGGGCGGCGATCACCGCGGCGTCGCAAGCCAGCTCCTGGTCGATCCGCAGGTAGTGGGCCAGCACGTGGACCAGGGGATTGAACCAGCTCACGCAGCGGGCCACGGCCACGGCGGCGTTGATGCGGGAATCGTGCCGGGCGATGTGCACGCGCTCGTGGGCCAGGACCACCGTCCGTTCGCGCTCGGTGTAGCGCCGCAGGAAGTCGTCCGGGGTCACGATCCGCGGGCGCAGGACGCCCAGCACCGCGGGGCCGGCGCGTCCGGCGCGGACCGCGCGCTCGAACAGGCCCTGTCGCCGCGCCAGTCGATAGAGGCTGAGGAGCCCGCCCAGGATCCAGATGAGCACGAGCAGCGCCGTCCAGTCGGGCCCCGGCGAAAGCTGCTCGGGGCCGGCGGCCAGGTCGTTCCAGACCACGGCCGGGCTCCGGGCGGCGGCCGGCGCGACCTCGGTGACGACGCGGACCGGCAGGATCATGGCCAGTGCGGCCAGCGGCGCCAGCGACCAGAGGCCATAGGCGGCGCCCGCCCCGAACAGGCGCCGCGCCGGCAGCCGCAGCGCCATCACCACGGCGACCGCGACGGCCGCGGCCAGGTTGACCCGCAGCAGGAGAAGAAGGGCGTCACTCATCTTCGAGCTTCGCGATGAGCTGCTTCAGCAGGTCGATGTCGCGCGGCGTGAGCGGCCGGTGCTCGGCCAGGTGGGCGACCAGCGGCGCGACCTCGCCGCCGAACAGGCGGTCGACCAGGCCCTGGCTCTCCGCCTGGACATAGGTCGTGCGCTGCAGCAGCGGGCGGTAGAAATAGCCGGCGGGTTCGCGCCGGCCCTCGATGGCCTTCTTGCGCAACAGCCGGGTGATCAGGGTCTTGACCGTGCCCGGCGCCCAGCCCTGCGCCTCGCCCACCTCGGCCACCACGCCGTCGGGCGTCAGCGGCCCCTTGCTCCAGAGCGCCTCCATGATCTGGCTCTCGGCTCCGGAAATCCTGGCGGGCGGCTTGCTCATCACCTTACCGAAAATACATGTGTACTTTCATCTAAAGTACGTTTGTATCATACCGCAAGCGGCGCGTTGCGCCAGTGAATCGTGGAGCGATCGGGAGGCGCGCCGTGCGGCGAATCGGATTTGCGTCCACCGCCACCGGAGCCAGCCGGCTGAGCGAGGCCCTGAGCGCGGACGAGCCGCCCTTCGACGAGATCGTGGTCGGCGACGGCGTGGCCCTCGGCGGCCTGCGCCCCGACCCCTTGCCGGCCATGTCGCCGGGGGACGAGGTGGTCGTGCCGCAACTCGACGACCTGGGCGCCTCGCTGGACGAGGTGCTGCTGACTCTGGGGCGGGCGCGCCGCCGGCGGGTCTCGATCCATGTGGTCGGGATGGCGTTCCGGACCGGAGACGGCCAGGCGCCGGCGATCGTCCGCGCCCTGCGCGCGGCGGCGGAGTTCCAGGACCGGCTGGCGTCGCGGCGATGGGCGCGGGAGATCGAGGCCGCACGCCAGGGCGGCGCCTTCCGCACCGGCCGTCCGCGGAAGGTCAGCCTGGCCGCGGTCGCGGACCTGCGGGCCAGGGGCCTTGGCGCGGCCGAGATCGCCCGCCGACTGAACGTCTCGCGCTGGACGGTCTATCGCAAGATCGCGGAGCTCAGGCGGGCCGCGGCCCGCTAGAGCACGATGGGGTCAGGTGGACCTGCCTGACCGCTGAATCGTGCTCTAGAAACAAATGCGTAGACCCTGATTCAGCGTTCAGGTCGCTTCGACCTGAACCCATCGGGGTCTAGGCGCGGCGAGTCCCGTCGGTCGAACTCGGTCGATGGATGGGCGTGGCCGTCGTCGATCCATGTCGGATGATGTGCCCTGGGAGCGAGAGTCCCGAAAATTCGTCGAGGCCGATCGATGTCAGACTTGCGACAGACGCCAGATCGAGTTCACCATCCAACCTAGGCGCTCAACGGTTGCCCGGCGCCGCTGAGAGGTCGACGAGCCGATGCGGCGGGCGCTGCGGCTGATCGACTGACTGGAAGGGGGGCGGGCGATGGCCTCAACACCTTTGGTGTCCTTCATGCGCGCCGAGACGGATACCCAATTGGCGGGTGCGCGGGCGCTGGGTTTCGACAAGCTCATGTATGGCGTCGATGTCCTGGACGGCGAGATCGATCCTCCGTTGGAGATCGTCGCCGCCGGCCTGACCCCGGCCTATATGGACACCTACCTGAGCAGGATGCGGGAGGATCCCATCCGCCGCATGGCGGCCCGCGGAGAAATCCCGGTCGCCAACACCCCGCTGACCTACGAGAATACCGGCGTCAGCCTCTCGATCGCCGACAATCGGCGCTTCTCGTCCGGCGAGACCTCCATGCTCCGCTGGTTCCTGACCCAGGGTGTCCGCACCGGCGTCGGGTTCCGGATCAGGATGTCGCAGGGACGCTACGCCTCGATCAACTTCTACAGCGCGCGCGGCCAGGCGGATATCGACCTCGACGCGGCCCTGCAGGGCCTGTTCCTGATCGGGCACCAGCTGCACGCCCGCATCGAGCCGAAGCTGTCGAGTTGGCGCCGGGATCTGCTCTCTGGCCGCGAAGCCGAGTGCCTTCAATGGATCGCGGTGGGCAAGAGCAATCAGGAAATCGCCGACCTGCTCGGCATATCCATCGACACCGCCAAGGAGCACATCCACCGGCTGTTCCAGAAGCTGCAGGTCAGCGGTCGCGCCCAGGCCGTCTCCCGCGGCCATCTCCTCGCCTACCTGGGCTGACCCCCCTTTCGGGGGGATAGGGCGTATGCGGAGGCTCGCCTAACCTCCGCCGAGGTCTTTTCCGCGAAGAGGCTTTGGGGGAATTCCATGACTCGCACCTGGACGCGTGCTCGCCTGCTGGGCTCCGCGGCTTTCTGGACAGCGTCGATGACCGCCCTCGGACTGGCCGGGCCGGTCCTGGCCGCCGACGCCAAGGCCGAGGCGCCCGCCGTCACCGAGGTGGTGGTCACCGGCTCGCACATCCCCAAGGCGGGCTTCGAGACGCTGCAGCCGGCCCAGACGGTCAGCGCCGACACCTTCGCCGATCGCGGCTTCCTCAACGCCGGCGACGCCCTTAACGAACTGACGGCCTTCAACGCCGGCTCGGGCGGCACGGGCAACTATGGCCAGCAGACTGGCTCCAACGTCGGACAACAGTTCGTCGACCTCTACGGCCTCGGGTCGCAGCGGACGCTGGTGCTGGTGAACGGTCGCCGGTTCGTGTCAGGCAATGCGCCGACCCCGCCCGGCACCTTCGGCGGCCCGCCGCCCGGCCAGGAGGTCGATCTCAATGACATCCCCGCCGGCCTGATCGACCACATCGAGGTGCTCTCGGTCGGCGGCGCGCCGATCTACGGGGCCGACGCCATCGCCGGCACGGTGAACATCATCCTGAAGAGCAACTATAACGGCGTGGGCATCGAGGCCCAGTACGGCGCCGGCAAGGAAGGCGGCGGCGGATCCTACGCCGCGCGGGTCCTGGCGGGGACGGATTTCGCCGAGTCCCGCGGCAATGTCACCGCCACGCTGGAGTACACCCAGCAGTACGGCCTGACCTACGCCGACCGCAAGGACCTGCCCTACGCGACCTTCCAGCCCTCGGACGCCTGTACGGCGCTGGGCTTCGGGGCCTGCTACGTGCCCAACGCCCACGTCCCCAGCATCTTCACGGGCGGCATCCCGGCCCGCGACGCCGGCCTGGCCAACATCGGCAGCCCGACCTACCCCAGCGCGATCCACAACGCCGCCGGCCAGGTGGTGGCCTTCGCCCCCGACGGCACGCTGCAGCCGGTCGACCTGGGCATCCAGAACAATGGCCTGGTGTTCGGCGAGGGCGGAAACTCCGACGACCTTCGTCCGCAATCCTCCTTCATCGCCCCGATCAAGCGCACCTTGATCGACACCCTGGCGCACTACGACTTCACGCCGAATATCCGCGGCTACGTCGAGACCCAGTTCTCGCATTCGGAGGCCACGCAGGTCGCCGCCCAGCCGTCCTACCAGTCGGCCTTCTTCGCCAGCCAGAAGGGCGCGGGCCCCCTGCAGTTCAGCGTCACCAATCCCTTCCTGACCGCCCAGGCGCGCCAGATCCTGGTGGCGGCCGGCGCCAGCACCTTCTTCGTCTCGCGGGCCAACCTCGATCTCGCGCCGCAGACCTTCACCAACTCCATCGACACCTATCGGGCGGTGGTGGGTTTCAAGGGCGATTTCGACATCCTCGACCGCAGCGTCAAATGGGACGCCTCGTTCAACTACGGACGCTCGGAAGGCCACGAAACCTATTTCGACATCAACCAGGCGAATTTCGAGAACGCGATCGACGTGGTCACCAACCCGGCGAACGGCCAGATTGTCTGTCGGGTCACGCTGACGCCGCCGCCGGCCCCGCAGGGCGGCCAGCCTTCGTCGGTGACGGGTTGCCAGCCGCTGAACCTTTTCGGCTTTGGCGCGCCCAGCAAGGCCGCACGCGATTTCGTGACCGCGCGCGACACGGCCACCTCGATCCTGACGCAACGCGACACGCAGCTGAACCTCACCGGCTCGCCCTTCGACATCTGGGCCGGCCCCGTGCAGCTGGCGACCGGCTTCGAATACCGCGAGGAGGGCGGCAGCTACACGGTCGACGCCTTCGCCCACGCCGGCCTCGGCCGCAACGCGCCGTCAAGCGACGTGGCGGGCAGCTATACGTCGAAGGAGTTCTATTTCGAAGCCAACGTGCCGCTGGTGTCGCCCGATATGGGCTGGCGCCTCGTCCATTCGGCGGAGCTGGACACCTCCTACCGGCGCATTTCCAACAGCCTCGCGGGGTCGGCCGACGTCTATACGGTCGGGCTGAAGTACAATCCGATCGAGGACCTGCAGCTGCGGGGCAACGTGACCCACTCGGTCCGCGCGCCGTCGATCGAAGAGCTGTTCCTGCCGACCACCAACACCCAGTCCTTCGCCCAGGACCCCTGCGACCCCAACTTCATCAACGGCAAGCCCAACCGCGCCGCCAACTGCGCGACGGTGTTCAACGCCCTTCACGTCCCCCTGGCCACCTTCAAGTCCAATGTGGTCAACGCCTCGGTGCTGGGCACGACCGGCGGCAACCAGGACCTCTTGAACGAGAGCGCCAATTCCTGGACCGCCGGCTTCGTCCTGCGGCCCCACTGGGTTCCGGGCCTCACCGTGGCCCTCGACTGGATCAACATCCATCTGAAGCAGCCGATCACCGCGCTGAGCCTCACCCAGGTGATGGACGCCTGCTTCGACGCCCCAAGCCTCACCGGCAACACGTTCTGCGGTCTCTTCCAGCGCGACTCCGGCGGCCAGGTCGTGAACTTCAGCACGCCGCTGGCCAACGCCGGCGCTCAGGAGTTCGCCGGCGCCCAGCTCGACGCGACCTATGCCGTCGGCGTCGACCAGCTGCCGTTCATCTCGCACCTCGGACTCAGAAAGGGCGGCGACTACGGAAACCTGACCTTCGACCTGAACGCCTTCTTCGAGGAGAAGCACAACTTCCAGATCCTGGGCATCGTCACCAAGACGCGCGGCAACATCGGCGATCAGATCTGGCGGGTGAACGCCTCGACCCGGTGGCGCAAGGGCCCGTTCATGGTCTATCTGAACACCCGCTACATCTCGAGCGGCGCCCAGGACGTCACGCTCCAGCGCTCCTCGCAGTCGGTGTTCGGCGTCGGCAACTACTGGATCTCCAACGGCGCGGTCTCCTACGACATCAACCCGCGGGTCACCGCCGAGCTCAGCGTCAGCAACCTGTTCAACCAGAACCCGCCGAAGTTCGCGGTCAGCCTGAACGCCAACGCCGCGCTGGGGACCTACGACTACTACGGCCAGGCCGCCACCATCCGGCTGAAGGCGAGATTCTAACGGTTGCGAAGCGCCGCGGAGGCGATACGCACCGGGAGGCCGCCGCACCCCCACGCGGCGGCCTCCGCCTCCCTGAGTCCGCTTTCGGGCCCTGCCGCAGGATGTCATAGGTCACGCAGATGATCGCTCCGTTCCGTGTTCTCTGGCTGGCCTTCGCGGCGCTGATCCTGGCGCACGGCGCCTCGGCGGCGGACGGAGACCGGCAGGCCTTCGTGATCGATCAGTTCAAGCTGGAGAGCGGCGAGGTCCTGCCTCGCGCCGTGGTCATGTACGCCACCTACGGCAAGCTCAATGCGGCGCGCGACAACGTCATCCTGCTGCCGTCGCACTACATGGCCGACAGCCATGGGTACGAGTGGCTGATCGGCCCCGACAAGGCGCTGGATCCCAACAAGTACTTCCTGGTGGCGACCGAACTCTTCGGCAACGGCAAGTCGTCCTCGCCCAGCAACACCCCCGAGCCGTTCCATGGCCCCAGGTTCCCCGTCACCACCATCCGGGACAACGTCGAGGCGGTGCATCGCCTGCTCGGGGAGAAGTTCGGGGTGACGCACCTGCGCGCGGTGATCGGCTTCTCGATGGGCGGCCAGCAGGCCTTCCAATGGGCGGTGAGCTACCCGAGGTTCGAGGACCGGGTGGTGGTCACCTCGGCGACCGCGAAGACCTACCCGCACGGGGTCGTGCGTCTGGAAGGCCAGCTTGCGGCGATCGAGGCGGACCCGGTGTTCAACGGCGGCGACTACGCCCAGCCCCCGACCAAGGGCCTGGAGGCCTTCGGCATGGTCTGGGCGGCGTGGCTCTATTCTCAGGAGTGGTGGCGTCTGGAGCTTTGGAAGGCCGATTCGCCGCCCGGCACGACCTTCCAGTCCATCGTCGACCGGTTCCACCACAACTTCATTCCCGGCGCGGACGCCAACGACCTGATCCTGCAGATGCGCACCTGGGAACGCCACGACGTCGGCGCGACCCGCGGCTTCGGCGGCGACGTCGAACGCGCCCTGCGCTCGATCAAGGTCCCCGTGCTCTACATGCCCTCGCAGACGGACATGTATTTTCCCATCGAGGACGCCCGATACGAGGCGCGGTTCATCCCCGGCGTCACCTTCACGCCGATCCCCTCGCTCTGGGGCCATACCGCCGGCGCGGCGAGCAATCCCGCCGACGGCAGGTTCCTGAACGACGCCATCCGCCGCTTTCTGTCCGCCGCGCCGGGCCGCCGCGACCGCCGGCGCCGGTCCGTGGAATCCCATCGCCTGCCCGGGGGGCTGCCTTGAAGACACCTGTCCTGCTGTCAGCCTGCGGGCTGTTCCTGATAATGGCCTGCCCGGCCTTCGCCGCCGGCTACAGCGTCGAGGAGAAATCCCTCGATCAGCTGGAGGCCGATCTCGCCGCCGGCCGCACCACCTCGGTCGAGCTGGTCAGGCTCTACGAGCAGCGCATCGCCACGCTCAATCCGAAGCTGCACGCGGTCATCGCCCTCAATCCCGACGCGCTCGCCCAGGCCGCCGCCTCGGACGCGGCGCGCAAGGCCAGGGCGCCGCAAGGCCCGCTCGCCGGCCTGCCGCTGATCCTGAAGGACAATATCGAGACGGCGGACAAGGTCGCCACCACGGCCGGCTCGCTGGCTCTGGCGCAGAACGTGACCGGCCGCGACGCGCCGCTCGCCGCGCGGCTGCGGGCGGCCGGCGCCATCGTGCTCGGCAAGGCCAACCTTTCGGAGTGGGCGAACATCCGCTCCTCGCATTCGATCAGCGGCTGGAGCGCGACCGGCGGCCAGACCCGCAATCCCTACGCGCTCGACCGCAACACCTGCGGATCGAGCTCCGGCTCGGGCGCGGCGGGCGCCGCCAGCCTGGCGGCCGCGACGATCGGCACCGAGACCGACGGGTCGGTCACCTGCCCGGCCGCGGTCGGCGGCCTCGTCGGCCTCAAGCCGACGGTCGGCCTGATCTCGCGAACCTATGTCGTGCCGATCAGCCACACCCAGGACACCCCCGGGCCGATGACCCGCAGCGTCCGCGACGCGGCCCTCCTGCTGGGCGTCATGGCCGGCTCCGATCCGAAGGATCCGGCGACCGCGCGCGCCGACGCGGTCGGCTACGACTTCCTGTCCGCCCTGAAGCCCGACGCGCTGAAGGGGGTGCGGATCGGGATCCTGCGCTTCGCCGCGGGCTTCCACCCGGAGACCGACGCGGTCTTCGAAAAGGCGCTGGACGCGCTGGCCGCGGCCGGGGCGACCCTGGTGGACATCCAGAAGTTCCCCAACGACCGCGACCTCGGCAAGTTCGAGCAGAGCGTGCTGATGACCGAGCTGAAGGCCGACCTCAACGCCTACCTGGCCTCGACCCGGCCCGATCAGGTCGCCAGCCGCTCGCTCGCCGACCTGATCGCCTTCGACAAGGCCCACGCCGCCGAGGAGATGCCGCTGTTCGGGCAGGAGCTGTTCGAGACGGCGCAGGCGACCAAGGGCCTGGCCGACCCGGACTATCTCTACGCCAAGGCCGACGCCTTCCGGTTCGCCGGCCCCGAGGGCATCGACAAGCTCCTGGCCGACAACCGGGTATCGGTGCTGGTCGCCCCGACGCTCGGGCCGGCCTGGCTGATCGATCCGGTGCTCAAGGACCAGTTCGTGGGCGGCAGCGCCGGCGGTCCCGCGGCCATCGCCGGCTATCCGCACCTGACCGTGCCGATGGGCCAGGTGGACGGCCTGCCGGTCGGCCTGTCCTTCATCGGCGCGGCCTGGAGCGACGGCGCCCTGCTGGCCTACGGCTACGCCTTCGAACAGGCCACCCATGCGCGCAAGCCGCCCAAGTACCTGCCCACGGTCGCCGCGGAGTCGGAGGCGGCCTGGAACGCCTCCCGGGACCAGTCGGGCAAGCCGCCCGCCCGCTGACGCGGGCGAGACCCTCAGGCGGCCTCGGACCGGCCGGCGATCCAGGTGCGGCGGACCTTGAGTTCGCTGTCGGCCAGCACGAGGTCGGCGCGCAGGCCGGGCGCGATCGCGCCGAGCTCCGCCGACAGGCCGAGGAAGGCGGCGGGCGTGGCCGAGGCCAGGGCCACGGCCTCGGCGACGGAGAGACCCGCGATGCCCATGACGTTGCGCACCGCGCTCGCCATGTCGAGGTCGGACCCGGCGAGCGTGCCGTTCTCGTCGACGCACACCCCGTCCACGACGCGGATCGCGCGGCCCTGCACGGTGAAGCTCTTTTCCGCCATGCCGACGCTGGAAAGCGCGTCGGTCACCAGCATGAAACGGTCGCGGCGCCGGGCGCGCAGCGCCACGCGCAGCACCGCCGGATGCACGTGGCGCCCGTCGACGATGAGGCCGCACCAGCTCTCCTCGTCCTCCAAGGCCGCCCCCACGGCGCCGGGCTCGCGGCTGGTCAGCGGCGACATGGCGTTGAACAGGTGGGTGAAGCCGCTCAGGCCCGCCTCCAGCGCGGCGCGGATGGTGTCGTAGTCGGCGTTGGTGTGGCCGGCGGCCACCACGATCCCGGCGTCGACGAGCCGGCGGATCATCTGCGGGGTGGTGGCCTCCGGCGCCAGGGTGACCAGGGTCTTGCCGCGCCTGAGCGAGGTCAGCAGGTCGAACGCCGCGTCGTCCAGGATGCGGAACTTCGAGGCGTCGTGGATGCCCTTGCGGTCGCTCGACAGGAACGGGCCCTCGATGTGGATGCCGAGCACGCCGGGCGCGCCCGCGGCGATGGCATCGTCCACGGCGCCGATGGCGGTCGCGACGGCGTCCAGGTCGTCGCTGATCAGGGTGGGCAGGAAGCCGGTGGTGCCGAACCGGCGGTGGGCGGCCCCCATGGTGGCGATGGTGGCCACGGTCGGCGTGTCGGTGAACAGCGCGCCGCCGCCGCCGTTGACCTGGGCGTCGATGAAGCCGGGCAGCAGGTAGCCGCCGCCGAGATCGAAGCCCGGCTCGCCCGTCGCCGGCGGCCGCACCTCGGCGATGCGATCGCCTTCGATCACCACCGTCGCCGCCTCCAGGCCGCGCGGCGTCAGGACCCGGCCGTTGATCAGGACGTCGGCCATCAGACGGTCTCGGTGACCTTGCGCAGGTGCGGCGGACTGTCGGGATCGAGGCCGCGGGAGAGCGCCAGACCGTTGGCCATCCGGTAGAAGCTCTGGATGAGGGCGATCGGCTGCAGGGTCGCGTGGGTCGCTGCGAAGGGCAGGGCGCCCGGGCCCTCGGTGCCGGCCAGCATCACCCGGGCGCCGCGCCCGGCGAGCCGGCGGGCGAGGTCCGCGACGCCGGTTTCCGAGGGGTCGTCCTGGGCGAAGATCAGGACCGGGAAGCCTTCCTCCACCAGCGCCATGGGTCCGTGCAGCACCTCCGCGGCGCTGAACGCCTCGGCGTGCAGGCCGCAGGTCTCCTTCAACTTGAGGGCGGCCTCCTGCGCCGCGGCGTATCCCGGGCCGCGCCCGAGCACATAGAGGCTCTGCACGGACCTCAGGACGCCGGCCGCCCGCGACCAGTCCATCTCCCAGGCCCGCGAGAGCTCAGCCGGAAGCCCGTCGAGCGCCGCCAGGAGTTCGGCGTCCTGCGCCCAGACGGCGGTCAGCTGGGCGACGGCGGCCAGCGCCGCCACATAGGACTTGGTGGCCGCGACGCTGGTCTCGGGACCGGCGTGCAGGGGAAGGGTCACGTGCGCCAGGTCGGCCATCGGCGAGGCGGCGTCATTGACCAGCGCCACGACGCGGGCGCCGGCGTCGCGCGCCGCCTGCACGGCCGCCAGCAGGTCGGGGCTGCGTCCCGACTGGGAGATCGCCAGGATCAGCACGTCGCGCAGTTCCTGGCGGGCCTCGTAGATCGAGCTGATCGACGGCGCGCCCGACGCGGTGAGCACGCCCAGCCCGGTCTCGATCAGGTACTTGGCGTAGGTCGCGGCGTGGTCGGAACTGCCGCGGCCGAGGGTGACGACGGCGCGGGGCGGGCGGCTGCGAAGGCTTTCCCCCAGCGCCTCGACCGCGCGGCGGTTGGCCTGCAGCAGGCGGCCGACCGCGGCCGGCGCCTGGGCGGCCTCCTGGAACATCCGCGTCGCCTCCGGCGCCTTGGCCGATGGGCCCGTCATAGGCTCTCTCCACGCCACCGGCGTCAAACCGCGTTCAGTTCCGCGACGAAGTCGTAGGCGTCGCCGCGATAGTAGGATCGCGTGACCTCGACAATGCGCCCATCGGGCAGAAAACCCCGGCGCTCGATCAGCAGACCCGGATCGCGCGGCGCCACGGCCAGGAGCTCGGCCTGTTCCGGCGTGAAGAGCACGGCGCGCAGACGCTGCAGGGCGCGCGCCGGCCGGTGGCCGGTCTTCTCCAGCGCCTCATAGAGCGAGGTCTCCACCGCCTCCGGTCCGGGCAGGGTGAAGGCCGGGATGGTCGAATATTCCAGCGCCATCGGCGCCCCGTCGGCGTAGCGGATCCGGTTGAAGCGGTAGACCGGCGCGCCGGGGCTGAGGCTGAGGGTCAGGGACTCCTCCGGCGTCACCTGGCCGGCCGCGCGGCTGAGCCAGGTCGAATGCGGGGTGCGCCCGCGCGAGATCATGTCCTCGGTGAAGGACGAGAGCTTGGAGAAGCTCTTCTCCACCCGGGCGGCCACGAAGGTGCCGGCGCCCTGCCGGCGGGTGAGCAGGCCTTCCGCCACCAGTCCGTCCAGCGCCTTGCGCACGGTGATCCGCGAGACGCCCAGTTCATCGGCCAGGTCGCGCTCGGCCGGCAAGGCGTCCTCCGGCGACAGCACCTGGTTCTGGATCGACTCGCGCAGCAGGCGCTGCAGCTGACGGTACAGCGGCGCGTGGTCGCGGTTGTCGATGCGGCCGATGCGCTCGGCGAAACCGTTCAAGACATCCTCCGGGCGCCAGGGTGGGGAAGCGTGCTGTAAGACCATTTAGATACCAATAAAAGCCTGGAACGCAATTGGTCTCTTTTTGGACTTGTCAATTTTCTCAAAGTCGTCACAGTTCCGCTCCGCAACCTCTGTGGCTGAACGCTGCGACGCGGCGATTGGTATCACATTGGGCCTGCACCAGGCTCCAGGGAAAACCTGGACATGAGGGGAGAAGCCTAGTGATGACTCGTCGCAAGACCATGATGATCGCGTCCGCCAGCCTGCTGGCGCTCGTTATCGCCCATCCGGCCGCCGCCGCGGAGGCGCCTGCACAGGCCACGGTGGGAGAGCTGGTGGTCACCGGCATCCGCGCCTCCCAGGAGGCCTCCATCCAGACCAAGCGCAACGCCGACGCCGTGGTCGACTCGATCTCCGCGGAGGACGTCGGCAAGTTCCCAGACAAGAACGTCGCCGAGTCCCTGCAGCGGGTTCCCGGCGTGGTCATCAACCGCGAATTCGGCGAGGGCGAACGGGTCAGCGTCCGCGGCACCGCGCCCAATCTCACCCGCACCCTCCTGGACGGCCACGGCCTGGCCACCGCCGACTGGTTCATCCTCGATCAGCTCAGCGCCACCCGCAGCTTCAACTACCTGATGCTGCCGTCGGAAATCATCGGCAAGGTGAATGTCTACAAGAGCCCCACCGCGGCGCTCGAGGAAGGCGGTGTCGGCGCCCTGATCGACGTGGTCACGCGCCGGCCGCTCGACCTGAAGTCGATGTTTATCGCGGGTTCCCTGCAGGCTGATCACGAGGAGCGGTCGGGCAAGACCAATCCGGCCGGCTCCCTGCTGTTCAGCTGGAAGAACCGGGAAGACACCTTCGGGGTGCTGATCGCCGGCATCTACGACAAGCGCCAGATCCGCCGCGACGGCGTCGAGACCCTGGGCTACTTCAACAACGGCACGGCCGCCTCGCCGCAACTGGTGCCCTCGCTGATCGGCTCGGCCCTCTTCCAGCAGGAGCGCGTCCGCAAGGGCGTCAACGCCGCCGTCCAGTGGAAGCCGAACGACCAGCTGGAGGTCGACCTCACCGGCCTGATCTCCAAGTTCAGCGCCAACAACTTCAATGAGAACTTCCTGGCCTGGGGCTCCAACGCCCTGGGCGGCGGCGGCACGCTCACCAACGTCACCATGCAGGGCGACACCGCGATCGCCGGCCGCATCGCCTCCACCCCCGGCGGCCGCGGCGCCGTCTACGATTCCATCGAGCGCTTCGCCGACACCCAGGCCCGCAACATAGACCTGGAGGTGAAGTACCACCTCTCGGACAGTTGGGACCTGCGCGCCCGCGCCGGCTACACCGACGCCTTCGGCAACACCGACAGCCAGCCCTTCGTCGAGTTCGGCGCGCCGGCGACCTTCGACTACGACCTGCGCGGCGGCACGCCATCGGTGCACTTCACCAACCTCGATCCCACCAAGCCGGCGCAGATGCAGTTCGACTTCGCCTCGCTGCACAAGATCACCAGCGACGACAGCGAGAAGTACGCCTACCTGGACTTCACCCACCAGGTGAGCTGGGGCGCCATGAAGGCCCTGCGGTTCGGCGCCAAGTTCACCGACCACGACCGCGCGGTGGATTTCCAGGCCACCACCTTCGGCGGCTTCTTCCTGCCGCTGCAGGCCAACGGCTGCGGCGGCGGGGTCTGCACGCCGGCCAATTTCGCCGGCGCCCTGACCCCCGGCGACTTCCTCGACAACATCGCCAACGCCGGGACCCTCCGCAGCTACTTCCAGGTCGACACCGGCAAGCTCGAGAGCATCCTGTTCGGCCTGCCGGCCTCGGTGCGGCAGCGGGTGCCCAACTATCCGGCGATCTTCGGGATCAAGGAAAAGGCCTACGCCGGCTATGTCATGGGCGAGTTCTCCGGCGAAGGCTGGCGCGGCAACGTCGGCGTCCGGGTGGTCAAGACCGACCAGACTTCCACCGGCTTCGTGCAGCAGTCGGTGCTCTTGCCGGGTTTCGTCTCCGACGCCTTCGGCATCTTCCAGCCGGTGTCGATCAATCGTTCGTATACGGACATCCTGCCCAGCGCGAACTTCAACTTCGACCTGACGGACCAGATCGTGCTGCGCTTCGCGGCCGCCCGGACCATGGCCCGGCCGGACTACACCGACGTGGCGCCCACCGTGAACCTCAACGTCGGCTCGCTCTCGGGCAGCGGCGGCAACCCCAACGTCGACCCCTTCCGGGCCAACCAGTTCGACATCTCCCTGGAATGGTACCCGAACCACGACACGGTCGTCGCCGGCGCCGTGTTCTACAAGGACATCGAATCCTTCATCACCGACAAGATCGTCCAGCAGCGGTTCGCGGTGGAGACCGCGACGCCGAACCTGGCCCGCTGCACCAGCGCCGCGACGCCCACCTCGCCGAACCTGTTCAACTGCCTGTTCGACATCAGCCAGCGGACCAACGGGGGCGGCGGCCATATCGAGGGCGCCGAATTCACCGTCCAGGCGCCGATCTGGAACGGCTTCGGCGTGCAGACCAACTACACCTACTCCCACGCCAAGACCCAGAGCGGCGACCCGCTGCCTGGCAACTCCCAGAACACCTTCAACCTCACGGGCTACTTCGAGAACGACCGCCTGTCGGCCCGCCTCGGCTACACCTACCGCTCGAAATTCTTCGTCACCTTCGACCGCGCGACCCCGCTGAACCAGAAGGCCTTGAAGTCCCTGGACGGCCAGGTCAGCTACAATGTGACGGAGAACATCGCCCTCACCTTCGACGCCATCAACATCACCAACGAGAAGATCGAGCAGTATTCGGGCGGGGCGTTCCGTCCGCGGGCGATCTACGACAACGGCCGCCAGTACT